>Ga0302202_10003647_pt1 | contig 16735 bp, 17 predicted proteins | sample II_Bog_N3_3_FD_194579 | JGI IMG/M metagenome (GOLD analysis project Ga0302202, IMG submission 194579) | Peat permafrost microbial communities from Stordalen Mire near Abisko, Sweden - II_Bog_N3_3 | ecosystem: Environmental > Terrestrial > Soil > Wetlands > Peat | place: Sweden: Abisko...
AGTTTAACCGGACGTCATTGCTCCGGCAGCGGTTTTGCGCTTGGCTGCGGACGGGTGCGGCCACGAATTTGTTCAGGGGAATGCCATGGTCAGGTCACTTAGCGCGCGGACGGTTGCCAATCTGGGGATCGCGTCGGCGCTGGCGCTGTTGCTCGGCGCGTGCGGAAGTATGAGCCTGCCGTCCTTTTCGTCGTCGACCCCGACCGCGGCGCCCGAGCCCGGCGTGGCGCCCGACATGCCGGCGACCATCCGCGCCGACGAGATCGTCGGCCGCTGGGGTCTGGCATCCTACCAGAATCCGGCCGACCGCCCCCGCACCGAAGCCGCGGCCAAGGCGCAATGCAAGCAGCCCTATGTGATCGGAGCCGGCACCTCGGGCGGCGTCGTCATGCATCTGGCCGACCAGGCGACGCCGCAGGAACTGCGCCTGAAGGGCAGCCCGGGCGGCAAGAACTATATCGGTCCGCCCGGACCCGCCGGCGGCGAACAGGATCGCGAGATCGTCTCGTTCGACGGCCGCGTGCTGATCACCCGGTTCACGGACAAGGATGCCGCGACCCGCTACGGCAACATGGTCTACGTCCGCTGCGGACCGCGGGCGTAAGGCATAGCTGTTTCAACGTCGTTGCGAGCCGACGGGTCGCAATGACGAAAGCAAAAAAACGCCGGCCCGAGGGCCGGCGTTTTGCATTTGGATTCGCGGTTAACCGAACTCAGTCGAACAGCGCGTCGATGTCGTTCTGCGAGGCGTGACCGTCGTCGCCGTCGAGCTTCGGTCCGTTCAGCAGCCGGGCGTCGCCCTCGCGATCGTCGACGATCGGGGGCGCGTGCGCCTTGATGGCGTCGACGCCACCCCAGATGTCCATCATGACGGTGATGTGGTTCTCGATGAACTTCATCGTGGTCATCACCTTGCTGATGCGCTGGCCGGTCAAGTCCTGGAAATTGCAGGCCTCGAAGATCGAGACGACGCGTTCCAGGATCTCCTCGCTGAGGATCTTCTGCTGATCCGGCGAGTTCACCTTGCCCAATGCGCTTGCCGCCTGGTCGATCGCCTCGGCGGCTTCCAGGATTTGCTGGGTCGCCTCCTCGGTGCCGCCGACCACGGCGCCGAGTTCGCCGTTGACCTTGGCCATCTCCTGGCCGTCGAAGCTCTTGCCGTGCAGCACCGCGATTTCGCGCTTGGTGCGGCTGATGGCGTCATAAATCAGGTCGAGCTCGACCTTGAGTTTCTCGCACTGCTCGATCTGGGCGCGGTAGGTTTCCAGCAGCGCCATGGCCTCGGCGGTTTCGCGCGAGACCGACGCTTCCACGGTTTCCGCCGTCGCGCTGCGCGCGGTGCCGACGACCCCGCTCGCCATCTGGACCCGGATGGCGCGCAGTTCGCTCATGATCTCGCGATGCATGGGGCCGACGTCGCCGTCGGCTTCGGCGGGCATCGGCACGTCGCCGCCGCTGATTGCTTCTTCGATACGAAAACGTCTGCGATGCATCGGCATGAGATTGTTCCTGATCTTCACTCGTCTCGTTTTACACAGATGCGATTTAACATCAGGTTCACGCCGGGAACCGGTTTGCGGCGTGCAACTCGCCGAAGCACACCAACGATTAACCATGCGGCTGCGCCGTTCATCGAAAATAAACGCTACCGGGCAAAACCGCGTCGAGTTGGCGACGTGGTGAATCGAAAAGCCGTTTCTGTTTACCAAACCGACGCGAATTTGATTTTAGCTGGCGACGTGCAAGGGCGCCTGAAGCGGGCGCTTCCCAGGAACAGTTTCAAACAGTTTCAACAAGACGAAACAGTACAGAGTACGTCGATGTTCAAAAGAATGTCTCTTGCGCTCCTCGCGAGCGCCTCTTGCCTCGGACTTCATCAGGCGCAAGCGATCGAAGCCGCGGCCGTCCCCGAGCCCAGCGTGATCTATGCCGAGCAGCCCGCGCAGCGGACAGCTCCGGTGCGCATGGCCTATGCCGAGCGCTCCAATATGGGCGGCGGCTTCATCGAATTCCTGTTCGGCGACGGACCCGGGCAGGGCGAGCGTTACCAGCAGCAGCCCGCCTATCAGCAGCAGCCAACATACCCGTCGCAGGCCCCGATGCTGACGCCGATGGCGCCGCAGCCGGCGATGCGCCAGGAAGAGGATGCGGGCGACGCCTCGCATCAGCCGTTCAATCCGATGTTCGAGAAGCAGCTGGTCGAATATCACGGCAAGGAGAGCGCCGGCACCATCATCGTCGATACGCCCAACAAGTTCCTGTTCCTGGTGCAGGGCGACGGCAAGGCGCTGCGCTACGGCATCGGCGTCGGCCGCCCCGGCTTCACCTGGGCGGGGGTCAAGCAGATTTCCGCCAAGAAGGAATGGCCGGCGTGGACGCCGCCGCCTGAAATGCTGGTGCGGCGTCCGGATCTGCCGCGGCACATGGAAGGCGGCCCGCAAAATCCGCTCGGCGCGCGTGCGATGTATCTGGGATCCTCGCTCTATCGCATCCACGGCTCCAACGAACCCTGGACGATCGGCACCAACGTCTCGTCCGGCTGCATCCGGATGCGCAACGAGGACGTGATCGACCTGTACGGCCGCGTCAATGTCGGCGCCAAGGTCGTCGTGATCTGATCGAACCCCGCGCGAACGAAAAACGGCCGCCCGATCGGGCGGCCGTTCTGCTTTCTGCGGATATTGAAAATCGATCAGGCGTCGTCGCTGTCGCCGTCACCGCCGAAATCGTCGCCGTCCAAATCGTCGCGATCGTCGGTGTCGTCCTCGTTCGAGGCGGTGTCGAACAGGCCTGCGCGCGAACTGTCGTCGGCGCGCCCGGCTGACGAGCCGATGTCGCCGATCCCGGCATCGCGCGCCAGTGTGCTGCCGGATTGATCGCTCCACGGCGATTGGCTGATTCCGCCATCAGCGAAGGCGCTCGGATTGCCGAAGCCCTGATGGCTGCCGCCCATCATCGAGCGGATGCCGCCGAGCAACAGTGATCCGCCGACCATGCCGGCCGCCGCGGCCGCTGCGGTTCCCAGAAACGAGCCGCCGCCACCCGGGGCCTGGGGCGCGCCATAGGGCTGACCGTAGGAGGGCTGCCCGTAGGGCGCTTGATCATAATGTCCCGGAGACTGCGCTTGCTGCATCACCTGGCCGCTGTTCCACACCGGACGGCCGGGGGCTTCGGGCGGCGGGACGTTCGGCACCGAGCCGCGCGGCTGGTTCTGCCCGAAGATAGTCTCGCGCATCGAATCGAGGAATCCGCCGGAGGCATGCGGCTCGCCTGCGCCCGCCGCCTCCAGTTCCTGGATGCGGCTGTTGGCGCGCTTCAGCGCCTCGTCCTGGACCAGGACGGTCTGCACCAGTGCGTAGACCGCGTTGGGCGCCCGGCGCAGGTCCTGCGCGATGGCACTGGCCGCCTCCGGATCGCGCGGCGCGCTCTCCAGCTGGGCGAGCCGGTCGAATAGGTCGTCGATCATCTGGCGTTCTTGCGGTGTCATGGATTCTCTCCCTCGCGTCGAAGCGCGGGGCTGATGTAGGGGAGCTTTGTGTCGCCAGTAGTGCCGCGGCGGATTAAATTTCGGTAGGTGACCGGATCCCGGTCGGCTGACGGATCAGCCCAATGTAACTTTATTCGCCGCCAAAAGGCCCGGAAAATGCTCGCCGCCGAGGAAGGCGTGTTCGTGTTCGCGCTGGGTCGTCAGCGGATCGAGGCTCTCCAGGGTCTCGTCGACGAAACCGGGATGGCACATGATCAGCCCGTTCTCCGGCAGGCCATCGAGAAATTGCCGCATCAGGGCGCCGAAATCGGGCCGCCGCGAGAAATCATAGGCACCGGCGAATCCGGCATTGAAGGCAATCCCGGCCTGCGCGGCGCGGCGGCGAAACTGCGCGCTGAGGAGGTCGAGCACCAGCGCCTTGGGCGAACCGAGCCGCCGCGCCGGCGGTTGATGGCGGCCGCCCTGACGGACCCAGGCGTTGGGCGCGGCCTGCTTCACCGCGGCCAGAAACGCATCGCGCACCTGCGGGAAAAGCTGCGTGTGCTGGTGGCCGTCGACGAAATCGGGCGCCCGGCCGAACATCCCGGTGAAGGCCGAAAGCTGCACCATCAACTCGGCATGGATGATTTCAGGATCCAGCCGACGCATCAGGCCCGCGCGCAGTAGCTTCGGGAAGGCCGGGAACATGCCGCCGTCGAGCGGCTGAAAGTGCATCGTCAGCGGGCGGAACGGCGCGGTCAGGGTGACATGCAGGCCGATCGCGCAACGCGGGCTGTCGGCGGCGGCGGTCTGCAATGCGCCGATTTCGTCGCGGCCAATGGCCGGGCCGACCACCATCACCGACGTCGCGTTGAGGCGGCCGCGCCCGATCAGGTCGCGGATGGCGCGGTTGACGCCGGGGCTGAGACCGTAGTCGTCGGCGCACAGCCAGATCCGGCGCGGCGGCGCAACGTCGTTCATTCAGCGGCGGTCCTTGTGCTGGCGTCGGCGCTCTTTTCCGTCTCGACGCGCTTGTCGCTGTGCTCGGCGACGAAATAGATCGGGCGAGCCTTCATCTCCGACAGGATCTTGCCGATATATTCCCCGACGATGCCGATCATGATGAGCTGCACGCCGCCGATGGTCATCAGGCCGACCACCAGCGAGGGATAGCCGGGGACCGACTTGCCGGTGGTCCAGGTCTCCCACAGGATCGACAGCCCGAACAGGAAGGCGACGGTGGCGAGCAGCACGCCGAGCAGGCTGGCAAACCGCAGCGGCGCCACCGAGAACGAGGTCAGGCCTTCGATCGAAAGCCCGACCAGCCGGCCGGCGCTGAAGGTGGTGATACCGTGAGCGCGGGCGGCGGGTTCGTAGTCGACGCGGATCTGGCGGAAGCCGATCCAGCTCGCCAGCCCCTTGAAGAAACGGTTGCGCTCGGGAAGCTGCCGAAGTGCTGCCACCGCGCGCGGCGACAACAGGCGGAAGTCGCCGGCGTCTTCGGGGATCTTCTGTCGCGCGCCCCAATTGATCAGCGCGTAGAAGCCGCGCACGGCCAGCCGCCGCGGCAGCGATTCGTTGTCGCGATGCGCCTTGGCGGTATAGACCACGTCGAAGCCGCCATCGATCCAGTGGCTGACCAGTTGCTCGACCAGCGCAGGCGGATGCTGGCCGTCGCCGTCCATGAACAGCACCGCGCCGCGCCGCGCATGGTCCAGTCCCGCCATCAGGGCCGCTTCCTTGCCGAAATTGCGCGACAGCGACACCACCTGGACGTCGAGCGCGTCGGCGGCAAGGGAACGAGCGATCGACAGCGTGTCGTCGGTGCTGCCGTCGTCGACATAGACGACCTCGCAGGCAAGGCCGTAGCGCTGCCGCAGCGTTCTGGCCAGATCGCTCAAACGCTGGTGCAGGCCCGCCAGTCCGGCGGCCTCGTTAAACACGGGCACGACGACCGACAGCCCCTGCGCCGTGGCGGTGGCCGCGGTGGTCGACAGGCTCGAAACGTCCGTACCCAGCATCATCGATCAGGTTCCAGTATCCCGGCCCCTACATATGGCAATCGCGGCGCGTTGTCGCCACGGCGATCGGCCGTGGCGCTGCGCCTCACCGCCGCAGGAACGCCTCGAGCTTCGCGAACAGCGGATTGTCGCGATCGAGCACATAGTCGAGCGACGCCACCGATACCGTGTCGGCGCCGTGCCCGCGAAGAAAACTGCCGAGCGCGTAGAGCTGCGCCGGCGGGCAGTGCAGCGTCACCATCCCCGAAGAGGTCGGGCCGCCGAACGGCGAGACCACGCCGAACCGGTTATGCGCCTCGGCGAGCAGGGCGGCGTCGCAGCCGGCAAAGCGGGTGCGGACCTCGCGGTACTTGCTGGCGCGGGCGCGGGCGGCGATGTGATCCAGGATGACGCGCGCGGTCTCGCGGGCCTGGTCCGACCAGTCGGCGTCCCTGGACGCCACGAGGTTGGCGTGGCTGCGCAGGATCACGCCGTCGTCGAGCACCTTGAGCCCGTTGGCCGCCAGGGTCGCGCCGGTCGTGGTGATGTCGACGATCATCTCCGCGGTGCCGACCGCCGGCGCGCCTTCGGTGGCCCCGGCGCTCTCGACGATGCGGTAGTCGACGACGCCGTGCGCGGCGAAGAAGGTCCGGGTCAGATTGATGTATTTGGTCGCCACCCGCATCCGCCGGTTATGCTGGGCGCGGAAGCCGGTGGTGACGTCGTCGAGGTCGGCCATGGTGCGGACGTCGATCCAGGCCTGCGGCACCGCCACCACGACATTGGCGCTGCCGAAGCCCAGGCTGTCGATCAGCAGCACGCGCTTGTCGGCATCCGCGATGCTCTCGCGCACCAGGTCTTCGCCGGTGACGCCCATATGCACCATGCCGCGCGCCAGCTGCGAGGCGATCTCGCTCGCCGAGAGATAGGCGATCTCGACATGGTCGAGCCCGGAGATGGTGCCGCGATAGTCGCGGGCGCCGCGAGGCTTTGCCAGGGCAAGCCCGGCCCGGTTGAAAAAGGCCTCGGCGTTTTCCTGCAGCCGGCCCTTGGAGGGAACGGCGAGAACGAACGGCGTCGTCATGGCGCGCTCCCGATAGAGCTGTCCGCGGCAGGTTTGCGGCCCAATTCCGTCAGGGCCTCGACCCAGATCGAGAACCCGACCGCGGGGATCGGGTCGGGCGAGCCGAGCTGGGTCAACAGCCCGTCATAGCGTCCGCCCGCGACCAGCGGCTCGACGCCGCCGTTCCTGGCGTGCAGTTCGAATTCGAAGCCGGTGTAGTAATCGACGCCGCGGCCGAACGAGGTGGAAAAGCGCGTCGCGCCGGTATCGATGCCGCGCGCGGCCATGAAGCCGACCCGGCTCTCGAACTGATCGATCGCGGCGGTGATGTCGAGCCTGGCGTCAGCGGCCAACGCCCGCAACCGGGCGATGGCCTCGTCGGGGTCGCCCGCGATGGCGAGGAACCGCTTGATCAGGTCGAGTGCGTCGCGCGGCAGCGCGCCGCCCTTCAAGGTCGACTGTTCGAGGAAGCGGTCCGCGATCTCCGCGACCGTGCGGCCGCCGACATTGGTGGTGCCGGCGATCGACATCAGGTCGGTCACCAGCGCCAGCGCCGCCTTGCGGTCGGAGCCGGCGAGCGCGGCGAGCACACCCTCGTATTCGTTGCGGCCGGGCCCGGTCGCCAGCGTCAGCCGCTCGAGATCCTGCTCCAGGCTGATCTTGCGGTTGAAATCCTTGATCAGCCGCCGCCGCCAGACCGGGTAGAGATCGAGCGCGTCGATCAGCGCATTGAACAGTGCGACATCACCGGTGCGGATTTCGACCTCGCCGACCCCGAACGCAGCCGTCGCCTCGAGCGCCAGTGCCAGCATCTCGGCGTCCGCCGCGGCGCGATCCTGCCGCCCGAAGGATTCGATGCCGGCCTGCAGGAATTCGCTTGGCCGGCCGCCGCGATAGCGGAATACCGGTCCGAGATAGCTGAACCCCGCCGGCTGGCCACAGCGGCTGGAGACGAGATAGTCCCGCGCCACCGGAATGGTGAGGTCCGGGCGCAGGCACAGTTCCTCGCCGCCGGCGTCGGTCGTCAGATAGAGGCTTTTACGGATGTCCTCGCCGGAGAGGTCGAGAAACGGCTCGGCCGGCTGCAGGATCGCCGGCTCAGCCCTGACATAGCCGGCCTGGGCGAACGACAACAGCAGCGCGTCCGCCCATGCGGCGGGTCCGGTCGCACGAGGGGCGGCGGTCAGGGTCATCTCGAGGTCCAAATATCGGCGAAAACAGAGTTCCAAAGCGTGAGCCGGCGCAGCCCCTTAGCATGGCCGCCGGCGGGTTTCGACAGGGATCGGCCAAATGTCTTAACGGCGTGTCGTGACGGGTCGGCGACCTAACCGCCTACGCGGCTACCGGTCCAGTCGCCGAGCACCGCCTGCACCAGCGTCAGAGCCGCCACGCCGGCGGTGTCGGCGCGCAGGATCCTCGGCCCCAGCGCAAGTCTCAGGGTGCGCTTCTGCCGCAGCAGCAGCACCCGTTCCTCCTCGGCAAATCCGCCTTCGGGGCCGATCAGGATGTCAATCCCGCCGGCTGCGGTCGCCTCGCCCTGCAGCGCCTCGACCGGGTTTGTGACATCGGCGGCCTCGTCGCAGAACACCAGCAGGCGCTGCCCGTCCCGCGCGCCCAGATAACGGTCGAGCGGTATCGGCTCGGCGACCTCGGCAAGGCTGAGGATGCCGCACTGCTCGGCGGCCTCGATCACATTGGCGCGCATCCGTTCGCCGTTGACCCTGGAGACCTGGGTGAAACGGGTCAGGACCGGCTGCAGGGACGCGGCCCCCATTTCGACCGCCTTCCGCACCATGTAGTCGAGCCGGGCATGCTTCAGCGGCGCAAAGACGTAGGCAATGTCGGGCAGGCGGTCCTGCGGCCGGGCCTGGGCCACGACCGTCAGGCTGTCGGGCCGTTTGCGCCCCGCGATCGACGCCTGCCATTCGCCGTCACGCCCGTTGAAGACCAGGATCGTGTCGCCGGCGGCAAGCCGCAGCACATTGCCGAGATAATTGCTCTGGTTCCGCTCCAGCGCGACCGTTTCGCCCGCCGCCAGAGCGGCGTCGACGAACAGCCGGGGCTGACGAAAATCCAGTTGAGGCATGGCCGAAGTTCCAATTTCCGCAGCCTTTTAGCCCAAAGGAGGGGAGATAAGGCAATAATTGGCGTCCGGGCGCGGCCCAACGCCGCGCTGTTGCCAAATTCCACGGGTTGTTAAGGGCCGGCAGGAATCGTAAAACGCCGCAATCGAGATCGCTCTTCTATCGGGAAGACGCTGGGTTGCCATTGGACCTTGCCGGAGGAACAGCCTTGATTATCCGCCGCTTGCTTATGCTTCTGGCCGTCGCGGTCGTGGCCTTCCATGCTGGTCAGGCCCTGGCGCAGGGCGCATTTCCGGCGCCGCTGCCCGGTCAGGTCCAGCCCAACGATCCGGCGTTTCCGCCGGTGAACGGCGCTGCCCCGGCCGTGGGGGGGCTCGGCGGCGCTCCCTCCAGTTCGTTTCCGGTCAACGGCGCGAAGCCCCTCTCCGGCGCCGCGTTCTCGCCCGGCCCGGCGCCACCGTCACAGGCCGGTCCTGCCGACGCGTGCATGAACGCATTCATGCCGCTGCGCGAAGAGGCGGAAAAGCGCGGCAAGCTGATCAAGGCCGCCAGCGACCGCCATGCGCCCCCGGATGAAGCCTGCAAGCTGATCGGCAATTTCAGCGTCGCCGAAGTGAAGATGATCAGCTATGTCGAAGGCCACTCCGCCAAGTGTGGAATTCCGCCGCAGGTCGCGGAGCAGCTCAGGGCCGGCCACAAGAACACCGAGAAGATGCAGAAACAGGTCTGCAACGTCGCCCAGCAGATGCAGCAGCACGCTGCTCCGGCCGGTCCGAGCCTGAGCGAGGTGCTGGGCTCTGCGGCGACCGTGCCGGAAGCCACCACCACCACCAAGAAGGGCGGCAGCACGTTCGATACATTGAACGGCAACGTCCTCACCCGATGACCGGTGCCCGATGAGCGACGCGGCGGCCCGCGTTGCTGACGCCACCGGCAACTGGGTCGATACCCGCGCCCCGCAGTGGTCGCGGCCCTATCTGCGGCTCTCCCGGCTCGACCGGCCGATCGGATCGTGGCTGCTGCTGATGCCGTGCTGGTGGTCGGCGGCGCTCGCCGCCGGCGTCGCCGGCAACATTTCCCGATTGCCGCTGGTCGTCGCGCTGTTCTTCGTCGGCGCCTTCGTCATGCGCGGCGCCGGCTGCACCTGGAACGACATCACCGATCGCGATCTCGACGCCAGGGTGGAGCGGACGCGGTCGCGCCCGATACCGGCGGGGCAGGTCAGCGTGCGGCAGGCGCTGGCCTTCCTGGTGGTTCAGGCGCTGATCGGCCTTTTGGTGCTGCTGCAATTCGACCGCTTCGCGGTCATGACCGGCATCGCCTCGCTGGCGATCGTGGCGGTCTATCCATTCATGAAGCGGATCACCTGGTGGCCGCAGATCGTGCTCGGGCTGGCGTTCTCCTGGGGCGCGCTGATGGGATTTGCGGTGACGCTGGGGCGGATCGACGCGGCGGCGCTTTCGCTCTACGCCGGCTCGATCGCCTGGGTGATCGGCTACGACACTATCTATGCGCACCAGGATGCCGAGGACGACGCGCTGATCGGAATCAAGTCGACGGCGCGCCTGTTCGGCGCCCGCACCCAGCGGGCGCTGGTGGCGTTCTACGGGCTGGCGGTGCTGTTGCTCGGCGTGGCTTTTGCACTGGCCGGCGCGGGCCTCGCGGCCTGGATCGGGCTGCTCGCCTTCGCCGCGCATCTGGTCTGGCAAATCAGGCGCCTGGAGATCGGCGATCCCGCTTTGTGCCTGCGCATTTTCAAGTCCAACCGCGATGCAGGCTTGCTGTTGTTTGCAGGTCTGCTTGCCGATGCGCTGATGCGGGCGGCCGGGTAGTTACTTCCGCGCGATGATCTCGCGTTCGCCCTGATGGAGATTGGCCGGATTGAGCAGGTCGCCGCCGCGCCGGCGCACCAGGAATTTCGGCCGCCGCGCCCGGATCGCGTTGTGACGGCGGCGCCGCGCGGCTGGCTCGCATGGCTTGTCTTCCGGCAGTCGCGGCAGCGCGAAGATGTCGCTCCAGGTCTGCCAGGCGGCGGCGATCTCTTCCGCGTCGGAACTCACGCACAAGGGAATCGTCAGCGACGGATCGCGATGAGCCAGCACCAGCATCTGGGCGTCGTCGAGGCCGCGCAGGGCGACGCCGAGAAAATCAGACACCCGAACATTCACCGCCATCTGCATGCCGTGCAGGGCACGACGCAGCACGACGCGTTCGCGATGCAGTTCGATTTGCCGCACGCCGCCGTCGGCGCGCGTATCGTGCGCGTCGAAGCGGACGGGCAGAGAGAGAGGGTCGAGCCGCAAGGCGCGGCTCGACCCGGCGGGATTGAACCCGCTTGTTGCTGTTTGACGCCTCACGGCTTTGATCTCCCCGCCGGGATTATGTTCCCGGTCGATGGCGTGAGCATGCCAGAGCGTTTTGCGAAACCGCTTAAAAAGGCTGGTTAATCGGGCGTCACCTGCCATGCATTCGCCGGCATGATTGACAGGAGCTTGGCCGACATGATTGACGAGACCTTGCCGAAGCGGTGAAATGTTTCGCCCTTGCTCCACGAAAATGCTTGAAATCCCCGTGAATCAGGCACATCTGAGGGGTCGGCCGGTTTGCATCGCGCCCGCTTCAATCCGGTTTCGATTCTCCTTCCATTGTCGGGATTTTGTTCGTGATCTCTTCACCATCCGCCGCTTCCCCGCTTTCGCCCGATACCGCGACCTCCGGCCTGTTCGATCAATCCGCACTGAGTGCGCTGGCGGAGCGGCTGGTCGAGGCGGCGCGGCGCGCCGGCGCGGACGCCGCCGACGCGGTGGCGGTGCGAGGGATCTCGCAAGGCGTCGAGGTGCGCGACGGTCGCGTCGAGGCATCCGAGCGTTCCGAAGGCGACGATATCGGATTGCGCGTGCTGGTGGGACAGCGCCAGGCGGTGGTCTCCACCAACGACATCAGCGGCGACGGTATCGCCAGGCTCGCCGAGCGCGCCGTCGCCATGGCACGGGTCGCGCCTGACGACAAATATGTCGGTCTCGCCGATCCGTCGTTGCTGGCGCGCGATTTCCCCGATCTCGATCTGCTCGACCCCAAGACGCCGTCGACATCGGAACTCGAGCGCCGCGCCTGCGAAGCCGAAGCCGCGGCGCTCGCGGTCAAGGGCGTCAGCAAGTCCGGCGGCGCATCGGCCTCGGCGGGAATCGGCGGCATGGTGCTGGTGACCTCCACCGGCTTCCACGGTTCCTACCTGCGCTCGAGCCAGGGCATCTCGATGACGGCGATATCAGGCGACGGCACCGGCATGGAGCGCGACTACGACTTTACCTCGGCGCCACACGCCTCCGACCTCGCGTCGCCCGAAAGCGTCGGCCGCAAGGCCGGCGAGCGCACGGTGGCGCGCGCCAATCCGCGCAAGGTCGAGACCTGCAAGGTGCCCGTGGTGTTCGACCCCCGGGTGTCAGGCTCGCTGGTCGGTCATCTCGTTGGCGCGGTGAACGGCGCTTCGATCGCGCGCAAGACCAGCTTCCTCAAGGACCGCCTCGGCCAACAGCTGTTTGCCAGGAACATCCGCATCATCGACGATCCGCTGCGCCGGCGCGGGCTGCGCTCGCAGACCTTCGACGCCGAGGGCGTCAAGGTGAAGAAAATCGCCATCGTCGATGAGGGCGTGCTGACGACATGGCTGCTGGACTGCGCGACCGCGCGCGAACTCGGGTTGGTCACCACCGGCCACGCCCACCGCGGCGTATCGTCGTCGCCGTCGCCGGGACCGTATAATCTCCACCTCGAGGCCGGCGAGCCGACCCCGGCCGAGTTGATCTCGGACATCAAGCAGGGATTTTACGTCACCGACCTGATCGGCTCCGGCGTCAATGGCGTGACCGGCGACTACAGCCGTGGTGCTTCCGGCTTCTGGATCGAGAACGGCGAGATCACCTATGCGGTCAGCGAGGTGACGATCGCGGGGCATCTGTTCGAGATCTTCAAGTCGATGATGCCGGCCAACGATCTGGAATTCCGCTATGGCGTGAATGCGCCGACCGTGCGCATTGAGGGACTGACGCTTGGCGGACGCTAGCGCGGCGAGCCTGCATGGCGGGATCCTGCCGCGCGACGCCGTGCTGCTGAGGGAGGCGGTGCAGGAGGCGGGCGCGCTGGCGCTGTCGCTGTTTCGCACAGAGCTGAAGAACTGGACCAAGGGCGCGTCGTCGCCGGTGTCCGAGGCCGACATCAGGGTCAATGACCTCCTGGAGGCGCGGCTGCGCACCGCGGCGCCGGAGTATGGCTGGTTGTCGGAAGAAAGCGTCGATGACGAGCAGCGGCTCGGCAAACGCCTGGTCTGGATCGTCGATCCGATCGACGGCACCCGCGGCTATCTCGCCGGCCGCGAGGACTGGTGCGTGAGCGTGGCGCTGGTCGAGGACGCGACTCCGTTGCTGGCGGCGGTGTTCGCGCCGGTGAGCCGCGAGTTCTTCTTCGCCGCGCGCGGGCAGGGCGCCGCGTGGAATGATCTGCCGATTCGGGCAACTTCCGGTACCGACATGGATTTTTCGAAGGTGGCGGGGCCGAAGCCGCTGGTCGAGCGGCTCAGCCGGTCGGCCGGCGACATCACTTTGCACCCCCGGATCGGTTCGCTCGCGCTCAGGCTGTGCCGGGTGGCACAGGGCAGCCTGGACGCGGCCTTCGCCGGCGGCCAAAGTCGCGACTGGGACCTTGCCGCGGCCAATTTGATCGTGCAGGAAGCGAATGGTAACATGACCGCGCTCTCGGGGGACGCGATCCTCTACAACCGCCGGGACGTGGCGCACGGGGTGCTGGTGGCAGCGGGACGCGATCGTCATGCACGCATTGTCGAGCATTTTCGAAATCGCCCGTTGCCCTGAGCGCGTTCGGTTTGCGTCTTGACGCTCTGCCTGCCGGGCAACGTTTTAGGAAAAGGAATCATGCCAGATACTGCCCAGCAGCAACTGCTTCATCTCGTCATCGGAGGCGAACTGATCGACCTCCACGGCACCACCTTCAAGGATCTCGACAAGGTCGAGGTCGTCGGCGTGTTCCCCAACTACGCGACCGCCTTTGCGGCCTGGAAGGCGAAGGCGCAGCAGACTGTGGACAACGCCCACATGCGCTATTTCATCGTCCATCTCCATCGGCTGCTCGACCCAGGTCAAGACGCGAAGCCTGCCAGTTGAAAAAGCTACTTCGCAATGTGCTGCGCAGCAATTGGGTTCAGCGCGCTGTGGGGTTTCTCGCGGCCGAATTCCTGCGGCTGGTCTGGCTGACCAACAGGTTCAGCTTCGATCCGCCTGACGTCTATGAGCGCGTCGAGCCGCAGATGCCGGCGATCTTCGCGTTCTGGCACGGCCAGCACTTCATGACGCCGTTCATCAAGACCAAGGACAGCCATCGCGGCAAGGTGCTGATCTCGCGGCACCGCGATGGCGAATTCAACGCCATCGCCGCCGAACGGCTCGGCATCGGCACCATCCGCGGCTCCGGCGATCACGGCGGCGCGTTTCACCGCAAGGGCGGCGTCGGCGCGTTCAAGGAGATGGTGCGCGCGCTCGCGGACGGCTATAACGTCGCTCTGACCGCCGACGTCCCGAAGCGTTCACGCGTCGCGGGACTGGGCATCATCATGCTGGCACGCGAATCCGGACGGCCGATCATGCCCTTTGCGATGGCCACCAGCCGATTCATCCGGCTGAACAACTGGGACCATACCACCATCAACTTGCCATTCGGGCGAGGCGCGTTGGTGGGCATTGAAGAGATTTTCGTGCCGGCGGACGCGGATTCCGAAACCATGGAAAAGCTGCGCGCAAAGCTGGAATCCAACCTGAACGAAGCGACCCGTCGCGCCTACGCGCAGGTCGGCCGTCCGGAACAGGCCGGCCATGGCTAACCAGCTGCCCATGACGCTGCGCGTCTACCGGAAGCTGTCGTTTGCGATGATGCCGCTGGCGCCGGCGCTGATCAGGCAGCGGCTGAAGCAGGGCAAGGAAGACCCGGCGCGGATCGGCGAGCGCCGCGGCATGAGCCAGGACGTCCGGCCGCACGGGCCGCTGGTGTGGATCCACGGCGCCAGCGTCGGCGAGGTGCTGGCCGCGGCGGCCCTGATCGAGAAGTTGCGCGCGCTCAACATCCGCATCCTCCTGACCTCGGGGACGGTGACCTCGGCGGCGATCGTCGCCAAGCGGTTTCCGGCCGACATCATCCATCAATACGTGCCCTACGATTCGCCGCGCTATGTCGCGCGCTTCCTCGATCACTGGCGGCCTTCCCTGGCGCTGTTCATCGAGTCCGATCTGTGGCCCAACCTGATCCTGTCGAGCGCGGCGCGGCGGCTGCCGATGGTCCTGATCAACGGCCGGATGTCGCATCGCTCGTTCCCGCGCTGGCGCAGGGTCTCGGGCACGATTTCGGCGCTGCTCGGCCGGTTCGACGTCTGCCTCGCCCAGTCGCAGGTCGACGCCGAGCGGTTTACCGCGCTGGGCAGCCGCAACGTCGTCACCACGGGCAATCTGAAGCTCGACGTGGCGGCGCCGCCCGCCGATCCGGCCAAGCTGGAGCGGCTGATGGCTGTGACGCGCGGCCGCCCGGTCATCGTGGCGGCCTCGACCCATCCCGGCGAGGAGGAAATCCTGCTCGACGCGCACCGGGCGCTCAAGGGGTTCTTTCCGTCGCTGCTCACCGTGATCGTGCCGCGGCACCCGCATCGCGGCGAAGCGATCGCCCGCGCCACCGCGGCGTCCGGCCTGCACGTGGCGTTGCGCTCGCGCGAGGAGCCGCTTGCCGCGGGCACCGACATCTACATCGCGGACACCATGGGCGAACTGGGGCTGTTCTACCGGATGGCGGGAATCGTGTTCATGGGGGGATCGCTGGTCGAGCATGGCGGCCAGAACCCGATCGAGGCGGTCAAGCTCGGCGCCGCCATCGTCCACGGTCCGCACGTGTTCAATTTCGCCGACGTCTACGAGGCGCTCGACGGCGCGGGCGGCGCCAGGCGCGCCGACACGATGGAAGCGCTGGTGAAGCAGCTCGGGCAGTTGCTGGCGGATCCCGCGGCGCGCGAAGCCTCGGTGGCGGCCTCGGCGCGCGTGGTCGACGAACTCGGCGGCGCGCTCGATCGCACGCTGGCGGCGCTGGAGCCGTATCTGTTGCAGTTGCGGCTCGAGATGGGAGCGGCGAATGCGTGAGCCGGCCTTCTGGTACCGGCCGCGGTCGCTGACATCGTTGTTGCTGTCGCCGCTCGGCGCGCTGTATGGCATGGCGGCAAGCGCGCGATTGCAGCGCGAGGGCTTCGACGCCGGCATTCCCGTGCTCTGCGTCGGCAACTATCACGTCGGCGGCGCCGGCAAGACCCCGACGGTGCTGGCGCTGACGAAACTGCTGCGCGATCTCGGCGAGACGCCGGTCGTGCTCAGCCGCGGCTATGGCGGACGATTGCGCGGTCCGATCAGGGTCGATCCCGAGCGGCACGACGCGGCCGATGTCGGCGACGAGCCGCTGATGATGGCCCGCACGGTGCCGGTGGCGATGGCGCGCGATCGAGTCAATGGCGTCGCACTCGCGCGGTCGCAGGGCGCCAGCGTGATCCTCATGGACGACGGTTTTCAGAACCCCGCGATATCGAAGGATGCCTGCCTGATCGTGATCGACGGCGATCGCGGCCTCGGCAATGGCCGCGTGTTTCCGGCCGGCCCGTTGCGCGCGCCGCTGCGGCCGCAACTCGATCGCACCGACGCCCTGATCGTGGTCGGCGACGGCCCCGCGGCGGGCGCGGTTGCCGCCGCCATCGCCGCGCAGGACAAGCCGGTGCTGTCGGCGCATCTGCGCCCCGACGATGCGACGGTAGCGTCGCTGCGCGGCAAGCGCGTGCTTGCCTTCGCCGGGATCGGCGATCCCCAAAGGTTTTTCAACACGCTTCGCGCCGCCGGAATCGACGTGGCGCGGCAACGCGCCTTCGCCGATCATCACCCGCTCACGCCGGGCGAAGTCGAATCATTGATCGCCGATGCCGCACGCGACGGCTTGACGCTGGTGACGACGGAAAAGGATCTGGCGCGGCTGCGCAAGGCCGGGTCGCTTCCGTCCTGGGCGCAGCAGATCGTGCCGTTCGCGGTGACGCTGG
>Ga0302202_10003654_pt1 | contig 16723 bp, 14 predicted proteins | sample II_Bog_N3_3_FD_194579 | JGI IMG/M metagenome (GOLD analysis project Ga0302202, IMG submission 194579) | Peat permafrost microbial communities from Stordalen Mire near Abisko, Sweden - II_Bog_N3_3 | ecosystem: Environmental > Terrestrial > Soil > Wetlands > Peat | place: Sweden: Abisko...
TCGTCCTGCGTCTTGTGTGGCGGCTCCAATACCACCAGCAGCAGCGCACCGAGATGCAGCAGCAGCGAAATGATCACCGCCACCAGCAGCCAATGCCGCGCCTGCGACAACCGCGCCCATGGGGTTCGGCGTGAGTCGGTGTCCCTGGCAAGCGGCAGGGTCGGCAGGCGGGGCGTGATGTGGTGGTGCAGGAGCATGAAACGCGCGAAATGGTTATGGCCGTTGTGCGGCCAAGTGCCACGCTGTTTCAAGCGTCTGCTGTGGGGGCGGGCGCGCGGATGGGCGAGATGTCATGTGGAGGTCAGACGCTTGCAACTCGCCTCTGTTCCTCGCCATCATGCAGCATGACCACAGCCTCTCATCGTGCCGCACGCGGCTTCGCCCCGGTTGAACGTGCCATCGCCGAAGGGCACATCCCCGGTGCGGTGCTGGGCGTGCTCGATCTGGATAGCGGTGCGCGGGCTATGCGGCACGGCGGGTGGGCGCAGATCACACCGCAGACTCGGCCGATGCAGGCCGACACGGTGTTCGACCTCGCTTCGCTCACCAAACCGCTCTTCACCGCCGCCCGGATTTTGCAGGCGGTGGAAGCCGGTGGGGTCGGGTTGGATGATGTGCTGGCCAGTGTGATCCCCGATCTGCGGCAATACGATGTGACAGGTGCCCTCGAACGCATGCTCACGTTCCGGCAATGCCTCGCCCATCAGACCCATCTGCCGGCGGTCTGGCCGATCTACACCTATGGCGACGATCCCGCCCGGCTGCGCGCCTTCGTGCTGCAACGGGCGTGGCCAGCCGGTCCGAGCGTGTATTCGGATATCAATTACATCCTGCTCGGCATCGCGCTGGAGCGGCTGCATGCTGCGAAACTGGGCAGTCTCGATCCTGGTTTCGGCCTGACCTTCCACCCCGACCCGGAAAATTGCGCCGCAACCGAGCACTGTCAGTGGCGCGAGCGGGTGATGTGCGGCCAGGTTCATGATGAGAATGCCTATGCTCTGGGCGGTGTGGCCGGTCACGCCGGGTTGTTCGGTTCGGCGGGAGCGGTGCTCGATTTTGCGGCAGGTTTGATGTCCGGCGAGGTGCTGGGCGATGCGATGCACACAGAAATGTTCCGCCGACATGGCTCCACGCGCACGCTGGGCTGGGAGGCGATGACGCCGCGTTGGTCTGGGGGCGGAACATGCTCGCCCGCCAGCATCGGCCACACCGGGTTCACCGGCACCGGGCTTTGGATAGATCCGCAGGCGCGGATTGCTTGGACCTTGCTGACCAACCGCGTGCACCCCACGCGTCACGCTGAGAGTGGAATTATTGCACTGCGCCGTGCGGTTGGTGAGGCGGTTGGGTGACATATCATGTCATTGGCCCCCATAAAAAAATGCGAGTTGTTGCTAGGCGAGCGCGGAAAACTCGCGTATGGTGCTGGGCGCTGGCGGGGCTGGGCGATCTCGGCACCGCGGCCGGAGTGGCGATGTCCGCCGCATTCGACGCAGTTTGATCGCCTGGTAATCCTGTCGAGCCACCACAAAGGACGAGTTTCTCTTGAGCATGACCAACCATGGCCGCGGTCGCAAATCGCGCGGTCGCGGCTTCGACGACGATTTCGGTTCTGACCGTTCGTCGTTCAGCGAACCCCGCAGCAGCTACGGCGAACGCCCGAGCTACGGCGCTCCTTCGACGGAAGCACCCCGCTACGGCGCGGCTCCGGCCGGTTTCGGCCCGGAGATCAACGCTTCGGTGAAGTGGTTCAACCCGGAAAAGGGTTTCGGCTTTGTTGAGCTGTCGGACGGTTCGGGCGATGTGTTCCTGCACATCAACGCCCTGACGCCGAGCGGCCACCAGGCTGTCTCCCCCGGTGCCACGCTGCGCGTGCGCGTCGGCCAAGGCCAGAAGGGCCGTCAGGTCACCGAAGTTCTTTCGGTTGACGAAAGCACGGCTCAGGCTCCGCAGAGCCGTGGCCCCGGCGGCCCCGGCGGTCCGGGTGCTGGCGCTCCCCGTATGGGCGCTGGCCCGCGTCGTCCGTCCCTGCCGGGTTCCGGTCAGGAAATGAACGGCACCGTGAAGATGTACAACGCGATCAAGGGCTTCGGCTTCGTTGCCGTCCCGAACGCGGAAAAGGACGTCTTCGTTCACGCCTCCGTGCTGCAGCGCAATGGCCTGACCAACCTGTCCGAAGGGCAGAGCGTGGTTGTGGAAGTTGTGCAGGGCACCAAGGGTCCGGAAGCTATTTCGGTGCGCGTCGCTTAATCAGCGAAGCCGCATCCAAAGGCTTGCATATGCGCGAAAGGCCGGGGAGGATTCCCTGGCCTTTTGTGTTTCTGGGGTTCACGACATGAGTGTTTGGGTACGCTGTCTGCATGCGGGTGAGCCGGTCTATGGCATTCTGGCCGACGGGCAGATTGCGCTGCATCACGGCCTGCCCTGGGCCTCGCCGACGCCTGCTGGCGTGAGCATCGCAGCCCAGGGTGCCGAATTGCTCGCACCATGCAGCCCGCTGAATTTCATCGGCCTGTGGAACAATTTCCACGCCGCCGCCACCAAGCATGGCTACAGCATTCCCGATGCCCCGCTGACGTTCCTGAAATCGCCCACCAGCATCGTCGGCCCCGAGGCCGAAATTGTGCCGCCGCCATTTTATGAGGGGCGGATTCTGTATGAGGGCGAACTCGGCATCGTCATCGGCCGCCGCCTGCACAATGCGAATGAGGCGGACGCGGAGGTCGGAATTTTTGGTTACACCTGTGTCAATGATGTCACAGCGTTGGATTTCCTGCAGGCCGATCCGAGCTTCCCGCAATGGGCCCGCGCCAAGGGCTGCGCCACGTTCGGACCGGTGGGACCCGCGATTGCAACCGGGCTGGATTGGCACAATCTCACCGTTCGCACCCTACTCGGTGGGCGGGAACGGCAGAATTACCCAGTGTCGGACATGATTTTTCCACCGCCTGCAATTGTCAGCCTGATTTCACGCGAAATCGTGCTGCTGCCGGGCGATTTGATCTCCTGCGGCACCTCGCTTGGTGCGATGCCGATGCGGCCCGGGATGGTGGTCGAGGTGGTCATTGACGGCGTCGGAGTGTTGCGCAATCGCATGACTGGCGGATGAACTCTGGGGGGCTGAGCACTGAGGCGTTGCATCAGGCTTCCGCCCGCCCCCCTTTTCATGGCACATCTCGAAACAACGCGGGTCTCGCCCGCTATCCTCTATTCCGTGGTTGAACGCAGACATGCCCAAGGCCAAAGCCCCTTCTGACCCGGAGTCATCCCTCAGCGCCCTTCCTGCGGATTGGGCGTTGAGTCGTGTGGCCGAGTCGGCATCACGTTCTGTCAATCTGCCCACGCCGCAGTCGGAGCCGCCGCCGGAGTTGCGCGCGGCTGAGCCGTTGATGTCCACGCCGGTGCAGATCGTCAAGGAGACGCCGCTGAAGACTGAGATGGATCCGGATGTATTCGGTGCCATCGGTCGTTGGCAGGAACGCATCGCCCATTCTGAGCCGCGTGTGCGCGAAGCCGAGCCGGTCGAGCTTGATCCGCGCATCACCTACGCCCAGCCGCAGCCGCAATATCAGGCTCAATATCAGCCTGCCTATCAGCCGGTGTATCAGCCCGAGCCGGAATACGCGCCCGAACCTGCATATGAGCCGGAGCCGGAGGCATTCGAGCCGCCGCCCGAACCGGAAGCGGCGGTCGCCCCAGAAATCAAAGCCCCCGTGCCGCCTGCAAAGCCTGCGATCGTCGCGGCACCACGTCGCTCGCGGGAAGGGCTGTTCCAGCGTCTGATCTTCTGGCGCGTGGCAACTTTGGTGCTCGCCGTGGCCGTGGTGGCGCTGGCTGGCTCCACGCTGTTCCGCCCGGCCAGCTTCGACATTGCTCTTGCCCCGCTCGGCGTGGTCAACGCCCCGGCCCCGATTTTCCTGGCTGAGTTGGGCGAATCGAAGCTGCGCATGACGCCGCTGGCCGATATCGAGGTGCCGTCGGGCAACGATCTGCAGCTGTGGATGTTCATGCCGAACTCGGATCGCGCGATTTCGCTCGGTGTGCTGCCCACCGCCGGTGGCGTGTTCACCCCGCCGCAGATGCCGCCCGAGGGCGCGAAGCTGGTGATTTCGCTCGAACCGCATGGTGGCAGCACCGGCGGGAAGATCACCGGCAAGGTCCTCTATGGCGGGTTGCTCGCAAATCGGTAATCTGTGGCGGACCAACCGCTTTGGATTGCCGCCATGTCCACGCCTCTTGAGACCGTTCTCGCCGCCGCCCGTGAATTCCTGGGCGAGCGGCTGACCACCAATCTGTCGCTGCGCGAACAGCATTCGCATGGCGAAGACCCAATTCCGCCCGTGCTGCCCGATGCGGTGGCCTTCGTGCTGACGACCGAGGAAGTCTCTCGGCTGATCACGTTGTGCCACACGCACAGCATCCCCGTGGTGCCGTTCGGCGCGGGCACGTCGCTCGAAGGCCATGTCACGCCGGTGCGCGGCGGTATCTCCATTGATCTCAGTCGGATGACCGGGATTATTGAGATGAATGTTGAGGACATGGATTGCCGCATTGAGGCGGGCGTCACGCGGCAGCAATTGAATGCGCATCTGCGCGATATGGGGCTGTTCTTCCCGGTCGATCCCGGCTCGGTCTGCACCATCGGCGGCATGGTCGCCACCCGCGCCTCGGGCACCAATGCGGTGCGCTACGGCACGATTCGCGAAAACGTGCTCGGGCTGACCGTGGTGCTGCCGGATGGGCGAGTGATCAAAACCGGCGGGCGGGTGCGCAAATCCTCCACCGGCTATGATCTTACCCGCCTGATGATCGGCAGCGAGGGCACGCTTGGGATAGTCACGGAAATCCAACTGCGGCTGCATGGCATCCCGGAGGCGATCTCGTCAGCCATCTGCCAGTTTGAGACGCTTCAGGGCGCTGTGGAGACGGTGATCGGCATTCTGCATGCGGGTATCCCGGTCGCCCGCATGGAGCTGCTGGACGAGGTGCAGATCGCCGCCTGCGTGGCCTATTCCAAGCTGGAAGGGCTGGAGGAAGCGCCGACGCTGTTCTTCGAATTCCACGGCACTGAGGCGGGCGTAGCCGAACAGGCGACGTTGGCCGAGACGCTGGCCGTCGATCACGGCGCGCATGGCTTCCGCTGGGCGGTCACACAGGAGGAGCGCGGCAAGCTTTGGCAGGCGCGACATGACGCCTATTGGGCGGCCCTCGCGCTCAAGCCTGGTTTCCGCTCGCTGACCACAGATGCCATCGTGCCGATCTCGCGTCTGGCCGAGGCAGTGGTGGGCGTGAAGGAAGATTGCGTGGCCTCCGGTTTCACCTGCACGATTGTCGGCCATGTCGGTGACGGCAATTTTCACACGCTGATCCTGTATCCGCCCGGTGATGCCGCGGCGATGGAACAGGCGTTGGAACTGGACCGCAAAATCGTCGGCCGTGCGCTGGCGATGGAGGGTTCGTGCAGCGGCGAGCACGGCATCGGCATCGGCAAGCGGGAGTTTCTGGAGCAGGAAGCAGGCGTTGAGGCGCTGGCGGTGATGCGCTCGATCAAGGTCGCTCTTGACCCGAAAGGGATCATGAATCCCGGCAAGCTGTTTTTGAATTGAGATCTGTCTGATCGTCACCAATTAAACGTCATTGTGAGGCAACTGCGGCGCCTCGCAATGACGGTGAACAGTGGAGAACAGCGTGATTGTGCAATTGCCGGATCGTGGCGTGGTGGAAATTTCCGGCGAGGACCGGGTGAGTTTTCTGCAAGGGCTGGTGTCCAACGATGTCGCCCAGGCGCACGAAAATCAGGCGATCTGGGCTGCGCTGCTGACGCCGCAGGGCAAATGGCAGGCGGATTTCTTCATCATCGCCACGCCAGATGCGCTGCTGCTCGATTGTGAGCGGGCGCAGGCGGCGTGGCTGGTGAAATCGCTTGGCCGCTACAAATTGCGGGCGAAGGTGGCGTTGCGCGATCTGTCGGATGAACGCGCGGTGTATGTCGCCTGGGGACAGAAGCCGGAGACGGCGGGTGCGCTGGTGGCCGCCGATCCACGCCATCCGCATGCGGGCTGGCGGATCATCGCCACGGCACCATTGTCGCAGAATGCCACCGAATCCGACTGGCAGCAGCACCGTATCGCCCTCGGCCTGCCCGATGGCGGGCGGGATATGGAGGCGGAGAAATCGGTGCTGCTCGAAGCGGGGTTTGACGAGTTGCACGGGGTTTCGTGGAGCAAGGGCTGCTATCTCGGCCAGGAATTGACTGCCCGCACCAAATATCGCGGCCTGCTCAAGCGGCGACTGGTGCCGGTGCGGGTGATGGGCGCTCTGCCCGCGCCGGGCACGCCGATCACCCGTGACGGTAATGAAGTCGGCACGCTGCGCTTCGGCATTGGCGGGATGGCGATGGCGCTGTTGCGGTTGGAGGCGATCGAGGCGGTGTCGCTCGATTGCGGTGGGGCGGTGTTGATGCCGCAAAAGCCGGATTGGATGGTTACTTCCGCCGCTTGAGATCCGCTGGGTCCACCGTGCTCAACGCTGCCCAGCCGAAGCGCAGGAAGGGCAGGGCGGCCTCGGCGAACTCCACGACCTCACCCACCAAATCCGGCGAGAACATCAGCGCGTCGGGCACGGGCTTGCGGATGAGGAAGCTCTTCAACCGCAGCCAATCCGCCATCGGTTTGCCCGCCGCTTCCTCATAGCCGCGCGGCAGGCGGGTGAGGCGGTCTTCGGCGGATAGCTCCAGCCCGGATTCCGCCAGCCCCTCCAGCACGGCGGCAAACCGCTCCGGCTCCACATAAATCGCCTCACGGATCGCGCCGAGTTTGGCGGGTTCCGGCATGTAGAACCCGGCGGCGATGAAGCAGCCGGTGGGATCGAGATGGATGTAGACGATGCCATTATCCGGCGATTTCCCGCCATCGCGCGCCAGCACGGCACCGGCATTGGTCTTGTAGGGGCGCTTATCTTTGCTGAAACGCACATCGCGATGAATGCGAAACAGCGCTTTCGCCGGATCGGCCCCGAGCGGGATCTCACGCGCGGCTAAGCCGAGGCTCACCGCCCCCAGCAGAGCGCGATATGGCGCCACCACATCGCGCTCATAGCGGGGTTTGTTGTCCAGAAACCAAGCACGCTCATTGTTGGCGGCGAGGTCAGCCAGAAATCCGGTCGCTGCCGGGGTGAAGCCTGCAAACACGCATATCTCTCCAGGCAGTGACGATATCAGCTGTCGGAATCGCCACCGCCGCCGCCGCTATCGCTCCAGCCGCTATCGCCAGCCGAGGCGTCCTGCCAGCCGCTATCCTGCGACTGTCCGGCATCCTGCCAACCGCTGTCCTGCGCCGGAGCTGGGGCCGGGGCCCAAGCGGAATCGCCGCCATAGGTTTTCGCCGCACCACCTTGGTCGAACGGATCAGCCCCCTGTGGCGCATTGCCCCAGGGTGAGCTGGAATCGCCGCCGAAATTGCCAGCCTGTTGGCCAAAGCCACCACCGCCGAAGCCGCCTGCCTGACCGCCGTGATGTCCGGCGAACAGCCCGGTGATGGCGTCGGCTGCCATGATGCCACCGGCCACACCGGCCGCTGTCGTCAGCGCCGAGCCGAGGAAGCCCGAGCCCGGACGTTGGAACATGCCCGGCTGATAGCCCGGCGCGTATTGCGGCGGTGGGGCTGCGTATTGCGGGGCGTATTGCTGCTGCGGCTGCTGTGGCTGCGGTGCGGGCTGGCCACCACCGAACAGACCGCCGAACAGGCCGCGCGATTGCGGCGGCTGCGGCTGCTGTGCTGCGGCCCCCCAAGGCGAGGGAGCTTGTTGCTGCTGCTGTTGCTGCTGAACCTGAGCCTGCATTTGCTGCATTTGCGCTTGCATCTGCTGGATCTGATTGGTCGCCGCCGCCAGTGCGTGTTCCTGAATGAAGGCAAGCTGGGTGATGCGATAGCGCGCCTCAGGGAAGCGGGCGAACAGATCAGCGATCAGCCCATCCGCCTGCGGATCGACAGGCGGCAATTCCGGTCCGCCGACCTGCGGCACCGAGGTGGCAAAGCCACTCGACGCAGGGCGTCCGCCCGTGCGGGCGACGAACTGGGTGATGAGGTCGTGTTCCTCGTTGGTCATGATGCACCAGTGTTGGAGGTTACGCAGTGAAAGTGGCGCGTCTGGGGTGTCGGTTCAAGCGGGCAGGCCGAGCCGCGCCCATTCCACCTTGGCACAGCGGTCCATCACCACCTGCAACCCCGCAGCCCTGCCGCGAGCCGCCGCTTCCTGATTGATCACATCCAGCGGCAGCCAGATCGTCTGCGCCCCCAACGCAATCGCCTCATCGGCCACCACACCGGCAGCCTCAGCGGCGCGGAAGATGTAGACCATGTCGAGCGGAGCCGCTTCGGCCAGTGTCGCCACCGCCGCCTGTCCATGCAGGCTCTGTCCGGCAAGGCCGGGATTGACCGGGATGATGGTGATGCCCTTCTCCGCGAGGAACGCCGCCACATAGAACGACGCCCGGTCCGGCTTGGCCGAGGCCCCCATCACCGCCACACGCCGCGTGGTCCCCAGGATGGTGCGGAGATCGGTATCTGCCAGTCCGTCGATGCTCATTTGTCTTCCCTCGCCTTGTTGCTGACTTGTCATATCACTATGGTGCGCCGCGATCAGAAATCCGAGTGCTGCACATTATGACCGACCCCAAGCCGCCGAGCTTTCAGGAACTCATCCTCCGCCTGCATAATTTTTGGGCAGCGCAGGGCTGTGTGATTCTGCAACCCTATGACGTCGAGATGGGTGCGGGCACCTTCCACCCGGCCACCACGCTGCGCGCACTCGGACCGAAGCCCTGGAAGGCCGCCTATGTGCAGCCGTCCCGCCGCCCGTCTGATGGCCGCTATGGTGAGAACCCGAACCGGTTGCAGCACTACTATCAATATCAGGTCATCATGAAGCCGAGCCCGGCGGACGCGCAGAAATTGCTGCTCGATTCCTACCGCGCCATCGGGCTGGACCCGCTGCTGCACGATTTCCGCTTCGTGGAAGATGACTGGGAATCCCCCACGCTCGGGGCTTGGGGCCTGGGCTGGGAAGTTTGGTGTGACGGCATGGAAGTTGGCCAGTTCACCTATTTCCAACAAGTCGGCGGCATCGCCACCGTGTTGCCGAGCTTCGAGATGACCTATGGCCTCGAACGCTTGGCGATGTATGTGCAGAATGTTGAGCGCGTCTATGACCTCGATTTCAACGGTCAGGGTGTGACGTATGGCGACGTGTTCCTGCGCGCCGAGCGGGAATATTCGGCGCATAATTTTGAGCACGCCAACACTGCGATGCTGATGCAGCACTTTGCCGACGCAGAGGGCGAATGCGCGTCGCTGCTGGGCCATAATCTGGCGTTGCCGGCGTATGATCAGTGCATCAAGGCGAGCCATTTGTTCAATTTGCTCGACGCACGCGGCGTGATCAGCGTGACGGAGCGGGCGGCTTATATCGGGCGTGTGCGCACACTGGCGAAGTCGTGCTGCGAAGCGTGGCTGGCTGGGGAGAGCGTGTGATGGCCGAATTCTTTCTCGAACTCTTCAGCGAAGAAATCCCTGCCCGCATGCAGGCCAAGGGCGCGGACGATCTCGCCCGCCTGTTCAGCGAGGCCGTTTCTGCCCTGAAGCCGCGCAATGTGGCGAGCTTCTACGGCACCCGCCGCATCGCGATCTCGGTGGAACTCGACGCCTCGGTGCCCGAATCCCGCATCTCCGAACGCGGCCCGCGTGCGAGCGCACCGGAGCAGGCGCTGGCGGGCTTCCTGCGCAAGCATGGGGCGAGCAAAGAGCAACTGACTCAGGAAGGTGATTTCTGGGTGCTGGATCGCGTGGTGCCGGGCGCTTCGGCAGCCGAGTTGATCGCGCGTGCCATGCCCGGCCTGATCCGCAAATTCCCCTGGCCGAAATCGATGCGCTGGGGCAGCACCTCGCCGTTCACCTGGGTGCGTCCGCTGCGCCGGATCACGGCTATTCTTGATGGCGACGTGGTGAATTTCGATCTGCGCGATGGCGACGATGCGGCGCATGGGCTGCATTCGTCCAACATCTCCGAGGGCCATCGCTTCCTCAGCCACGGCCATTTCGCCATCACGTCGGTGGCGCAGTGGAAGGAAGAGTTGCGCACGCGTCATGTGATTGTGGATGCCGCCGAGCGTCGCGCGCTGGTCGAGACGGGCGTGAATGCGCTCGCCGCCGAACAGGGCTGCACGATTGCCGATGATCCGGGCCTGCTGGACGAAGTGGCAGGGTTGGTGGAGTGGCCGGTCTGTCTGCTCGGCCGTATTGATGACGCCTATATGGATTTGCCCGCCGAGGTGATGCAGGTCTCGATGCGCGTCAATCAGCGCTATTTCGCCCTGCGCAATGCCGATGGTTCGGCAGCGCCCTATTTCGCATTTGCTGCCAATATCGCGGCGAAAGATGGCGGGGCGGCGATCATCGCGGGCAATGAGCGCGTGCTGCGCGCCCGCTTTGCCGATGCACGGCATTTCTGGGATCTGGACCGTCAGACTCCGCTGGCGGATCGGGTTGAGGCGCTGAATAAAATCACCTTCCACGCCAAGCTTGGCAGCCAGGGTGAGCGGGTGCGTCGGATTGAGCAGCTTGCCCAGCAGATCGCCCCGCTGGTCGGCGCAGAACCCGATCTGGCCAGTCGCGCCGCCTATCTGGCCAAGGCGGACCTGACCACCGGCATGGTCGGCGAGTTTCCCGAACTGCAGGGCGTGATGGGCGGCTATTACGCCCGGAATGACGGCGAGAACCCGGCGGCGGCCGACGCGGTGCGCGACCATTATCTGCCCAAGGGCGCGGGCGACTCGGTGCCGACCGCGCCGGTCTCCATCGCCGTGGCGCTGGCCGATAAGCTCGACATCCTTGCCGCCTTCTTCGTCATTGGAGAAAAGCCGACCGGCTCGGGCGACCCCTATGCACTGCGTCGCGCGGCGTTGGGCGTGATCCGCATCGTGCGCGAGAATGAGCTGCGGATCGGCTTGAAAGACGCTCTCGTCAACCAAGTTTCGCGTGTGCGAGAATCCATAGCTTACGCAAACCTGTCTAAAGAATACCGAGACATTGAAGAGGCAAGCGAGAAGCTTGGTCGAGACGTTCCGATGCCTGCTCGGGAGACATCTCGGCATCGGGCAGCGGTGTACGTTGCTCAAGAAGTAATGCAGTTCCTCGCCGAACGCCTGCGCGTGCAACTGCGCACCGAGGGGGCCCGTCACGACGTGCTCGCCGCCGTGCTGGCACAGGGCATTGACGACGATCTGGTCCGCCTGCTCGCCCGCACCGAGGCAGTCACAGCACTGCTCGGCACAGAAGACGGTGCCAATCTGCTCGCCGCTGCGAAGCGGGCGGCTAATATATTACGAATCGAGGAAAAGAAGGACGGGCCGCATTCGGGCACCGTCAATCCCGAACTGTTGATGCTTGCCGAGGAGCAATCTTTGATTCAGTGCCTCGACAAGGCCGAGCCTGCCGTGCGAGACGCTTTGTCACGGGAGAATTTCGTGCTGGCAATGACGGAGCTGGCCTCGTTGCGTGCGCCGTTGGACGATTTTTTCGCCAACGTCACCGTCAACGACGAGCAGCCCGATCTTCGCCATAATCGTTTGCGTCTTCTTGCGCGTGTGCGTGCTGCCATGAATTTGGCGGCGGATTTTTCGAAGATTGATGGCTAAGGAGCTGATCATGTCCAAATGGGTTTACAGCTTCGGCGCAGGCTTCAATGAGGGCCGCGCGGAGATGCGCAACCTGCTCGGTGGCAAGGGTGCCAATCTCGCCGAAATGGCGTCGATTGGCCTGCCAGTGCCGCCCGGCTTCACCATCACCACTGAGGTCTGCACGGCCTATTACGAGAACGGCAAGCATTATCCCGCCGATCTGGATGCCGAGGTCAAAACCGGCCTCGCCCGTGTGGAAGCAGCCGTTGGCCTGAAATTCGGCGATGCCGATAAGCCGCTACTGGTCTCCGTCCGCTCCGGCGCGCGGGTTTCCATGCCGGGCATGATGGACACCGTCCTCAACCTTGGCCTGAACGACACCACCGTGCAGGGCTTGGCCGTTGCCTCCGGTGACACGCGTTTCGCCTGGGATTCCTATCGCCGCTTCATTCAGATGTATGGCTCGGTGGTGTTGGGCGTGGACCATCACCGCTTCGAGGAAGTCATCGAGAGCGCCAAGCTCGATGCGGGCGTGGTGGAAGACACCGCGCTGACCGCCGAGAATTGGCAGAGCGTGGTCGAAGGCTACAAGGAAATGGTGGCCCAGGAGACGGGCAAGCCGTTCCCGATGGACCCGCATGAACAGCTTTGGGGTGCCATCACGGCGGTGTTCGGCTCATGGATGAACCCGCGCGCCAACACCTATCGCCGTCTGCATGACATCCCGGCCAGCTGGGGCACGGCAGTGAACGTGCAGGCGATGGTGTTCGGCAATATGGGCCTGGATTGCGCCACCGGCGTATGCTTCACCCGCGATCCGTCCACCGGCGAGAACAGCTTCTACGGCGAATATCTCGTCAACGCGCAAGGCGAAGACGTGGTTGCCGGCATCCGCACCCCGCAGCCGATGGCGAAGGCCAAGAGCAAGCCGGGCGAAGTGCCGATGGAAGAGGCGATGCCGAACGCCTATGCCGAGCTGATGCAGGTCCGCCAGACGCTGGAGCGTCACTACAAGGACATGCAGGACATCGAATTCACCGTCCAGCAGAACAAGCTCTACATGCTGCAAACCCGCAACGGGAAGCGCACCGCCGCTGCCTCGCTGCGCATTGCAGTTGAAATGGCCGAGGAAGGTCTAATTGACCGCAAGGAAGCCATCCTGCGCGTTAACCCGTCCTCGCTCGACCAATTGCTGCATCCGACGCTCGACCCGAAGGCTAAGCGCACGCTGATCTCCAAAGGCCTGCCCGCCTCGCCGGGTGCTGCCTGTGGTGCGGTGGTGTTCTCGGCTGAGGACGCGGAAGCACGTGCGGCGAAGGGTGAGGCGGTCATTCTGGTCCGCATCGAAACCTCGCCGGAAGACATCTCCGGCATGCATGCCGCTAAGGGCATTCTGACCACACGCGGTGGCATGACGTCGCACGCCGCCGTGGTTGCCCGTGGTATGGGCCGTCCCTGCGTGTCGGGTGCCGGTGGCATCAATGTCGATTACGGCAGCCAGACGCTGTCTGCTGGTGGTCACATCATCAATGTCGGCGACACCATCACGCTCGATGGCGCGACGGGCGAGGTTTTCCTCGGCGCAGTGCCGATGGTCGAGCCGAAGCTGGCGGGTGAATTCGCCACCCTGATGGGCTGGGCCGATGAGGTGCGTCGTCTGAAGGTGCGCACCAACGCCGAAACCCCGCTCGATGCCGAAACCGCCCGTAAATTCGGCGCAGAAGGCATTGGTCTGTGCCGCACCGAGCACATGTTCTTCGACCCTGCGCGTATTTTGGCCATGCGCCAGATGATCATGGCGGCCGATGAGACGGGCCGTCGTGCGGCGCTGGCCAAGCTGCTGCCGTTCCAGCGTCAGGATTTCACCGAGCTGTTCCGCATCATGGCGGGCCTGCCGGTGACGATCCGTCTGCTCGATCCGCCGCTGCACGAATTCCTGCCGCATGCTGAGGCTGAAATCGCCGAAGTGGCGGCGGCGATTGGCACGGATGTGGCGGCGATGCATCGTCGTCTGGACGAGTTGTCGGAAAGCAACCCGATGCTCGGCCATCGCGGTTGCCGTCTGGGCATTTCCTATCCGGAAATCAACGAGATGCAGGCGCGCGCCATTTTCGAGGGTGCCATTGCGGTGGCCAAAGAGACTGGCAACGCACCGGTTCCTGAGATCATGATCCCGCTGGTCGGCATCAAGAAAGAACTGGAGATCGCCCGCAAGGTGGTCGATAAGGTGGCCGCTGAAGTGTTCGCCGAAACCGGTGTGACGCTGGAATACACCGTCGGCACGATGATCGAGTTGCCGCGCGCGGCCATCACCGCCGACAAGATCGCCGAAGCCGCCGATTTCTTCAGCTTCGGCACCAACGATCTGACGCAGACTGTGTTTGGCCTGTCGCGTGACGATGCGGGCAAGTTCCTGCCGAGCTACGTTGAACAGGAAATCTTGCCGAAAGACCCATTCGTCTCGATCGACATTGAAGGCGTGGGTGCGATGATCGCGCTCGCTGCCAAGCTTGGCCGCCAGACCAAGCCGGGCCTGAAGATGGGCATCTGCGGCGAGCATGGCGGCGATCCGGCTTCGATCGCCTTCTGTGAGCAAACCGGCCTGGATTACGTCTCCTGCTCGCCGTATCGCGTGCCGGTGGCCCGTCTTGCGGCCGCACAGGCAGCGCTGGGCGTGGGGGTTGACCGCACGGCTTGAACGAAAACGGGGCGGCATGTGATGCCGCCCCGTCTTGTATCGATTGCGTAGGGCGGAAGAGGCGAAGCCGTCATCCGCCATTGTCCCGAAGATCCGGGCAATGGCGGATGACGCTGCGCTCTTCCGCCCTACGCGTCTGGATCAGCCCGCCAGCCCGAAAAACTGCAACACACGGCCAAAGCCGTGGGTGATATGTGTGGTGGATTCCGAGGATGGTGGAATGCGCAATTCGGGCGCGTTCAGGAAATCGCTGGTGATGCGCATCGTCGGCACACAGGCGTAGTCGGCATAGAACGCGTGCGTGCTGATCGGCGCATCGTCCGTCACACCCATCCCGCCTATTTGAGCCACACCACCGTCCATACCGAGTCTCCTTGCAGAGACTCAGCATGCACAATCATCGACAACAGCGCCCGACAAAATCGCGTGATATATTGTAATCACGCCGCCGCTGGTTCGCCTTGCACCGGATGAGCGCCCAGGCTTTCAAACAATTGCGTGACCTCCGCAATAGCGGCTTCGGCCTGCTCTTCGCTGATACCCTTTGCAACAATTGCCACGCCCTGGCCGTGCGCGCGGTAATAGGGGTACGAACCAATATCGAGTTCTGGATAACGTTTCTGTATTGCCTCCAGCCCCTCGGCAATTTGTCCCTCGGCCGCTCCGGTGGTGTGCACGGCGCGTGAGATCACCGGAATGCCGCCGCCCAGTGTGGGGGCGAGGGCTGCGAACATCGCCTGCATGATGCGCGGCACGCCGGCCATCACATGCACATTGCCGATGGTGAAGCCCGGCGCGATGGAGACGGCGTTGTCGATCAGAGTGGCGCCCTGCGGCATTGTGGCCATCCGCTGGCGGGCTTTGTTGAACGAGGCCACTCCGCCCGGCGTCTTGGCGTAATGCCCCTCCAGCCGCGCCCAGGCCTCCGGATGTGGCTCCCACGGCACGCCAAAGGCGGCGGCGATGCATTCGCTGGTGATATCGTCGTGGGTCGGCCCAATGCCGCCGGTGGTGAAGATGTGATCGAATTTCACCCGCACCTCATTGACTGTTGCAATGATCGTCTCCGGCACGTCGGGGATCACCCGCACTTCACGCAGCGGCATGCCGATGGCGCCGAGGCCCTTGGCGATGAAATTGATGTTCAAATCCTGCGTACGGCCGGACAGCACCTCGTTGCCGATCACCAGCAGGCAGGCGGTTGGGTTGGTGGTCATAATGTCCCTCCCCGGACGGTTACAAAAAATCGCGCAGCAGCGGCACCAGCGGCACGTCGGCTGCTGGCATCTTGTAGTCTGCAAGCTTGTTGGGCTGCACCCAGGCGAGGCGCTGGCCTTCCTTGGGCATTACATTGCCCTTCCACCGCCTGCAGAGAAAGAGCGGCATCAGCAGGTGGAATTTTTCATAGGCGTGGCTGGCGAAGGTGAACGGGGCGAGGCAGGCTTCGGAGACGTCGATGCCCAGTTCCTCGCGCAATTCGCGGATCAGCGCCACTTCCGGCGTCTCGCCCGCCTCGACCTTGCCGCCGGGGAATTCCCACAGGCCGGCCATCGATTTTCCCTCAGGGCGTTGGGCGAGCAGGATGCGCATATCGGCATCGATCAGCGCGACGGCGGCCACCAGCAGCACCTTGCGCGCCGTGCTGGGCGCTGCGGTCTCGGCATGGTCGGGGGAAGCTTCGGCGCTGCCGTGGTCGCCGAACAGATCGGTGCGATTGGCTTCAAAGCGCAGAACGCGGCGTTCGGTGCCGGTGGCAACCGACATCTGCTTGCCCTCGCCATTCTGCCGAAAGCCGATTTTGCGCAGCACCGCCATAGAGCCCGCATTCTCGGTCAGCACGGTGGAGTGCAGGTGGTCGATCGCCAGATTGGCCAACGCCCAGCGCGCCAGCCGGTCGGCGGCTTCGGAGGCAACGCCATGGCCCCAAAAGGTGCGTCCGATCCAATAGCCAAGCTCGCCGACGCGGGTATCAGCCATCACATTCAGCCCGATGCCACCGACAAGCACTTCCTTGTCGCCATCGAGCCCCGTGATGGCGAGGTTATAGGCACTGCCTTGCTCCAGCCGCTCACGCGATGTGGCGATCCAGCTTTCGGCGTCTTTGAGGGCATAGGGGAAGGGCACGCGGGTGAGTGTGCGGATGACTTCCCAATCATTCATCAGCCGATGCAGGCCCGGCACATCACTGTCACGCCATGGGCGCAGCGTGAGGCGTTTGGTGGTGAGTTCGGAAAGGGCGGGGACGTCCATGCAGTCAGATTTGTCCCAAATGCGGATACGGCGGAAGGATGCGGGGTGCGATTCCTGCGGGATTGCACCCCACGGAGCCGTCCTAACTCCGATACGAGCCG
>Ga0302202_10003658_pt1 | contig 16712 bp, 6 predicted proteins | sample II_Bog_N3_3_FD_194579 | JGI IMG/M metagenome (GOLD analysis project Ga0302202, IMG submission 194579) | Peat permafrost microbial communities from Stordalen Mire near Abisko, Sweden - II_Bog_N3_3 | ecosystem: Environmental > Terrestrial > Soil > Wetlands > Peat | place: Sweden: Abisko, Stordalen...
GAACGCTTGTGTGCTCTTGCACGAACTGGTGTTCGTGTAAGTGGCCACATAGTTGTTGACGCCTGTGGTCAGCGGAATGCTGTTGATCTGGCGCGAGGTTGACGTGTACCCGTTGGGGCCGCTCCAACTCCATGAGCCGCCGCTGGTCGGTTGCGGGCCGAGGTCTACCGCAGTAGATGTGGTACTCACGGTTGCAGAAGATTCCTGCGTCCAGGTTGAGCCTCCGTTCACCGAAATGTAAGGCACGATCGTGGTGGGCGTGCAGGTGCCGCTGCTCACCGTAAGAGAGATCGTAGTGCTCGCCGTCGTGCTGCCGGAGGTTCCAGTAATGTTGACGGTGGACGTTCCGGCGGTGGCCGTACTGCTGGCCGTAAGCGTCAGTACGCTGGAACTGGTGGATGAGGTCGGGCTGAACGATGCCGTCACGCCGCTGGGCAATCCACTGGCCGCAAACGATACGCTGCCGCTGAATCCGTTCTCGGGAGTTACAGAAATGGTGTCGGTGGCGCTGCTGCCCTGTGTCACAGAAAGCGCCGATGCTGAAGGCGACAGCGTAAAGCTGGATGTGCCGGTGGAACCTGTTCCAACGAATGTGGTAATGCTCTGACCCGGCAGCGAATAGGTGAATGTATCGTTCGATACGCTGACTGCATTGAGCTCCGCCAACTGGAGGGAAGCGGAAGTCTGGTATGGTGTAACCGAGGTCAGAGTTGCACCCGTGATGGGGAAGGAAATGTTTGAAGTGCCGCTGTTGGAATTGACGGCTACGATCACATAATTGTTATTTCCCTTGTAGGACGTGACGTAGACGCCGGAGGTTGGATTATTGTTTGCTCCAGTCATCACGTAGCCCGGTCTTACAAACTTCGAATATTGGCCCAGAGCATAGGCATAGTAGTTGGGGCTATTTCCATTGAGCAACAGAGGCGTCCACCAATAGACATAGGCGTTATACTGCGCCACCGCCATGGATTGGTGATACAGTTCGGCTGCCGCGATGGCATCACTTATGGTCGGCTCGGCCGAGGATCCAGCCGCGGGCGTATAGGTCGTCTCGGTCATCCACACATCTTTGCCCTTGTTCTTGGCGTTGGTGTAGTAGAACGGCGCCACGCCGTATGTGTGACCGGCGACGATTGAAACGTGCCCAACCGCATTGGCATCATTCAACGTAGGATCGGACTCGTCGAGATTGAAGCTATCCGACTCCGGCATGATGAGCTTCGTGTTAATCTTGCCGCCCTCCTGCGCAATCCAGGCATCCATCTGTGCGCCGCTGTACCCGCAGGACTCATAGTCAGGAAGAAAGTCCGGCTCATTTTGCACGGAGATCGCATAGAGATTCACGCCGCCCGCTTTCTCATAAGCGATAAACGCGTTCAGATAGTTGGCGAAGTTGTCGTAGTCGCTGGTGTTCAGCGTCCCGTCATCGACGCTGCCATTGCTCTTCCAGACCGCCGGCGGGGTCCAGGGAGTCGCAAAAACAATTACCTGAGAATTGATGGATTGAGCCTGTTGCGCATTGGATCGCTCGGTAGCCCAGTTGGACCCGCCGGTGGTGGAACTGGGATCGATGCGCGACCTAAGAATGGTGAAGCCGACCTGGCCCGTTCCAGTGCCAAATAGATTGTTGGCCTGGGTTGAGTTCAGCACCGGCTGCCAGGCCGTAGAGGTTCCGAATCCGCGGATCGTCTGGTAGGTCGTATTGAAGTTGATGTCGGCTGCTGTTTGAGAGCCGGCCATAGCGGTAGCAAGCAGCATTGTCGACACTGCTGTGAACATCGTCTGGATTCTCATGTTAGAACTACTCCTCCTGGGGTGTGGGTGGGTTTGAAGCCAAAATGCACACGGACAATCTCGCGTGCCATTCGAGGGGGGAATACCTCGCCGCCAAGCAATCTGCACCTCCTGATTGGCGCAACAAGGTGAATGGGCGACTCACGGTATCTCGAGCGTCCCGATCACGTACTTATCGTCTTTCGGCAGGCAAGCCGTACTCTATGCAGTACGGTTATGTAAGAACGAGGCAGGCCTGGTGTTGATCTTCTCTGGGCACAACATTGCCTGGTTGCGAAACTCTCTGCGCGAGTGCATTGCGCAATTTTATGAACTTATGAAAGCGCTTTCTTTCAGGCGATCAAGCCCAAGGCTTGACCTATGTTGGCCACACCCGCAGTTAGAACAGTGCAAGAATCCCCAAAGATACCTTCTGCTCCTCGAAGATAGGACTTATCGCCAAGTATCCAACTCCCACTGCGACCGCAAAAGAGTTAGATCCGAGTAATGATGTTGAAGCAGACCCGACACCACCGCAATCTTGAGCTCAACACCTTGATGCCCTCGCTTTCGACAAATGGCATCGCTATGGTGATTAGTCAAAACTGCCCTATGTTTTCGCATGTTCCGACCAGCGACACGAACACTAAAACGTTTTATCAATGGAAATCAAGTTACTATAGTACACAGCACAAAGGTAATGTTCCCCGAAACATGTCTGACACCGAGCGATACATTTCTTCCGGATTGAGGGTGATTTAAGCGTACTCCAATGGTTGACACGAGTTACGATCAACATATCTATTTTGTCGAACTAACATATATAACTATTCGAAGCAATTTGGCTCACAAATACATAAGTGCTGCATCATGGATAATTAAGATGGCAAATGCGATAATCCTCACTCATCATGACATGTGATTGATCCAAATATTTTATCTAGCTAACATATACAATTATTAAGAATAACCCGACGCTGGAATTACATGGGCGTTCGCGTCAGGCCTCGGCATTGATCTGCTGCCCCCGGGCAAACTCTTCCAGAAAAGCGAACTCATCGCTGTCGGGCATTCCTCAGCGCAACTCGGCTGGAACCTGAAGACCACCCGGCACATGAGCCGGTAACGAACCGGACTCATGCGCCAGGGTGGGTGAAATCAGCGCGGCTACTTAGAAATAAATCTTCGCGCCGAGTTGGAAGACTCGTGGATCAGCGACGGCAGTGATTGCCCCTGCAGTGCTGTTATACGCACTGGCACCGGTGCCGGGAGTACCGTTTAGGACCCCAGTATTTACCCCGGTGAACTGCGTATGGTTGAAGGTGTTGAAAGTCTCCGCCTTGAACTGGATTCCAGATTTTTCCCTGAAGTGGAAGTCTTTAAACAAGGAAAGATTCCAGTTGTCGCGTCCAGGGCCTTTCACGCTGTTCTTCGGCGCATCACCCCAAGTGAGCGGCGCGGGCTGGGCGAAAGCTCCCGCTGGGTTGAACCACTGGGCAGCAGTATGGGGATAGCTGACCTTCCCTACCGCGTCCGCATGGTCGGTGGTGTCGCCGCCGAAGCCGAGAGTATTGTTACCGGCATTCACACTCAACGGATTTCCTGACTCCATGAGCGTGACGCCGGAGATTGTCCAGCCCCCAAGCAAGCTGTTGGCGAGCCCACGCGAGTGCTGGAAGATCGGCAGGTCATAATCGAAATTGACAACTCCGATATGCCTGCGGTCGAATCCGGATGTCCCAAACGAGTACCGCGGGTTCATCGGATCATCGATGTTGTTAAAGAGCTGAGCATCGATCACATCCCAGGTGTGCGAGTAGGTGTATGCGGCGCCGAGCGACAGGCTCTTCCATGCGGTCGCACGGAAGGTGCCCTGCAGGCCGTCGTAGTGAGAGTTTCCTTCGTCTTCAACCATGTTGATGCCGCCAAAGCCCACATATTGCCGGTAGTAGTTGGCATTGGTACCGGCGGCCCCGCCGCATGCGCTTCCGCAAACGTTCTTGCGATCAGCAAGATCGCTTGCTGGCAGGGTGTTGATGTCCTGTGTTTGCGATAGGTGATCAGAGTTGTTGCCCACATATCCCAGGGTCGCCACCACATTGCTCCGCAACTGTTGCTGGATTCCCAGACTGTACTGATACACCATCGTGATCGGGAGGGTCTTCTCTACGCCCGTAAAGCCTTGCGGCGTGGTCGGTGATTGTCCCGCGCTGGTACCGTTTACCCAGCTCGTCGTGGGGGTATCCATGTATGGTGCATTCGTTGAGGCGCTGTTACTGAAGGGAACGTTTGCGCCCATGTTGTATTCTTCGTTGCCGGCATTGCGTTCATAAAAAATCCCGGTCCCGGCCCGCAGAACGGTCCGCCCGTTTCCGAACAGATCGTAGGCAAAGCCGACACGCGGTGCGAAGTTAGCGTTGTGGTTGTCCGTCAGCCCCTGCGGAATTCCATTCCGTCCAGAGAGGCCAATCCCGTTCAGATAGAACGGGACGCTTGAGAGAGTAATGCCAGGCACCGTAGCGAATCCTGGGCCATTGGTATTCAACGCGCCGCTCGTCGGGGAAGTGAACTGCGCAGCATCAGCCGGGTTCCAAAGGTTGGGGTAGAAATTCGACATGCGGTCGTTGGTGTCATAGGCATGGGGAAGTGCTTCCCAGCGAAGCCCCAAATTCAGCGTCAGCCGATGGGAGACACGCCAGTCGTCTATGGCATAGCCGTCGACCGTGTTGAACGAGATGGAGACTGAATCCTGCGTCTCCGCCTGGCCAAAATCGTTCGCATCGCCAAGCAGGAAGTCCGCAAGACCTACGCCGGTCGCAGGCGTGGTGCAGTTCGGCGGTCCGGAACAGCCGGTAGCTTCGCCATAAAAGTGGTAGGTTCCGGCAGTGTCTGTGAAGATCTTCTGGTTCTTATGACCGTGCAACCATGCAAAGCCGAACTTAAAGTTGTGGGTGCCATGATTCCAGGAGAGATCGTCCTTCCACTGGTTGCTCCGCCACGTGTTCGTCCAGGGCCAGTTTCCGTTGTCCATGCTGACACCGATCTGTCCACCACTAAAGTCGATCCCTGGAACCTTGTCGATTGAGTTCGCGTTAGGGAAAAGCGGTGTCGTAGTGAAGCCGGATGGAGTGTGCCAGGCACCGGTGTTGGTAATGAGAATGTTATTGCCGTTCTCGTTGTATGCAGCTTCGTTCAGCAAATTGGGGCTGATGTTGTAAGTGGCATGGAGAACAGCTGCCCAGGAAGGAACGCTTTCAAGCGATCCGATCGTGGGATAAGTGTTTCCAGTCCAGGCAACAGTGGGCGCTGACTGACTGAGGGAGTCGTAGATCAGATGACCAAAGAGAGCAAATTTTTCGTTGAACTGATGATCGACGCGGGCAATCTCCTCGCGGTAATTCGTCACGGTATTTGCCGCCGAAAAGAAGTATTTACCGTCGCTCGTATTCGGGGGAAGCATATAACCGGCAGCCAGATAGGCTTTAGCTGTCGGATCCACGAGATTCAGCGGAATAATGTTGTTGGGGAAGGCCTGGCCGGGACTGAGTCCGTCTGCAGCGAACTTTGCGATGGCGGCCGGGTCCGTTGTGTTGGGAACATAGACGGCGCCACCGGCGGGGACTTCGCCGGTAAGGTCCGGAGCGTTGGTCACAGTCGTACCTGTAGAGCCGAATCCGAAATTCGACGCGGTTGGCACCAGGTTGTGAATGCTCCCACCGTTCACCTCCCTGCGCCATTCCATGTTGTAAAAGAAGAATGTCCTGGGAGTGCCGGACTTGAATTCCAGTGGTCCACCGCCGTTGAATCCGAACGCATTGTAACGAAGTTCCGGTTTTGTAGCGGGAGAAGCTTGTTTCGAAAAGTAGGAGTAAGCGTCCAGTGCGTCGTTGCGGTCATATTCCCATGCGCTGGCGTGAAACCTCTTTGTGCCGCTCTTGACGGCCATGCTGATCATGCCGCCCGATGAGTTGCCCAGATCAGCTGCGTAGTTACTGGTCGAGACTGTAAATTCCTGGAGCGCGTCCTGCGAAGGCGAAACCAGCAGGATGCCACCGCCGCCACGATCGTAGGCCTCGCCACCATCGATGAGCCAGTTGTTGTCGTCAGACCGCATGCCATTAAATTGAATGCTCCGATTCTGGAACTGTGCGCCGGGGGAATCGAAATCCGGCATGTTGGATGCCGCTCCAGGTACCAGCGTCGTGAGCTGGAGTACGTTGCGTCCGTTGGTGGCGAGATTCTCAATCTGGTTGCTGCTGATTGTTTGGCTTACATCGTTTGTTTCGCCCTGAACCTGGATTGAATCCGCCTCAACGATGACGCTTTGCTCTGAACTGCCGACTTGGAGCGCGGCGTCGATACGAAGGGTGTCTCCAACATTCAGCGTGATGTCCTTCCGCTTGTATGTTTTGAAGCCTTGGGCTTCTGCCTCGACCTGGTATCGCCCGATCGGGAGTTCGTGGGCGGCGTAGTTACCCGTGCTGTTTGACGTCGTTGTATGTTCCAGTCCGGTGTCCAAATCCGTAATCGTGATCCTGGTGTTGGGGACAACGGCACCCGCTGGGTCCGTAACGGTCCCAACAATGCTGGCGGTTTCCTGGCAGTACGCACCAGTGGTTAGCAGACCAAGCCCCAGGATTAGCAACCAGAGTACCCGGGACCGACGGAAACGTGTTTTCAGCGCTTCGATGTTCAATTCGCCCTCCTAAAAAAGGCCACGTTTTGCGGAGACCCAAGACACCGAGATGCACAATGCACCCATCACCCTAAGAAAATCGATTTACTAATTAGGGACGATGGTTTCACGGCGCCTCACCCTCTACTTCATGACCGCAGCCATTCAATCAGGGTCGGAACAGCCTGCTAAGGGGAATCACGGTGTTTCACTCAAGAAAAACACCGTGATTCACGCGAAGAATAAGCGAAACACCGAGCGGAAAAATGCCGGTCCTCCCAGGATTTGCGGAAGATTGCTCGTGGGTTTCCTTCTGTGTTGCCTTACAGGAATGGGGAATGAGAGGATCCAGGGAAAGATGACGATTCCGGGCCGAAGAAGTGTCCGCTAATTTGTTTCATCGATGACTTCGATCGCCCTGATCTCGCCGTAATTGACCTTCGGCGAGAAAGAAAGCAATAGTTTCCCCTGGCCATTTGGATGTAAGCCATGAAACTCGCGGACCACCGGACGAAATGCTCCGCCAGCGGCCTGAAAGATATCGAAATCCTTCAGCAGCATGACACCGTTGCAGGTAACGTCAAAAACTCGGCAACCGACGCCGTGGCAGTTTGCGAGACGAACCATGGGACTGAAGAACGATTCCATGAAGTAGAGCCGGACAGAGTAGCTTCCCGGCACTACTGGGATCGAATAACTGAAATTCCCATGGCGCTCGCCGGAGTAAATGTCAGGGACTCTCGAATGTGCCGCTGGATTGTCAAATAAATGTGTCCGACCACTGATGAAGTACTTGTCACCGCTCCAGCGTGTGCCATCGGCAGCGACAAAGTCTGATGGGCGGGCAGAAATCCGAATCGGCCCTAGTTTCCCCGATACGCCCGGTGTGATTTCAATAGCACTCACGAAAGCCGGTTGTCCCCAGTCCGAACTGAAGGAAAGGTGGAGTTTGCCGTCTGCAGAAGGACGAATATCTTTGAATACGCGAACGTCGATTGCGGCATTCCCTGCGTCCTCAATCGGATCGAAATCTGTCAGCAATGGATGCCCGTTGGCCTCCACATGAAAGTGACGTTCGTTTTCCGCGTCATCCCCCTTTTCTCCAGCTTGCAGCCGAAGAGGATCGGCAAAATAAAGCTTGAGTTCATACACTCCGGGATGCAGCGGGATGTTGTAACGAAATTCGCGTTCCGATTGCGGAACCATCTGGTCGCCCGATGCAGCCTCCCGTATAGATCGGAATAGGCCCTGATCGGCCACAGGGGGAAAAAATTGCAGAGGGCCGGGACGGGTAGTTCCCCCATCGAAGAAGCGGTCAGCATCCCAACGATTTCCCCCCGCGTCCGAAAAGGAAATGCCCGTACGGCCTGCGGCGATACGGATATCACCGGCTTGATTGGCCAGTACGACCGGTTGGCTCTTCGTCTGCGGGGCCGCCTCGGTTTGCGCTGGCGGGGAGACGGAGGCCGTCGCATTGTCGTACGTTGGCGGAGTGGCGCGCTTCGCCTCAATCCACTGGTGGGCAAGCCATACGAACCCAAGACCGAGCATCACAGCCGCCCCGATCAGAACATACTTCAATCGGTGAGGTTTCAGTTCTATTGGAACAAGCACCATGGGCTGTGCTTGCGGTTCTTTCAATCGAGTCTCAAAAACGGGTAGGTACTGGCCTTTCGGGATCGTGATGACGACAGGCTCGTCTTTGCCCTCGTTGACGAAATGGTGTTCCAATTTCATTCGCAACTGGCGCGCCTGCGACCGAACTATATTGTCGTCGTTTGGGTTGTAGCTGGGTTGTCGACCGAAGACGAAAATTCCGATTTGCTGTTCAGTTGCCTCTTCGGACTTATCCTCGTTGGCGCATCGGCACACGTGAAGAAAGAACGCTCTAAGGCGCGGTGACTTCTCAAAGGTGGCGCTGGAGGCCACACGGCGCACCAATTCCTCTCGCTGAGTTTCAGCTTCGGAAGGAGCCTTCCTGGGGTGCATCACCGTGACAACTTCCAAACTCATTGGGGGAGCTCCAGAGCATTCGGTTAGCATGCTAGCGATTAGTAAAACGATTTGCAAGCGCCAACCGGCCACACTGATGTAGGACTTTTGTAACCAAATGAATTGTCATTACTGAATCACCTGCCGCTCCTACCAAGCCCGCCGTCACACATCATCCGTTTAGCGCAGGCATCGCAACAGGGCAGAGTTTGAACCAGCGCTTGCGTCAGATTTTCTACACGACGGAGTGCAAATAACTTAGCGATCCTACCCGTGGGGAACAATCTGCGCAGAGTAGCATGTTGACTTCCTGCTCCGAAATCTCATCGCGCTCGAATCACAGCTGCGACCGCAATACACATCCTCCGGCTCCGCTCACTTCGGCGCTTGCCCGGGCAGTGGATCCTTTGCCGGTGGTATGGAATTGATCATGAAGTAAGCGTTTTCTCAAATTCCGCCTCCACCTCCCCGCAAAAACATAACAGATGCTACGCCCCAGGGACGCCAGAAGAAAAGAAGCATTTTTCAGACCCATGTATCGATTTATTAGATATATTTATTGACGATGAAGACGACCATCGATGAATGGGAGATCCTGCATGCCGTGGTTCAGTTAGGCGGCTTCGCGCCCGCGGCAGAACAGCTCAATCGCTCGCAGTCGACAATCAGCTATGCGATCTCTCGCCTTCAGGAACAGATCGGGATAAAACTGTTTGAGCAGAAAGGCAGAAAAGCCCATTTGACGGAGGCTGGACGCGTGCTGTTGGCCGATGCCGAACCCCATTTGGCAGGCTTTCATCAACTGGAGCAGAGAGCTCTCTCCCTCGCGTCAGGAGGACAATCGGAGATCCGGCTGTCGGTTGATAGCATTTTCCCGAATGAGCGGCTCTTTGCTGCCCTCGCGGAATTCGCCCGTCGTTTTCCCTATGTCCATCAGAAGCTCCGGCAGACCACCTTTATTTCGGCGGATTCAGAGTTTTCTGTTCACAATGCGCATCTGTGTGTGGTTGGCCTGATGTCACGCGAGTACTTCGTAAAACCGATTCTCGATATCAGGATGACCGCGATGGCTCACCGGGATCATCCCCTTCATTCACCCAACCGGCAGATTTCACGGATCGATATGATGCAGCACATGCTCGTCGTGATCGAGGGAGGGGGTTCGGGCACCGTTAAGCGCCAACCGAGCAGCCCAGCGCAGCGGTTCCTGCCTGTAAGTACGATCGAAGCTGCGATCGATGCAGTTCGAAGCGGCCTCTGCTTCGGTTGGCTGCCGGAGTATCGCACTCAAAAGTTCTTGGAGAGCGGCGAATTTCTTGCGCTCCGCATGCCGGTCGGCGGCACCAGGGAGGTACGCCTCAATCTGGTCTGTAAAGATTCGAATCTTGACAGCCGAGAAATGAACGCTCTTGCCGACTTGCTTGGCATGAACGATGAAGCCCAGGCAATTTGAAACGGCCCGAGTAGAGCTTAGGGCGCTCTGTCCACCCTATTCGGCTTACGCATCGAAACATTCGATATAAATAAAGCGATTTATTCAATTTGCTAAGACTCTCGGTGCTTCTGTATAGTCCAATTTCCAGAGAACGTTTTCGCGAATCGATCGTCCTGACTTGAACTGCTCGTACCAGAACACCGGGTTACACGACGCCCATTTGCGGCAATCTCTCACTGGGAGTCATCATGAGTATTGGCAGGGTTCGGTTCCTCGTTCGTATGTCCCTTCTCGTTCTGGTTTCGACCGTGCCGTTCATTAAAGCGCAAACCACTCATTTAGCCATCGACGCCTCCAAAGCGGGAGCGAAGATCGACCGCAATCTATTCGGCCAATTTGCGGAGAATCTTGGACACGGGCTTTACGAAGGCATCTGGGTCGGTAAAGATTCCTCAATTCCGAATACACGCGGGATACGAAGCGATGTTGTCAACGCGCTTCGTGAGTTGAAAGTGCCCAATGTTCGCTGGCCCGGCGGCTGCTTTGCAGATCAGTACCATTGGCGCAAAGGAATCGGACCCGCAGAGAAGCGGCCAGCGACGCTCAACACCGCATGGGGCGGCGTGGTCGACAGCAACGGCTTCGGCACCGATGAGTTCATGGATTTCATCCAGCAGATAGGCAGCCAGCCTTACGTCTCAGTCAATGTTGGTTCCGGAAGTCCACAGGAGGCAGCCGAGTGGTTGGAGTACATGACCGCAGCTGCCCCCACGTTTCTTCAGAAGGAGCGTGCTGCGAACGGGCATCCTGACCCATATAAGGTCGGCTTCATGGGAATCGGGAATGAGAGCTGGAGCTGTGGCGGCGACATGACGCCGGACTATTATGTGAGCCAACTGAAAATCTACAGCCGCTTCGTCGAGAATGACAATCCTGCTCAGCGGGACTCCAACCAGATGCTCAAGATTGCTGTCGGTCCAGGATTTCCCGAGACCGAGTGGACCGAGGCCGTCATGAAGGCCTGGCAGCACCATGACTGGAGTTGGAACTTCGACGGCCTCTCGGTGCACTGGTACACGGTGCCAAGCGGATGGCCGCCCTCAACAGCTTCTACGATTTTCGGTGTTGAAGATTACGCCAGGACGCTAAAGTCCACACTGTTCATGGACGAGTTTCTTCGCAAGCAGGAGGCCGTAATGGACAAGTACGATCCTCAGAAGAAGGTCGCCCTGGTAGTGGATGAATGGGGCGCATGGCACGCCCCTCTTCCCGGAACTAACAAGGATTTTCTCATACAACAAAATAGCCTCCGAGACGCAATTCTGGCATCGCTGAACCTGAATATCTTCGCGCGACATGCCGACCGGGTGCGCATGGCCAACATCGCACAGATGGTTAATGTCCTGCAGGCGATGATCCTGACGGATAAGGAGAAAATGGTTCTCACTCCGACCTATTACGTCTTCAGGATGTATGTCCCCTTCCAGGACGCAACGTTTGTACCAATCGCGTTCGATGCGGGCACCTATACCCAAGGCAGCAATTCTCTGCCGCGCATAGATGCTCTCGCTGCAAAAGACGCGTCGGGAAAACTCTGGTTGGAAATCACAAACCTCGATCCCGAGAAGCCGGTCGACATTGAAGCAGTCATTACCGGTATGACGGTCAATGCAGCGAAGGGACAGACGCTCACGGCCTCTCAGGTCGACAGCGTGAACACTTTTTCAGCGCCAAGGGCCGTTTTGCCGAAGCCCATTTCCGCAAGTGTAAATGGCGGCAGGCTAGCTCTCACGGTTGAACCAAAGTCCGTCACGGTGATTTCGCTGGAACCATGACAACGCTTGAGCCTGGGTGTCCTCGAATCCAGAAACCGGATGATCGACGGACATATTCCTCTATCCCGACCATGCGCTGCTGGCCAGTCAAGAAATCGCATACTTACATGGAGATATCCATCATGCAATCGGCATTCAGCAAATCCCCATTACAGAGGCCGGCAGTGATATTGGCAGTTCTGTTTGCTTCGATCCTGTCTGCGGCGCAGACGCCTCCAGTCAACGTAACCATCGACACGTCGAAGACCGGCGCGCCCATTTCGAAGTACATCTACGGTCAGTTTCTCGAGCACGGCGGCGATATCGTCAACACCGGTGTCTGGTCTGAGATGCTCGTCGACCGCAAGTTCTTCTACCCGGTCGCAGCCACCGCGCCTAAGCCACCACCGGTAATGGGCAATGCGGCTGGGAATCCGCGCTTCAATCGCATTCCTACGCGCTGGTGGGCTCCCATCGGTGGTGATGTTGTCACAATGGATACCAAGGCGTCCTATACCGGCGAACAGACGCCTTTGGTCAAGCTTGAAGCCAAAGCGCCGCACGGTTTCAGCCAGTCCGGCATCGCAGTTCGCAAAGGCAAGTCCTACACCGGGCGCATTCTGCTCGCTGGCTCTTCCGGCGCGGTGGTGAAGGTCACGCTCATTTGGGGGAAGGATGCTGCTGACCGTCACACCATTTCCATCGGAACACTTGGCGCCGCTTACCGCAAATTCCCGCTGCGCTACACCGCCGCAGCCGACACCGATGACGCAACTTTAGAGATCACTGGCACAGGGTCAGGTTCCTTCCATGTCGGCACCGTCTCGCTCATGCCCGCCGACAACATCGACGGCTTCCGTCCCGAGGTCGTCGCCGCGCTCAAGCAATTGCGCTTTGGCGTCCTCCGCTTTCCCGGTGGCAATTTTGTCTCCTCGTATGAATGGCGCCATGGTGTTGGAGATATAGACAAACGCCCCCCGATATTTGACCCTGTGTGGCACGCTGTGCAGCCGAACGACGTGGGCACCGATGAATTCCTCACGCTCTGCCGTCTCCTCGGCGTCGATCCTTACATCACAGTCAATGCGGGCTTTGGAGATGCATGGTCCGCGCGCGAACTGGTCGAATATACCAATGGCGCAGCCACCACGCCCATGGGCAAATGGCGCGCCGAGAATGGCCATCCCGCACCGTATTCCGTAAAGTTATGGGGTGTGGGCAATGAGCCCTGGGGCGACTACCAGATGGGCTCCATTTCGCTCCCACAATTTGAGTTGAAACACAACCTCTTCGCTAAGGAAATGCGTAAGGTAGATCCGTCCATCAAGCTCATTGCGGGAGGCGCGATGCCCGACGTAATGGAGGGCGCGGACCAGGCAAGGCGTATTAACGGTCAATATGTTCCCGACTATCTTTCCGCAGCCGACTGGACCGGTCAGATGCTCCTCAATTGCCTCGACAACATTGACATGGTGAGCGAGCATTACTATGCGTCCGGCAACCAGCATACCGATATGAAGTTGCAAAAGAAGGTGCCCATCGATCCTCCTCTCTCGTTTATTGAGTGGCAGCGTGCACCGGCCGTCCAGGTCCGCGCGAAATATGAGCACTACCAGGAGTACCTCAAGCGCATTCCCGCGCTACGCGCGAAGCCGGTCCCCATTGCGATTGACGAGTGGGCCTACTTCGGCGGCGCACCGAACTCGTATAAAACCGTCCCAGCTTACGCATGGGCCTTCCACGAGATGTTCCGCCACTCCGATATCTTCCAAATGGGCGCACTCACGTTCGCAACCGCAACCATGAGTTCAAACCGCACTGAAGCAATACTCAATCCGACTGGAATGCTCTTCAAGATGTACCGCGATCATTTCGGTACGATTCCTGTAGAGGTCACTGGAAACTCACCACAGCCGAAGCCGACATTTCCGGCCGGTGGCGACCAGCCCGCGGTCAACCCTGGCAGCGACACGTATCCCCTCGATGTCAGCTCTGCATTGAGCGAAGATCGCAAGACTCTCGCTATTGCCGTGCTCAACCCATCCGACAGCGAACAGAGCATAGGTATCACGATCAACGGTACGAAGCTCGCCAGTACAGGTAAATTGTGGCGTATGGCGCCCGACTCCATAGACGCAACCGTGCAGGTTGACAAGAAACCTGAAGTTCAGATTGAAGAACTGACGCTGGGCGCTTTGCCGGAAACGATTAGCGTGCGTCCCTTCAGCGTGAACATCTATTCCTATCCTTTGCAGTAACCGAATCATCGAGAGGGTTCAAATGAAATTGGAAAAGCTTTTCAATGCGTGCGTGGTCATCGCGGCAATCACGTCGGGAATTCCGCTCGCAGCACAGGTGCAGACCATTGTCCCCGATCCGGTTCCGGGCGCAAAGCCAGTTGCTGTAGAGCATATTAAGGTTCACTCCGCTGCAATGGAGGGCAACCTGGAAGGGGAAGCCGTAGATCGCGACGTAATCGTCTTCCTGCCCCCCAGCTACAACACAGACAAGCATCGCCATTATCCCGTGGTCTATGCGCTTCATGGATACTTTATAGGGGCGGAGCAATGGTCGCACGAGATCCACGTGCCGCAGACCGCCGAGGGAGCCTTTGCCAAAGGCGCGCAGGAGATGATTGTTGTTCTGCCGGATTCCAAGACCGTTTACAACGGCTCCATGTACTCCAGTTCTGTGACTTCAGGCGACTTCGAGCGATTCATCTATCACGACGTGGTCGAATACGTTGACGCTCATTATCGCACCATTCCGGAACGCACCAGCCGCGGCCTTGTGGGCCACTCCATGGGCGGATACGGAGCTTCGCGCATAGGGATGAAGCATTCCGATGTCTTCGGAGCGCTCTACATCATGAGCCCCTGCTGCCTGTCGCCAATGGGTGGGGGCGGGCCCGGACCGGCGGACCGAATGAAAGAAATGGCAATCGCCAACGAAAAGAAGGTTGCCGAGGCAAAGTCCCCCGCGGATCTCGCAGCGCAATCGCCGGGTTTCGGCGCCGCTCAATTTGCAACCGCGGCGGCATGGGCGCCCGACCCGAAGAATCCTCCGCTTTATTTCGATTTACCAACCAAGGACGGCGTTGCAGTGCCTGAGATTCAGGCAAAGTTCGCCGCCAACGCGCCTCTGGTTTTCGTCGATCAGTACATAATTAATCTCAAGCAGTATCGCGCCATCGCGATGGACGTTGGTGATCAGGATGGTTTGCGCGTCGATGCTGGTAAACTGCACGACATCTTCGACAAGTATGGAATTGGGAATAACTTTGAAATATATGCGGGCACGCACACCAGCGCAGTGGCTGATCGCTTTCAGAACCATGTGATGCCGTTTTTCAGCAAGAATCTCTGCTTCGAGGCGGGATGTAAGTAAATTCTGCAGGAGTAATGCCATGACGGATCGTTCGCGTCGCAACTTTCTCAAGACTTCTGCCGGGGCTGCCGGTCTTTGCTTGATTGGCCCCTCGGCAGCCATTCATGCCTTGGCCGCCAATGAGCAAGAACATCCGGTGGGAAGGCTTGAGCCCTTTCCCCTTGCCTCGGTTCGTGTTGTCCCTGGCATTTTCAAGGAGCAGGAGGAGATTAATGCGCGCTACCTCGACTCGTTGAGTGTTGATCGCCTTCTGCATTCCTTCCGCGTCACAGCGGGAATTTCCTCAAGCGTCACACCGTACAAGGGATGGGAAGATCCAACCTGCGAGTTACGGGGTCATTTTGCAGGCGGGCACTTTCTATCGGCCGTCGCGCTGGCTTCTGCCGGCTCAGGAAACACCGTTCTCAAGGCGCGCGGGGATCAACTTGTATCCGGGCTTGCTGCATGCCAGCAGAAGATCGGAACCCGCTATCTCAGCGCTTATCCAACCGATCTCTTTGAACACCTCGCGCAGGGCAAGCCGGTGTGGGCGCCCTTTTACACCTACCACAAGATCATGGCCGGCCTGCTCGACATGTATCAGCTAGCCGGCAATACCGACGCTCTGCAAGTCGCCGAAGGCATGGCCCAGTGGGCGCAGGAGTTTTTCTGGGGAATCAGTACCGACCAGCGCCAGCGTATGCTGCGAACCGAGTACGGCGGCATGAACGAAGTGCTGGTAAATCTCGCCGCAGTAACTGGGAGAGATCGCTACCTCGACGCCGCCCACGCCTTCGAACAACCGGGGTTCCTTGATCCGCTCGCCGGTCGCCATGACGAATTGCAGGGTCTGCACGCCAACACGCACGTGCCCAAGATCATCGGCGCGGCCCGCATGTACGAAGTCACCGGTGATCGCCGCTACCGCGAGATCGTAGAGTACTTCCTCGCAGAAGTTCTCACCGCGCGCAACTACGTCATTGGCAACACCAGCCAGGATGAACACTGGAAGTCGCCCGCCGGACACCTTGAAGGAACACTTGTATGGACCAACGCGGAATGCTGCGTAGCCTACAATCTGATGAAGCTGCAGCGGCATGCCTTTAGTTGGACTGGCGACGCGCGCTGGATGGATGCCTACGAGCGCTCGCTTTTAAATTGCAGGCTCGGCACGCAAAACGCGCAGGGCTTGAAACAGTATTTCTTTCCCCTTGCAGCCGGATACTGGCGCGCATACGGCTCGCCCGAAGAGTCGTTCTGGTGCTGCACCGGAACCGGAGCCGAGGAATTCGCAAAGTTTGCGGATACGATTTACTTCAGGCGCGGCAGTGACATCTTTGTCAACCAGTTCATCGCATCCACGTTGGATTGGAAAGATCAGGACATCGTCATAGAGCAGATCACCCAGTTCCCGCGCGAGCAGGGCACGACGCTCAAGATCAAGTCCTCGCGGCCGGCCGTGCGCACGATCCATGTGCGCATTCCTGGCTGGACGACTGAAGAGGCACAGGTGAAAATCAACGGCCGCCCCCTCGAAGCGATGGCAGCACCGGGATCGTATCTCGCCCTGCGAAAGACCTGGCAGGACGGAGACACGATCGCCGTCAGCTTTCCCATGGAACTGCGGCAGGAGACGCTACCTGGCGATGGCTCC
>Ga0302202_10003659_pt1 | contig 16711 bp, 12 predicted proteins | sample II_Bog_N3_3_FD_194579 | JGI IMG/M metagenome (GOLD analysis project Ga0302202, IMG submission 194579) | Peat permafrost microbial communities from Stordalen Mire near Abisko, Sweden - II_Bog_N3_3 | ecosystem: Environmental > Terrestrial > Soil > Wetlands > Peat | place: Sweden: Abisko...
TGCCGGGAGGAAATTGGTCAGACCGGTGCTGACGAAGCAGGTCGTCTCCAAGTACACTGTTGGCTCGACGAACGATTCCAATGGAGAAAAAGTTTCAAAGTACGATGACTGGGCGCTGGGCGTTGCCGTTTCTGGGCATGGCCTGTGCGGTGGGGGTTGCGTCCATCTATTACAACCAGCCGCTGCTGCTGGTGATGGGGCAGAGCTTTGGGCAGGGCGCGCACGCCATGGGCTTTGTGGCGGTGGCTACGCAGTTGGGCTATGCGCTCGGCATCCTGTGTTTTGTGCCGCTGGGGGATGTGGCCGAGCGGCGCGCACTGATGATGCGGATGTTTGCGGGGGTCTCGGTGGCACTGCTGCTGGCGGCGGTGGCGCCTGGCTTGGCGTGGATGATCGTGGCCAGCGTGCTGATTGGGCTGATGGCTTCGGTGACGCATGTGACGCTGCCGATGGCGCCGGACCTGGTGCCTCGGGAGCGGCGTGGTCACGCCATTGGGACGGTGATGACGGGATTGCTGCTGGGCATTCTGCTGGCTCGGACCTTCGCCGGATGGGTGGCACGGCTGAGCAACTGGCGGATGGTGTTTGCCATTGCCGCGGTACTCAACCTCGCGTTCGTGCCGCTCCTGTACCGCGTGATGCCGCGCATGGAGCCGCGCCTCTCGTTGAGCTACCGGCAGACCGTGCGTTCGCTGTGGACGCTCTTCTGTACAGAGCCGTTGCTGCGCGAGGCCGGCACGCTGGGCGCGCTGTGCTTTGGGTCGTTCACGTGCTTCTGGACGACGCTGGCGTTTCTGCTGCACGCCCACTACGGCATGGGGACGGGCGTTGCGGGTACCTTCGGGCTGGTGGGCGCGGCGGGCGCGCTGACCGCTCCGCTGGCGGGAAGGATGGCGGACAAGCGGGGTACGCGGTTTGTGGTGAGCGTGGCCGGCGGCACGCTGACGGCGAGCTACCTGTGGCTGTGGCTCACCGAGAGGATGCAGTGCTCGACCGCACTGCACATGGCGGCGCTGACGGTGGGGGTGCTGGCGCTGGATGTGGGCGCGCAGATGATGCAGGTGGGCAACCAGACGCGCATCTTCGGGCTGGGCGAGGAGTGGCGCAGCCGGTTGAACACGATCTATATGACGATGTACTTCATCGGCGGCGCGGTGGGGTCGGCGCTGGCGGGGCTGGCCTGGAGCCGATGGGGATGGGACGGGGTCTGCCTGCTGGCGCTGGGGATGATCGCCCTGGCCGGTGCGCGGCACCTGACCGGATACAGCCGCAAGCACGGTGAGCCCATGGTGAAGGTGGCGGTGGGACAGCAGGAGCCGGTTTGAAGAACAGGGGTTAGCTGGTGCTTCGCTGCCCACTCTGAGGCAGCGCCGCATCAGGCATGGATGGTGAAGGCATAGGCGTAGGGGTTGGGCGCGTCAGCGGGGAGGGTGAGATGCAGGCCGCTGCCATCCTGTTCGAAGGCGATCCGGCCTGCGCCGACCAGATCCACGCGCTGGACAGGACGCGGGAGAGCGGAGGATCCCCTGGCGAGGGTCTTGATGTGCAGCTTGCCGTCGTTTGGCCAGACGAAGGCGAAGGCGTAGAGGGTGTCGCCCTTGGTGACGAAGCGAATGTCTTCGGTGGTGTAGGGCCGCTGCCTCTTTTCGTTGAAGGTACCGGCGGCGGCAGCGTCGGGCGGTCCTTCGCCGAAGACGGTGAAGGGGCGGGTGCCGTAGATGGCACCACCATGCACCTGCATCCACGAGGCCAGCGCGGTGAGGAATGCGTGCTCGTCCTCATCGAGGGTGCCGTCGCCGCGCAGGGGAATGCTGAGCAGCAGATTCCCGTTGCGGCTGACGATGTCGATGAGCGAGTGGATCACGAAGGTGGGGGTCTTGTACTTGTGGGTATCGAACAGCGCGCGCTGGTAATACCAGTCGCCGATGCAGGTATCGGTCTGCCAGGGTTGGGCGAGGATTCCGTTGGCCTTGCCGCGTTCGATATCCAGCGTGACCGAGCCGACATGCTCGGGTTTGATGTCCTTCGCGGTGACGATCACATCCACCTTGCCGTGCCTGCGGACGCTGGAGTTGTAGTAGTGGGCGACGAGGTCGAGGCCATACTGGCCGAGCGGCAGTTCGGTGTCGTCGAAGTAAACCAGGTCAGGATGATAGGTATCGACGAGGTCCTGGCAGCGGAGGAACCAGTTCTCGGCGAAGGCGGGATCCATCGTGGGGACGCCTTCGTTCCAGGGGCGGTCGTTGGCCTCATGCCACTGGTTGGCGGCGGCGATGGAGGTGAAGCCATCCGGCATCACGATATTGCGGCCGGTGTAGAGCTTCTGGGGATCAAGGCCGTCCCACCACTTGCCTTTGCCGTCTGCCTTGGTGAGATTGTATGCGTCGTATCGAACGCCCTGCATGGGGCCTTCGGGATCGTAGTCGTACGCGACCTGAAGCCAGTGCCAGGAGTGTGCGCCGTGGTTGGAGACGCCGAAACGCAGTCCGCGCTTGCGCGCCTCTTTGGCCCAGACCGCCATGATGTCGCGCTTGGGGCCGACTTTGACGGAGTTCCACTCATGAAAGCGCGAGTTGTAGATGTCGAAGTTGTCATGGTGCTGCGCCAGTGCGACAAAGTACTTTGCCCCGGCGGAGACGAACAGGTCCATCAGTTGTTCCGGCTGCCAGCGCTCGGCCTTCCAGGTGCCGTTCAGCTCGACGGCACCGAACTTCGATGGGTGTCCGTAGTGGTCGACGTGGAACTTGTTCTGCTTTGAGCCCTGGAGATAGAGGTTGCGGGTGTACCAGTCGCCTTGCTCCGGCATCGACTCCGGCCCCCAACAGGACCAGATGCCGAACTTCGCGTCGCGGAACCATTCGGGAGTCTGGTAGCCGGCCTTGAGCGAGTCCCATGCGGGCTGGAATGGACCGGGAGCAATGTGATGCGGATTGGCGGCCTGGGACAAGAGCGCCCTGGGAATTGCGGCTGCCGGTGCGGCGGCTGCCATGGACTTGAGGAGGCTTCGGCGAGAGATCTGTGGCATCGGCATGTTGGGAGAATTATATGGGGGCCGGCCGCTCACTCCGGTTGCCCTGGCTTCATCCACTCTGCGCCGTTGGGGAAGGCGTAGCGGGAGAGGGATTCAGGGTGCATCTGGATGCTGTAGCCGGGGGCGTGCGGCGGCATGTAGCGGCCGCGGCGGATGACGACCGGGGTAAGGAAGTGTTCGTGCAGGTGGTCGACGAACTCGATGACGCGGTCCTCGAGGGAGGTGGAGACGCGCAGGTAGTCGAAGATGGCGACGTGCTGGACGTACTCGCAGAGACCAACGCCGCCGGCGTGCGGGCAGACAGGGACGCCGAACTTCGCCGCCATTAATAGGATCGCGAGATTCTCATTCACTCCGGCGACGCGGCAGGCATCGATCTGGCAGACGTCGATGGCACCGGCCTGTAGGAGCTGTTTGAACATCACGCGGTTATGGCAGTGCTCGCCGGTGGCGATGCGCGTGGGCGCGGCCTCGCGGCGGATGCGGGCGTGGCCGAGGATGTCGTCGGGACTGGTGGGCTCTTCCATCCACCAGGGGTTGAGCGGGGCGAGCGCGCGGGTGCGCTCGATGGCTTCGAGCACGCCCCACTTCTGGTTGGCGTCGACCATCAGCTTGTTGGCCGGGCCGATCTCCTCGCGCACGATGAGGCCGCGGCGCAGATCGTCGGCGGGCTCGCCGCCGACCTTGAGCTTGAAGTGCGTCCATCCCTCGGCGAGCGCCTCGCGGCAGAGGCGGCGAATCTTCTCATCCGAGAAGCCGAACCAACCGGCGGAGGTGGTGTAGGCGGGATAGCCCTCGGCTTCAAGCAACCGCAGCCGCTGCTGCATGGTGGGCTGGCTGGCGGCGAGCATCGTAAGGGCTTCATCCGGGGTGAGGGCGTCGTCGATGTAGCGGAAGTCGATGAGCGAGACGAGCTGCTCGGGCGGCATCTCGGCGAGCAGCCGCCAGACGGGTTTGCCTTCGACCTTGGCGTAGAGGTCCCAGACGGCGTTGATGAGCGCGCCGCAGGCGAGGTGGATGACGCCCTTCTCCGGGCCGAGCCAGCGGAACTGGGTCTCGCCGGTGAGCTGGCGGGTGAAGGCGACGAAGTCTTCGGTGATGGAGCGGAGCGTGCGCCCTTTGACGAACTGGGCGAGGTACTCGAGCGCCAGCACGCAGAGCTCGGTGCCGCGGCCGAGGGTGAAGGTGAGGCCGTGGCCTTCGAGCGGGGAGTCCGTGGTGAGGATGCAGTAGGCGGCGGAGTAGTCGGGGTCTTTGTTGACGGCGTCGGAGCCGATGCTCGCGCGGGAGGTGGGGAAGCGAACGTCGATCACGCGAACGGAGAGAATCCGTACATCCGTCACTGGTGGGGCTCCTTGAATGCTATGGAGATGATAGGCGAGGTCGCACAGAATGGCGCAGCTCTTTGATGGCTTGCGGACGGATTCAGTGTCCGCGCGTGCGGTTGTGCGAGTGTTACTTGGGATCGACGGCGATGGCCACCGGCGATGCGATGCCAGAGGTGAAGTTGCCGACCGCTGTGCCCGCGCTGTTGAACTCTGAGACGCTGTTGTTGCCTTTGTTGGTCACCCAGACATTGCCGGCCGCATCGATGGCGACGGCGCTCGGAGCGCTCATATTGTTGCCGGTGTGGATTCCGCCTCCGCCGGCCGGCGCGGTGGGTCCGGACTCTATAAGCGAGTTGTTCGCCGAGTCCGTGGTCCAGATGTTGCCCAGCGTATCGATGGCCAGCGCCGACGGCTGGTTCTCAATCGTATTGCCGGTATAGTGTGTCTCAATGACCGAGCCCGTCAGCGGCGAGACCTCCTGCAGCGTGTTGTAATTCGTGCCGTTGCTGTTGCCCGCGCCAACCGAGTACACATAGCCGCCGGGGTCGATGGCGATGCCCTTGGGCGTGTTCGGCGTTGGATCGAGAGAAGTGAAGGTGTAGCTGATGGCGATGGTCCAGGAGGTCGGCGCGGTGGTGGTGCCCAGCGTGGGCTGGAACGGCGCGCTGGGAGTGCCCTGCGTGAACAATGACAGCCCAAGCGTTGGATTTTTGGCGAGGTTCAACGCGAGTTGAATGGTGTTGGTCGGCGCCACGCCGCCCACCGCCGCCGCCGCGAAGAGCATCTGGCAGGTGCTGCTCTGGGTCGGACCGGCGGTGTCGACGGTGTTCACGCAGGCTGCGAGGATGTCCGCCAGCGTGTTCACCTCATTGGTAGGAAAGACTGCGTTGGCGTTGAGGAAGGGGCTGGGGACCTGACCGGTACTCTGGTTCGCCATCTTCAGATAAATGGAGTTGAAGGCGTTGGTCAGGCCGATGGCGTTGGTGGCGCTGGTGCCGACGTGCGTCGCGTTGGCCATGAATGGCGCCAGCGGCCACACCGACGCGACCGTCGTGAGCTCGTTAATGGTCACGTTGGTCGTAGCCGTAAAGCTGCCGCAAGCGCCCAGCCCCGCCATCATCGCCAGCGCGCTGTTGTTCTGCGTTCCGGCTACGCCGGGGTTGCCGCCCGTCGCCACCAGGTAGACCTGGTCGTTCGTGTTGCAGGTCGCGGCGGCGTTGAGCGAGAACGAGCCGCCCGTTCCGGATGTGGTGGTCGCCAGCACGCGTGATGCCGAGCCGTAGCCGGTGGTTCCCGCAGCGTAGGCTGTTACCGTTGCGCCCACCACGGGTTGCTGGCCGCCGTAAACGGAGCCATGCATGGCACCCAGAGCTACGGTTGCCGGTCCCGTGCTCGTCCCGGATGTAGCGCAGCCGGTCAGCAGGGCGGCGAGCGACAGCAGCAGGGCTGCGCCGAAGAGAGTTGCGAGGTTCCGTGCCGATGCGGTGCGTGAACGTATCATCATGGCTTGGCTCCCACGGTGTTGTTGGTTACGGCTTGCGTGACCGGCGCGGCAGGAGTGGCTGCGCCGACGATCTCCGTGATGCTGTTGTTGCCGCCGTTCGACACCCAGACGTTGCCTGCCTGGTCTACGGCGACTCCTGTCGGCGCGCTGAGGCCGCCACCGGTGTAGCCGCCGGTGGGTGAGATCGCTGTGCCCAGATTGGTGAACTGGCTGACGCTGGCGTTGCCGTTGGCGACCCACACGGAACCGGCGCCGTCGATGGCCAGCGCGGAGGGTGTGCTGAGGCCGCCGCCACTCGGCCCGGTCTGGAAGAGGGAACCGAAGTTGCTGAAGGTCGCCAGGCTAGTGCCCGTTGTGTTGGCTGTCCAGATGGTGCCGCCGTTGTCGACGGCGATGCCGAGCCCGCCGCCCGCCACGTTGGAGACGTACGGTTTGCCTGCGGCGTCCAGGCCGGTGATGTTGCCCGCGGCGTTGATGATCCACTCATGCTGCTGCAGCACGGTGAAGTTGATCATCGCCTGAGATTGGTCTGCGGAGTTGGTCGCGGTGATGATGTATTGACCCGGCGGGAGCACTGTCGCCGCCGTGGCCGCGCCGTTGTATCCGGTGTACGGGCCACCCGAGCCGTTCAGAGCAACCTGGAACATATAGCTGATGGTGCCGCCATTCGTTGTCGTGGCGTTCAACACATTGGCCCCGATCGGCAGACCGTTGTAGGTGAATGTCGCGCCGGGTATCCACTTAATGGTGCCGCCGGTGGCCACCGCCGCGCCGATCGTCAGCGTATACGCCTGGCTGCCGCACGCCGGTCCGTTCAGCAGCGTGCTGTCGCAAGCCGTGATGGTAAAGGTGGAAGGACCCGCGGCGGTCGGCGTGCCACCCAGCAGGCCGCCCGGGGTGAGAAATAACCCTGCGGGCGGCGTCCCGCTGCTCAGCGTGTAGGTGTAGGGCGCCGTACCGCCGCCCGCCGTAATCTGCTGGTAATACTGCGTGCCCACACTGGGCGTCGGCGTCAGCGGCGGCGGAAGCGTCGTTGGCGCCAGCGTCACCGTGATGGCCGGCGTTCCACTCTGCGTGCTCCATGTGTTCACCAGGTTGGCCGCGTTCACCGAGCCCAGCCCGGTGGCGATGTCATAGCCCACGGTCGTGGTGTTGCCGCTCAGTACTCCAATGGTAGTTCCGTTGACGCAGTTGGGCGAGTTGTTCATGCACGGCACCTGGATATTGCCGCTGGTGGTGTCATAGAAGACGCACGCGTTACCCGCGCCCACCGTGTTGGAGTTGCAGTTGGCCGTATTCTGCGCCGCCGCCAGCTTGTAGAAGACCGGGTTGGGCAGTCCCTGCGCCGATCCCTGCTTCTGCACTACCAGCGCCATCACGCCGGCCATCGCCGGGCTGGAGGCCGACGTTCCGCCGCTGCCCTGCAGGCCGCCGCTCATGTAGACCGCATAGCTGTTGCCCAGACCGCCGTTGGCCGCGAAGAGGCTCACATCCGGCGTATCGCGCTTGCCGTCCGCGGGGACGCCCGGCCCAGTCTGCCAGCTTGGCTTGGCGTAGCCTCCGGCGCAGGTGGCGGGAGTGGTGCCGGTGGGTGCTGTGCACTGACTGACGCCGCCACCGCCCCCTACGCTGGCGATTTGGGTGGCCGCAGTGAAGTTCGTCGCGCCCATCGCATACACCGTATTGCAGTAGGCCGTGGCGCTCGCCGCGCCGGCCCAGATCAGTGTGTCGGTGCAGGAGGAGTTCCACGGAATCTCGGGAATGTAGCTCAGTGCGCTGCTCCCGGTGGCCGAGTTGGTGGGGCTCCAGTAGGTCGCGTAGTTGGTGTTGTCGGCAAAGTCCGTGCCGCCCACGGAGACGTCATACGGCGTTCCGGCGGCACCGTCGGCCTGCAGGCCGGTCGTTGCGAGATGGTACTGCTGGGTGTCGTCCTCGCAGTCGGCCGCGCCCGAGTCGCCCGCCGAGACGAAGCTGCTGATGCCCTCCGCTGCCGCCTGCTGCTCCAGCGCGTTGGAAAAAGCATTCTGCGATGTGCCGTTCAGCAGCTCGCACTGCCCAAAGCTCGTACTCATGATCGGCGCCAGTTGGTTGTCGATGATGTACAGCTGCGACAACTGCGATCCATCAAAGCCTCCGGGGAACGATCCCGACAGCACCAGCAGGATCTTCGCCCCCGGCGCGGCCATCGACGCCATCTCGACATCGAGCGTGTTCTCGCCCTGGTCGCCCGGCACCAGTCCCGGGTCAGCGCCGTTCAGTACCAGGGTGTAGGGGTTGTCGGGCAGGCCAAACATGGTGCGGTAGGTCGCGATGTCGCTGGGCAGGATGTTGCTGCGCGCCACAATGGCGATACTCACCCCGGAGCCGTTGATGCCCGCGCTCAGCAGCGGCGTGCTGTTGTAGATGGTGGCGAAGTCGCCCGGCGCGATGTAGTAGTTGGCGTTCGCTGTCTGCGTATAGCGCGGCAGAAAGACTCCTGGCTGCAAGCTGGATTGTGGCTCCATCGGCGACAGCCGCCCGGTGGATGGGTCGCGCTGCAGAGGAACGGGCGGTGTCATGCGGCTTTTCAGGCGGAAGTCGTTCAGCCCCAGCACGCCCATCACCACCGGCGCAATCGCTTCCGGGATCTGCGGATCGCTGTTGTTGGCGATGTGGGCCTCGCCGTTCACCGTGTAGTGGTGCAGCTCGGTGTGAAACGCCTGTTTCAACTGCCCCGCCGTGCCGGAGAACTCAATCGCCAGACGCCCCTTGCTGACGCTGGTGACGGTAAAGCCTTCGCTCTTCAGCCACGCCGTCAGCGTGGCGATGTCGGCGTCCGAGGGGCCATACCGCTCTCCGTACTCGGTTGGGCTGAGCCAGTGATGAAAGTTCGGCGACTGCGGATCGGTCTGCTGGGCCATGAATGCATCCAGCGCGGTCTGCTGCTCGGGACTGCGCTGCAGCAGAAGCTGCATCCGGCTCAGGGGCATGGCTGTGTCCACCGCCCCCAGGTCCTTGCCGGTTTGCGTCGCTGGATGGGTATTGCCTCTCAGCGTGACCAGCCGGGTATTGTCGATGGGCGCTACGATACGCGCCGCCGCCGGCGGGGCCTGCCCTGTGGCTGACACTATATAGAGTGAAGGCGCCAGCAGTGCGAGCCATACCACTTTTTTAAGGACGATCATGCGCAGTCCTCCGCAAGTTTCTCGCAGGAGAGGAGAGGAGAGTGCCTCCATCCGATACCCGACAGCGAGGGGCCAGATGTGCCCTGCGTGACATCCTATGCGAGGAATGGCCTTGCGCAAAAGCCCAAACTGACGCTCGCTACAAAAAATGTCTCGAAAGACCGGCGGTGTGGCCGCAGCGGTCGGCTGCGAAGGCCTTGATGGGAAGCGCGAAACAAGCCGGATTTGAAGTGGTAGGCGAGGCAGGGATCGAACCTGCAACCCCGGACTTAGAAGGTCCGTGCTCTATCCAATTGAGCTACTCGCCCGTGAGTCGGACCACAGAACGTTGTGGCTAGCCGACGTGGCGGACGCGCAGGGGATAGGCGTCCGCTGCATCGATTGTAGCGGAGCCGCGGGGGGCTTCGAGGTCTCTTCCGCGCAGCAAAGCGACCACGTCTTCGAGTGCTAACTCCCAGCGGCGGTGGGCGATTGCGGCTTCCGGGCCAAGAGCGGTGACGTAGAGCGAGACGCTGAAGCCTTCGAGCGGGCCGTTCAGGTCGAGTACTGCGGGGCGCAGGATGCACTCCAGCGCGGCTTCGCGGTGCGGCAGCCGCTGCGCGCGACGGACGATGCGGTCCAGGCGGTCCTGCTGCTGGTGCGCCGAAGCGAAGACCGAGCGCTCGCGCCAGAGGAGATCGATATAGCTGGCAAAGCCGGTCTTGGCCTCGGTGGGGTCGAGCATGAGTTCGAGCGTGAGGGCTTCAAGCTGCTCGGCGTGGGTCGTGGGTGTGAGTTGCCATGCATCGCACTTGGCGGTGAGGAAGGGCGAACGAGTGGCGTTGAGTGAGCGCAGTGCGCGACCCAGAGCCGGATGCTGCTCGGCCTCGGGGATCTCGGCGAGGTCGTAGGGATTGGCGCGGAGGTCGATGAAGTGGGCGCTGCCGTTGGGATCCGACCACGGCACGACGAGTGTGGGGGCATCCTGGGAGCACTCGGCGGACCATTCGGAGAGCATCTCTTTAGGATACGTCAGGCGTGGGCGAGCACGAACTGCAGCGCGATGTGCTCGGCCCAGTAGCCGTCGTCGCCGGGCGATGGCGTGGCGAGGAAGGCGCAGTGGCCGCCGTGTGCGGTTTCGAGCAGCGTGATGTGCGGGTTGGCGGCGATCTTGGCGCGGGTCTCGGCGGTGAAGCGGATGAAGGGGTCGTCGCAGGCGTGGAGCAGCAACGTCGGCACGGCGATGCGGTCCAGCACACGTGCAGAGGCGGCACGGTGGTAGTAGTCGTCCGCGGAGCTGAAGCCGGCGTAGAGCGCGGTGATGCGGTCGTCGAACTCGCGAATGGAGTCGATGCCGGCGGCGCGCTCGGGGTCGAAGGCCTGCGGAAAGAGCATGACCTTGCGGCGGAAGCGCTTGAGCAGGGAGCGCAGAAAGCGGCGCTCGTAGAAGCGGTTGAAGCCGACGTGCAGAGCGTCGGCGGATTCAGCGAGGTCGATCGCCGGGGAGACGCCGACCACGGCGCGCAACTGCGGCGGCGCGGCGCTGCCGAGGTCGCCGGCCAGCTTGAGCATGATGTTCGCACCCATGGAGTAGCCGATGAGCGCGACGGATTGCAGGCCTTCGGCGGCGAGGAAGAAGCGCAGGACGTGGTCGACGTCGGCGGAGAGGCCCGAGTGATAGAGCGAGGGTGTGAGCGCGGCCATCTGATAGTTGCGCCCGCCGCAGTTGCGCATGTTCATGCGGATGACGTTGCAGCCGGCGAGCCACAGCTTGTTGGCGTTGCCGATGACGTACTGCGAGTGCGAGGAGCCTTCCAGGCCGTGTAACAGAATCGCGGTAGGACGCGTGGCGCGGACGGCGGGTGGCTGCCAGTGGCACTCGCAGAGGACCTGGCTGGAGATTTGGTGGCCGCGAGCGGGTGCGACCTCGACGAGTTGCGCGACGGGTGAACGCAACTGGTTGCGGCGCGGGAGCACGCTGCCGAGGATGGTCTGTGCGTGGGTGTTCGTGAGTCCGAACCGCGGATGGAACGGAGCGTAGTCTGTTGGCCACGGAGAAGTGGGGCAGCGCGCGGAGTCGGATTTTTCCAGGGAAGCCGCGGGCAGATTCTGGGAGGCTGGAGGCAATCAGGTCTCGCTGTGCAATCCAAACTGACGCGTAGCGCCAGCGCGCGCTGGAAAGAGATTGCTGGGGAGGATTGGGGCGGCTAGTGGGGTTCGAACCCACGACATCCGCTGCCACAGAGCGGCGTTCTGCCACTGAACTATAGCCGCCGTATCGTTCTTGATTGTAGCATCCAGAGAGAGCGGAACGAAGCGCCGGAAGCGGCGGAAGGGCAGGCGAGATGAGCGTGGTTCCAGAGCCCGAGATTCTGCCGCCCCTGGCAGATGATGAGCAGGTGAAGTCGCGCTTCGGGGCGGGCGGTGCGTTTCGCGATGAGAACCTCGACCTGCTCTCGCGGGTGCTGGATACGTGGTTCCGCATCCCGGGAACACAGATACGGTTCGGCCTGGACGGCATCATCGGGCTGATACCCGGTATCGGCGATGCGCTGGGTGGGATCGCGAGCTGCATCATTGTGTTGGCGGCCTATGTGCGCGGCGCGCCGCTGATTACGATTCTGCGCATGGTGGTGAACGTGGGGATCGAAGTGCTGGTAGGCATGGTACCGGTGCTGGGCGACATGTTTGACATCGCCTGGCGCGCCAACCGGCGCAACTATCATCTGTTGGAGCGCACCCTGCTGACCGGACGTCGCGATACGTGGCGCGACTGGCTGTTCATGGCGCTGCTGGCGCTGGGGTTGATGACGCTGGCGATGCTGCCGTTCGTGATACTGATGTACTTCGGAGATGCGATTCTGAAAGGGCTGGGATTGCATTCGATGCCACTTTGGTGAGGCGTCGGAGGCGCACCAATGCGGTAGTATGGAAGAGATCGGGGCGTAGCGCAGCCTGGTAGCGCATCTGCTTTGGGAGCAGAGGGTCGGGAGTTCGAATCTCTCCGCCCCGACCATTTGAATCAGGGACTTATATGCCGCTGGCTCATTGATATTATTGATCGTTGAGGTCTTCGTGACCACAGGCGACAATCGCATCGCCGTCTGGGATATGCAGGAAGTTCTGGCCCATCCGGCCATCACCGAACTACCGGCGACGTATGCGATAGGAGAATGATCATGTGCCTGGCTGTTCCGGGTCAGATTCAAGAGGTATACGACTCCATGGGCACGCGCATGGGCAAGGTGAGCTTTGGCGGCATCGTCAAGGAGGTCTGCCTCGCCTACCTGCCCGATATAGCAGTAGGCGACTACACCATCGTGCACGTCGGCTTCGCGATCACCAAGGTCGATGAACACTCGGCCATGCAGACGCTGGAAGCATTTCGCGTGATGGGGCTTCTCGATGAAGAGTTTGGCGAGCCCGTTTGAATGAAGCATCAATGCGCCGGAGGTGGCCGTGAAGTATCTCGATGAATTTCGAGACGGAGATCTGGCGAAGAACATCGCACGCGATATCCGTCAGACCGTTACCCGCAAGTGGTCACTGATGGAGGTCTGCGGCGGCCAGACGCACTCCATCGTGCGCAATGGAATTGACCAGTTGCTCGACGGAGCAGTGGAGATGATCCACGGCCCCGGATGCCCGGTGTGCGTTACGCCGCTCGAGCTCATCGACAAGGCACTGGCCATCGCCTCGCAGCCCGGCGTTATCTTCTGCTCCTTTGGCGACATGCTGCGAGTTCCCGGCAGCAAAGTAGATCTCTTCCGTGTCAAGGCCGACGGTGGCGACATCCGCGTCGTCTACTCCCCGCTGGACGCGCTGCAGATCGCTCGCCAGAATCCCGAGCGCGAGGTCGTCTTCTTCGGCATCGGCTTTGAGACCACCGCGCCGGCCAATGCCATGGCCGTGCATCAAGCCAAGTTGCAGGGCATCCGAAACTTTTCGATGCTGGTCTCGCACGTGCTGGTGCCGCCTGCGATTGAGGCCATTCTGAACTCGCCGAAGTGCCGCGTGCAGGCGTTTCTTGCCGCCGGGCACGTGTGCAGCGTGATGGGCTACTGGCAGTACTATCCGCTGGTCGAACGCTACCGCGTGCCCATCGTTATCACGGGATTCGAACCGCTCGATCTGCTCGAGGGCATTCGCCGCACCGTGCATCTGCTGGAGGCGGGAACGCCGCAAGTAGAGAATGCCTATGAGCGTGCCGTGTGCTTTGAAGGCAACCAGCCGGCACAGAAGCTGCTCTCCGAGGTCTTCGAGGTCGCTGACCGAGCCTGGCGCGGCATCGGCGTCATCCCCAAGAGCGGTTGGCGGCTCAGCGAGCCCTATCGCGACTTCGACGCCGAGCTGCGCTTCGATGTGGCCGGCATCACAGCGGAGGAGTCGCCGCTGTGTCACAGTGGCGAGGTGTTACAGGGCAATCTAAAACCGAATGAGTGCCCCAGCTTCGGCACGGCCTGCACTCCGCGCAAGCCGCTGGGCGCGACGATGGTCTCCTCCGAGGGCGCTTGCGCCGCCTACTACAACTACGGCCGCTTCGTCGCGTTGGAGTCCATCCATTGAGCAGCTTTGCCCCGCCCGACCTCTCGCAGTGGAGCTGTCCGCTTCCGCTGCGCGACTACCCCACCATCGTGATGGGACACGGCGGCGGCGGCAAACTTTCAGCGGAACTTATCGAGCACATCTTCGTGCCCGCATTTCGTAACTCCGCGCTGGAGGTGATGGCGGACTCCTCGGTGCTTCCGCCGCCCGCCGGACGAATCGCCTTCTCGACGGACACCTATGTTGTTCAGCCGCTGTTCTTTCCCGGCGGCTCCATCGCCGACCTTGCCGTGAACGGCACCGTCAACGATCTGGCAATGAGCGGCGCAACGCCCCTATACCTGAGCGCGGGCTTCATCCTGGAAGAAGGATTTCCTATCGCGCAGTTGGCAGCCATCGCCGAACGCATGGGCGCCGCTGCCCGGGCCGCGGGCGTGCAGATCGTCACGGGAGACACCAAGGTCGTCGATAAAGGCCATGGCGACGGCTGCTACATCAACACCGCGGGTATCGGCGTCATCGCGGATGGCATCCACATCGACCCCACGCGCGCGCAGCCCGGCGATGTCGTCATCCTGAGCGGGACCATCGGCGATCACGGCATGGCGATCATGAGCGTGCGCGAAGGCCTCGAATTTGAAACCATTCTTAAGAGTGACAGCGCACCGCTGAATGGCATGGTCGCATCGCTGATCCAGTTTGCCCCAAACATCCACGTGCTGCGCGATCCCACTCGCGGCGGTCTCGCCACGTCACTCAACGAGATCGCCGCGCAATCCGGGGTCGGCATCATGATCGAGGAGCGCAGTCTTCCGATCCTGCCGGACGTACAGTCCGCGTGCGACCTGCTGGGCATGGACCCCATCTATGTGCCGAACGAAGGCAAGCTCGTTGCGATCGTGGATCCACGCTCAGCCAATGATGTGTTGCGCGTGATGCAGAAGAGCCAGTACGGCAGCCGGGCGGCCATCATCGGGACGGTGACGGAGAAGCACGCTGGAATGCTCGCCGCACGGACTGCCATCGGCGGAACACGCATCATCCCTCTGCAGATAGGGGAGCAGATTCCAAGGATCTGCTGAGACGTTCCGGGCACTCACGCATGCAAAGCCATCGATGGGCTGGATTGCAAGAGATTGCCCGCTGGATTTCGTGCTAATTTTATGGGGCTTGAAAGCCCGCTGCGGAAAGACACCCATGAAATCAATTTATGTTGCCGTCCTGCTCGGCTGCGCCCTGCTCGCCTCGACCGCCAGCGCCCAGACCAAGCCCCTCGACGGGGTCATCGACATCCATGTGCACGTGGCTCCCGATTCGATCCCAAGGAGCATCGATGCCATCGACCTGGCCCGGCTGGCACAGAGCCGAGGCATGCGCGCGATCGTGATCAAGAACCACTACGAACCCACAGCGTCCACGGCCTACCTGGTCCACAAGATCGTGCCGGGCATTCAGGTCTTTGGAGGCATCGACCTCAATCTCAGCGTCGGTGGGATGAATCCGGAGGCGGTGGAGAAGATGGCCCTGACCACAGGCCAGGTAGGAAAGCTGGTGTGGATGGGCACCAATGACACGCGGGCCCAGGTGGAGAGATCGAAAGAGCAGCGGCCCTATGTCGCGGTATCGCGCAACGGCGAGCTTTTGCCGGAGACCAAAGCGGTGATTGCCATGATCGCGAAGTACCACCTGGTGATGGCTACCGGACATAACTCTGCCGAGGAAGATCTCCTGCTGATCCGCGAGGCCCGCCGGCAGGGAGTGACCGAGATGGTCGCCACCCATCCGATGTTGTCACCCACTTCAATGACGATTCCCCAGATGCAGGAGGCCGCCGGCCTCGGTGCTTACCTGGAGTTTGTCTATAACGGGCTGATTGGCACAGGCAAGCAGTTCGACTTTTCCGATTATGCCAAGGCGATCCGCGGGGCCGGAGTCGATCACTGCATTCTGTCGTCGGATATGGGGCAGGTGGGCAACCCGCTTCATCCGGATGGATTGCAGCTCCTCTTCGATGGGTTGAAGAAGCAGGGATTCACCCAGGAAGAGATCGACCAGCTGTCGAAGGTGAATCCCGCACGGCTGCTCGGCCTGCAGTAAGACCCTGCAGTTCGCGACCAGCAGCCTGTCATCCGCTCCGACCTGTGGAGTTCCTACTCCGGCAAATCCTTGGTTCCCGTGATCGTGAAGTGAGCGACGACATTCGGGGCGCCCTTGCCGGGCTGGCCTCCGCCTACGCTGAGCTGGTAGTCGCCGGGAGCGATGACTCTGTCTCCCGCTTCATTCACGATGCTCAGGTCGCGCGGCGAGAGGTTCAGCTGCACCTGCTTAGCCTCGCCTGCGCGCAGATGCACCCGCGTAAAGCCGCGCAAAGCCAGCAGCGGTGCTTCCGGCACCTGCGGAGGCACCAAATACGCTTCGACGACCTCATCGCCCTCGCGCGCGCCGGTGTTCTTCACCTCAACCGCCGCCTGCAGCTCATCGCCCGCCTGTAGCGCGGGCTTCGTCAGGCGCAGATGGCTGTAAGCAAAGTGGGTGTAGCTCAAGCCGTATCCAAAGGGATAGAGCGGCGTCCCATGAAAGTAGCGGTAGGTCCGCTCCCTCATCGAGTAGTCCGTGAAGGCCGGCAGTTGATCCACGCCCGTGTAGAACGTCACCGGGAGCCTGCCCGCGGGATTGTTCTTCCCGGAGAGCGTCTCGGCGACAGCAGCTCCGCCCTCCTCGCCCGAGTACCAGGCGTCCACGATGGCGTTCGCGTTGCTGTTCGCCCAGTTGACCGAAAGCGCGCTGCCGTTCATCAGCGTCACGATCAGCGGCTTTCCCGTAGACTTCACGGCCTTCAGCAGGTCTTCTTCCTGCTGCGGCAGGTCGAGGCTGGTGCGGTCGCCTCCCAGGAAGCCGGGCACGTCCACGTGCATCTCCTCGCCCTCCAGGTCGGAGGTGATTCCGACCACGGCGATGACGACATCCGCCGCCCTGGCCGCGTCCACCGCCTGCTGCAGCGCATTCGGCGTCTCGCGCCACCAGACCAGCCGCAGGGACGAGCCATTGCCCGCGAGTCCATCCAGCTCCAGAGCATAACGATGTCCGGCTTCAAGCTGTATCAAGTCGGTCTTCTGGCCCCGCTCATGGATGCCTGAATCGGTCACGACCACCTTGCTGT
>Ga0302202_10003660_pt1 | contig 16709 bp, 13 predicted proteins | sample II_Bog_N3_3_FD_194579 | JGI IMG/M metagenome (GOLD analysis project Ga0302202, IMG submission 194579) | Peat permafrost microbial communities from Stordalen Mire near Abisko, Sweden - II_Bog_N3_3 | ecosystem: Environmental > Terrestrial > Soil > Wetlands > Peat | place: Sweden: Abisko...
TCACGGCCAATCCGCTACCCAACTGGCGCATTGGCTTCAACGCCGCCAAGACCAACGCGGTCATCAGCAACGTCGGCGGCTCGGCGTTGGATGGACTCGTGAGCTACATGGACACCCTGATGGCCGGGCCTGCAGGTGATTTGATCCGGTTCAACTCCGACTATTCTGCTGCGAACGAGTTGCGTGCTGACTGGAGCGCTTGGCGCGGCCAATATACGCTGCTAAAGCTGGAGCAGGGTACGGATGCTCCGGAGCTCCGCCAGTGGCGCTACAATCTCATTACGAACTACACGTTTAACCACGGCTTCCTCAAGGGCCTCGGCGTCGGTGGCGGCTATCGCTGGCAGGATAAGGTTGTTATAGGCTATCCCGTTATTGCAAACCCGACAAACCCGAACTTGGCCAGCTTTGACCTCACGAAACCTTATTACGGTCCGGCGGAAGACGCGGTCGATCTCTGGATCAGTTACGAACACAAGGTCACGAAAAAAATCAACTGGAGGATCCAGCTGAACGTCTACAACGTCGGGAAGAGGGACGGCCTAATCCCGATCTCCGTCGAACCCGATGGCCATACTTGGGCAGCAGCTCGCATTGCGCCCGTCCAGGAGTGGCAGTTGGCGAATACGTTCATGTTTTGATTCCATGATCGCAACGCCGGCCCTGCTTTTTGAAAAGAGGGCCGGTGTTTATTTGGACGAGTTCCGTGGTGAAAGGTTTGGATGAACACGGAGCCATAGACCCGGCTTGCTGCGGGAACCGGAAGCTGCTGAACCCACTCGGATCCTACCATACAATCCGTCCTTTGTTCTCTCACCTTCGCGGCCGCGGCGCAGCTCATTGCCTATCTTCGGTGGTGAGGCAGCAACCAAACGAGCGGCCATGATCGGGCACTGACTTCGTCACGAGAAAAGGAATTTGTGGCGGCTCGCTGCGATGCGAGGTTGCAGGTTTCAGAGGGGACGCAACTCCACAAGCCATACGTCGTTCTCGCGCATCTCGAAGCGACGGGAAAAGATGCCGGCAGTGCCGACCTCGACTCTCTCCGTGAGCACGGGCTCGCCGGTTGAGGCCTGTTTCAGCATCGTGACCTGGGCGCGGGTAAGTTGGGACGGCGAGCCGAGATCGCGCCACGCAGACTGCACGTCGTTGGCCCGGTAACCCACTTTCGTTGCGACCAGGCTATAAGCGCCGGGTTTAAGACCCGCGAGGCGCAGCTCGGCGGCCTCTTTCGGCTTCGCCGGATGCTCCTCCTTATAATACTCTTGGTTGATGACCGACGGTCCGGGGTGGGTGATCGTAAAGTCCCAGAAGAGGGCTTGCACCGCGCCAGCGTTGTCGCGGCAGACAAAGGCATCCGGATCTGCGCACAAGAGCTCTGTGTCGCCGAGGCGATTGAGCAATTTATAGGCAAAGTAGGAGGGTTTCGCCAGGTCCTGGTAATTGAGCATACCGAATCCGCCGTGGAACGGCGTCGTGCGCGGGCCGGCCTCCTCGAAGATGTCGGTGAACGTCCAATACGACATCGAGGTTGCGGAGACCCCGATGTGGCGGATCTTGTCCAGGATGAAGGCCGCGCTGTGATAGCTGTCGTGGATCGGGTCGAAGGGCGTGTAGGAGCTGCTCCACTCGGTGTAATGAAGTTCCGCCTTGGCGAAGGGCGAGCGGTCCATCTTTGCGCGGGAGCTTTTCACTTCGCCGGTGATTGCGTTGCGGTCGGGTGAAAACACCGTGCCGGCGTTGCCGTTCTCATCGAGGTAACCGCTCATCGTGGCGTAGCTATGTGTACTCACGAAATCGAGCGGCAGGCTGTTTTCCGCGCAATAGGCGAGAGTCTCATCAATCCATCCGCTGCCGGCCGTGGCGGGTCCGCCGACCCGGTAGCTGGAATCGACGGATTTCACGGCGCGTGCGGTCGTTGCATAGAGCTTGTAGTATTCGGCGCGGGCGATCGGCGTAAAATCCGCGGCGCTCTTGCCTCCGGTAGTTCCAATCCAAAACCCTGTAAGGTTGGGCTCGTTCCATACCTCGAAGTACCACGAACGCACCTCCTCAACACCGTAGCGCTCGGTGGCGTGGCGGACGAATGCGGCGATGAACGCCTCCCATTTCGCGTAATCCTTCGGCGGGGTCACGTTCGCTTTATACCAAAAAATCGTCTGCGAACCGCTTGCGAGAGCGTTGGGCATGAAGCCGAGCTCGACGAATGGTTTCATCCCGATGCTTTCAAGAAAATCAAAGAGTTCGTCGATGTACTGCCAGTTGTACGTCGGGTGCCCCTGCTTGTCCTCCTGATAAACGCCCATGTCGTCGCAGAAGAGTCCGTGAAATCGAATATAGCGGAATCCGCACTCCGCGCGCGCGCGGCGAAGCTGGCGCTGCCAGTCGGCACGCAAGCCTTCATTGGCCCGACCGGCGCCGACGCAAAAGTTATACATCCGGTCCATTTCGCCACGTGGCGTCGATATATCCGCGTCGATTACCCGCAAAGCGGGAGACTCTGCAGCGATGAGGGTGAAGGGTAGAGCGACCAAAAGAAGGGCAAGTAGGCGTTTGGACATCGAAAGAGGGCGACTAGCCATGCTGGAAACAATCTTCGAGGCAGTCGAGCCAGTCATTCGCGTAACGGCGGCCAACCAGGGTATCTGGGAAATTAAAACGTTGCGTCGTCAGATGATGGGAGGGTCCTTGAGGCTTCGGCTGGGGACGGACACGGGAGGTTTCTCGGGGGAGCGTGAAGAGGACGCCTGGTAGCGGTTCAATAGGTGGTGACGGAGACGCGAAGCACAAGAGGTTCGGCAATGAAATCGAGGCCGCCATCGGTCTGATCCCCGTTCAAAATACGCCGGACCTGGAAGACGCCGTTTTCGTAGGCGCCCTCCTCGACCCGCAGAAACTGGCGGTGCCGGCCCGCTGCAGTTGGCTTGAAATCGACACGCGAGTAAAAGCCCATGACGAGGAACTGGCTCTCGCCGAGCTGCGCTACCAGCGCGCTTCCGATCGGTCGCGGGTTGCCTGCCGGGCGTCCGTAGCGCGCCCATATTCCGTAGGACACGGTGGCATCCCAAGGTCCGAACCGGAGCGTTTGTGTGACCTTGCCGGGCTCCTCAGCGACCGCCTGGAGTTTACCCTCGAAATTAATCCGAGCGATCTCGCGCGCCATCGGTCCGATCGCGCGGTAATTGGCCGCCCACGGCGCAACGAACTTTTTCGTTCCGGTTAACGCCCAGGGATGAAGCAACTCGTCCTTCGGCCGGACCCCCTCGGGTACGGTATAGTCTTTGGTGTAGTCCATGCCAAAAGGCGAAAATCCGATGGCCTGGTGGCCAAGCGCGAAGAAGAAAAATCGCGGGCTGCCGCCGGTCTCAGGTATGAAAAGTGCGTTATCGTTGCGGCGATAGACCTGCAGCACCTTCTGGTAGGCGTCGGCGTCCGTGTTGTAGTTGTCGGGACAGAGCATGTCTAGGGCGGGTGCGGCGGCCTTCCAGATCGGTATGACATTGTCGGTTGGACCGCCATTGCCGAAGTTGCCGGCCGTCTCGGGGCCCATTACGTCGCGCTGGGCGGCGTTTGCATAGAGCGGGAGCGGATAGACGGCTTTCCCTGCGGCGGCCACCTGCCCGATAAACGAGGCCACGTGCCAGGCATGAAAATAGACTTCGCCAGCGGGACCGAAGACCTCGGTCCAGGTGCCGCCGGACGTTTTTCCCATTGCGGCGAGGACGGCGGCGGGCACGGGCTCGCCGAAGCGCTTCTGCGCGGCAGGCGAGTAGTCGCGGGGGCATTCCCAGGTGCCGGATTCGTTTTCCACCTGCACCATCAGCACCGTGTGCTGCGGATCTGCCTCCTTCAGGTGGCCCATAAACGCGGCAAAGGCCCGTTTGTCCGCTTCGAGGGTTGCCTCCGCGAACGGCGAGGGCGAATCCAGAGCCTCACCGTGCGCGTCTATCAGATGTCGGTAGCGCTCGGGATCGCGCTTCATCCACTCCGGCAGGTAGTGCATGTTGCCGTTCTTCCACGTGGCAAACCACAATAGCACAAGTCGGGCGTGATGCGATTGCGCCTGAGCGAGTAGCGTGTCGACGACACTGAAGTCGAATTGTCCTGGCTGCGGTTCGAGCTGCTCCCAGTAGACCGGAACCAGCACGGTGTTGGCGTGCAGATACTCTATCGCCGGCCAGACCTCAGGCAGGGCCCCGGGCCAGCCGCTGGAGTTGTTGACCTGCGCGCCTAGCATGAGGAACGGCGCGTCATCGACGAAAAGGGCGAAACGGCCGTCTTGTTGTACGAGGTGCGGCAGGGGAGATTCCTTCGCCATCCCGCAAATGGCCATGGATACGAGGGTTGCGGCCATGATCAGAACCCGACAGGAATTCCTCATTTCGGTAGATGTTGTACGCAGCCTATTGGGGACGATGACGCCAGGGAAGTGCTTTTGCAGCGCCTCTAGCTGCCGCGTGATTTGCCTATCCAGGCACATGAAGCCCGGGTCGCCGATCACCGTCTAATGTGGTTTGCCAGCGCCAAGTGAAGTGCCTTCACCGAATTCGTCTAAGATGTCGCTAAACCAAGTAGATCCAAAATGGCGAAAGACCATTTCCAAAGAACGACTTACGGGCTTTTTATTATACGGATGGGGTCCTTGGGAATCTGGCGTCCCCACGGGATTTTGAACCGCGGCCCTTGCGCTAATATGGGGCACTGGCCGGACGGTATCTACTGGGGTATACAGCTAGTTTGTAGGGCCCTCGCGGGATGATCGGTCATTTTTGGAGTCGAAGGCACACAATGAAACAGCCCTTTGATCATCTGCTTAGCGCTCCGAGCGCCTCGATCAGGCTAGCCGCAGGGCTGGGCCTTATCTCGTTGGCGGGCCTTTCGGCCCCCCCTGTTATTGCCTCGACCTGTTTTGCCGATATTTCGTTAAACATCGTTCTGGATGCGCCTCCCCCCCCTCCGCACCATGAGGTGATCGTCGGGGTGAGCCCGGGCCCGGACTACATTTGGATCGGTGGCTATTGGGACGGCGAACCGGGGCACTACAGGTGGGTCGGAGGCCGGTGGGGGCGTCCGCCTCATGCGCACGGCCAATGGGTCGCTCCGCATTGGGACAAGGACCGCGACGGCCATTATCACCAGACAAAAGGCGAGTGGCGGGACGGCCCCAAGGATGATCGCAGGGATGACAATAGGGATGGGCCGAAGCACTAAAGCTTCGTTCCCATGTCCTAGGAGCCGGACCGATGACTGGCCTCCGCCAAGGGTTATTGGCTGGTTGTTGGTTAGGGGCGCTAGATAATTGGGTCCGGATGCTTCGGCATCCGGGCCTTTTCTCCTCGGGCTTGGTCCATACCCGTCACTTGCCTGCTTGGGTCAACTTCTGCTTCAGAAGTGCGACGCTTGCCTTCGGGCTGATGAGGTTGACGCGCCCCGTTTTCTCGCACCCGTCGATGATCAGCTGCTTGGCCTCCTCGGGCGTTAGCGCAGCGTCGAGGGCAAAGAGCTTGGCGGCCAGGTTCGTCACCTGGGGCGACGCCATGGAGGTCCCGCTCAGCTTCAGCCTCTGGCCACCGGGGATGTAGCTCTCCACCTCGAAGCCGTTGGCGTGGACGTTCACCATCGGCCCGAAGCTCGAGAATGAGGTCTCCTCGCCGGCCTGGTCGACGGCCCCGACCGTGATCATGTTTGGGATCTGGAATGACGACGGGATGAACTCGTCAAACTTCACGTTGTTGTCGCTGTTGCCGGCGGCGACGACGAAAAGGATCTGCGGGGCGCCCTTGAGGGCCTCTAGGAGTCCGTCGCGGCCGATGTCGAATATCTTCCGGGCGAGCGCCTTTCGCTCCTCGGCGTTTCCTCCCGCGCCGTTCTCCTCAAGGTCGTTCTCCACGTCCTTGAGCGAACCACCCCAGCTCATGTTGACGACCCGCACGCCGTTCCGCTTGAAATAATCGACCATGGAAAGGTATGCGGCGGAGTCCTTCTTGGCCTGCTCAATTGTGGGCGTCTCATGCACGAGGTGGTAGTCGTAGGTGATGCGCCCCACCAGGAGCCGCGCGAAGGGGTTTCCCGCGAGGGATATCCCCGCCACGTGCGTTCCGTGAGCCCAGTTCCCCGTGATGTTGAGGCCCTCGAGGGTCGGTGACACCTGCTCAGGCTTGAGTTCGCCCATGAATTTCTTCACCTCGGCGGAATCAGGGCTGTCGATCGAGGCCTGCAGGTCGAGGAATCCCTTGAGGCGGCCCACGAGCTGGGAGACGTTCGGGACGACGTCGGCAATCGGGAATATGATGTCGGGAACGGGATTGGAGTGCAGGTCGAAGGCGCGCCCGTGGCGGCCCTCCGAGTCCGTGATCAGGCGGTCCTTGAATATGTCGACATCGACGCCGGAGTCCCAGACGGCAACGACGATGGGCTGCGCGTGCTCGGAGGGATCAAGCTCGACCAGGCGAGGCGTCCACCGGTCCGGCTTCACGACCCTGTGGGCGGAAATGTAGCCGTCCAGAGCCGCCACGATCTGACCCTTGTAGGGCAGGAAATTGACGATCTGGTTGCGCATCCCGACGATCTGGCGCGCGACATCGGCCGAGATGGAGCCGGTCTTCACGGCCGCCGGATCCACTTCTTTCTGCAGGATCCCGATAAGGAGCGACTCCGACCGGATCTCGTAGCCGGCCTTTGCTGCCTTGATATCATTCTGGACGAGGGACCAGTCGAGGGGCTTGACCGTGCCGTCTAGCTCGGCCTGGAAACGAGCGCCAAAGTCGGGACCAGGGCCGCCCGTCTGCTGGGTCCGGATCCAGGCCGCGGTGACCAGGGCCGTTGTCGCCTTCTTGCTGGGCTTCTCCTCCAGCGCACGCAGCTCATCCACCAGCTTATGTCCCAGGGCATAGTCGCCCTCAAGGAGCGCCATCGAAAGGAGCGTGGACTTGAAGCCTTGGACGGTGCTTCGGTCCCGGATGTCGTAGGTCTCAAGGTCGGCCAGCATGTCCTTCTTGACCGCCTTCTCCAGGTCCCAGAACGCGGCGGGATCTTTCAGGATCAGGGATGGGGCCTTTGAGACCAGGTACGTGTGGCGGGGAAGGTCATCGGCCTTCTCGATCGCCTTCTTCGCCGGCACCTCTCCGGGGGCCGCGTCCGCGAGGGACCGCGCCGACCAGCAGAGGGCCAGCGCGGCCGCCAACAGGACGCGCGTCGGGACAAGACTCATGGTTGAGGGATTCATGGCTTTTCCAGTATCCAATTGGCCGTCGAAGCCATAGGAAAGAACAAAGGGTAGTCATCTGCCCGATGCGGCAATCCCCGAGAGTACGTGGGGGATCTCATTCATGCGCCCGGTGTGTTCGCCATGGGTGCTTCATTCCAACCTTTATCGAACGAGCGGGAAAGCAGTTCGGTTTGCATCCATGCGGAAAAAGACTGCGTAGAAGTCGCAACGACGAACTCAATTCCAGATCGGTTTGGTGGAAAGGCACAGTATTTTTTTACCGCATTGGCATTTGCCGCGACGCGATTCTGATGTCTTCCAATTGTGACCGGAGATTCCTAGATGAAAATTGAACTGTGCAACTGGCATTTCGTTGCGGGTATTGCCCTGCTCGTTGCGGGGCACGCTTCCGCGCAAAACCTAGTGGTTAGCACGATTGCTAACGACTTCGAGGCAACAGCCTCAGCGCCGCCTGGCGTTGGCCCTGCTGGGATAGCGGTTGACTCGTCGGGCAACCTCTATGTCGCGGACCCCATCAACAACATAATCGAGAAATTGTCGCCCACCGGGGTGCTGCAAACCATCGCTGGACAATCCGGGCAGAGAGGTAGCGAGAACGGTCCCGCGGCCACGGCTCATTTCAACGGCCCGACGGGGCTCGTTTTGGACGCTGCAGGGGATATCTTCGTGGCCGATCAATATAATAGCACGATCCGGAAGATCACACCTGCTGGGATTGTGAGCACGCTGGCGGGCACTCCAAATACATTCGGGTCCCGTGACGGCCCTGGGAGTTCGGCAACGTTTAGCCAACCGACCGCATTGGCGATCGATGCTGCGGGCAATATCTATGTGGCGGATGCAGCAAACGTGGATCCATCCAGCCCCAGCGGCCCCTCCGACCTGGTCCGCAAGATCGACTCGAACGGCAACGTTACCACCGTGGCCCAAATCCCCGCCCCCGACCTCTATAACCTTCAGGGGATTGCCGTGGACAGGCAGGGGGATATCTTTGTCTCGATAGGGGCATTCGATTCATACTGGTACTCTGTGGGCTTTCCCGTGGTCTACGGTGACGCAATATACGAGGTGTCGACCGGGGGCACGGTTTCGGTATTCGCGGGCCAACCCGAGGTCAACGGGGCGAACGACGGAATCGGCGTGCAGGCCCAGTTTCACAATCCTGGGGGACTGGCAGTCGACAGCGGAGGCAACCTGTATGTTGCGGACAAAGGCAACTACACCATTCGAGAGATCACGCCTGCAGGTGTTGTCACCACTGTCGGAGGGCTGGCCGGCTACTCAGGGTCAGTAGATGGTCCGGGGAGCCAGGCACGGCTGTCGGGTCCTGAAGCCCTGGCCGTGGATGCCTCGGGCAATGTGTTCATCTCGGACGGGCGCACGGTCAGGCGTGGCATACCCGCCATCAACACCCAAAGTCCGGTTCGACTCATCAACCTATCGGCTCGGAGCATGGTGGCACCGTCTTCTCCACTTATTGGAGGGTTTGTTATCGAAGGAAGCTGCTCCCAAACGGTACTTGCTCGCGGTGTAGGTCCAACGCTCGCGCAATTTGGAGTTTCCAATCCTCTCCAAGCTCCGCAATTGGACATTTACGCCCAAGGCGGGGTACTAGTTGCCTCGAGCGCAAACGGGATCAACACGACAAACAGCGCCAGCGCTGCAGCATTGGTCGGCGCGTTTCCATTGCCGGAAATTTCCGCGGACGCCCCTCTTGTCATTACGCTCAAACCCGGCGCCTATACTGCGGTAGTGAGCTCGCCGAACGGGGCTTCCGGAACAGCGTTGGTCGAGGTCTACGAGATACCCTGATCTAGCTGCGCGCGTACAAGCAATAAAAGCCAACCTGCAGCGCGATGTGTTGCGGGTTGGCAACCGTCAGGGAGGAGGCGGGGGTTCAGGGACCGAGCTAGTTTTGAGTAACGCATGCGTTGGTTGCTTCTTAAGGTGTTGGACCGTTGAGCGTGCTGATCGTCGTCGATTGGACATGATCGTTCATCATTGGTGCGTCATGCCCACCTAGCCCACCTAGTCTAGTATCGGACTTAGTCGGAGCACAGCTGCTCCAACGTCCCTACGGCAATCAGGTATGGGCCGGCTGCTCGGTCCCTGAGGTCTGCCGCCTCTTTAGACGGCTCCGGAAAAAAACAGAACTGGGTGCGTGTCGCGGAGCGCGAGGCGGCTGTTTGGGCTCGGACTTATTGGGTCGGTTCAGGTACGTGGCAGAGCAGATCCCGAATGAAGCCGACGAGCTCCCGGGTCATAGCGATGTTCACCTTGGCCTTCATAACGCCGCGTCTGAGCCGGTGCCACCCTCGCTTGTCCAGACGCGTTTGAGCCATCCAGGAGAGCTCCCTATAGATAGCGGGCTGGCCTTCCTGACGAATGCCGATCTGTCGGGACACCCTCGGCGTCACGAGCGCATGCTGCACGGCCTCGACCAGAATCCATCGGGCGTCGGCGTAGCCGAGAAGCTGGGCCAAACCGCATTGCTTAGGTTGGCATGATGGGCTAAACCATGCTCTGGTTGGCTCACTGGGTTCTAGAATCTCCTTTTAGGCATGAATCGTTTCCGCCATCGAGACTACGCATGGATCGGACTATTGATCCTCTCGCTCTCGTGCGGGCGGATTGCGGTAGCCGAGGCCTTGGACTCCGGCAGCGGTGTTCCGTCTGTACAAGCCGTTTGGAGCAGTTCCAACGTGGGAGGAGGAGGATACATCACCGGGCTAATTCCCGATCCAAAGACTCCAGGTCGCGTATGGGCCCGGTGCGATGTGGCGGGGGTATTCTTGAGCGAAGACGGCGGCCGCAGCTTCCGAGCGAGGAATCGCGGTATGACCGAATCCTCCAATCACTCCGTGGAGAGCTTTGCCGTAAGCCCGCACGACCCCAATATCCTTTTCCGCTGTTCCGGGGAGGCGCGCGGGGGAAGAAGCTTCGGCTACATCCATGGATCCAAGGACGGCGGGGAAACCTGGCGCCTGCTCACTGAACAGGCCGACTACATCGGCAACGGCTCGACTCGTTACATGGGCGAGATGATCGGTGTCGACCCCTTTGACCCCAACACCGTTGTGGCGGCGAGCTTCTCAAGGGGAATCTTCGCAAGCCACGACAAGGGCGAGCACTGGACTTACACGGGCCTCAAAGGAGAGCCGCTTAAGTCACTGGTGTTTCATCCGCGCATTCCAAACCGGATTTATGCTGGCACGCTCAGGATGCTTGCTCATGCGGACTACCTTCTCCACGGGCACACTCAGCGCCCGCAAGAGGGCCGTCTCTACCTTTCCACGGACAAGGGAGAGAGCTGGAGCCTTCTCGCCAAAGGTCCAGGTCTAGCTTTTGCCGAGATTGTATTTAGCCCGGAGGGAGATGACGTGATCTACGCCGCCGCGGGCGACCTCGGGCTGCTCCGGAGCATCGACGGCGGCCGTAGCTTCAAGGGGATTAACCAAGGGCTTCCGCCCGTTGAATACCCCGGATTAGCGGTGGATCCCAGGGAACCCCATACACTCTACACGGCCGCCTGTGTAGGGGCGGACGCACCGGTTCCCGTTATTCCGCTTTATATCTCTCGCGACAGCGGCACTACCTGGTCGCCGATCAAGGACTACAAGCCAGCTGACTTTACCGAGTACCCTTACCCTCCCGGAGACATCCGGCCGATTGGCTGGGCAATTTCCAAACTGCGGGTCGACCCTTTCGACTCGAAGACACTCTACATGAGCAATTGGTTTGGCGTCTCGGTAAGCCACGACGCCGGGCAGCATTGGTCGGGTAACCACTACAAGGGGATCGAGAACATCTGCATTGAAAATGTCGTCGCCCATCCGACAAAGCCGGGCGTGTTCTATTTCTCGGCTGCCGACCAGACGATCGCATGCAGCACCGATGACGGGCGCCGGTTCACCCACTTCTCCGAGGTGCATCGCCCCGCAAATTACTACTGCAGCACATGCGCCGCCTCCTCTCGGTTCATCGATGGGCTTGTCGTATACGGCGTGAACAACAATGGCTCCCAACACAGCGCATTCTACCGCACTGAGGACAATGGTTCCACGGTGAGCTGCGTTCTCGAACTTCCGGGCGGACTCATGATCCAGGCGATTCGTGAGGATTCGGTTCAAGAGGGAGTCTACCTGGCAAGCGTGGATGGCAAACTCGAAAAGGGAGCCGGCCTTTACCGGAGCACAGACTCGGGACGGTCGTGGGTCCGCCTTCAGGGTGGTGGCCTGCCTGAACGAATCCACCGTGTCCCGCAGGACCGCGAGTGGGTCGAAAACGAGCTACTGTCGGTAGTGTGGTACCAGACCAAGAACGCCTGTGGCACCAACCAGCTAATGGGGGCTATCCCGGGCGAGGCGGGCGGATTCTATTGGGGCGAATGGACCGAGGGCCTTTTTAGGACCGGCGATGGGGGGAGGAGCTGGACTGACATTTCTGCAGGACTCCCGTTCAAGAAGAACCGGATCGCCACCTTGGTTTGCGTGACTGCGGACAGGAGCAACCCCAATCGAGTCTATGCAGGCTTCATTGGTGAGGGACTTTGGCGCAGTGACGACAGGGGTGGCCGTTGGAGCAAGGTATTCCCCCACGACGGCCGCCCGTTTAACGCCAGCTCAGTTGCCGTTGGCGGACCGAGCACACTCGACCTATATGTTTCCTGTGAGCCGCTAGGCCTAAGCCCTTGCCGCGCTGCACTGCTGCACAGCGCGGATGAAGGCCTCACGTGGAAGGATCTCTATGATCCAGGCCTTGGAGCGTTAAGGATGAAGACCATCGCCGTGAACCCTAGAAACGGGACGATCGAGGTGGGAACCTGCGGCAACGGCCTATTCCAAGTTGTTCAAAAATAGGGTCCGCTCTGGGCGAACCAACAACGAGTCTATAGTAAACACAAATTGAATAGGTTCCGACGGGCAGTGGAGGTCCAGGCAGATGAGATGTAACTTTCCCCATGCAAAGTGTCCAAAAAAAGACCCATTTAGAAACGCCCGCGGCCGTGCCACATGCTCGTGCCACGCGCGGTTTACCTAATCCCCTCTATTGATGGACAGCGACTGACATTGAGCACCAACGAAAATTTGCATTCCGCAACATCGGCGATCATCTGCGTCAGTCTTACCTTGAAGGCTACGGCGGCTCGGGCCTCCAACCAGAATCTCAAAGCCCGGTACTCTTATTTTGACCCTCCGGCTACGCGAGGCAGGTCATAGGAATGAGGGTCAATCCTTGCATTTGGTGCTTTGACTGGTGAGTGATTGACAGAAATTGTAATGTAATACATCTGTAGTGCATGGCGAGTTCGACAAAACCCACCTCCATCAGACTGACCGATGTCGAAAAACGCCGGATTGGTGCCGCAGCTAAGAAGCGCGGGATGAGCCCGGCTGCCTACATCAAGCGGGCCGCTTTGGAGGGTGTGGGCCAATCAGATGACCGTAAGCTTCTTCGCCTAGAGAGCCTGGCTGCCGGCCTATTGGCCGCCGTCGAAGACGAGAGAGATTATCGGACTGCATCTTCGCGTTGGGAGAGCCACGAGAAGAATGGGACTAGGCTCTATACTCCCGAGGAGGCTAAGCGTGAGTTGGGTCTACAGGGTTGAAGAGTCTGCGTTGCGCGAGTTGAGAGATCTTGGCCCTTCTGTGGCTGCGGAGGTCATCGCATATTTGGACACGAGAATTACCGGCTCCGTCGATCCTCGACAGTTTGGGAAGCCGTTACGTGGCCCACTAAAAGGCTTTTGGCGCTACCGAGTCTGTGATTATCGGATACTATGTCACTTGGTGCAGGGAATCCTTACGGTTGTGGTGATTTCGGTTGGCCATAGATCGAAAGTATACGGCGAATGATTGCTCGTGGCCTTTGAGGTTTCGGTCACGGATTGCGACGAGGAAACAGTAGGGAGGTCAGGCAACAGTTCCGAAGCTCTATCGGTCTTTTTGGAAACTCTCTGTCCTGCTGCCTAACTTCCGTTGATTTCACCAGACAAGCGCGTCCGATTCAGTTTTTGCCAGTTTCAAAAATTCAAAACCCTATTCCATTGATGGATAGGGCCTAAAAGCGTGGCGTCCCCACGGGGATTCGAACCCCGGTTCTCGAGCGCGCTCGGCGTCATCGGTGTTGCTCTATGCCATCCAAGATACCGTGGTCCGTCGGTTTCTTGATGATGCTTGCAAGCGGCAATGCAGCGATGCAGCATAACGGCATGGCAACAACTCTTCCTGTGAGCAAACGTGGAGCGCTTACCCTCCCGCCCGCGATGCGCCGCCGGCTCGGGCTCGACCGATTGTCGAGCCCCATGGTCATCGTGGAAGAGTGCGAAGGCGGCCTTTTCCTTCAGCCAGCTGCTGCTGTTCCGATGCGTGATATACCAAAGGAAACCATCGAACGCTGGATCGCGCGCGACGAGACTGAGATGGCAGAATTCGCGAGCGCCGGAAAGCGCAAGCGGAAGTGAAGCTATTCATCGATACCAGCGTACTATTGGCGGCGGCGGGCTCAGAACATGGGGCATCCCGTTTCGTTTTTGAACAGGCGACCGACCGCGAATGGGTGCTTATAACAACCCATTACTGCCTGGAGGAAGCGAAGCGCAACGTTGCCAAGGTCGGGCGCAAAGCGTCCACGATCTTGAACGGGTCGTTGGTTCCCAAGCTCTCCTTTGTGCCGACCGAACTCACCTTCGACAAGGTGCTCGTGTTTCCCAAGGCCAAGGACCGCCCCGTCCTGCTTTCAGCGCTTGGGGCAGAATCCGACTTCCTGCTGACTTTGGATGAAGGGGACTTTCAAAACGTAATAGGATGCGAGGTCTATGGCATGGGAGTTAGCACGCCTGGGCTCTTCCTAATCTCTGAAAGAAAAGCCGAGCGCATTTGATAGATCCTTCGGCCTCCCTAATCTCATCTTCACGCAAGATGGTGGGTACGGCACGCTGGCCGTGGGCCTCCTGGATGGCTTTAATCTCCAGTACAGACCTTTCAGCGGCAGCTTCCGGCTTTGTTCTGAAGTTCTTTCGTAAGCGCAGGCCGCTCAGGAAACCAGATACTCGGTACGACGTGGTTCCGTTTCGATTTTTGAATTTCCGGATGACGAACTTTGTTTGATTCATGCCTAGGTTGCCGCGTCAACTTGGCAACCTAGCTTCGGCTAAAACTTAACTCCTTGTAGATAAGGAGTTAAGCTGGCGTCCCCACGGGGATTCGAACCCCGGTATCCAATCCACTATATTGATAGACAATGACTTACGTTGATCCTTAACGAAATATGTATTCTGCGACATCGGCGATCGTCTGCGTCATTCTTACTTTCATTCTTACCTTTGAGATCGATCCCGTTGAGAGGTGGGCTCGTCTGCAGACAAGCTAATGGCAAAGGTTGACCTGGAGTGATCCGCGCTACATTTGTAGCGCATGAGTTCGACCAAGGTCTCGCCCACGTCGCTTCGGATTCCATCGGCCACCAAGCGCAGTATTGCCGCAGCTGCCAAACGAATGGGAATGAGTACGCCGAAGTTCATCATTGAGGCGGCCATGCGCGAGGCTTCGCGGTCTCGCACGGCCGAGGAACAGCTCGCCTCTGAACTCATTTCTGTCACCCGCAGGCATCTAGCCCGAATCGAGGCAGTGGAAGATGCAGAGGATGCTCGTGCGGGCGATTTGGAATGGGAACGTGTGAAATCTGGTAAATCGGGTGTCCGTACTCCTCAAGAGGTCAAGGATGCCTTGGGTCTTTAAGATCTCGTCAGGGGCAGAGAAGAATCTGAGCGACATCGGTCCGTCCGCGGCCCGCGAGATCTTCGAGTTTCTGGAAAAGCGATTCCAGGGTAACGTAGATCCCCGGGCATTTGGAAAACCTTTGCGGCGATCCAAGCACGGGCTTTGGAGGTATAGGGTGCGGGATTACCGGATCATCTGCCGGATCGAGGACTCCGTCTATACCGTCCTAGTTGTGGTTGTGGGGCACCGATCGACTGTTTACGACGAGTGATCGGAGTGATGTTAGTCTCTGCGCTGGCGTCCCCACGGGGATTTTGAACCCCGGTCTCGAACCTCGTTGGTGGCAATCAACGAGTTATATTGGCCATCAACGAAATTTGAATTCTGCGCCATCGGCGAGCGTCTGCTTCATTCTTACTTTCATTCTAACCTCCTTGCACATGGATGATGGGATCGCGGTGCAAGATCCCTAGGACGATTTAGCCTCAACAGCCAGGTCGGGGGCCAATCGCCCTGCGACTTGACTTCCCACTTATGTGAAACATTATGGTTCACATGAAAACTGCATCTGTCCGGCAGCTTCGTACTGAATTTCCGAAGGTTCTAGCCTGGGTTAATTCGGGGCAGGACGTCGCGATCACTCGGCGTCGCAAGGTGGTGGCCAACCTGATTCCGGCAGGTGATGCCCCTAGGAAGAAGCCAACTCTACCTGATTTCAAAGCTAGGCTACATGGCATCTACGGCGAGAAGGTAGTTTCGGCCGAAGCGATGGCGGACATTTTGTCGGAAAACAGGGGCCGATACTAATGTCCACCCCAACATATGCTGACACGAGTTTTCTTGTGTCGCTATATGTGCAAGACGCTCATTCAGAGCGTGCTGCAGCTATGGCAGCGAAACTCATGCCTGTATTCTTCACCCCATTGGTTGAGCACGAATTGCGTAACGCCATTCGTTTATGTGTGTTTCGTCGTCAGATTACCTCGGGCCAGAGAGAGAAATCGATTTATGAGCTGGAAAGGGACGCCTCTGAGGGATTTCTATACCCAGTTCCGCTCGATTGGCCGAAGGCTTTCAAACACACCGAGGTTCTGGGCCGTGCTTTCACCGAATCCATTGGAGTGCGTGGAATGGATATTCTGCACGTTGGGAGCGCTTTGGCGCTTAAAGCAAAGCAGTTTGCCACCTTCGACGACAGGCAAGCGTCGTTGGCCACGTCCGCTGGATTAGAACTGGTTTAGCTGGCGTCCCCACGGGGATTCGAACCCCGGTTTCTCCCGAGTGAAATTGATGGTTAGGCAGTTACGGGATTTCACTCTGAGAACTAACAGTAGTTGCTTCTGTAAACAGTCGAACTGTTGCCAGTGGTGTTGTCAGAGGCCGGTGATTCTCTCGGTCCCCCTCCAACCATTTCCTGCGCGTTGGTTGGGGGAGCAAAGAGCTTGCTCCTTTTGAAAACGAGCATACGGTTTCAAAGGTGAAATTTGAGTGGGACCCTGCTAAGAGCGCAAGCAACGAGGCCAAACATGGCATCAGCCTCGAAGCCGCCGCAGCTCTATGGAAAGGCCCAGTCATATCTATCCCTTCGAACCGGCCTGGCGAGTTACGGCAGCTCGCAATAGGCCGGATCGAGGGTTCATCTTGGACAGTGATCTTCACGCCTCGTGGTGACAAACTCCGTCTTATCTCAGCCCGCCGCTCCCGCGAAAATGAAAACACAATCTTCAAAGAATTCCTCGGCTAAGGCCGCAACCAACGCA
>Ga0302202_10003662_pt1 | contig 16707 bp, 10 predicted proteins | sample II_Bog_N3_3_FD_194579 | JGI IMG/M metagenome (GOLD analysis project Ga0302202, IMG submission 194579) | Peat permafrost microbial communities from Stordalen Mire near Abisko, Sweden - II_Bog_N3_3 | ecosystem: Environmental > Terrestrial > Soil > Wetlands > Peat | place: Sweden: Abisko...
GTGGTCGGCATGATGGTTCAGTAGGAAGAAATCGGCTGGTGCCGCTGGGGATCAAGCCCGCATCCTGTTTTCAGGCAGTAACGGCCCGACGGAGGTGAAGGTCTGTTTTGGGAACCGATGCATGGCAGCCCGCCTCGAATCGTGTTTTGGTTGGATAGTGGCGATGATCCGCCAGTTGGCGAGGAGATGGAGACCGGGCGGGAGCGTGAGCAGGCTGGTGTGCGCCAGTAGGCCGAGAGTGCCTACGGTGGCGTAGACGTTGAGCCCGGCGGCGAAGCTGATGGCTACAAGGAGGGCCGCTAGTTCTTGGCCGGTGAACTGCGTGGGGAGAGTATATGGGGAGCGGAGCGCGGGGTGGGGGAGAATCGGCCGATGAGGATGCAGATGATTCACCGGTCCAGACAATACCATTCTTCAGGCGAAATCCTGAAGCCGGTGTCCAATCTTCTGCCAAGTGAGTGCTTTGGATTTTTGTGCTAACAATAGGTGCCCGCTGCTCACAGGTGGTAGCCCACATCGCCCTTACACTGACCATGAACCGTTGCCGGTCGTGGCAGGCAACTGGGCAGGTTACAGGCGAGGAAAGTCTACCTGGCGCGTCCCTGAGGCGGCCTGGATGGAGCCGGCTGGGGTGCAGATTCCGTGCGCTTGGGAGGAAGCGGGATGGATGCGGTCGCGGGAGTGATTTTTGTCCACTGATACATAACTAGCTCCAAGTATACAGGATGATGAATCGTGCTTCCATGTTGGTTGTGAATATCTCAACTCTCCAGAAAAGACAGTCCAATTCGGGAGAAATCACAAGGTCACTTTACCAGAATATGGGGAAGAACTGCCATAAGATCGTTCTCCTTGACGGTGGCATGGGAGACGTCATCGGGAACGGCATCGTTCGCGGGATAAGCTATAGCCTTCTTGGCGTAGGACATGACAGTTTTGTCGTTGTAGTGGTCGCCAACAAACACGGACTGCTCGGCCGTTACGCCGGCCAGACCGCACACCAGAGCGAGGGCATCGGCCTTACCCTCAAAGTCGTAAGCAGTCGCTTTGACGCCGGAGATCATTCCGAAGGAGCTGAAAACGAGCTCGTTAATGAAGACAAAGTCGAAGTAGTTGCGGAAGTCGGGAAATGCCTCCTCAAGGAAGACGTTGATGCCGCCGGAGATGAGAGCCGTAACCATGCCCTGGGAACGGAGAACCTTGAGCGCGTTGCGGCAGTTTTTTGTAAGCCTAAGCCCTTTGGCCATTTCGTCCAGCCGAGCTCGGGTGAGATCCGCATCCTTGAATTTATCGATTGCGGCCTCGCACCACTGCCTGTAGCTCGCGGCGCGGGCCTCCCGGCCACCGCCGTTGTCTACCCGCTTATGGTATTCGCGCCTGAGTTGATTTTGGATGGTTTTGCCGATGCCCAGATTGCGCCACACCAGCTCCCAGGAAAAGATATATTTCTCTCCGCGAAGAAGGGAGCCATCGAGATCGAAGGCGACGACCTTGAACTGGTTTTGGTTTTGGGCCGCCGGTGAGACCCAATCAGGGCCGGGTTGGAGAAGAATGCCATCTTTCGGAAATTGCTTCAAATCAGGGACTGAAGCGGAAGTGTTTGAAGCGACATTCGTGTTCCCCGGACTGGAATCCGGCTCGGGAGGGACCGTCACCGCAGCCGGCATAAATGGCTTAGATAGTGCACTGGTTTCCTGAGTATTCGGGGAGGGGGGAGTGTCTCCTGAAAGGTCGGAGTCCAGCAGAAGGTTGGATATTGTGTCAACACTCTTCTGGCAGGTATCGCGCAGGTCGCGAAGTTTGATGAAGGCGTCGTCCGTGAGGGTCTCGCGGCAATACTCCAGCAGCGGGGAAGCCGGCGAGTACGAGCCGATTGAGAGCACTCCCACAAGCTGGCGGCTGCGCTGGCTGTTGGGGAGATCGGCTAGTTCCTCCGTGAATTTGGGATGATCGATGGGCAGGGCCAGGAGGAAATTGTGCGGTGTTGCACCGGGATAGGGCAGATAGTTTTCGGGGCGTTCCGGAGTTCCGTGATCGAGGTCGCGCCGATAGCGAAAAGCACCTGAGGCGGAGCGAAAGCACATGCCGGCAATGCCGAGACCGAACGGCGACCAGAAACTCCATTCGGTTTCGGGAATTGTGGGTCCGTTCCGGCATACTTCGACGACCATCAAGCGGCGCTCCTCATGATTCCAGATGAAGAATGCTGTGGTAAAGCTCGATTCTTTCAGGTTCTTTTTTACGAAGTCCGCCACGGCGGTGTGGACGGTTTGAAAGTGCTGTTTAACCAGGGCGGAGTGCGGATTTTCGACGCCGCTGCGGCGTGCCTTTCCATGAGCCAGCAGAGCCGAGCGAATTGCCTGGGTCTCCCCGCAGAGTTGCTCGATCTGCGGCGGCAACGGGGGATCGGGTAACTCCCATTGGAGAGAGTAGTAGCCCCCCGTTGTTGGGTAGTCGACGCGCAAGTCGGTGGAGACGCCGCGCGAAAGTGTTTCCGTTCTTTCGACATCGATATTGCGTCTCCAAATGGCGTTCGCCTTGCCCCATTCGGAGTCGTAGTCGGGGCCGGTGCGAACAACTCCGCCGGAGCGCACCTGGCTCTCGGGAATAACCGCATTGCCCATGGTTTTTAATTCGAAGTACTGGAATTTGGGGGGCTCGACCTGCGAAGTGGGCAGGCGAACCCCGATTACCACTTCTTTAACCGGGAACCAGACCAATTGCGCGAAATACTCGGATGGATGCCCGCCGAGCGGCTCGCCGGTTAGATCAGTCTGTTGCGCTTTCGAGTAGAGGTTGTGGAACTCCCACACATTCAGCGCATCGCCATTGAGTGCTCGCGTTGTCCAGGCAAAGGAACGGGAAGAGCCGGGCTTTAGCGGAGCCGTGAATACAAACTTTCCGCGGAGGATCCCCAGATTCTTCAAGACATCGTCATAGGTTTTAGGTGGAGGATCGGGAGTAGTTTGCCACCGGATACCAGCGTCGCGCGGTTCGGTACTTAGATCGGGAGCCAGCACCAGCCCGACACCGGTGTCGAATCCCCAGGTAAGAGCTTCAATGGGATTGCGGATGCAGCGCAGGCCCTGGATCTCGCAATGAATGAAGTAGGAGCCATCGGGGTTGCCGATTTTGAGCATGGAGAAACGCTCAGCCCACACATCGTATCGATCGGCGGCAAGATCGAAAGCTTTCTTCCGTGCGGCAAGAACCTTTTTGCGTGAAACAGCGGCCGCCCCTGCCTGCGCGGACGAAGACTTTTTGCCGGGGCTGGAACGACGGGCTTTGGAGCCGGCCGCAGGGGCAAGATACACCGTTTTCGGATCGACTCCAGCTTTTGCAATCAGGCTGGGCTTATGCTCAGGGGGAATCCCGGTGAGAAGAATGCCGGCTTCTTCGACCGCCCTTGCCACAGAGCGGCCGGCCACCAGCGCATCGTAAAACTGCTCGCCGAAGACGATCGAATTGTCGTCGTTCAATGTGGTGTCCGTGCCGATGACGCAGTCGACGAACTCGGCGATTTCCTCGGCCTGGGTTTTGGAATAGCAGGCGCTCATCACCACCAGGCGAATATTTTCACCCATGAAGTTGAAGAGACTGTCCATGATGTCCCGGGAGATTGCCTGGGGCTTGCCCTGGGCGTCGAGCAATACGATTCGATCCATGGGGCTGCCGTGGGAGCTGAAATGGACAATGTCAGGCTTGTAACGGCGGAGGTCGAACAGGATATCGGAGATCTGCGCCGCAGGAGCGAACTTGATGTCCCACGAGGCCGGCAGGCGGCGCAGGATCGCGCGCTGCTCAATGTCAATCTTGAGCGGACGCTCTGGAAACGGGTTCGCCGAGACGAGGTAAATTTGAGGCACAGGAAAATTTCACGGAATTGAAATTCCACACAATGGTACCATCGGTTGAATTGGAGGCGCGGAAATGAGTGAGGAAAGGGTCTATGTAGAGTACTCGGATGAGTTGAGACGCGCGCTTGCGAAGCTGAATCTGGACATGCCGCAGCTGGTGCGCGAGGAGTTGGCAAAAGATGATATTCGCGGCGAAGTGACGGAAGCCCTGGACCCGACCAGCGCCGGTAGCGAAGACCGCGATCTCTTCCTACTGATCATCGCCGGGAGCGTAGCGGTTTCCATGTTGGCAGGAGCTGTGGCGCGCGTGATTGACGCCCAAACCAAAAGAAAAGCGACGGAGGGCGAGATAACGAGTCTGCAGGTCGCGCTCGATGGCAACGGCAAGGCAATCCGCGACGCTGCAGGGAATCCGGTATACAACAGAAGCTCCGCACCGGCCGCCGTGCCGGAGTCAAAGCCGGAAAGGACTTCAGTCAAAGTGGCCAAAATAGTGACGTTCGATTTTCAGCGATAGGGCGCAAGTTGTGCCCAACAATCCAACAATGACCAGCCACAGAACGCTCTATGCGGGCTGAATCGCAGAGACTTCGTCGCGCGGCGGATCGGCCTCGGAATCCGGGCGAATCTGAAGTGAATGGTGGTCGATTGAGATTGCTTAGCTCAGGCCGCTCATGACCAGCATTCTGGATTCGGTCATTTCTTCTATGGCGGACCTGATGCCTTCGCGGCCTAATCCGCTGTCTTTGACGCCGCCGTAGGGCATGGGATCAAGACGCCAGGCGGGGGTGTCGCCAACGATTAATGCGCCTACTTCAAGCTCCCTATATGCCGTGAGGATGCGACCGGCGTCGCGCGTTAGAAGGCCGGCTTGGAGACCGTATCTGGAGTGATTGACGTCGGCGAGGGCCTGCTCGAAATCCTCATAGGGCTCGACGATTACGACGGGGCCGAAGACTTCTTCGTCGCGTACTTTCATGCCGGGTTTGGTGCCGGTGAGGATGACGGGGGTGATGACGGAGCCGTTGCGCTCGCCGCCCGCGATAAGCTTCGCGCCGCCTTCGACCGCTTCGCGCACCCAGGACTCGACGCGCTCGGCATCGGCCAGGCGAATGAGCGGGCCGACTTCCGTGGTTTCCTGCGAGGGATCGCCGGCGACGAGTTGCGCGGTGCACTCGACGAGCTTCCAGAGGAAAGTTTGAAAGACGCTGCGCTGGACGAAGATGCGCTGGACGGAGATGCAGGACTGGCCGGCGTAGCCAAAGGCGGCGTGGGCGGTGCGGGTGGCGGCGTCGTCGAGGTCGTGCCAGTCGTTGTGAACGATGAGGGCGGCGTTGCCTCCAAGCTCAAGCAGGACGCGCTTGCGGCCGGAGTGGGCTTTGAGCTCCCATCCAACTTTGGCGGAGCCGGTGAAGGAGACGAGCTTGATGCGGTCTTCCTTTTCGGCAAGCCACGCGGTGTCTGCATTTGAAAGCGGGAGGACGGCGAGTGCTTCGGGAGGCCAGCCGGCTTTGAGGATGACTTCGCCGAGCGCGAGGGCGGTGAAGGGGGTTTGCGGCGCGGGCTTGAGGAGGATGGGGCAGCCGGCGGCGATGGCGGGGGCGAGTTTGTGGGCAACAAGGTTGAGGGGGAAATTGAACGGGGTGATGGCGAGGATGGGTCCGACGGGGAAACGCTGGACGAGTCCCCAGCGGCCTTCGTTGCCCTCAGTCAGGTCAAGCGGCAGGGACTCGCCACCGAGGCGGGCGGCTTCCTCAGCAGAGGTTTTGAAGGTGAGGATGGCGCGATCAACTTCGGCACGGGCGAGGCGAATGGGCTTGCCAGCTTCAGCGAGGATGAGTTGGGCGAAGCGCTCCTTTTGTTCGAGGAGGGCGGCGGCAATGTCTTCGAGGATTTCGCGACGCTTCCAGCGAGGCAGGGCGCGGGTGCGGCGGAGGCTGGCCACGGCATGGTTGACGGCCTGGCGGGCGTCGGCGCGGGTGGCGATGGAGACGCGGCCGACGAGGCCCTGATCCCATGGGGAACGGACTTCAAGGGCTTCGCCGTCGATCCATTCCTTACCGCAGAGGAGAAAGCCGGTTTGTTCGCCGGGGCGCATCTTCATATTGCTGCTCCTGAGATTGCTTGCCTGCTTTGATGGTACGCGCGTGGGGCGGCGCGGAAGATGAATTTGGGATGCGCGATTGGTGGTTTGGACCGGGCTGGTCCGTGATAGAAGGGAGCATGCGCATGGTTCCTGTTTTGGTACTCGTATTTGTTTCTATGGCTGCGGCGGGGCAGAGTGGCGCGCCGGTGGCTGCTGCTGTGGCCGGGCCGCCTTCGATCAGCGTGAAGACGGCGGGGATGAAGCATATGGATGGGCTGATCCCGATGGATTGGGACGGCAAAGAGGGCAAGCTTTATCTGGAGATTCCGAAGCTGGCGGCGGATGGGCGGAGCGAGGAGTTTTTGCTGGTGAATTCGCTGCCGTTTGGGACGGGATCGAACGATTTGGGGTTGGATCGCGGGCAGCTTTCTGAGGCGCGCGTGGTGCGGTTTGAGCGGAGCGGGCCGAAGGTGCTGCTGGTGCAGCCGAATTTGGCGTTTCGCGCGCTGACTAGCGATGCGGATGAGCAGCTGGCGGTAAGGCAGTCGTTTCCTGAGTCGGTGCTTTGGGGGTTTACTGCGGTGGCGGACGGATCTGCAGACTTGGATGGCGCTGTGCTGGTGGATGCGACGGAGTTCTTTCTGCATGACGGGCATGGGATTTCAGAGACGCTGGCGGGGTTGAAGCAGGGGTCGTATCACGTGGATGGGAGCCGGTCTGCGATTGCGCTGGAGGATACGAAGGGGTTTCCGAAGAACACTGAAGTCGAGGCGGAGCTGACGTTTGCTACGGAGGGGGAGCCGGGGAATTATGTTGGCGATGTGACGCCTGATCCGCATTCGATGACGGTGCGAGAGCGGACTTCGTTTATTGAGTTGCCGGGGGCGGGGTTTGTGCCGAGGCGTTTCAATCCACGGGCTGGATATTTTGAAAGCGGATTTCGGGATTACACCACGCCGTTGGGCGAGGCTCTGGATCAGCTTTTTATTACGCGGCATCGGCTGACGAAGAAGGATCCCAATTGCGCGACGGCATGCGAGGCGGTGGCGCCGATTCAGTATTACGTGGACCGCGGTGCGCCGGAGCCGATTCGCTCAGCGCTGGTGGATGGAGCGCGGTGGTGGGACGAGGCGTTTCAGGCGGCGGGGTGGGCGAAGGGGACGTTTCGCGTGGACCTGCTTCCAGCGGGCGCGGACCCGATGGATGTGCGCTACAACATCATTCAGTGGGTGCATCGTTATACGCGTGGGTGGAGCTATGGGGATGCGATTACGGACCCGCGGACGGGCGAGATTATCAAGGGGAATGTGACGCTGGGGTCGCTGCGCGGGCGGCAGGATTATTTGATTGCGGAGGCGCTGCTGTCGCCTTACAAGGGAGCGCGGCCCAGCGGCGATGACCCCATGCTGCAGATGGTGCTCAAGCGGATTCGGCAACTGGCGGCGCATGAGACGGGGCACACGCTGGGGTTGTCGCATAACTTTGCTGCGAGCAGCGTGAAGCCGGGGGACAGCGTGATGGATTATCCCAGCCCGTATGCGACGGTGGGCGCGGATGGGCACATCGATTTGTCGCACGCGTACGCCGTGAACATCGGCGATTGGGACAAGGTGGCTATCAACTATGGGTATCGGCAGTTTGCTGCGGGGATCACAGGCGATGCGGAGCAGGCCGCGCTGAACAAGATTCTGACTGACGCGGACCAGGCGGGGCAGGTGTACATTACCGATGCGGACGCGCGGCCACTGAGCGGCGCGCATCCACGGGCGCACCTTTGGGACAACGGACCGGATGCGGCGGACGAGCTGGAACGAGTGTTGCAGGTGCGGGCGGCGGCGCTGAAGAATTTCGGCGAAGAAGCTATCAAGCCGGGTGTGCCGATGGCGCAGTTGGAGCAGACGCTGGTGCCGCTTTATCTGTTGCATCGGTATCAGACGGAGGCCGCGGCGAAGCTGATTGGGGGCCTCGATTACCGGTACAATTTGCGCGGCGACGGGCAGTCTGGGCCGGCCATTGTGGATGCGGCGGTGCAGAAGAAGGCGCTGGCGGCGGTGTTGAAGACGCTGTCTCCTGAGACGCTGACCTTGCCGGAGCGGATTTTGAAACTGCTGCCGCCGGTGCCTCCGGGGTATCCGCGTACGCGTGAGTCATTCCCGTCGCATACGGGGTTGACGTTCGATCCGGTGGCTGCGGCTGAGTCGGCTGCAGACCTTACGCTCGGCGTATTGCTTGATCCGGCGCGGGCGAGCCGGCTGATTGAATATCACATGCGTGCGCCGGGTTCGCTTTCATTGCGCGGAGTGCTTGAGGCGGTGTCCGCAGCGGTGGCGGAGCGGCCGGAGGGTGGTCACACGATGTCGTCCGAGGTGGAACGGGCGGTTGAGTTCCGCGCGCTTGAGGTGATGCTGGCGCTGGCGGTGAATCCGGCGGCGTCGAGCCAGGCGCGGGCCATTGCGCGGTCGCATGTAGAGGATATGTTGAAGCAGCTCACGTCGGCTGCGCCCCTTGAGGATACGGCGGAGGCCATCCATCGAGCGGCGCTCATCGACCGCATCAAGCGCTTTGACGAGGACCCGGCAAAGTATGTTCCTGCGCCGCCAGTCGCCGCGCCGCCGGGCATGCCGATTGGGGATGACGAGGATTTTTAGCGTGGGATAGAAACCGGTTGAGGGTTCAATTCAGGAAGAAGAAGTTGCCATGAGATTCTGCGGACTCCCATCCATCGAGCAAAAACATTCGATGGATGGGGCACAGTTTCATTTCTTGAGTACTTCTTCGATGTAGGCCAGGGCACGTGGGTCCTGCGATTGACCGAGCCAGAAGAATGCCTCTTTGCGAACTGTGAGATTTGAGTTTGTGTCGGCCACGCGAATGAGCTGTGGAATGCTTTCATCTTGGGGCAACTGGCTCAGAGCAAACACAGCTTTCTTTTTCACTTCGGTTTCGGGATCGTTCTGGATGGCATCTTTGAGTGCAGCGGTCGCCCGTTTCCCTGCTTTTTGCGCGACCCAGAAGAGGGCTTGTCCGCGGACTCCTGCCTCAGAGTCGAACTTGGCCATGTGAAGCAGTTCGTCCTCGGCGGCGGGATCGGAGTTCTGAGAGAAATCGAATGTAAGTTTCTCACGGAATTTCGCGTCGTCCGCGCTCTTGTTCTCGAGCGATTTGAGCGCCACAAAACCGTCGTGCCCGCGCTGAACGCCGAGCCAGAATGGGGCCTGCTCGCGGGTGTGTTCCGACTCCGATGAAGAGGCGATGTGTTCGAGCGCGTGCGTGGCTTCCGGCGTGGCGTGAAAGCTGATTGCTACCAGCGCTCCTTCAATTACATTTTTATGTTCGGGTGTCTGCGTTGTGAGGCCGGCGAGGAACGCGATGCTTTCTTCCGGCTTGACCCCCGTGACCCAATCAAAGCTGATGCCCCCGGCATTGAGGTGGCAACCGGCCGCAATCGGCCTGATCTTGACGAGTTCTCCTTTGTCGAAGCGCAGAATGATATAGACGTTTGGCGATGCAGGCCCCTTGCTGCTGCTGTGCACGCCACGTTCGTCTTCAAGGCGATATTCTCCGCAGCAGTCATTGTCAGACTGCGTCGCATCCGACCAATCGGAACATGCGGTGAGATGCGTGCCTGGCAGAGCCGGCACCTCATACCCTAGCCAGAGTTGGTCGCTGGAGTGACGTATACGATCCACAGTGGCAGAGAGGTTTTGCTCGACGGGTTCGGATTTGAATTGTGTGTCGGTGACCTTGGGCTGCTGGGCGGGAAGGGCCGCAGCGAATGTCAGAGCCAGGAATGCTGTGATCAAGTTTTTCATTGTCGCCTCCTATGAATGGGGAAATTGAAAGTTGTACTCTCCCGCCCTTGCGACAGAGTTACAAGAAGCAGGTCCTTCGACTCCGCTACGCTTCGCTCAGGATGACAGCAAGAACGGGGCAAGCTCCTCCTATTTGTTGAGCAGTTCCATCATGTAGTCGGTCGCTTCTTTGTTGTGCATCAGGGCAAGCTTGCTCACGATGTCTTTTTTCGCCGCAAGGTCTTTCTCGCTGCGGGCCAGGGCGACAAGGTCGTGCGCGTCGCCGGCCACAAACAGACCATCGAGTGCGGCCTTCTTCGATTCCTCATCATTGCTTTTTGAATAGAGAGCGAGGAGCGCGGGGGCGGCTGCGGATCCTCCTGAAGCGCCCAGGTTGCGGATGGCTTTGCGCCTGAGATCGGGATCCTGCTCGCTGGATGCGATTGCGCCCAACGCCTCCTCACCTTTACTGCCCGCGGCAACATAGGCATTGATGATGGCGGATTTCACTTCCTTGTTCGAGGTCGCGTTGTAGATTCCAGAAAGCTGCGAAACTGCGCCCATTGCGCCGAGCTCGGAAACCGCGTGGCGCGCCAATTGTGGATCGGACTCGTGTTGAGCTATCTGCAGCAACTTCTCTTGATCGTTCATGACAAGGTAGGAATCGATGACGGCTTTTTTCACGGAGGGATCGTTGGATTTGCTGTAGATGCTTTCAAGAGTGGACGCGGATTTGGAACCCTCTGCGGCGGCGAGAAGACGGATTGCCTTGATTTGCAGCTTTGGATCTTTTTCTCCGTGAACGATTTGACTCAACAACTGCTGCGCCTGCGGTGATTGATCCTCAGCGAGAACAAAGAGGGCGCGCTCCTTGAGGCGTTCGGTGCTCTGTCCTTCAAGAATTTGCTGAAGGATTGGAAGCGCATTGGAGTTATTGCCCTCCGTGAGTGAGGTGAGAGCGAGCAGCTTGAGCTCTTCGTCCTGCTCGGCCTGGGGCTGAATGGGATTGCCGCTTTTGCCTCGAATCTCGATTTCGAGAGCGCTGCACTCCTTCAACCAATTGCTTTGCGGAAAGTTCTGCCGCAGAGAGGCGCAGGCTTCGAGAGCCTCGGAGGAGCGACCTTCCTTGTGCTTGACGTACGCCTTCCAGTAGAGGGCCGCGTCCGCTCTTCGACCGTGGAGATTGAAGACCTGGTTGAGAAGCGACTCGGCATCCTGCCATCGCGATTCATCAATGGCCTTGGTGGCATCGGAGTAGAGTTGGTTCTCTTGCGTGTCTTCCGCAGGGGCTGCGGCATTCGAGAGCAGTTCGGTGGATCGCGCAGCCTGCGGCGCAGAGAGAGCGAGAGCTCCAAACATTCCTGCAATAAAAACGAATCGATGAATTGTCATTTAGATCGATGCTCCTTTTGGTAATGACTCAGCCTGATTTTCCTGAGTTGAATTCCTTTGACGGAGGACTCTGACTTGAAACAAGAGTGAATCCGTATTCATTTCGTGCTCAATGCGTTCAATGTCGGCACTGTTCAATTTGTCCGGCGAATTGGCCACTTCAAGCAGCACGCGCTCGAGATGGTCAAGCGTGGAAGACATCATGGGATCGCTTCCGTTCGCGAGCGCCTGCCGGTAGAGACGGTTGTCTGGAAGGAGTTGCCGGGCTTCGGCCTCGATGGAGTCGGCCTGGAGCGAGTCGGCGGGATCGTGACTTTGTGCACCGGCATGACTAAGTTCGACAAGCAGGCGCTCCGATCTGTCGAGGTGGTCGTCGAGGATGAAGAGAACGACGCGCTGCTTTGCCTGGGCTGGATTGGCCGCTTCGGTTGGAACCCTCCGTGCACGCTGCCACAGCGATCCCGCAACGAATGCGGCGACAAGAGCGAACAGACACGCTCCGGCGAAAACCAGGCGAGGCCATGAAAAGTAAGAAGGCTTGCTCTTGGTGGGGTAGGCCGGCAATGGCGCTGCGATGGACTGCCAGACGCGCCTTCCGTATCCCGGCATTTGCGCAGGCGGATGGGGCGCGCGGACCGCGAGAACATTGGAGATTTCTTCGTATGCCTGTTCGCATCGGCTGCAAATGCGGAGGTGTGTTTCCGCCGCGATACGGTTTGCGTCGTCGGCGAAGTAGTGTTCGACGAGTTGTTCTTCAGTTAAGTGCTTCATGATTTCACCCCAGGACGGCGCCCCAAAAGTGGAGCTCCCCAAAGCGGCGCCAAGGCCTTGCGCATTTTTTGTACCGCTCGAAAGACCGACTGCTTTGCGTTGTTTGGCGTGACGCCGAGTGCGGTCGCGATTTCGTCGGTCGAGCGGCCTTCGAGATGCCTGAGCACAAACGCGACGCGCTCATCTTCTGTCATCTTTTCCATTGCAGCGTGCCTTCGGTGCTCGATCTCTCTATCGAGCAAGAGTCTTTCGGGACCGGCTGTGGCGTCAGGGAGTTGAATGCCGGAGACCTGCTCATCAAACTCTTCGGTAATGGGCACGGCGGCTTCCTTCTTACGCTTCTCTAAAAGCTGGAGCGCGCAGTTGACGGTGATGCGATAGATCCAGGTACGAAAGTCGGAGCGGGCATCGAACTCGGTGAGGCTGCGGTAGCTGCGCAGCAAGGCTTCCTGCACCACTTCCTGCGCGTCCGGCTCACTCTCGGTAATGCGAAATGCGACGCGAAACATAGTATCCCCGTGACGCTCGGCGAGGTCGCCGTAAGCATCCTTGTTTCCGGCCAGTACCGCCCGGATCAGCGCCTGGTCGTTCTTTGCCATGCCCGTATTAGATCGGAGGAGGGCCATGTGGTTAGGAACTATTTAATTTGCTTTTCAGGCTGTGCGGTTTGAAGCGGATCAGGTTGGTGGCGGGGAGCTGATTGGATGGAAGGACAGGTCGATGCTGCTGGGCTATACTCGCTTCGGACAAAGATGGAGGCGGTGCTGTGCGGCGATTGATCCTGCTGGCGTTGTTGGCGGTGTTGGCTGTGCGCGCCAATGCTGCCGATCATGCGAGCCGCGTTACGGTGGACGAGTTGCAGCAGGCGCTGGCGGCATCGGAGAATGCGCATCGGGCGGATGGCGAGGTTGCGGAGCAGTTGGCGGGGATGGAGCTGACGGAACGGCTGAGCGCGGCCAGGCTGGCGCGGCTGAAGGCAGATTTACCCGGCGTAAAAGCGCAGCAGGCGCTGGTGGCGCTGGCGGACATGTCGGTTTTTCTGGACCCGCCGGATGCGGAGATTCCTGCAAAGCCGAGGCCGGATGCGGCGGCGCTGCGGCAGATGCTGGTGTCGTTGGTGAATTACGTGAACACGACGGTGCGCCAGTTGCCGAACTTTATGGCGACGCGCGATACGACTCGCTTTGAAGACAGGCCGCTGCAGGATGTTCAAGGGCCGGTGGGAATGACGACGTTGATCTATCTGCCGTTGCATGTGGTGGGCAGGTCGAATGTGCTGGTGGCTTACCGTGATGGCCACGAGGTGCTGGAGAAGGTAGCGGAGAAGAGCAAGAGAGGCGAATCGCAGGAGCGAGGACTGTTTACCGAGGGAGTGTTTGGGCCGATTCTGAGCACGGTGGTGGGCGATGCGCTGAAAGGCCAGATTACGTGGAGTCGCTGGGAAGAGGGAGCGAGTGGCACGGAGGCGGTGTTTCATTATTCGGTGCCGAAGGAAAAATCGCATTACTCGGTGGGGTTTTGCTGTGTTGCGGGTGGCGTAACCACGGAGACGCATGAGTTACCGGGCTCATATTCGCTGGATAGCCCGGAGCCAACCGACCTGCATTCGTTTGCTGAAATTGCGGCCTATCATGGTGAATTTGCATTCGACCCGGCGAGTGGGGCGATTCTGCGGATCACGCTGGAAGCGGATATGCCGCCGCACGAAGTTGTGTCAAAGAACGGCATGATGGTTGAATACGGCGCGGTAGATATTGCGGGGAAGAGCTACATTTGCCCGCTGCGGGGTGTGTCGATGTTGATGGCGCACTCGACCAAGCCTCCGTTGGGGATGCAGCGTCTGCCGGAGAGTTATGTGAGCCCGACGAAGACGTTTTTGAATGATGCTGTGTTTGAGCAATATCGCCGGTTCGGTTCGGAGACGCGCATTGTGAGTGGGGGCGGCGGGGAAGCGGGCGGGAGTGCGCCTGGTGCTGTGGCCGCAGATTCGACAAGTCCGCAATCTGCGCCGGAAGCGACCACGGAGGCTGCTGAGATGAGCGCGCCTGCTGCAGCGGCGGCTGTTGCAGCGCCAACGCCTGTACCTGCGATTGCACCGGCGGTGCCGGAAGAGCCGGAGATCAGTGTTGGGGCGGCGAGCGACTTAGAGGGCACCAACCAGGCGGGCCAGCCGATGAACGCTGCGCTTGACCAGGCGCCCGGCTATACGCTGAAGGTCACTTCGCGGCTGGTGGATGTAGGTGTTGTGGCCGTGGACAAAAAGGGCCATCCTGTGACGGATCTGAAGGCGGAAGACTTTGAGGTTTACGACAATGGAGTGAAGCAGGAGATACGATTCTTCGGCGCGTTCGATGCTTCTGCACCAGCCGCTGACCATGCTGGGGTAGCTGCTGGCGATGTCACGTTTTCAAACCGCGCTGCCGAGGCGAATGCCGGTTCACGGGCAAGCGGAGGAACTCAAAGCGGCGCAACGATTCTGCTGATGGATGAGAGCCACATGGCGTGGACGGACCTGAACAACGCCCGTGCGCAAATGCTCGAGTTTCTGGCATCCGCGCCCGCAGGCGAGCGGATTGGCCTGTACACAATGAGCAGTCTGGGGTTCGGTGTGCTGGTGGATGTGACAACGGATCACGCAGCGCTCACGGCCACGCTGAAGAAGTGGATGCCCACGGCGCAGTCCGTTGCGCAGGCGCAAAACGAAGAGACGCGCAACCGCCAGCAGTTCAGTGAAGTTCGCAATGTCTCAGACCTGAGCTCAGTGAACGGCAATCAAGCGGAGTTGCCGGATGGACTTTCCCCTGTGGATCCTCAGTTGCTCAACATGGGCAGCAACCCGGCGCGTGCGTCGCTGATTATTCTGGTCGGCGTGGCGCGGCGATTGGCCGCTGTTCCCGGGCACAAGAACCTGATCTGGTTCTCCAGCGACAACGTCTTCGCCGAGTGGCGGGATCAGCAAGTAGCCATCGACCGGAACACCGGCTCTCTGGACAGCTTTGCCTTGCGCGCGCAGGAAGCCATGAACGACGCGCACGTGGCTGTATATCCCTTCGATGTTTCGCAACTCGAGTCCTCTTCGATTACGGCTGACACTCAACATCGCAACGTGGAGCTTACCCCGACGAATCCGCTGGCTGGGAGTATGCCGGTTGACTCCACAGGAGGACGCAACAAGGCCGAGATGCTGCAGGATATTCACCCCATTCAAGGGCCTGTGCGCCAGGTTGCGGAGGCAACCGGAGGACGCACAATCCGGCGCTCAAGCGATCTGGCGGTTGCGCTTTCCGAGATTGTTGAAGACGGTCATGCGATCTACCAGTTGAGTTTTTCTCCGGATCAACCGGCGGACGGCAAATACCACGCGATCACGGTGAGGTTCAGTGGCAAACTGCATGGACTGACTCTGCACTATCGCACCGGGTACCTCTACACCAAGGAGCCGGTGACACTGAAGGAGCGCTTTCAGCAGGCGGTTTGGCAACCTGCGGATGCAAATGAAGTGACAGTCACTACCGAAGTCCATCGTATGGAGCAGGGCGCGAATATGAAGATCGTGATCGCGGCCGGGGACCTGGATTTGGAGAAGCAGGCGGACCGATGGATGGACAGGCTGGATGTATTTTTTGTAAAGCGGGACGATGCGGGCGTCCGCGCGCAAGTTGAGCAACAAACGCTTGGGCTGCGGCTCAAGGAGCCGACTTACCGGCAGGTGCTGTCCACGGGCATTCCATACGAACACGAGGTCAAGTTGAACAAGGGTGTGGCATCGGTGCGCATTGTTGTGGTGGACAAGAATTCGGGCCGCATGGGTTCGGTCACCATTCCTGTCTCGGCTATTGGTTCCGACGGGCAGTAGCTTGAATATCCAGTTGGATGTTTGGAGTTCTCATTTGATTTACTGAATGCCGCCGTCTGTCTTTTCAGGAGTGATGAATACGGTGGCTTCTCCCGGATTGGTCCGCGCAATGCATACCTGGTTTCTGCCGCGGCGTTTGGCAGCATAGAGAGCGCGATCCGCTTCATCGAGGAAGCTCGTCTTTTGGAGGGAGCGTTGATCGAGGGTGGCAACGCCAATGCTGGTGGTGATGGGCCGATGTTCCCAGGCGGCCGATGCCACCGCTGTGCAGAGGCGCTTCGCGATTTGGACAGCTTCAACTGCGCCGGTGTCAGGAAGAATGACGAGAAATTCCTCGCCGCCATAGCGGGCGAGCATATCCGCCTTGCGAGTGCCTTCCTTCATGATGGCTGCGATTCTGCGCAATGCATCGTCGCCCTGCACGTGCCCGAAGGAGTCGTTGAAGCTTTTGAAGTTGTCCAAGTCGAGCATCAAGAGGCAGAGCTGGGAATGAGAACGTGCGCTACGCGCGAGTTCTCTCTCCAGACAGTTTTCAAGGGCTCTGCGGTTCATGAGGCCGGTGAGCGCATCAGTAAGAGAGAGTGTGCGCAGTTTTTCATTCAGGACCTGCAACTCCTCATGGACTCTTTGCACTTCCAGCTCGGCCTCCCGCTCCCTTGTGACGTCAAGAGACATGCAGGCGAGAGAGCGGCTTCCGCCTGTATCCACGAGCGGATACTTGAAAACTTTCCAGGAGACAACACGGCCGTTGGGCCCAAGGGTCGTGTCGTCAAAATACATTGCAGTGTTTTTTCCCAACACCTGGAGATCGACGGCGCGGAATTTCTCTGCTGTTTCCTGCGGCAATATCTCGAAATCGGTTTTGCCGATCCAATCTTCCGGCGCGACGCCAAACGGATCAGTCAGGGCGCGGTTGCAATAGATCATGCGACCCATCTCGTCTTTCATGAAGGC
>Ga0302202_10003664_pt1 | contig 16704 bp, 14 predicted proteins | sample II_Bog_N3_3_FD_194579 | JGI IMG/M metagenome (GOLD analysis project Ga0302202, IMG submission 194579) | Peat permafrost microbial communities from Stordalen Mire near Abisko, Sweden - II_Bog_N3_3 | ecosystem: Environmental > Terrestrial > Soil > Wetlands > Peat | place: Sweden: Abisko...
GCGCGGATTGAATGCCGGCCGGACTATCGCGTGTTGGTCGCCTGGACGACCGGGCGTCGGTCGGTGCTCGATTTTTCGGATGACGTCGGTTCCGGCGGCGTCTGGTCGGTCCTGCGTGACCAACGGCTGTTCGGTCTGGCCCGCATCGCGCACGATGGCTCCGTTCTGGAATGGCCGGAACCGGCTCGGCCCAACGGCGAACCGCCGGTCGATATCGACGCCGACGGGCTGTGGGCAATGGCCAACGAGCAGAACACACGAGCGGATGCGCTGTCGATCCCCGCGCATGGGTCGTGAGCCTTCCCCTCACGCCAGCGGCCCGTTCCGATATGCCCGCATGCTCCGGAGCGCGACGGCATTCAGGGCACCGCCGGTCATGACCTGGAAGGCCGGCGCGAAGGGGTTGCCGGTCACATCCGGCGGCCAGGTCGAGACCAGAGACGCGAACCCCCGAACAGCACGACCGCGCGGCCCTGGCTGACCGAGAGCGCGGTATAACGCACCCGGGCCGGGACCATCGCCGTCAGGATCGAGAGGATCGCGCCGTTGAAGCTGAGAGGGTTGACGACCCACGGCTTCTTCATCTCGGGTCTCTATCAGCGTGTGCAGTTCGTCCAGGCGGCGCATGAACAGCAGGTCGGTGATCTGCTCGATGACCTCCAACGGGTTGGCGATGCCGCCCGCCCAGAAACTGTCCCAGATGCGGTCGGTCTGGCTGCGGCGTTCGCCGGTTATCATTGTGTTCCGTGTGCGGTGCGGAACGGTCCGGCCGACCCGGGTGGGGGGCGGGAGACGCCGGTCCCGATCCTGGCGGCAAACCCGGCTGGGGGGAAGCCGCGGATGCGCGCGGCGGTCAATCCTCGATCCGGACGACCGCACTCACAGCGCCCACCAGCACCGGCACCGCGAGGCACCAGAAGCCCACCGCATCATACAATATGGCGGCTGCCGCGCAGCCGATCGCAAAGGCCAGGATGCCGCGCACCGTGCGAGACAGGCGCAGGCGCAGCGCCGCCGCCTGATCCCCCGCCGCGCCGGTCAGCAGGTCCACCGCATCGAGCGTCGCCTGCGTCGTGTTGCCGGTCATCAACGTCGTCGGCGGCAATACGGCGAAATGGACTCGATGGACCGCGTTCTGGATCGCCATGGCGGCGATCGCCGCAAAGCCGGTCAGCAGTGCCAGGGGCGAGTCGCTGTCCGGGAAGGGGCCGAACCGCACCGCCAGCAGGAAGAACGCCAGCAGCAGGGCCACTTTCACGCCGAGGAGAATCCGCAGGTCGGGCCAACGCCAGGCTCGCATCGCCGCCCCGATCAGACGCGCCAGCACCACCACGGCAATGAACTCGGGCAGCGCGACCAGCTTGGCGATGACGCCGTGCGTCCCGAACACAAGCGCCGCGCCCAAGGTGACGAAATTTCCGGTGACGTGCGCGGTGAACAGGCCCTGCAAGCCGAGGAAGCCCGCAGTGTCGACAAAACCGCCGTTGAAACTGAGAAGGTTGACAACCCATGGCCTCTTCAACTCAGATCTCCATCGGCGCGTGTGGGATGCTGGGCAACGGCCTTCCCGGTGCCGGCGATGCCGGACCCGATCCTAGCGGCAACCCGGCCGCGGGGAAACCGCGAAAGCACGTTTCGGTCCGATGACAGGCCGTGCTAGGACGGGCTGCGCAGCGGTCAACCGCGCAACCCAGAGCAACATCCCCGGTGCAGCGGCGAGGACACGACTGCGACGATGGTTCGGCCGGTTCCAACGCACATGAAAGACCCGCCGTGGTCCGTGTCCCTGTTCGGGCGACTTGCCGCCGCGGCGCGCCCCGATGCTTTGGTGACGACGCGCGGAGCCGCGGTGCTCGACCCCTGCCCGCGGTTCCTGCTGCTGGCCGTCGTGGCGCTGCTGATCGCGGAGGCGGATGCTCTGCTCTTCGATTTGCAACGGCCGCACTGGCACTGTTCACTGCGAACGATCGGGTTGGCGCTGGTGGTCATCGGGATCCCATTCGCGGTTGCCACCAGGCCGAGGACCGTGCGGGACTGGACCGATGTCGTCGCGGCCAGCCTGATCCTGCCCGTGGGCAACCTGGTCCTGCCCTGGGCGACCGACCAGACCATCTGGCTGCCGCCGCGCGTGTTCGATGCGCAGGTGGTGGCGCTCGATGCCAGTCTCGGCTTCCAGCCGGCTTTCGTGATGGGCGCGTGGTTCAACACGCATCGCACCCTGGCGGCGTTCTTCATCGCCAATTACGATTCGGTGATGGTCATCACTGTCGTGGTCGCCGTAGCCGAGGCGTATCGTGGCCGGCGTTCGGGGCCCGGCCTGTTGCCGGTCTTCATGGTGATCGCCGGAATCGGATTCCCGATCTATCATGTCCTGCCCGTCGTCGGTCCGGCCGTGTGGTTCATCGATTCCTTCCCCTACCCTGACCTGTTCGGGCACCTCCCCGGCCCGCGGACAACCATGCCCTTGTTGCACACGGCCTGGGTGGTGATGGCCTTTCCGGCGACCCGCGGCATGCATCCGGCGATTCGGATCGTGGCGGCCGTCGTTGCCCTGGGCACGATCGTCGCGACATTGGGAACCGGCGCGCACGACCTGACGGATCTGGTCGTCGCCTGCCCCCTCGTGCTGCTGGTCAGAGCGGTCTGCGCGACCGGGTTGCAGCGGACGTCGCGGGAACGGTTGGTTCCCGGCCTGATCGGCGCCGGACTGATCCTGGTGTGGGGCTTTGCGGTGCGCGGCCTCATCACGCCATCCGCGGTTCCCGTCCTGGTGCCGGCGGCGATGCTGGCAACCGTGACCATCGCGTTCTGGCTGGAGCACAGGCTCGCGCTGGCAACCCGGGCCGTTCCCGGCGGCCGGCTGCCAGCCATGCGCGCAAGGATCGCCTGACCGTGCCGCGCCGGATCGATGCCGCAGCGTCCGTCTTCGACCTCTGCCCACTTTTTGTTCTGCTGGTGATTGCCGCCCTTGCGATCGCGCAGGTCGACTCCGCGATCCTCGGGATGCCGCTGCCGTTGCGCGACCTGTCGATCGTGCAGAAGACGGTCGAGATGCTGATCTTTGCGATCCCCTTCGCCCTCGCAACCGGGGCGGCAACCTGGCGGGGGTGGGTCAATGTGCTGGCAGCCGGCCTGATCCTGCCGTTGGGCCAGACGATCATGCCCTGGGTCTCCACCGAGACGATCTGGGCGTTGCCTTTCGTATACGACCCGCAGGTCGTGGCACTGGACGGCACACTCGGGTTTCAGCCGTCGTTCGTTCTGGGGACGGAATTCGCCCGCGACCCGGTGTTTGCCGGGGTCTGCATCGGCATCTACGCCGCCGTGATCTTCCCCACCGCCCTGGTGGCCCTGGCCGAGGGCTATCGCGGACGCCGCACCGGCCCCGGCGCCTTGCCGATCTTCCTGGTGATCGGCGGCTTCGGCTTCACCTTATATCACCTGTTTCCGGTGATCGGTCCGGCGTCCAATTTCATCGGTTCCTATCCCTATCCCGCGCTGTTCGGCCACGATCCCGGCCCGCGCAACGCCATGCCGTCGTGCCACACCGCCTGGGTGGTGATGGCCTTCCTGACCAGCCGCGGCATGCACTGGTCGATCCGAGCGGTGATCGCAGTGGCTGCCATCGGCACCATGATCGCAACCCTCGGCACCGGCGCGCATTACCTGACGGACCTGGTCGTCGCCTGCCCCTTCGTCCTGCTGGTCAGAGCGGTCTGTGCGATCGAATTATCTCTCATGGCGCCCGAACGGATCGGTCCGGCCCTGTCCGGCGCTGGCATGATCGCGGCCTGGGGCCTCGCGGTTCTCGGCGTGGTGGCGCCCGCCGCGATCCCCGGCCTGGTGCCGGCGGCGATGCTGGCGACGGTGGTCGCATCGTTCTGGTTGGAGCATAAGCTCGCGTTGGCGGAGCGCCGTGCCAGCCGGTTCCCCGCCGCCGCGGCGATGCAAGCCGCGCCGGTGGGCATGGACCGAAGCTGACGCCGCCGGTCATGACGTGAAAGGCCGGCGCGAAGGGGTTGCCGGTCACATCCGACAGCCAGGTTGAAATCAGGGGCGCGAAGCCGCCGAACAGCACGACCGCACAGCCGTCGCTGACCGAGAGCCCGGTATTGCGCACCTGGGTCCGGAACATGTCCGACAGGATCGGCGGCCGGCGCCCGACCCGGTCGGGCAGCGCGCCGACGAAGGAGGGATGACTTCCCAGCCAGTGTCAAAGTGCTCTAGCATCCCCCCAAACAAACAGGGGCACAGGCACATGAAACGCCGGGACGTTTTGAAGACCGCACTCGCGGGCGCTAGCGCTTTGGCCGCACCGCGCGTGGTCAGTGCGCAAGCCGCCGCCAAGACGATCAATTTCACGCCGCATGCCGATCTGGCGTCGCTCGATCCGGTCTGGACCACGGCGGACATCACCCGCAACTACTCGCTCGCGGTGTTCGATACGCTCTATGGTTACGACGCCCAGTTCAACGTCCAGCCGCAGATGCTGGAGGGCCACCGCACCGAGGACGACGGCAAGGTCTGGGAACTGACATTGCGTGAGGGCCTGAAATTCCACAGCGGCGAGAAGGTGCTGGCGCGCGACGCGATGCTGTCGATCCAGCGCTTCGCCAAGCGCGACCCCTTCGGCCAGGCGCTGTTCAAGCGGGTGGCGGAAGTCACCGCGCCGTCCGATACCGTGATCCGCTTCCGGCTGAACAAGCCCTTCCCGCTGCTGCCGAACGCCCTGGCCCAGGTCTATTGCGCGGTGATGCCGGAGCGGCTGGCGCTCACCGATCCCTTCACCACGCAGATCCCGGAGGCGATCGGCAGTGGCCCCTTCAAGTTCCTGGCCGACGAACGCATTCCCGGCTCGCGTGTCGTCTTCGCGAAGAACCCGGATTACGTCCCCCGCAAGGATGGTGTGCCCAGCTTCAACGCCGGGCCGAAGATCGTCTATGTCGATCGCGTGGTGTGGAACTTCATTCCCGATCCGGCGACGATCTCGGCGGCGCTGACCCAGGGCGAGATCGACTGGTGGGAGAACCCGACCATCGACCTGATCCCGCAGATCAGCCGCGACAAGGACCTGACCATCACGGTGAAGGACCGCACCGGGGAGATGGCCTGTCTGCGCTTCAACCAGTTGATCCCGCCGTTCGACAATCCGGCGATCCGCCGCGTGGTGGTCTCGGCGATCGACCAGCAGGAAGTCATGCAGGCGGTGGCCGGCGCGGTGCCGGACCTGATCAAGACCGATGTCGGCATCTTCGTCCCCGGCACCCCGATGGCGAGCACCGTCGGCGTCGATATCACCCGCGGGCCGAAGGACTACGCCAAGCTGAAGGCGGCGCTGATGGCGGCCGGCTACAAGGGCGAAAAGATTGTCATCCTGGCCGCGACCACCATCCCGACCATCTGGGCGGAGGCGCAGGTGGCCAGCGACATCCTGACCAAGATCGGCTTCAACACCGACTTCCAGGCGCTGGAATGGGGCACCGTGGTGCAGCGGCGCGCCAGTCGCGAGCCAATCGACAAAGGCGGATGGAACGTCTTCTACACCTACCTGGGCGGGTTCGGGAACGTCTCGCCGGCACCGGACATCGCGATCCGCGGCAACGGAACCTCGGCCTGGTTCGGCTGGCCGACCAATCCGAAGATGGAGGCGCTGTACGACGCCTGGTTCGAGGCACCGGACATCGCCGCGCAAAAGGCGATCGTCGATCAGATGCAGACTGTGTTCTGGCAGGACCCGCCTTATGCCCCGATGGGGATGTACGACCAGCCGACGGCGTTCCATAAGTACCTGACGGACATCCGCGATGGCTGGCCGCAGTTCTACGGCGTGAAGAAAAACGCGTGACTCATGTCGTCGTCATCGGCGCCGGCATCGTCGGCGCCGCCTGCGCGATCGAGCTGCTGCGCGACGGTCACACGGTCACCATCGTCGAGCCGGGGGAGCCAGGCGGGGAGCAGGCCGCCAGCTACGGCAATGGCACCCTGTTGAACCCGAGTTCGGTCATTCCGATGGCCTCGCCGGGGTTGTGGAAGAAGGTGCCGGGGTATCTGGCCGATCCGCTGGGGCCGCTGGCGATCCGCTGGTCCTATCTGCCGCGGCTGTGGCCCTGGTTGCGGCGCTTCGTCATGGCCGGTTCCACACCGGCGAAAGTTGCCGCAACCGGGCGGGCGCTGAAGCCGCTGCTGGAGGCGGCGCCGGAACACCATCGCACTCTGGCCGAGGAAGCCGGGGTGGGCGAACTGATCACCCGGCAGGGGGTGCTGTTCGCGTTTCCGGATCGGGCGGCCTTCGCGGCGGAGGCGTTGTCCTGGCGGGTTCGGCGGGAAAACGGCGTGCAGTGGCTGGAGCTGGACGAAGACGAGCTGCGCCAGCGCGAACCGGCGCTGGACCGGCGGTACAAGTTCGCGGTGCTGGTGGAGGCGAATGGCCAGTGCCGCGATCCCGGCGCTTACGTGGCCGCTCTGGTGCGCCATGCGGTGGCGCAGGGGGCGGTGCTGCGGCAGGCCAAGGCGTCAGGGTTCCGGATCGAGGGGCGGCGGCTGAAGGCGGTGGCGACCGATGGCGGTGAGATCGCCTGCGACAAGGCGGTGATCGCGGCGGGCGCCTGGTCGAAGGGGCTGGCCCGCGCCGCCGGCGACGTGGTGCCGCTGGAGACAGAGCGCGGCTATCACGTGGTGATCGCCGACCCCGGCATCGAACCGCGCTACCCGGTGATGCCGAGCGACGGGAAGATGGGGTGTGCGATGACGCCGCAGGGGTTGCGGCTGGGTGGGCAGGTGGAGCTGGCGGGGCTGGCGGCCGCACCGAACTGGGCCCGCGCCGAGGTGCTGCTGCGGTTTGCGCGCCGGGTTTATCCGGCGATCCCGGCGGACCTGCCGCGCGAGCGGATCAAGCTTTGGATGGGGCACCGGCCCTCGATGCCGGACGGGCTGCCATGCCTGGGGCCGGCCTCGGGGTGCTCTGACGTGGTGCATGCCTTTGGGCACGGGCATGTCGGGCTGACGGCGGGGGCGACCACGGGGAAGCTGGTGGCTGCGGTCGTCGCCGGGCGCGCGCCGCCGTTCGATCTGGCGCCGTACGCGGCGTCGCGGTTCGCGTAGGCTGGCCGGCCGCTTCCTCCCGCCCGGGGAGGAAGCGGGTTGGGTTCAGGCGACCACCAGGTCGGCGGTGAGGGTCTTGCCTTTCGTTTCCGGTCCGACCAGCAGCGCCAGGACATAGCTGAGTGCGAAGACCATGGTGCCGATCATCATCGGGATGGCGTAGCCGAGACCCCAGGCGGTGGCGAAGTAAGCCACGATCGGCGCCACCAGGCCGCCCCAGATCGCGCCCTGATGATAGCAAAAGCCGCTTGCCGTTGCCCTGACCTCGGTCGGGAACCGCTCGTTCAGGTAGGTGGCCATCTGGCCTTGCATGCCGCCGCTGCCGGCCGCGCCCTGCAGCACGAAGCCCCACCAGATCAGCGAGAAGTCGTTGGTCAGAAGATACATCGGTGCCAGCGGGATGGCGATCAAAGCCGGGATGATCATCGAGGCTCTGCGGCCGTACTTGTCGGCCACCCAGCCCCAGGCGATGCTGGAGAGAAAGGTGACGAGGTTGGCGGCCACCCCCACCTCCCCGATCGCAGCCGGCGACAAATGCAGATCGACCTGCAGATGCGTCGCGAACAGGACGGTGACCGAGTAGTAGGTGACGAAACCGCTCGCCATCCACCAGCATGCCGTCAGGGTGTTGCCGATCATGCCACGGCGGAAGATGCAGAACAGGGGCGCCTTCACTTCGCGTTTCTCGCTGCGCTGGCGTTCGCGGTTTTCCAGCCAGACCTCGGGTTCCTTGACGAAAAACCGCACATAGAAGACGGCGAGCGCCGGCAGCACGCCCAGCACCAGCATGCCGCGCCAGCCGATCGTGTCGTAGAACAGGCCATAGATGGCGAAGGACATCAGGAAGCCGATGCCCCAGGATCCTTGCAGGATCCCGCCCATCAGGCCGCGGGAGCGTTGCGGCCAGGTCTCCATGGCCAGCGCCGACCCGGCCGGCCATTCCGCGCCCATGAACAGTCCGAGGATGGCGCGCGCGACGAACAGGAAGGTAAAGGTCGGCGACAGGCCCGCGGCAAGGTTGCAGAACGAGTAGCCGAGGATTGCGATCATCAGCGGCTTCTTGCGGCCGATGCGGTCGCCGATCCAGCCGGAGGCGGTGGCACCCAGCAGGCGCATCCACAGGGTGATCGTGAAAACGAACGTCACCGACAGCATCGAGACATCGAAGGCCTGCGCGATCGGGTGCATGATCAGCAGGAACACGGTGAAATCGAACGCGTCGAGGGTCCATCCCAGCCAGGCTGCGATGAACGCGTACCATTGGTCGCGGGTGGGTTCGCGCCACCAGGGCAGCGCGCCTGCCGCCGGGTGCGTTTTGGCCGATCTTGCCGGTGTCATCATGGTCTCCCTGTTGGCGCGGACATGACATGCAGGCCGGGCGCCGGTTGCTGGTTGCTTGCGGTTTTCCCGCATTCAGGCATGACTCGAGAGCGGCGCTCCAAAGTATTGGAGACCGGTTGAATGAGGCATGCGCGAAGACGAATAGCACCGTCCGGGCCAGTGATTCGAGGGAAATGTGAAACCCTTCGACAGAATAATGGGATTACAGGACTGTCATATTGGATGCAGATACAGACTATGTCGATCTAACATGTATGAATTACTGTCTTGTGTGGGTTGATGAGCGCGTGGCGGTTCCGCAGACCGGCGATCGGGTGGCGCCGCAGGTTGCAGGATGTCGAAAAATGCGCCAATCCGCTGCTGCCTCATCCAGATCGTCCACACGCAGGAGAAACCTCCATGTCCGGTTCCGCCGCCCTCGCGACCCCGGTCGCCCCTCGTGTCGCGCCGCCATTCCGGGCGGACCATGTCGGCAGTCTGCTGCGGCCACCGGCGTTGCAAGCCGCTCGGGCGGCCTGGAAGGCGGGCAGTTTGCCGCTGGCCGGGTTGCGGGATGTGGAGGACCGCTGCATCGTGGAGGCCATCGCGCGGCAGGAGTCGATTGGGCTGCGCGCCGCGACCGACGGGGAGTACCGCCGGGCGTACTGGCATTACGATTTCGTCGCCGGCCTGGACGGGGTCGAGATTTACGAGCCGGAGCAGAAGATCCAGTTCAAGGGCAATCTGCCGCTGCCGCATGCGCTGCGGGTGAACGGCAGGATCGGCTGGTCGCAGCCGGTGATGATCGATCACTATCGGTTCCTCGCCAGTCATGTGCGGACGGCGGTGCCGAAGCAGACCATTCCGTCGCCCTCGGTGGTGCATTTTCGCGGCGGGCGGCGGGCGATCGATCCGGCGGTGTATCCTGATCTGGATGGTTTCTTCACAGATTTGGGCGACGCGTACTGCAAGGCGGTGGGTGCGTTCGGCGCCGCAGGGTGTCGTTACTTGCAGCTAGACGAAGTCAACATCGCCTATCTTTGCGATCCCGAGCAGATCGATTCGTTGCGGGCGAGGGGTGAGCATGTGGAGAATTTGTTGGGTACTTATGCCGATATGCTGAACCGGGCGATCGCGGGCAAGCCGCCCGGCATGACGATTTCGATGCATTTGTGCCGTGGCAATTTCCGCTCCCATTGGGTGGCGTCGGGCGGGTATGAGCCGGTGGCGGAGGTGCTGTTCAACCAGATCAATTCGGATGCATATTTCATGGAATACGATTCGGATCGGGCGGGCGGGTTCGAACCGCTGCGGTTCGTGCCGCGCGGGCCCAAAATGGTGGTGCTGGGGCTGGTCACGTCCAAGACCGGCGCATTGGAGACAAAGGATGAATTGATGCGGCGGATCGATGCGGCTTCGAAGTATCTGCCGCTGGAGCAACTGGCGCTGTCGCCGCAATGCGGGTTCGCCTCGACCGAGGAGGGCAATACGCTGACCGAGGCGGAGCAGTGGGCGAAGTTGCGGCTGTGCGTGGAGGTGGCGGAGGCGGTCTGGGGCGGGGTTTAGGGTCGCGTGCGGGAATAACGCTGCGGGTCTGCGGCGGACAGCGCCCGCTCCGCGGCGAAGGGCGCGGATTCCGCGGCCGGTTCCCCGGGGGCCGATGGGCGCCTGCGAGCGGCATGGGGGCCTGCATAAGCGACGGCCTCTCCCGCACCGGCATGCCCCGCAGAGATCATTTGCGCAGCCCCCGGCACAACGGCTATCGTTATCGGCATTAACGCCGCGACACAGGAGCGAAAATCATGCCAAGCGATCCCGTCACCCCAGCCGTCTCCGCCTGGGAAGACGACCCGGGTCCCGCGATCCTGGTCATGCGTCCGGTGCCCGACCTTGCCAGGACGCCGCTCGCCTTCGCGTTCCCCACCCCGCAGCCGCCAGCCGCGCTGCATCAACCCGGCACGCCGGAATTCCGTTACTGGGCCGCCGCCGACGCGCTGCGCCGCGCCGCGGATTTCTGGGCGCCACGGGTTCCCGGCGGCGCCTGGCAGATGGGGCCGGTGCTGAACGTCATCCTGGACGAGGGCGAGGACCTGAACGCCTATTACGACCGCCAGGCGCTCAATTTCTTCCACGGCTCCTATAACGGCGCGACGGTTTATTCCGGCGAAAGTCCCGATATCGTGTGCCACGAGATGGGCCATGCCATCCTCGATGCGATCAAGCCGCAGCTTTGGAACGCCGCAAGTCACGAAGCCGCCGCTTTCCACGAGGCCTTCGCCGACATGAGCGCGATTCTGTCGGCCCTGCAACTGCCCAGCCTGCGCCGCGCGGTGCTGTCCGAGACGGGCGGGCAACTCTACCGCAATTCCCGCCTGTCGCGGCTGGCCGAACAGCTCGGCGCTGCGATCCGGGCCCAGGCGCCGGACGCGGTGGATGCCGACTGCCTGCGCAACGCCGTCAATTCCTTCACCTATCAGGACCCGGTCAACCTGCCGCAGGCCGGGCCGGCGTCGCAGATCTCGTCGGAGGCGCATTCCTTCTCGCGCGTCTTCACCGGCGCCTTCTTCGAAATCCTGGGCGGCCTGCTGGGGGCCAGGTCAGAGACACCGACGTCTGACGAACTGCTGGCGGTCTCGGCCGAAATCGCCGACATCCTGGTGGCCGGCGTGAAGGCGGCACCTGTGGTGCCCAACTGGTATGCCCAGGTGGCGGCGGCGATGGTGCAGGCCAGTGACCCGGTGAACCCGGCCTATCCCGCCATCCTGCGCGCAATCTTCGTGCGGCGCTCGATCCTGTCGCTGGCCACCGCGTCCAATGCGCAGGCGCTGCAAGCCTCGATCGCAACGGCGCCAGTGCACGCGAGCGAACCGCTCGCCTCGATCGCCTTGCCGTCGGACGAGTATGGCCTGGCGAAGCCACTGCTGGTCGAGGCCGCGTCGCATCCAAGGTCCTTCGTCGCAACGGCGGCCGCCACCCACGGCAACGGCGCCGCCGAACCGCCCTCCTCCTCCACCGCGGCTCGTGCCTTCGTGGACGATCTGTTTACCCGCGGCCGCGTGCATTACGGCGAGGTGGGGTTGGCGCATCTGAACCACGGCCGGCGGCTGCGCAGCCACAAGCTGGTGGCGGAGGGCGATGCGATCCGGCTGCATCGCTGCCTGTTCGACTGCGGGCTGGCGCATTAGGATGGCCCCATGGCCCACGAACCTGACAAGCCGAGACATGACGACGTGATCGTGCCGACCGACGCGGCGTCGGCGGCCTACGCGCACGATTTGGTGCGGCGCGGCGAGGCGGTCCGGATTCCCCCCGGTGGCACCCTGCCCCCGGGGGCCACGCACGAAATCGTCGGCGAGACGCCGGAGGGGGTGCCGCTGCTGCGGCGCCGGCGCGTCGCTTTGTTCTGAAGCGCCGGGGGAAAGCGTCATGCGGCCGGGCAGCGCGCTGGAAGTCTTCTGGGTGTTCCTGCGCCTGGGCCTGACCAGCTTCGGCGGCCCGGTGGCGCATATCGGCTATTATCGCGCGGAACTGGTGGTTCGGCGGCGCTGGCTGGATGAGGCGACCTTCGCCGACCTGGTCGCGCTGTGCCAGTTCATGCCGGGCCCGGCGAGTTCCCAGACCGGCATGTCGATCGGCCTGCTGCGCGCGGGTCCCGCGGGCATGCTGGCGGCCTGGGTGGGGTTCACGTTGCCCTCGGCCGTGGCGATGACGCTGTTCGCCTATGGGGTAACCGCGTTGGGCGATGTTTCGCAGGCGGCCTGGCTGAAGGGTCTGAAACTCGTGGCCGTCGCCGTGGTGGCACAGGCGGTCTGGGGCATGGCGCGCAGCCTGGCGCCGGACCGTCCGCGTGCGAGCCTCGCGGTCGCGGCCTGCCTGGTCGCGCTGGCGGTGCCGTCGTCGCTGGGCCAGGTTGCGGCGATCGTACTGGGCGGCGTGGCGGGTGTTGGCGTGCTGCCGAGCGCGCCGGATGCGGGCGGGGCGAAGGTGGCGCTGGGGGTGCGGGTGCCGCGCGGACTGGCGGTGGCATTGCTGGTGCTGTTCGTCGCGCTGCTGTTCCTGTTGCCGCTGCTGGCCGAGGCAACCGGCAGCCATACGCTGCATCTGATCGACGCATTCTATCAGGCGGGCTCGCTGGTGTTCGGCGGCGGTCATGTGGTGCTGCCGCTATTGCAGGCGGCCGTGGTGCCGCCTGGCTGGGTCGGCAACGACTCGTTTCTGGCAGGCTATGGGGCGGTGCAGGCGATGCCGGGACCGGTGTTCACCTTCGCCGCTTTCCTGGGCGAAGCCGAGGGCCCGGCGCCAAACGGCTGGCTGGGAGCGCTGATTGCGACGGTGGCGATCTTCTTCCCGTCCTTTCTGCTGATCGGCGGGTTGCTGCCCTTCTGGGACACGGTGCGGCACCGGTCGGGTGTGCAGGCGGCGCTGCGCGGGGTGAACGCGGCCGTGGTGGGCGTGCTGCTGGCGGCGCTGTTCACGCCGATCTGGACCGGGTCGGTGCACACGGCGGGGGATTTCGGCCTGGCGCTGACCGCGTTCCTGCTGCTGACCCTGTGGGCCGCGCCGCCCTGGGCCGTGGTGGTGGGCGGGGCGGTCGTGGCTTGGGGGTTGGCGGCCGTCGGGGTGGCGCTGTAAGATCCGCGCGCACGGGATTGAACCGGGATGGCTATGGCGCGCTCTGCGATGACGGCATATGTTTCAGGTTTGGACTTTTTTAGTTGGCTCTTTTCACATTGATGTTGCTGGCACCAGCGATGTCGGCAAATCCACCGGTTTTGACACGGCGTTGGCCAGCGGCCGGGGCCGCACCGCCATGGGTGAAAATGGTCGAGGCGTCCACCGCCAGGGCGGTTAGGGTCAGACGCGCAACGTCTCGTGATGGGCACGAATGATACCAACGGCCCGAACGACCGACTCTTGGGCGGCCATTGACACCCGTCATGCCGACGCAGGTCGGCATCCACGACTTCGACGCTGCCAGCAAGCAAGTCGTGGATGGCGGGCCTTCGCCCGCCGTGACGCGGGGGAAGGCCCTCATGGGTCAATCTTTCGTGCGGTTGGTATGAACCGGCAGAACCGGAACAACGCGTCTGGATCCGCGCCGCATAGGGCGCGCTCAGTGATACTCTTTCTCGACTCAGTGATAGTCCGTGTCCATTCTACTTTCGATCCGGTTGCGCGGGCCGGAGGTTCGATGGTCATGGCAGACCACACGGGCTGCATTCATTTGGTCTCAGAGTATCACTGAGTAGGCAAGGCGTTCCATGCCACAAGACCGTGACTCTGGATGCAATGTCCGGCCGGGTTTTGTCGCGGCAAGCCTTGGCATGGCGGTTATGAGCTGTTGGCTCTATTTTCATGGCAGGACGCGCGGGGGGCCACGGATGGCTATCTGTTCGGGACGGCCAGAATAAAACTTTCGTTCTGCGGCGCTGCCCTGCGGCGAGGCACGTCCAGGCAATTGCCGCGACAGGCGATGTCGTCACGGTCGCGGCCCGCGGGTTGGATTTTCCCGCCGGGTGCAAAAGGTTGCCACACGAAACCACAGGGGTTGCGTCCCCCTGGTGAACCACAGAGCGTACTGGCGGTCTCAGGTCTTCAGCACCTCCATGCCCGGCGCGGGATCGAGTTCGCAGGCATTCACCGTCATCGCCAGCAAACTATAGTATCCGATCGCCGTGGTCAGTTGGATGAAGTCGTCATCGCTGAACCGGGACCGCAAGGCGGCGGCGGTCGCGTCGTCCAGGCGGTGACGGCGCAGCAACTGGCGGGTGGCGTCGATGATCAGCAGATCCGCGGGCGGCACGCCCCTGGAATGGTTGTCCCGGATCGCGTCGATCGTCGTTTCTGCCACGTTCTGGCGGCGCGCACTGCCGGTCTGCGCGCCCCAGACGTACAGCGCTTCGAACTCGCGCGCCACCGTCATCGCGGCCAGCACGCGCACGCGCATGTCCAGCGATCCCTCGAAGCGGACATAGGCGCCCAGATGCGCGACGCGGCCGGCGACTTCGGGGCTGTGCAGGAAGGCCACGAAGGGCCCTTGCACGCCGCCGCGGCTGGCGATGATGGAATCGACGATCGCGTGGTCTTTCGGTGCGACCTGGTCCTTGCTGGTGATCAACGGGAGTCTGGGCATCGCGGTTTCCTCCGTCCGGTGTCATTATTTGGTTACAGACGCAACCTGCTCGCGGGTGCGCTTGGCCGCGGCGATCGAGCCGTTCACCATGAAGCTGTGGTCGTTGCCCGTGGTGATGAAGCGCGAACCCATGCCGATGGCGCGCGCGCAGTCCTCGTCGTCGCTGATGCCGCCGATCCCCAGCACCTTGCCGTGCCTGCGGGCGGCATTCGCGATCGTCTGCCAGGCCTCGATGGTGCGGGGATGCTTGAACTGCCCGGCGATGCCCATCGACGAGGTCAGGTCGAAACTGCCGACCAGCAGCACATCGACACCTTTCACCGCGGCGATGGCATCGGCGTTCGCCACGCCCTCGGGGCTTTCGATCATCACGAGAGTCAGAATTTCGGCATTGATTGCGGCCTGCGCCTCGGCCACGTGCGGCGCGATGTAGCCGAACACCGCGGGCGGGCCGCCCCAACTGCGGGTGCCTTGCGGCGGATAATGAAAAGCGTCGGCAACTTCCTGCGCGCGGGCGGCGGTGTCGACGTGCGGGACGACGATGCCCAGCGCGCCGTTGTCCAGCAGCCGTGTCGCCTCGTCCAGCGCGCCGGCGCAGACGCGCACGATCGGGGCGATGCCGTGCGGCAAGGCGGCGATGCAGAGCTGGGTCGCTTCCTGCATCGTGAACGCACCGTGTTCCATATCGATAAAGATATGGTCGTGCCCGCCGGCCTTGGCCAGCATCGGGGCTGCGTTGGACCGCAGGTGATGCAGACCGAACCCCAGCGCGAGGCCGCCATCGGCCAGCGCGCGTTTCGCGGCATTGTGATAGATGGCCATGTGTTACCTCCCAGGCGCGGCCGGCAGGCCGTTGAAGAATGCAGTGCGGTTGTCGGCGCCCGCCATGATGTAGCTGTGATCGGAGCCGGTCAGGATGAAGCGCGCACCCATGCCGACATAGCGCGACGCGTTTTCCTCGTCATACACCCCGCCCATGCCGAGGGTCTTGCCGTGTTTGGCGCAGGCCTCGCCCACCGCCTGATAGGCCGCGATCACCTTGGGATGGCCCATCTGGCCGGAAATGCCGAGTTCGGCGGTCAGGTCCGAGGTGCCGATGAACAGCACATCAACGCCGGCAACCGCCGCGATGGCGTCGGCGTTGGCGATCGCCTCGGGGCTTTCCAGCATGACGATGGTGAGAATTTCGGCGTTGATCGCGGCCTGGGCCTCGGCGGTCGAGGGCGGCTTGTAGCCGTACACCGCCGGCGGTCCGCCCCAACTGCGGTGACCCTGCGGCGGGTAGTGGAACGCATCGGCGATGCGTTTCGCCTGCGCCGCGGTATCGACATGCGGCACGACAATCCCCAGCGCACCATTATCCAGCGCTCGGGTCGCCTCGTCGATGGCGCCGGCGCAGACGCGCACGATCGGGGTGACGCCGGTCGGCAGGGCGGCGATGCAGAGCTGAGTCGTCTCCTGCACCGAGAAGGCGCCGTGCTCAGTGTCGATGAACATCCAGTCGTGGCCGGTGGCCGCGGCCAGCACCGGGGTGGCGATCGTGCGCAGGTGATGCACGCCGAATCCCAGCGCCATCTGGCCGGACCCCAGGCGGCGTTTGGTGGTGTTGCTGACCAATGGCATGGTTTCCGCCCCTGTGATTGCCGGGCCAGCATGCGACCGTGGGGCGTGCCGTCAAGGGCCGGATAGTTCGCCGGATAGTTCGCCGGATAGTTCGCACCGGGCAGAGCGGGATCGCATCGACAACGGGATCGGGCGCGATCGTGGCAAATAATTCAACAATACGACTGCGGGGCCCGTATCTGTTGGTTTTAGCAAGAACTTTGACGCGGATGCAGGCAGATGGCGCAGATTCACGCAGATAACGCTTTTCGGCACCGACCTTCACAGTCCGGTGTAAGAAACTGACTTGAACGCGACTTGATCCACAAACATCAATCTGCGTGCATCCGCGTCATCTGCCTGCATCTGCGTCAAAATTCTTTCTTTCTACATAACGGAACAATCTTGCGAAATAAATCGAATTGAAGAAACGACCCAAAAATAGCGTCGCTGGAGCCATTTTCAGCCATGGTGGTGCGGCGCAGGCCACCAGGTAACGCCGTGTAAGAAATGGACTTGCGGACATTAGCGGCGATGCCAGAACGGTT
>Ga0302202_10003667_pt1 | contig 16698 bp, 14 predicted proteins | sample II_Bog_N3_3_FD_194579 | JGI IMG/M metagenome (GOLD analysis project Ga0302202, IMG submission 194579) | Peat permafrost microbial communities from Stordalen Mire near Abisko, Sweden - II_Bog_N3_3 | ecosystem: Environmental > Terrestrial > Soil > Wetlands > Peat | place: Sweden: Abisko...
ATCGTTCGAATACCCCATCGCAGCCTCCTCAGCCTGGGAAGGCTATCGAATCTTATTCGCGGGCCGATGGGAATCCCCTCGATTCACAAAAAGTGGAAAACGCTCTAGCGTCCAGCCGCATCGATCATTTTTGGTTCACCCCGCCTCGCTTGCGGGGCGAGGGCGCGCTGCATGGCTACCCCAGCAGCACTGCATCCGCGCCATTCACCGCTTCGGCACTTTCGGTCACGGTGCGCTCCAGCGAGGGCGCTTGCACCGAGATGTTTTCGGCGAAGAACCGCGCCAGCGTGACGTAGCGCGCTGCGTCGCCTGTGGCTTCGCCGGGATCGCGCGCGGCCAGCGCCTCGCCGGCCAGCATGCAGCCGCCGAGCGTCGCGCCGAACAGCCGCAAATAAGGCGTCGCGCCCGCCAGCGCGTCATTGGGCGCGGAAGCGACGCGCTCCAAAAGCCAGCGGCTGGCGCGGTCGAGCGAGGCGAGGGCCTCGCGCAGTTTTGTCCCCGTGGTGCCGAAGGCGGGATCGTTGGAGGCTTCGACCTTGCCGACGATGTCGGAAAGTTCGTCGAGCAGCGCCCACACCGAGGCGCCGCCATTGACGGCGAGCTTGCGGGTCACGAGGTCGATCGACTGGATGCCGTTGGTGCCCTCGTAGATCGGGGTGATGCGGGCGTCGCGCAGATGCTGCGCGGCGCCGGTTTCCTCGATAAAACCCATGCCGCCATGGATCTGCACGCCGAGGGAAGCGACCTCGTTGCCGATGTCGGTGGAGAAGGCTTTTGCGATCGGCGTCAGCAGCGCGCCGCGCGCGGCGGCGTGAGCGCGGATCTTGGGATCCTTGGCGCGCACCGAGATATCCAGCGCGACCGCGGTGGCGTAGCAGATGGTGCGGGCGGCCGCGGTGAGCGAGCGCATCTGCATCAACATGCGCTTGACGTCGGGATGCACGATGATGGGATCGGAGCCATTGGCGGGAGGTTTACCGACGGCGCGGCCCTGGCGGCGTTCCTGCGCGAACGCCAGCGCCTGCTGATAGGCGCGGTCGGCGATCCCGACACCCTCGAGGCCGACGCCGAGCCGGGCCTGGTTCATCATCGTGAACATGCAGCGCATGCCCTGGTTTTCTTCGCCGATCAGAAATCCGATCGCGCCGTCATGATCGCCCATGGTCATGGTGCAGGTGGGGGCGGCGTGCATGCCGAGCTTGTGCTCGATGCCGCTGGCGTAGATGTCATTGCGCGCGCCCAGCGAGCCGTCGGCATTGACCAGGAATTTCGGAATCAAAAACAGCGAAATGCCCTTGGTGCCCGCGGGACCATCGGGCAGTCGCGCGAGCACGAAATGCACGATGTTGTCGCTCATGTCGTGGTCGCCATAGGTGATGAAGATCTTTGTCCCCTTGATGCGATAGCTGCCGTCGGGTGCGCGTTCGGCGCGGGAGCGCAGCGCGCCGACGTCGGAGCCGGCCTGCGGCTCTGTGAGCTGCATGGTGCCGGGCCATTCGCCGGAGATCAGCTTTTCCAGATAGATTTTCTTCAGCTCGTCGCTGCCATGGGCTTCCAGCGCCTCGATCGCGCTCAGGGTCAAGAGCGGGCAGAGGCCGAAGGCGATGTTGGAGGCGCTCCAGATTTCGGTGCAGGCAGCGTTGATCGCCAGCGGCAGGCCCTGGCCGCCGAACGCTTCGGAGCCGGACACCGCATTCCAGCCCGCCGCGGTCCAACGCCGATAGGCGTCGGGCCAGCCGGGCGCGGTGGTGACGTTGCCATTATCGAGCTTGATGCCGTGTTCGTCGCCGACCACGTTCAGCGGCGCCAGTACGTCGGAGGCGAATTTGCCGGCTTCCTCCAGCACCGCGGCAACGATGTCGGCGTCGAAATCGCCGTAGTGCCCGGCTTCCACGGCGGCCTTGAGGCCCGCACCGTGGTTGAGGGCCAGCAGCATGTCGTTGATCGGCGCGCGATAGGTCATGGCAGGATCTCGCATCTGGCGGGGACAGGCCGCCGTCTTCCCACGAAACCGCCGATCTCTCAACTCTTCGATGGCCGGAATCGCGCCCCGCCGGACCGGAAGCCCGGGCGTTTCCGGGCCAAAGCGAGCGCCATTCGCGCCAACGGCCGGCACGATATCGAGGGATCAAACGACCGGATCGGGCCAGCCTCCGAATTCGCCCCTCTCGGCTGTTGAAATGGCGCAACTCCCTCTATAGACCGGCGGTGCCGGAGGGATTCCGCGGGACACCAGTTCCGCGGTTTTCCGCCTGTTGGGGCGTCGCCAAGTGGTAAGGCAGGGGATTTTGATTCCCCCATGCGGAGGTTCGAATCCTCCCGCCCCAGCCAGGCACTCGCTGCATCCGCTCAGACGAAGCTGATATGCCTGTTCAGCGGCAGTTCGCGGATGCGCTTTCCGGTGGCGGCGAAGATGGCATTGGCAAGGGCGGGTGCTGCCGGCGGCACGCCGGGCTCGCCGATGCCGTGGATCGAGAGTGAATTGGTCAGCGCGCGGACCTCGATCTGCGGCGCCTGGTTGAGCCGCATGCCTTCGAAGGCGTGGAAGTTGGTCTGCTCGGCGATCCCGTCGGCATAGGTCAGTTCGCAATTCATGGCGTGGCCGAGGCCCCAGATCACGCCGCCCTGCAGCTGGTTTTCGAAGTTTTTCGGGTCCAGCACCCGTCCGACCTCGGCGGCGACGAACACCTTGTCGATCCGGATGCCTTTCGGCGTGTTGGTGACTTCGACCACTTCGGCCACCGGCACCCCGAACGACAGCGTGAACGCCACGCCGCGGCCGCGATTTTGGCCGGGATCGCTGCCCCAGTTCGACATCTCGCCGACCGCCTCCAGCACCTTGCGCGAGGGTTCGTGCCAGCACAGCCGCAGCCGCTCCTTCAGGGGATCGGCGCCGGCGGCGTGGATCAGTTCGTCGAGGAAACAGTCGTGCAGGAAGCCATTGCCGGAGGCGCCGACCGAACGCCACGAACTGATCGGCACCAGTTCGGGGACGCGGTAGCCGGTCACGCGGTAGTTCGGAATCCGGAACGGCTGATCCCAGGCGCCGGCCACGATCGCGATATCAGGTCCGGGCAGCGACATGTTCAGTCGTCCGGTCTGCGACGCCGTCACCGACGGGCAGGCGATGAAAAGATCATAGGCGTCGACCTGGCTGTCCTTCACCGCGCCGCGCATTCGCGCCATGCCGAGCGGCCGCGGGAAGTCGTGGGTCATGTCCTCCTCGCGGGTCCAGGTCATCTTGATCGGACGATCCGGAAAGGCCTTTGCGAGTTCGACCGACTGGCGGACATAATCGTCTTCGAGGCGCCGGCCGAAACTGCCGCCGCACATCTGGACATGAAGGTGAACGTTTTCGGGCGCAAGCCCGCTGACGGCAGCGGCCGAGGCGAGCATGAACAGCGGAATTTGGGTGCCGGTCCAGATATCCAGTCGTCCGCCCTTGAGCTGGACCACCGCATTCATCGGCTCCAGCGGCGCGTGGGCGAGGTAGGGAATCCTGTATTCGGCCTCGATCACCTTGGCGTCCTGCAATGCGCGCTCGACGTCGCCTTCATTCTTGAAACGGTTGTCCTTTCGTGCGGGGACGAAGGAAGCGGCGACGGTCTCGAACATTTCAGCCGAGGTCGCCGGGTAGGGCGCCGGGCCCCAGTCGAACGTGATCGCGCTGGCGGCCTGAAAGGCACGCCAGGTGTTATCGGCGATCACGCCGACGCCGCCGGTGATCGGTACGATCTTGAGCACGCCCCTCGACTTCTCGGCCGCACTGGCGTCGTAGCCGTTGAGCCGGCCGCCGATCCGCGGATTGGTGCGGACCGTGGCGTAGACCATGCCGGGCATCCGGATGTCGATGCCGAAGGTCGCGGTGCCCGTCGATTTGGCGACGATGTCGATGCGCCGCATCGGTTTGCCGAGGTAGCGCCATTCCGTCTCGGGCTTGAGTTTTATATTGTCCGGCGGCGCGATCGTCGCCGCGATCTTCGCCAGCGAGGCGTAGCTCAGCGACTTTCCGTCGGGCGTGATCACGGCGCCGTTGCGGGTCTTCAGGTCGGCCTTGGCGATGCCGGTCTGTTGGGAGGCGGCCGACAGCAGCACGTCGCGCGCGACGGCACCGGCGATCCGCAGCTTCTCGTAGCCGTCGGCGACCGTCGAAGAGCCGCCGGTGATCTGCAGGCTGAGAAACTTGCCCAGCGCGTCGCCGACGACGCGGAGGCTGTGGGCCAGCGTGCCGTCGTCGGTCGCGGCGATCGGAAAGCCTTCGGCCAGTACCTTGGTGTTGTAATAGGCGGTGCCCGGCGGACCTGGATCGACCCTGATGTCGTTCCAGTCGAGATCGAGCTCCTCGGCGACCAGCGCCGCCTGGATCGAATAGGCGCCCTGGCCGAGATCGGCGCGCGGCGTGATGAGGGTGACGCCGCTCTGGTCGATCCGCACATAGGGCGTCAGCGCGACCTCGCCATCGCCGAGTTCCGGGATCAGCGGGTTGGGCGGGGTTCGCTTGTAGGCGTAGAAGCCGAAGGCCACGCCTCCGGCGATCGCCGCCGAGCCGACCAGAAACGTGCGGCGGGCAATGGTGCCGAGGCGGCTCATGGCCTGGGCCTCCTCAAATTCGCGGCGGCCGCCTTCACGGCGAGCCGGATGCGCGGATAGGTGCCGCAGCGGCAGAGGTTGCCCGACATGGCGGCATCGATGTCGCCGTCGCTGGGTTCGCCGTTGACGTGGAGCAGGGAGGCTGCCGCCATGATCTGGCCGGATTGGCAGTAGCCGCATTGCGCGACCTGAAGCTCGATCCATGCCGCCTGCACCGCATGCAGCGCCTGCGGCGAGCCGAGCCCCTCGATGGTGGTGATCTCGCCCGCGACGTCGCCGACCGGCAGGATGCAGGACCGCGTCGCCTGGCCGTCGACATGCACGGTGCAGGCGCCGCACATCGATATGCCGCAGCCGTATTTCGGCCCGGTGATGCCGAGCTCGTCCCGCAGCACCCAGAGCAGCGGCATCTCGCGTTCGACATCGAGCTGATGCGTCTTGCCGTTGACCTTCAGTTCCATGTTGCCTCCAGCGCGCTACGCCTTTGCTCGGACCCGGCTATAGCGCACCCCATAGCCAAAGTAGATGACCAATCCGAGCGCGAGCCAGACTGCCAGCCTCAGCCATGTGTCGGCCGGCAGGCTGAACATCAGGAACAGCGAGGTCGCAGCCCCCGCCGGTCCGACCAGCCAGATCGCCGGCGCCCTGAACGGACGGCGCAGGTTCGGCTCGGCGATGCGCAACGCCAGCACGCCGAGCGATACCACGGCGAATGCGAACAGCGTTCCGATGCTGACGAGTTCGCCGACCAGCCCGATCGGCAGCAGGCCGGCGAGAACCGCCACGACGGCGCCGGTCGATATGGTCGCCACGTGGGGCGTGCGCAGGCGCGGATGGATTTTCGCGGCCGCCGCGGGCAGCAGCCCGTCATGCGCCATCGCCCGGAAAATCCGGGGCTGCGCCAGCAGCATGACCAGGATCACCGAGGTGAGGCCGAAGATGATGCCCAGTTTGATGAACGGGGAAAGCCAGCCGACGCCTGCCGCGTCGATGCCGACCGCGATCGGGTCGGGAACATTCAGCCGGTCGAACGGCACGATGCCCGTGAGAACCAGGCCGACGACGACGTACAGCACCGTGCAGATCGCCAGCGAGCCCAGAATGCCGACCGGCATGTCCCGCATCGGGTTTCGGGCCTCCTGCGCCGCCGTCGAGACCGCGTCGAAACCGATATAGGCAAAGAACACCACCGCCGCGCCGCGCGCCAGCCCCGACCAGCCGTAGATTCCGACCCCGGCATTGGGTGGGATGAAGGCGCCATCCGGATTGCTCGATGTCACCCAGTTCCCCGTGCTGAAGGCGGGCACGGTGCAGATGACGAACAGCGCGATCACCACGAGCTTGATCGCGACGATGCAATTATTGAACCGCGCCGTTTCCCTGATGCCGGCGACCAGCAGCGCCGTGATGACAACGATCACCGCCACCGCCGGCACGTTCAGGATGGCGCCGGTGGACGACCACGCATGAGCTGCGGCATCGTAGGTAAATGGCGAGGTGACGAAGCGGGTCGGCAGGTCAATACCAAGATCCCGGGCAAAACTGACGAAATATCCGGACCAGCCGATCGCGACCGTGGTGGCACCGACGGCATATTCGAGGATCAGATCCCAGCCGATGACCCATGCCGCGAGCTCGCCGAGCGTGGCGTAGGCGTAGGTATAGGCACTGCCGCTGATCGGTACCGCCGACGACATCTCGGCGTAGCACAGGCCGGCGAATCCGCATGCGACGGCTCCGAGCAGAAAGGAGAGCGCGACCGCGGGCCCGGCGTTCGCGGCGGCGGCGTGTCCGGTCAGCACGAAGATTCCCGCGCCGATGATGCCGCCGACGCCGAGCGCCATCAGGTTGAGGGCGGTCAAGGTACGCTTGAGGGCGCGCACCTCGCCGTCGATTTCGTCGCCTGATGCGGCTTCGTCCAACAATTCCGCGGTCGATTTGCGGGTCCAGATATTTGCCATCGAGGGCTGACGCCTCATGCCGGAAAGCCATGCCGCAGGATCATAGCGCAGGTGGCGGGAATTGGGCACGTCGATGCACGAATATTACCGGGGTTGCGCCCCCGGGGTCGACTGTGATGTCATCGATCTCTGACATGACCAGCGACTGCATCACGCTCCACAATGACACGATGACCGCAACCATCACGGCGGTGGGTGCTGAACTATGCTCGTTGAAAAACGCCGCCGGCCTCGAACTGCTTTGGCAGGCCGGTCCGCAGTGGCCGCGCCATGCGCCCATCCTGTTTCCCATCGTCGGCCGGCTGAAGAACGACGAATTGCGGCACCGGGGAAAGCTCTACCCGATGACGCAGCATGGCTTTGCACGGGATCATCGGTTCGATTGGCGGCAGCGTGAGCCACATTCCTGCAGGCTGGAGCTTGCGGACGATGCGGCCACCCGCGCTCGCTATCCATTCGCGTTCCGGCTCGCCGTGGCCTATGCGCTGGAGGACGCCGATCTGGTCGTGACTTTCGAAATCACCAATACCGGTGACGAATTGCTGCCGGCTTCGATCGGCGCCCATCCGGCCTTCAATTGGCCGTTGCTTCCCGGACTGGCCAAGGAAGACTACACGCTGGTGTTCTCGCGGGAGGAACCCGCACCGATCCGGCGGCTGAAGGATGGTCTGCTGCGAGCCGCGCCGGAGCCGACCCCTGTTCGCGCCGACACGCTTGCCCTTTCGGAGCGGCTGTTCGACGACGATGCGATCATTCTGGACCGGCCGCAAAGCCGCTCGGTCCGCTTCGCTTCCGATCGCGGACCATCGGTTGAAATGTCCTGGGAAGGATTTTGTCAGCTCGGCGTGTGGTCGAAGCCCGCGGGCGCGCCGTTTCTCTGCATCGAGCCCTGGCACGGGTTTGCAAGTCCGTCAGATTTCGACGGCGAATTCGCGGACAAGCCGGGCCTGATGCGCATCGCGCCGGGCGAAAGCCGAACCCTGAAATACCGCGTGCGAATTGGCTAGCACTACTTTGGCAGATTTGGCTTAAGGCTGCCTGCGAGCAGCATCTCACAGTGCGTGCATCGTAGTGGTGGGGGCCGCACGAAGAGGTTGAGGATGGCTTGTCTAATGGCCGGCATGCTCGGTTGTGGCGGTGGGCCTGAGACTCTTTTTTTTCCGTCCCGCTGCGGTGAGGCGGCGGGATTGAAGGAAGGCGTAGGCGATCATCGTCATCAAGGCATGTCGGTGTAATCCGGCCCACGACCTGCCTTCAAAATGGTCGAGCCCCAGTTCTTCCTTCAATTGCTGATGCGCCTGTTCACAAATCCAACGCGCCTTAACGGCAGCTGCCAGTGTCTTAAGCGAAACGTCAGCGGGCAGATTCGAGATGTAGTACTTCTGCTCTCCGCTCGATCGTCGTTCGCCCAGGATCCACACTTCATCGCCAGGCATACGCTCGACACCTTTATCGAACACGCGGTGCTTTGGGCCGTCCGCGATGCGAACGCGCCGTGCAGCGAAAAGGCATGTCAGCGGGCCTTTTGTACCCCCGCGCCAGCTGATCTTCTGCCACTTTACGCCGACCAGCATCGTCTCGGCTGAAACTGGCGACATATCCGGGATATGGTGTTTGCGCGGCTTACGGGCTTTCTCCGTCGGAAAGATCATGGTGACATCGGTCGGATAGACTTTCTGGCGCCGCGACATACCAACTGCCCATAAGAGGCCGCGTTCGCTCAGAGCATGACGGAACGGCGCGCTCGATCCGTATCCCGCGTCCGCCAGCACACAGCCAAAGCGAACACCGGCTGCGATCACGCGATCGATCTCAGCCAGCGCGATCTCTGGCTTGGACCGTGCCGTGCGATGCTCGATTGGAACGCCGGCGCGCTTCAGACGTATCGGGTCGCTCGTCCAATTCTCGGGAATGAAAAGACGTAGCGCCACCATCACCGGCACCTCACCGCGTGCAAGTGTCAGCGACACCAATGTTTGGCAATTCGCCGTCTTACCGAGAGTTGACGCATATTGTGGAGCTACACCAACCGAGCGATCGCCCTTCTTCGGCATCGATGTATCGTCGATGACCAGCACTGCATCTTTGCCGCCGACGAGCCGGTCGGCCTGAACGAGCAATTCTGCTTCCAACGGCGCCGCGTCCCAGACGCCATCAGCAATGAAATGATGCAATTGGTCATAGTCGCCCGGCGCCAGCCGCGCCGCCATTGGTTGGACGCTCTTGCGATCACCCGGCCCAATCAGTCCGGCGACATATAGCGGACACATCCGCCGCCGAGCTTTGTGTCCCAGACAATCCAGAAACGGCTCAAGCCAACGCGCAAGCTCTTCTTCCCAGTTCAACGGTCTGTCTACCATGGCCGGCCCTCCATAAGCCGACCACCCATGAATCATTGAAAACCTGATTCGGGAATCCTATTGAGCGATAAATCTGCCAAAGTAGTGCTAGGCCGCGCGTTCCGCCGCAAGCGTACCCGCGAATTGCGGATAGGTCTCGGCGAGTTCGTGCGTGACCCGTCCGCGCAACAGCGCCAGCGTCTCGGCGTCGGGCTCGGCAGTGAAGGGGACGTCGGCCGGCTCGTCATAGTCGAAGCCGGTATTGGCTCTCACCTCGGCCGCCGACACACCGCGATGCACGCTCTTCAGCCGGAAGCGTTTTTTCGTCTTGTCGAAGTCGAACAGCGCCAGGCCCGTCAGCAGCGCATAAGGACCGCCATTGCGCACGATGCCTTCGCTGGAGCCGGGCGCGCTGACGAAATCGACCTTGTCGACGAACACGCGCGGCGAATGTTCCTCGCGAAAAAGAATAACGCGCGGCACGACATAATACAGGAAGGCCGAGCCGAACGAGCCCGGCCAGCGCACGCCGCTGTTGGGATAGTCGCCGGTACCGACCAGGTTGATATTGCCCTGGCCGTCGATCTGGCCGCCGCCGAGAAAGAACGCGTCGACGCGCCCCTGGGCCGCGCAATCGAACAGCTCGACGGCGCCGTTGGTGAGGAAATTATGCTCGCGCGAACCAAGCACGATGACGCGCACCCGCGGCAGCCCGCGCGCCTCGTTGCGCGCCCGCAGCAGCATGGCGCCGGCGGCAGGGATCGGCGAGGACGCGCCGACCGCGACCAGGCGCACGCCCGCGAGCAGGTCGGCAATCGCAGCGATCAGGATTTCGCGCGGGCTTGCTTCGCTCACGCCACCGCCTCGCGCCGCCGCATAAAACCGTCCATATAGGCGGCAAAGCCCTCGGCCGACCGGGCCATGCGCGCATAGCGCGCGATCTCGGCGTCGTCGGCCGGATATTCGCCCCACAGCCCGAGCGGCCACGCGCCGCGCTCGACTTGCGCGATCGCGGTGACGTAAAGCGCGGGCAGCACGCCGGCGGCGGCGTTCTCGTCGGCCAGCAGCGAGGTCTCGCTGATGCGCTCCACCGTGACCAGAGTGGTTTTCGCGGCATAGGCCATGGTCGCGAGCTCGCTCTGGCGCCCGATCCGGACATTGCCGAAACGGTCGGCCTCCGGCGCATGGAACAGCGCGACATCCGGCCGGATCGCGGGAACGACGACGATCGGGTCATCGGGCGCAAACGGATTGTCGATGATCTTCCAGTCGGGACGGGCCTTCATCAGGTCGCTGCCGATGATGCCGCGGATCGGCTGGAACGGAACGCCCTTTTGCCCCGCGACCAGCCCCGCCAGCAGCGCCGGACAGGTGGCATCCATCATCCGGAACGCGCCCGAGCGCACGCCTTCGGAAAAACGCGGCGCGCCGCCCGCTTCGCCCAGGGTCACGGCGCTGGTTTCGACCGCGCCGACCAGCCCTTCGCCGATCAGCATGTCGGCCTGGATGCCGCTGATGGGCACGCAGACGAGGTGAAGGTTTTTCGGCCGCCGGGCGATGATCGCAGCGGTCGCCGCCATGGCGACGCCGGCATGATCGGTCGGAATGGCGAGCGACATGCCATCGCGCACGCCTTCGACCAGCGTCTCGAGGGAAACGAAATCTCCCATGGCTTCCTCCTGCGCTCCCGGGCTTCCAGATCAGGTGCACGGGAAACTGCGCGACAGACTATTCCTTAATGGCCGGGAGTCTAGCTGGGCGAACCGCGGAGCACTTCACCCATGCGGACGGTCACGCCTGCCCGCTCAGGACTTGTCGCTGCTTTTCGCGGCCTTCTTCGGCTTCGGCGGGCCGTCCACCGGCGGCAGCGATTTGATGTATTCGGCGATCGCGGCGCGGTCTGGCGCGCTCAGTTGCGAAGTGTTCCTGATCACGCGCGCCATCGCGCCGCCGGCGCTGTCGCCGTCGGGCAGTCCCCCGGTTTCGAGGAAATAGTCGAGGTCTTTTTCGCTCCAGTCGCCCAGGCCTTTTTGCGTGATGTTCGGCACCCAGCCCTCGCCTTCCGGATTGGGGCCGCCGGCAAAGCGCTGGGCTGCGATGATGCCGCCGAGGAAATTGCGCGGGCTGTGACATTCCGCACAATGGCCGAGGCCGTTGACCAGATAGGCGCCGCGATTCCAGCCCGCGGAGCGGCCTGAATCCGGCACGAAGGCCTTGTCGTCCATGAACAGGATTTTCCAGATGCCGATGTTGCGCCGGATATTGAACGGAAACGGCAAGTCGTGGTCGCGCACCTTGCCGGGCACGGCAGGCAGCGTCTTCAACCAGGCAAAGAGGTCGCGGATGTCGTCGGCTTTCGCGTGGGCGTAGGAGGTATAGGGAAACGCCGGAAAATAGTGATACCCGGCCGGCGAAATCCCCCTGGTCACCGCGGCGACGAACTCGGCCTCGCTCCATCGCCCGATGCCGTCGGCCGGGTCGGGCGAGATGTTCGGCGCGTAGAACGTCCCGAACGGCGATGGGATCGCAAGGCCGCCGCCGAGCCGCAGGCGATCGGGCTGGCCGGGCACGGCATGGCAGGAGGAACATCCCGCCGCGTTGAAGGTTGTCTGCCCGTTGGCGAGATCAGGGGCATGGGCTGGCCCTGTGACCGCCAGCACGAGCGACGGCGCCGTCAGCCACCAGAACACCCCGAACGCAGCGGCGCCGGCCACCAGGAGGCCAAGGAGAATTCGTCGCAGAATTCGTCGCAGCATTCACCGATCCGTCACTTACCAAATCAAGCCGGCGGATAGTATGGCGGCTCTTCCGGCCAAAGGCTGCCGGAAAATTCGCAGCAAGGCAGGCCTGTTCCGGGAATAAAGCCGGAATCCTGTTGTTGTGAATTTGCACGATGTCTTGAACTGGCACCATCACTTGACGTCAACAGGGAGAAAACCATGTCGAATACCAGAACCATGCTAGCGATGCTTGCGCTGGGAGCGACCGTTGCGTTCGCGGGACCCGCTTTCGCCGAAAAATTGAAGGCCACGCTGGACGGCAAGTCCGAAGTGCCCGCCAACGCCAGCGCCGGCACCGGCACCGCCGATATCGATTACGACGCCGCCACCAAGAAGCTGACCTGGAAGCTGACCTATTCGGGGCTGTCCGGCCCCGCGTCCGCCGCCCACTTCCACGGGCCGGCCGAACCCGGCAAGAACGCAGGCGTCGCGGTGGCGATCCCGAACGCCGGCACCAGCCCGGCCGAAGGCAGCGCCACCCTGACCGATGCCCAGGCCGCGGACCTGTTGGCCGGCAAGTACTATGTCAACGTCCACACCGCGGCCAATCCGGGCGGCGAGATCCGCGGTCAGGTGACGAAGTAGAGTTCGCCCCCTCGCCCGAAACGAGGACGCAAGAACGCAAATAAAAAGGCGGGCGCCCGAGGTGCCCGCCTTTTCGTTGAGCGAATGAGCTCAGCTGTTCTTGACGCGGTAGGTCTCGTGACATCCGCCGCATTGCTTGCCGATGGTCGGCAACACGACCTTCAGCGTGTCGAGATCCTTGATCTTGCCCTTGGCGTCGGTCACGGCCTTGACGAAGCTTGCGATGTGCTCGTCGAAGCCGGCCTTGTCTTCCCAGACTTTCGGCGATGCGCTGTAATCCCCGTCCGCCTTGAGCCCCTTGATGCTGTCGGGAAACAGGGTTGGAAATTTGCTGGCGGTGTCTTCGAATTGCGCCATGGCGGCATCGACCGCGGCCTGATCGTAGGGCTTTTCGCCCTTGACCATCGCCGACAGCGCGCCCGCGTTCTTTCCATTGCCTTTCATGAAGGCCTGGGTGTGTTTGACCACATCCTCCTGCGCCGCGACGGCGCCGACGCCAAGCAACAACGCTCCCACTACCACGACAGTTCGTATCATCGGTTTGATCCCCGGGTTTTTTGGCCGCACCATCAGCCCGCCACAAGCGGGCCGCTTCTATCGCTACTTAGACACCGCGGAGCCTATTCCATTCCCCGCGCAGATGAAATGTCACAGACTATGCCGGCGCTGGTGCTCGCGGATCGCGACCCAGACCCGCTCGGGCGTCGCCGGCATGTCGATGTGGTCGATCCTGTATTCGCGCCACAGTCCCTCGATGATCGCGTTGACGATCGCCGGGCACGAGCCGATCGCGCCGGCCTCGCCCGCGCCCTTGACGCCCAGCGGGTTGGTCTTGCAGGGCACGTTGTGGGTCTCGAACACGAAGGAGGGACCGTCTGCCGCGCGCGGCAGCGCATAATCCATGAACGTGCCGGTGACGAGCTGGCCATCCTTCGGGCTGTAGACCGCCTGCTCCATCAGTGCCTGGCCGATCCCCTGCATCGCCCCGCCATGGACCTGGCCGGCGAGCAGCAGCGGATTCAGCGTCGCGCCGAAATCGTCGACGATGACGTAGTTGACGATCTTGATGATGCCGGTGGCGGGGTCGATCTCGACCTCGGCCAGATGGGTGCCGTTCGGAAAGGTGCCGTCGGCGGCGGCAAACGTAGCGCTGGCGTTCAGCTTCGACGGATCGACGCCGGACCGCTTGGCAAGATCGGCAAAGCTGACGGAGCGATCGGTGCCGGCGATGCGGACGACGCCGTCGCTGATCTCGAGGTCGCCGACGCTGGTTTCCAGCGCCTCGGCGGCGATCTCGCGCAAATTCTTGCCGAGCTCGCGGGTGGCGCGCTGGACGCTGACGCCACCGGTCGGAATCGAGGCCGAGCCGCCGGTGCCGAGGCCGGTGGCGATCTTGTCGGTGTCGCCCTGCAGGATGTGGACCCGCTCGGGCGGCAGGCCGAACTGCTCGGCGACCAGCTGCGCGTAGGCGGTCTGGTGGCCCTGCCCGCTCGACTGGGTGCCGATCAGGATGGTGACGTCGCCATCGGGATCGAGCTGCACCTTGGCGGTCTCCTCGCCCATGGTGCCGCAGACCTCGACATAGGTCGCCATCCCGATGCCGCGCACCAGGCCGAGCTTCTTCGCCGCCTTGGCGCGCCTGGGAAATTCCTTCCAGTTCGCGATTTCCATGGCGCGCTTCATGTGCGCGGTGAAATCGCCGGAATCATAGACCTTGCCGGTGGCGGTCTTGTAGGGCATCGCGCGCGGCGAGATGAAATTCTTGCGCCGGATCGCGTCCGGCGTCATCCCGAGCTTGCGCGCCGCCGCATCGACCAGCCGCTCCACCACATAGGCCGCCTCGGGGCGCCCGGCGCCGCGATAGGCATCGACCGGCACGGTGTTGGTGAACACGGTGCGGACGCGGCAATGGAAGGTCTGGATGTCGTAGAGGCCGGGCAGCATGCCGGCGCCGCCGTGCGGAATGTAGGGCCCGAAGGTCGAGAGATAGGCGCCCATGTCGCCCATCAGGTCGACGTCCATGGCGAGGAACCTGCCGTCCTCGGCGAGCGCCATCCGCGCCGTGGTGACGTTGTCGCGGCCCTGCGCGTCGCCCATGAAGTGATCGGAGCGGTCGGCGGTCCATTTGATCGTCTTGCGCAGCTTGCGCGAAGCTACCGCGATCAGCGCATATTCGCGGTAGGGAAACAGCTTGGTGCCGAACCCGCCGCCGACATCCGGGCAGATCACCCGCATTTTTTCCAGCGGCATCTTCAGCACCATGCCGCCGATGATCTCGCGCAGGCGGTGGCTGCCCTGGCTGCCGATGGTCAGCGTCAGGTGATCGCGCTTGATGTCGTATTCGCAGACCGCCGCGCGGGTTTCCATGAAATTGGTGACGACGCGCGGATTGACGATGGAGATCTCGGCCACCGCATGCGCCTTGGCGAACGCGGCGTCGGTGGCCTTCTTGTCGCCGATCGGAACGTCGAACAGCACGTTGCCGGGATGATCGGGCCAGACCTGCGGCGCGCCCTTCTTGACGGCATGGACGAGGCCGACGACCGCCGGCAGCGGGGTCCACTGGACCTCGATCGCCTCGATCGCATCGCGGGCCCGATCGACGGTTTCGGCGACCACGAAGGCAATGGCATCGCCGACGTGGCGCACTTCGCCCTGGGCGAGGATCGGATAGGACGGGCCGGTGAACGGATCGACTTCCAGATTGAACAGGCAGGGCAGATCGCCGAGATCGCGGACGTCCTCGCCGGTCAGGATCACGCCGACCCCCGGCAGGCCGCGGGCGCGGGTGGCGTCGATGGTGAATTTAGCGTGCGCGTGCGGCGAGCGCAGCACCAGCGCGTGCATCGCCGGCTGCGGCGCGTGGTCGTCGGTGTAGCGGCCCTTGCCGCGAATGAGCGCGTCGTCTTCCTTGCGAAGGACGCTTTGGCCGACGCCGAATTTCACAGGAGCAGCCATCGTATCTCCGTTTCACTGCGGTAATGGTCGTCATATTGCAGCGGAACGCGCAAGAGCGCAAACGTCTGCGGAGACGATTTTGGTTCAGCAGGCGGACCGCGTGCCGGGCTCGAGTCGAGGTTCTGGCGTCGAAGCTCGACTATCGGGGGCTCATCCGGCCACGTTCCATTCTGCAATTCCGAGAAGGCGTGCGGCCGAAAGCAAACGCGCGTCGTAGCTGGCCAGTTGCACACTCTGCCTTTGTGCGCGGACAAACTCCATGGCCGCGAGGTGGATGGCATCCAGCGTTCGCACCGGAACCGGAAACGGCTGCAGCGCACGCGCGAGCACCGGTCCCACCATTTCAACCATCGCGACCCGGCCGATCAGGTTCCGGACCGCATCACCATGTGAATTCTGGAGCTGGTGCGCGTTGATGCGATTCCAGACCTCGCATTCGAGAAGCCGGCTGGACACCAGCTGGGCTTGCCAGAGTTCGTCGGGAGGAAACCGGTCTTCGGCCAGCAAATGCGCGAGAGCGACCGAGCTATCGAGATAAATCATCGATCCGCCCGGTCTCGCTGCAGGTCGCGCATCAACTCGTCGATGGTCATCACGGGTTTACGCGCCGGCGCCCCGCGCTCGACCGAGGTCGGCGGCGTCATCCAGCCTTGCCGGAATGCATCCAACAGCAGTGCGTCCGACAGCATCGAGCTACGCGTCGGATTTGGCGGGCCGATTTCCGCCACGACACGATCGCGATCGGTAACCAGAACCGTCTCGCCCCCGGCGGCAAGCCGGACATATTCGCTGAGCTTGTTCTTGAGCGTCTTGAGGCCAACCGAGCGCATGCGCCAATGTAGCTTCCAGAGGCTACTTTGTCAAAGCATCTGGGCCGCGGGGCCCATCCCGACAACTGGCTAGCCGCGCACCAGCGCCCACAGCCAGCGCCTGCCGAACAACAGCAGCACCGACCCGGCATAGACGACCGCGCCGACGCCAATCAGCACCAATAGCGTAGCCACGTCCCGCAGCACGCCGAGCCCGGCCAGATGGGGCGCCGCAGAGCCAGCGGCAAACCACAGCGCAGCCGCCAGCACCACGCCGCTGATCGCGAATTTCGCCAGCGACCCGATCAGCGCCCGGTCGAGATCGAGGTATCCCGCCCGCACCGCGAAGCCGAGCACCAGCAACAGATTGATCCAGGCGCCGACGGCGGTCGCCAGCGCCAGTCCGACCTGCGCCAACGCGCCCATCAGGGCGATCTTCAGCAACACGTTGACGGTGAGGCCGGTGAGCGAGGCCCGGACCGGCGTCGCGGTATCCTTGCGGGCGTAGAAGGTGGCGACCGCGCTGCGGATCAGCACGAACGGAATCAGACCGACGGCGTAGGCGGCAAGCGTCACGCTGGCGGCCCCGGCGTCGGCGACCGTGAAGGCGCCGCGCACGAACATGGCGCGCATGATGACATCGGGCACGCTGAGGAACGCCGCGACGAACGGCAAG
>Ga0302202_10003670_pt1 | contig 16694 bp, 10 predicted proteins | sample II_Bog_N3_3_FD_194579 | JGI IMG/M metagenome (GOLD analysis project Ga0302202, IMG submission 194579) | Peat permafrost microbial communities from Stordalen Mire near Abisko, Sweden - II_Bog_N3_3 | ecosystem: Environmental > Terrestrial > Soil > Wetlands > Peat | place: Sweden: Abisko...
GCTTGTGGCGGGTTGGGGCGTGGCCGAGGGATACGGGAACGAGTTGGTACTTCCGGCCACGATCGTGAGGATCCCGGACGGGGCGACCTTCTCGATCAGCTCATTGCCTTCATCGGCGATGTACACGTTCCCGGCCTTGTCGACCGCGACACCGTAGGGGGATCCGATCTGGGTGCTGGTGGCCACCGCCCCGGAGGTCGGCGCTCCATAGCTTCCCACCCCGGCATAGACGGAGAGAACTCCGGCCGGGGTCACCTTCAGGATGTCATTGTTCGAGTCGTCCCCGATGTACAGGTTCCCGGCACTGTCCACGCCCAGTCCGTAGGGAACGATGTTGTTGAAGCTGCTGGCCGGGCCAGGAGGGAGTGGCGACGATATCGGCGAGTGGGTTCCCGCTCCGGTGATGACGGTGAGCGTGCCTGATGGCGTCACCTTGTCCACCGTGTTGCTCTCTCCGTCGGCGATGTACACGTTGCCTGCCGGGTCGACGGCCACTCCCCGGGCGTACATCGTAAAGCTGGTGGCCGGCCCGGGTGGGAGCGGGGAACTGATCACCGAGTGGGTCCCGCGTCCAGCGAACATCGACAGCGCACCCGAAGGGGTCACCTTCTCGACGCCATTGCTGCCGTCGGCGATGTACATGTTGCCGCTGGAATCGAAGGCGGCGCCGGCCGGATTGATCTGGAAGCTCGTCGCCGGTGCGGTGGGGGTGGTTGACGGGGTGGAACCACCGCCGCCGGCGATATTCGTGATCGTTGCCGCTGTCGTGGCTGACGCCGGCACGGTGGTGATCGCCATGGAGGCCGAGGCCAGGGCCGCCGCACACATCGCCAGGCGGAGATAATGAGTGCTTCGGGAACTCCGAAGAGGAGGGGCTCCGCACTCCGGATGCATGCGTGAACTCGAGGACATGGTGCCTCCACCGTCATCAATGCCGGGACGGTACCAAGCACTACCCTCCTATCGGTGAGTTGGTCCTACTCCTGTAGGTGGAGGGGGACATTGGCCCCAGCGTGCTCGCTGGGACACCGCTCTCCGGACCGATGAGACCAGAGGAATGGAGTGCCCGACGCGATGCTCCTCGTGCCCCCGGGTTCCCCCAGTCGGGGAGAGCGTCTGTGATCGGCGGCGTGCCCAGCATGGCGTCGATGTCGTCCGCCACGTGATCGTCTCCCAAAGGGACCGGCGCGTGCCTCATGGGTAGGCACGTCTTCCTTCTGCCGGCCTTCGAGCCATTCGTCGGCGATAGCACCTCGGTCGAGCCGTTCCTGGGCTCGCACACGTGGAGCCTGGGAGGAGAATCGAACTCCTGACCTACGCATTACGAGTGCGTTGCTCTACCGACTGAGCTACCCAGGCGCGGTGGGACACGCTATCCGAAGCCGTTCGTGCCATCGGACGAGCCCCCCCGAATGACCTACCGATCGTAGGTTATTTCAGTAACTGATCGGCGAAGAGAGGCACCGGGGCCCGAACATCCGCCGCCGGGGAGGCACCGGGGCCCGGACGCCCGGCACACGAAGAGGCCCTGCCCCAAGGAGCAGCCGCTCAGTCGAGCATGCCGGACAGCTCGACCATGAGCGCCTCCATCAGGAGCCCCTCATTGGCGTTGCGCTCGAGGGCCGCGGAGGCGGCCCGGATGGCCTCCACCTGGTGGACCGCACGCCGGGACTCGGTGGACGCCCCGTGCCGGCTGGAGCCGCTGGCGGCCTCGGCCGTGGCCACCATCCGGTCGCGGTACGAGGCGGCCAGGGTGGCCAGGCCGAAGCGGAGGTCGTCGGTCCGCCAGCGGCGCTCCTCGCGCTTGTGGGCGTCCTCGACCTGCTTGCGGCCCGGGATCCCCTTGGAGCCGGACAGCTCGGCCTGCTCGGACAGGGCCACCAGCTCGGCGGCGTGCTGCTCCCGCAGCGGGGCCAGCGCCTCGTCGGCCGAGGCCAACAGCTCCGATGCCACCACCGACGCGGCGGCCCCGGTGCCGTCCAGGTGGGCCGGGACCGACTTCCACTGCTGCTGACGCTGGACGAAGCCGGGGTCGGCCACCAGCAGCCGGGCCCGGTCCAGACGACCGCCCGAGGCGTAGGCCACCGAGTCGGCATGCTCGGGATCCACCCCGCGGGCGATCAACCAGTCCACGACGTCGGCGTGGGCCACCGGGTGGAAGGCGACCTTGACGCACCGGCTGGCGATGGTGGCGAGGCTGGGGGGGAGGTCGTCGGCCAGCAGCACGAACACCGTGGCCGGTGGTGGCTCCTCGACGGTCTTCAGCAGGGCCGGAGCGGCCCGGGTGGCCAGGTGCACGTCGGTGACCATGAGCACCTGGCGGGAGGCCTCCAGCGGCCGACGTTGGGCCCGGGTCACGATGGTCCGGGCCTCGTCGACATCGAGGGATGCACCCGACCGCTCGACCACGACCAGATCGGGATGGGTGCCGGCGAGCGCCCGCCGGCACGTGTTGCAGTGGCCGCAGCCCCCGTCCGGGCACAGGAGGGCGGCAGCCAGGGCCCGGGCCGCCGGCCGCTTCCCCGAGCCGGGCGGACCGTGCAGGAGGTAGGCGTGCACGGGACGGCGGGAGGCCGCCATCAGCTGGGCCACGGCTGCGGGCTGGCCCACGACCTCGTCAAAGAGGGTGGCCGACGGCATGGTGGTGGACGGGTCGGTCACGGGCGTGCCCCGCCCACCAGCGGCGCCACACCCGACCAGACGGCGTCGGCCACCGATTCGACCGTGCCGCTGCCGTCCACCACCAGCCATGGGCTCGAGGCCGTGGCGGCCAGCCGCTGGTAGCCGTCGGCCACCCGGAGGTGGAAACCGCCCGCCTCTCCCTCGAACCGGTCGTCGGGCACGCCGGCGCCGCTCCGGCGGGTGGACGCCAGGCCGACCGGGACGTCGATCAGGACGGTGAGGTCGGGGCTCAGGCCCGCCGTGGCCCAGTGGATCAACTCCGCCAGCTCCCCCCGGTCGAGCCCGCGGCCGTAGCCCTGATAGGCCAGGGTGGACGCCGAGTACCGGTCCGTCACCACCCAGCGCCCCAGGGCCAGGGCCGGTCGGATGACCTCGGCCACGTGCTGGGCCCGGTCGGCCGCCATCAGCAGGGCCTCGGACCGCTCGTCCACCCCGGGCTCCCCCCGGTCGAGGAGGAGGGCCCGCAGGGACTCACCGAGCCCAGTGGCTCCGGGTTCGAACGTCCACAGCGCCCCGATGCGCTCGGCCAGCAGTCGGGATTGGGTGGTCTTGCCGCACCCGTCGATGCCCTCGAAGGCGATCAGGCCGCCGTGACCCCCGCCCGCACCGGTGTGGCCGCGAGGACCCTCGGTCACTCGGGACTGGTGCCGTTGGCGGCGCGGCGGGTGTTTGCCGCCTCCGGCGTCGCTCCGGCCGTGGCGGCGGCGGACGTGGCCTTCGAGGCGGCGCCGGCCTTCTTCGGTGCCGCCTTCGTGGTGGCGCCGGCCTTCTTCTTCGGTGCCGCCTTCGTCGACGCGGCGGCCTTCTTCTTCGCCGGCGCCCGCTTCTTGGCCGTGGCCTTGGCCCGGGTGGACGGACCGGCCGCCCGGCGCTCGGCCAGCAGCTCGGACGCCCGCTCCACCGTCAGGGTCTCGACGTCGTCGCCCCGCCGCAGCGAGGCGTTGGTGGTCCCGTCGGTCACATAGGGCCCGAAGCGGCCGTCCTTGACCACCATGGTCAGGCCGGTGTCGGGGTCGTTGCCCATCTCGCGCAGGGGGCCCTTGGCCGTGCGGTTGCCCCGGGTCTTGGGCTGGGCGTAGAGGGCCAGGGCCTCGTCGACGGTGACGGTGAGGATCTGGTCCTCGGTGAGCAGGCTGCGGGTGTCGGTGCCCTTCTTCAGGTAGGGGCCGAACTTGCCGTTGTGGGCCACGATCTCCTCGCCGGTGGCGGGATCGGACCCGACCACCCGGGGGATGCGGAGCAGGTCGAGGGCCTGGTCGAGGGTGAGGGTGGCCGGCGCCATGGAGGCGAACAGGGACGAGGTGCGGGGCTTGGGGCCGCCGTCGACGAGCTCACCCAGCTGCACATAGGGCCCGAACCGTCCCGCCTTGACCTGCACGGGCAGTCCCGTCTCGGGGTCCTCGCCCAGCACCCGGTCGGAGGACGGTGCCGCCAGCAGCTCCTCGGCGCGCTCGACAGTCAACTCGTCGGGGGCGAGGTCCTCGGGGATGGAGACCCGGTCGTCACCCCGTTGGAGGTACGGGCCGTAGCGGCCCACCCGGGCCACGATGTCCTGCCCGTCGGTCCCCACGCCGATGGGGATGGAGTTGATCTCCCGGGCGTCGATCTCCCCCAGGTACGTGCTGACCTCGCGCTTGAGGCCGAGGCCCCGCACGTGGCCGGCCACCGGGGCGGCACCGTTGCCGGCCTCGGTGGCGTGTCCGGGCTCGACCCCGTTGCCGTGGCCATTGCCGTTGCCGTTGTCCGGTGCCGCCGGGGTCCCGGTGCCGGGTGCGGTGGTGCCGGCTCCGGCGGTGCCGAAGTAGAAGCGGGTCAGCCACGGGAGCGACTCCTCGTTGCCCGAGGCGATGGCGTCGAGGTCGTCCTCCATCGACGCGGTGAACCCGTAGTCGACGAGGTCGGCGAAGTACCGCTCCAGCAGCCCGACCACGGCGAAGGCGGTGAACGACGGCACCAGGGCCGTCCCCTTCTTCCACACGTACCCGCGGTCGAGGATGGTGGCGATGACGCTGGCGTAGGTGGAGGGGCGGCCCACGCCCAGCTCCTCCATGGCCTTCACCAGCGATGCCTCGGTGTAGCGGGCGGGCGGCTGGGTGGCGTGCGAGCCCGGATCGAGCTCGTCGACCGTCACCCCGTCGCCCTCGGCCACCGGCGGCAGGTGGACCTCGCGGTCGGCCAACTCGGCGTCGGGATCGTCCTCGCCCTCGACGTAGGCCCGCAGGTACCCGGGGAACTGGATGACCTTGCCCGAGGCCGAGAACTCGGCCTGGCGGCCGGCCACGCCCTCGGGACCGGTGGCCGTCCCGATCAGGCGCACCTGGGCGCTCGTGCCGGTGGCGTCGGACATCTGGGAGGCCACGGTGCGCTTCCAGATCAGGTCGTAGAGCCGGAACTCGTCGCCGGACAGCGAGCGGGCCGCCTCGTCGGGCGTGCGGAAGGACTCGCCGGCCGGCCGGATGGCCTCGTGGGCCTCCTGCGCGTTCTTGACCTTGCGCTCGTACCGGCGGGGCTGGGCCGGCACGTAGTCGGGCCCGTAGAGGGCCGAGGCCTGGGCCCGGGCGGCATCGAGGGCCTGGCTCGACAGCGTGGTCGAGTCGGTGCGCATGTAGGTGATCCAGCCGTCCTCGTACAGGCGCTGGGCCACCTGCATGGCCCGCTTGGAGCTGAACCGCAGCTTGCGCCCGGCCTCCTGCTGGAGGGTGGAGGTCATGAACGGCGGCGACGGTGAGCGGCGGAACGGCTTGTGGGTCACCGAGCTGACGGTGAACGGGACGTCGGCCAGGCCGGCGGCCAGCGACCGGGCGTCCTCCTCGGCCAGCACGACCACCGAGCCGGCCGACTTCAGGGCACCGGTGTCGTCGAAGTCGCGGCCCGAGGCCAGGGCCTTGCCGTCCACCGCCGAGAGCGCCGCGGTGAAGGAACGGGGGGAGCCCTCGTCGGCGGGGGTGGCGTCGGGCGCCGTGGTGAAGGTGGCGTCGATGCCCCACCAGCCGGCCGACCGGAACCCCATTCGGGCCCGCTCCCGTTCCACCACCATCCGGGTGGCCACGCTCTGGACCCGACCCGCCGACAGGCGCGGCATGATCTTCTTCCACAGCACCGGGGAGACCTCGTAGCCGTAGAGCCGGTCGAGGATGCGTCGCGCCTCCTGGGCGTCGACCAGGCGCCGGTCGAGGTCGCGCCACTCGTTGACGGCCCGTTCGATGGCGGGACGGGTGATCTCGTGGAAGACCATCCGCTTGACCGGGACCCGGGGGGCCAGCACCTCGAGCAGGTGCCAGGCGATGGACTCACCCTCGCGGTCCTCGTCCGAGGCCAGATAGACCTCGCTGGCCTGCTTGACCAGCTGCTTCAACTTGGCCACCTGGGACTTCTTCTCCGTGGACACCACGTACAGGGGCTTGAAGCCGTTGTCGACATCGACCCCCAGGCGGGACCACGGCTCGCCCTTGTAGGCGGCCGGGACCTCGTCCGCCCGGCGGGGGAGGTCCCGGATGTGCCCGATGGAGGACTCCACCACGTACCCCGACCCGAGCAGGCCGGCGATGGTCTTGGCCTTGGCCGGTGACTCCACGATGACCAGGGGTTTCGCCCCCGCCCGAGGGCGCGGGGCGCCTGTCGCGCCGTCGTCGGGCCCGCTGTCGGTGGTCGGTTCTGTGAGGTCGGTCGGTGGCATGGCTGTGGGCCCACGTTGAACGCTGCGGTGAGTCGTTGTCAACCCCGCCCCCCGGTCGGGAAGGCGTCACAGGCCCACTGAACTGGGGGTTCAGTCGTGGGAGGACTCCACGGCCACGCTAGCGGGCTCGTCCAGGATGGCCGACTCGTTCGCCGGGAGCTCCGAGTCCATGGACTCGGTCTTGCGCTTGGAGAAGGCGATGGCGATGAGCAGGACCACCAGCGCCACCCCGGCGATGGCCAGGCGGGCACCGGTGTGGTGGCGCAGGGTGATGATGGCCGGCAGGATGAGCAGCGAGACCAGGTTCATGACCTTGATCAGCGGGTTGAGGGCCGGGCCGGCGGTGTCCTTGAACGGGTCGCCGATGGTGTCCCCGATGACTGCGGCCTTGTGGGCCTCGGACCCCTTGCCCCCCTCGTGGCCGTCCTCGATGTACTTCTTGGCGTTGTCCCAGGCCCCACCGGAGTTGGACAGGAAGTTGGCCATCAGCTGGCCGGTGAGGATGGCCCCGACCAGGAACGCGCCCAGGGCGAAGTAGTTGATGCCGAAGCCCACGATGACGGGGCTCAGGATGGCCAGCAGTGCCGGGGTGGCCAGCTCGCGCTGGGACGCCGTGGTGCAGATGGCGATGACCTTCCCGTACTCGGGCTTCTCGGTGTAGTCCATGATGCCGGGGTGCTCCCGGAACTGGCGGCGCACCTCTTGGACCACGGTGCCGGCCGACCGGCCCACGGCCCGGATGGCCAGGGCCGAGAAGATGAAGGCGATCGACCCGCCGATCAGCACGCCGATGAAGGTGGTCGGGTGGGACACGTTGATCGACGTCTGGGGCAGGTTGAACAAGGCGTTGCCGAGCTGGGGCAGCTTGAGCTGCTCGCCGATGGTCTCGATGTAGGAGGCGAACAGCGCCACCGAGGCGATCACCGCCGAGCCGATGGCCACACCCTTGGTCACGGCCTTGGTGGTGTTGCCCACGGCGTCCAGGGAGACCATGACCCGCTCGGCCTCGCCGGTGAACTCGCCGGACATCTCGGCGACGCCGGCGGCATTGTCCGACACCGGGCCGAAGCTGTCCTCCGAGACGATCATGCCCGCCGTCGAGAGCAGCCCGATGCCGCTCAGGGCGACCAGGTACAGGGTCAGCTCGATGTTCCCGCCGCCCAGGCCGATGGAGACGGCGATGGCCAGGACGATGGCGATGATGGCCCACACCGACGACTCGAGCCCCAGGGCCAGGCCCGACAGCGTGAGGGTGGCTGGTCCGGTGCGGGCCGTCTCGGCCACCTCTTTGACCGGTCCCCGCTCGGTGGAGGTGAAGTGCTCGGTGATCTGGCTGGCCACCAGCATGAGGACCACGCCGGTCAGCACGGCGTAGAAGGCCTTCCAGTAGTGCAGGTAGGCGCCGGCCACCACGGCCGAGCCGCCGATGGTCAGGATGGCCGCCGTCCACACCCCGCGGTTGATGGGGGCCATGGCGTTGCGGTCGTTCTTGCCCGCCCGCACCACGAACACGCCGACGATGGTGGCCAGGATGCCGATGGCCGGGATGGCGATGGGGAAGATCACCGTCTTGGCGGCATCGCCGCTCCTGCCGATGGAGGCGAAGGCGGTGACGCCCAGGATCACGGCGGCGATGATGGTGATGACGTAGGACTCGAAGAGGTCGGCGGCCATGCCGGCACAGTCGCCCACATTGTCCCCCACGTTGTCGGCGATGGTGGCGGCGTTGCGGGGGTCGTCCTCGGGGATGCCCGCCTCCACCTTGCCCACCAGGTCGGCGCCCACGTCGGCGGCCTTGGTGAAGATGCCGCCGCCCACCCGCATGAACAGGGCCAGCAGCGAGGCGCCGAAGGCGAACCCGATCAGCACCGAGGTGGCGGTGTTCTGGAAGATGAGCACGATCACGGTGGCCCCCAGCAGGCCCAGCCCCACGCACAGCAGGCCGGTGATGGCACCGGTGCGGTAGGCGACCTTGAGGGCCGGCGCCATCTTGCCGTCGCGGGCGGCGGCCGCCGTCCGGACGTTGCCCCGCACGGCCAGGCTCATGCCGATGAACCCGGTCAGGCCCGAGCACAGGGCGCCGGCCAGGAAGCAGATCACCCGGTAGATGCCGGCCTGGGCGAAGGTGAGGTCGGTGACGGTGTGACGGATGCAGCCGGCGTGGAACGACGTGGAGGTGGCCACACCGATGCAGGTATAGACCGGGTGGGTGACCTTGGTGGCCGTGAAGAAGATGAGGACGGCCAGGGGGACGATGATGATCCCGATGGTCTTGAACTGGCGGGCCAGGAAGGCCTCCGCACCCTCCTGGATGGCCTTGGCGATGTCCTTCATCGAGGCCGTGCCCTGGTCGGCGGCCAGGACGCCCCGGACCAGGAACAGGGCTACCAGGATGGCAGCCACCGCGCAGACGAGCGCGAAGTACAGCCAGACCTTCTCGCTGTTGTGGAGCGTGAAGATCTGGTAACCCCCTTCAGCCAGGAGGTGGGTCATCGGTGAGGCTCCCTTCGGTGTACGGCGTCGGCACAGTCCAGACGGTCACGGTCCAGCGGTCTTGTCGGCTTCGGCAATCGCGACCGTCCACAGGCGTGAAGACACGGTCTTCCCCCCTGCCAGTCGCGGTGGCTTGGCCACGTACCGGGGCGCGCCACGCTGGCACGCCGAACCCGGCAACGGGGGCAGAACATACCGACAATGGGTGCGTTGAGCAAGGAAGGCACCACCGGCCGGGGCGCCGGGACGGCCCCCGGCACTCCGGGGCGGTCCGGTCAGGTGGGCTCGACCCGGGCGTCGGGACCGGCGATGAGCTCGTAGTCGGGATTGAGAATGGCCTGGCGGCGGGCCCAGTCGCCCACCATCCCCTCGACCACCAGGCGGGCGCCGGGCTGGATCCCGGGGATGCGGCGCCGGCCCTGGAAGACCAGCAGGAGCTTTCCGGTGTCGTCGACCAGCACGCACTCAAGATTGGAGGTCCCGGCCCGGGGCTGGACCCGGACCGACCGCACCCGGCCGGCCACCCGGACCCGGTTGCGCCACTGCACCTCGCCGATGGGGATGGTCCCCCGGGCCCGGGACCCGAAGGCCTCCCGGTCGAAGGCCGCCTTGGCCGCCGCCTCCTTGTCGGCCGCCCGATCGGCGGACCGCGCCGCCCGCCCCACCGCGGCCGGGTCGGCCTCGGGCGTGACCGGACGGCGGCGCCACTCACGCCGCCTCGAGAACCAGCCCCCGGTCAGCTGGTAGGGGATGACCGTGGCGTTGACGTGGCTCAGCTGGCCCACGGCGTCGGCGATGTGGTCGGCGGTGGCGTCGTGGAGGACCCGCTGCCATCCGGCGGCGAAGCCCCGGCGGGGCAGGAGGATGGTGAGCTCGGTCTGCTGGTCGGCCACCGTCTCGGCGGCCAGCTCGAGGGCGGCCCGGGTGAGCCGGCGGTCGTCGCACTCCTCGATGTCCAGGGGGAGCTGGGTGAGGCCGAGCCGGCGCCAGTCGGCCTCGAGGTCGGACGACACCTTGGGGTCCAGCACGAAGTGCACGGCCCGCAGGTCGTCGGGGTGGAGGGTCCGGGCGTACTGCAGGGCCCGGGCCGTGGCCATGTCCAGGCGGTCGACGAGGACGATGACCACGTGGCGGGTCAGGACAGGTGCTTCGGCCGCCTCGGTGGCCCCCTCCTCCAGCTGGACCTCTTCCATCGCGTACTGGCGGTGGAGCCGGATGAGACCGAAGAACATCAGCGGCCCCACGACCACCACCACCCAGGCCCCCTCTTTGAACTTCACCGTGGCGAAGATCAGGACGACGATGGCCGACAGCGCCGCTGACAGGCCGTTGATGAAGACGTGGCGGCGCCAGGTCTTCGACTTGGTGTCGAGATAGTGCTTCACCATGCCCGATCCGGCCATGGTGAAGCCGGTGAACACGCCGATGGCGTACAGGGCCACCAGGGCCGACAGGTTGGCCTTGGTGGCGATGATCAGGGCCAGGGCCACCACGGTCAGGACGATGATCCCGTTGGAGAAGGCCAGCCGGTGACCGCGCCGGGTCAGCTGTTTGGGCAGGTAGGAGTCGGAGGCGACGTAGCTGGCCAGGAAGGGGAACCCGTTGAAGCTGGTGTTGCCCCCCGTGTACAGGATGAGCACCGTGGCCGCCTGGACGACGTAGAAGGCCACGCTGCCGAAGGTGCCGTGCCCCAGGACCAGCTTGACCTCCTGGGAGACGACGGTGGGCGTGCCGCCGGTGTAGGGCACGGCGTGCGTCCAGTGGGCGATCAGCGTGACGCCCAGGACCAAAAAGGCCAGGACCGAACTCATGATCACCAGGACCTGGCGGGCGTGCCGTGAGGCCGGCTCGCGGAAGGTGGCCACCCCGTTGGAGATGGCCTCGAGGCCGGTCAGCGACGAGCCGCCGTTGGCGAAGGAGCGGAGGATGACGATGAAGGTGGCCCCGTACAGCCACGACGGCCCCGAGGCGTGGTGGGTCTGGGTCAGCGGGCACCCGCTCGTCGCCGTGACCACGCAGTGGGAGGTGATGGCCTGGGCGTGGAGCTGGCCCAGGGCCTCCCGGATGTATCCGGACACCACCACGAAGGCCAGGCTGAAGATGAAGAAGTAGGTGGGGAAGGCGAAGAACCGGCCCGCCTCTTTGATACCCCGGAGGTTGCCGTACAAGAGGAGGAGCACGACCCCGACCGTGATCTCCACCGTCCACCGGGTCAGGCTGGGGAAGGCGCTGGTGAGCCCGTCGGTGCCGGCCGCCGTCTGCACGGCCACCGTCACCGTGTAGTCGATGAGCAGGGCCACGGCGGCGATCTGGGCGATCTTCGGCCCGAAGTTCTCTCGGGCCACCACGTAGGCCCCGCCGGCCTGGGTGTAGAGCTTGATGACGTCCAGGTAGGACAGCGTCACGAAGAACAGCACGCCCAGGATGGCCATGGTGATGGGGACCACGAGGGCGAAGGCGGCCAGCCCCACGAAGGGGACCAGCTGGTTGAGCATCTCCTCGGTGCCGTAGGCCGAGGAGGAGATGCAGTCGGGGGCCAGCACCCCGAGGGCGGAGGGGCGCCCCAGACGTTCCCCGCTCAGCTGGTCGTTGACCAGGGGCGGTCCGAGCAGCGCGTTCTTCAGTCGGTAGCGGAGGGTCTCGGGGAGGTCGAGCTTCACCACCACCGCCGCCGCCGGGCGCCGGGCCGAGCCCAGGGAGGGGGCCGGCGGGGTGGCCGGAGCGGGCGCCGACACCGCCACCCCGGCGCCGGACCCGGTCACGTCGGCCGGATCCCCTACTCCGGTCACCGAGGGCTCCACCCCCAAAGTAAATCACGGGCACCGGGTGGTGCGGCCACTCCCCCATGGCGAAATACCAGGTCGGCCCCGGGCGGCCGGGTGGCGCCGGCGCCGCCACGCTCCGGGGGGTGAGTTGTCATCGCCCCTGGATGCGTGTTGCATGGATCAGGTGCACATCGTCATCGTGGGTTGCGGTCGGGTCGGGTCGGGACTCGGGGTCGGCCTCAGCGAACAGGGACACTCGGTCGCCATCATCGACCGCAACGCCAAGGCCTTCCGGCGCCTGCCGGCCGACTGGCCCGGCACCACCGTGGTCGGCTCCGGCTTCGACCGGGGCGACCTGGACCGCGCCGGGGCAGGGGAGGCGACGTCGCTGGCCGCGGTGACCAGTGGCGACAACTCCAACATCCTCACCGCCCGGATCGCACGCGAGACCTACGAGATCCCGAACGTGGTGGCCCGCATCTACGACCCCCGGCGGGCCCAGATCTACCTCCGGTTGGGCATCCCGACGGTGGCCACGGTGTCGTGGACCATCGACCAGGTGCGGCGCCGACTGGTCCCCGGCGAGGTCGAGTCGGAGTGGACCGATTCGACCGGCACGCTGTCGCTGGTCGAGCGGGAGCTGCCCGAGCGGTGGGCCGGCAAGCGCCTGGCCGACGTGTCGGTCCCCGGCGACATGACCGTGGTGTCGGTGACCCGGGCCGGCGTGGCCCGCCTCGACTTCGCCGACCTCGTCGGCCAGGACGGCGACGTGCTCCACATCATGGTCACCGACCAGGCGCTGGTGCGCATGAACGCCCGGCTGGCCCGCACCGCCGAGGAGGCGGCCGGGCACGCCAGCACCGCCGGGGCGGACGGGGGCGCGGGGGCGCGGCCCGAACCGCCCGAGGACGCCGAGGCCACGGGCCCGGCCGTCGCCGGAGGCCGGTCATGAGGGTGGCCATCGCCGGTGCGGGCAGTGTGGGCACCGCCATCGCCTCGGACCTCCACGACGGTGGCCACGACGTCTTGATCATCGAGCAGGACCCCGACCTGGTGGCCCGCATCCGTGGGGACCTCGACATCACCTGGGTGGTGGCCGATGCCTGCGAGGTGTCCTCGCTGGACGCCGCCGGGCTGTCCACCGTCGACGTGGTGGTGGCGGCGACCGGCGACGACGAGGACAACCTGGTGGTCTCGCTGCTGGCCAAGCAGGAGTTCGCCGTGCCCCGGGTGGTGGCGCGGGTCAACCATCCGAAGAACCAGTGGCTGTTCACCGAGAGCTGGGGCGTGGACGTGTCGGTGTCCACCCCCCAGCTGCTCACCGCGCTGGTCGAGGAGGCGGTCTCGGTGGGGAGCCTGGTGCGCCTGCTGCGGTTCGAGGGCGGCAACGCCCACCTGGTCGAGGTGACCCTGGCCGATGACTCGCCCGCGGCCGGCACCACCCTGGTCGACCTGGGCGTCCCCCGCGACGCCACCGTGGTGGCCGTGGTCCGCGACGACCGGCTGATCGTGCCGCGGGGTGACACCCGGCTGGCCGCCGGGGACGAGGTCCTCGTGCTGGTGACCTCGGATGCCGAGGATGCGGTCCAGCGCCTGCTGGTGGGCCGGTGAGCATGCGGGCGGCCTTCTTCGATCTGGACAAGACGGTGATCGCCAAGGCGTCCATCGCCGCCTTCGGCCGACCGCTCTACCGGGGTGGCCTCATCAACCGACGCCTGGTGGCCCGGGCCGTGGTCTCCCAGCTCATCTACCTGCACCTGGGCGCCAGTGAGCAGAAGCTGGCCCGGGTGCGGGAGTCGATGCTCACGCTCACCAAGGGATGGGAGCAGGCCCAGATCAGGGAGATCGTCCGCGAGGCCCTGGAAGAGACGGTCGAGCCGATCATCTACGCCGAGGCCCTCGACCTGATCGAGGCCCACCGGGCCGCCGGCTACAAGGTGTACCTGGTGTCGGCATCCCCCGAGGACATCGTCCTCCCCCTGGCCGAGCACCTCGGGGTGGACGGGGCCATCGCCAGCCGGCCCGCCGTCGACGAGGACGGCCGCTATGCCGGCGAGATGGAGTTCTACGCCTACGGGCCGTTCAAGGCCGAGGCCATGAGGGCGCTGGCCGACGCGGAGGGGTTCGATCTGGCCGCGTCCTCGGCCTACTCGGACTCCTACACCGATCTCCCGATGCTGGAGGCGGTGGGCCATCCGGTCGCCGTCAATCCCGACCGCGTGCTGGCCAAGGTGGCCCAGGAGCGCGACTGGGAGGTCATGCAGTTCACCAAGCCGATCCGGCTGCGGGACCGGGTCAGCGTGCCGAGGCTGTCCATCACCACGGCGGCGGCCGGGGTGACGGCTGCCGCATCGGTGGGTGCGCTGCTGGCCTGGCGACTGGCCCGGCGCACCGCGCTCTGAGGGATCCTGCTCTGAAGGACCCTGCTCTGAGGGGACACCGGCCGGCCGGCCGGGACCCGAAGCCGGCCCCGGGCGAGCCACGCCCGGGGCGCCCGAACTCCGCGACGGGTGACGCTGTCGGTGGGCGGCCGTGACGGCCGCGGCTCAGCCCGGGCTCAGGAGGGAGTCGGGGCTGCTCAGGAGGGGCGCAGCCGCTTGGCGGCGACGACACCGAGGGCGACGAGGATGGCGAGGATCAGCAGCTTCTTCATGGACGCCGATGCTACAGGTTCTCACGCGGCGGTGCGGCCACGCCGCACCGGGCCTCGGGCGTCCCAGGAGCAACCGGGCCTACCGGACGGGATCAGACGGTCAGCAGGTCGCGCGCCCCGGTGTCCGACGAGGGATGCCGGAGCTTGGACATGGCGCGGGCCTCGATCTGACGGATCCGCTCACGGGTGAGGTTGAAGTGCTCGCCCACCTCCTCGAGTGTGCGGGGCTCGCCCCGGTCGAGGCCGAACCGCAACCGGAGGATCTCCCGCTCCCGTTCGTCGAGGGGCGAGAGCAGACGGCCGATCTCCTCGGGGAGGAGCGAGACCGCGGCGACTTCGAAGGGGGACTCGGCCGACCGGTCCTCGACGACGTCGCCGAGCTCGGCGTCACCGTCCTCCCGCAGGGGCTCGGACAGCGAGAGGGGCTCGGCCCGGAAGCGCAGGGCTTCGACCAGCTTGTCCTCGGGCATCTCCACCTCGGCACCCAACTCGGCCAGGGTGGCCGGACGGCCGTACTTGAGCTCCAGGCGGGCCTGGGCCTTCTGGACCCGGGCCAGGGTGTCACCGGCGTGCACCGGCAGGCGGATGGTCCGGCCGGTGTTGGCGATCCCCCGGGTGATGGCCTGGCGGATCCACCAGGTGGCGTAGGTGGAGAACTTGAAGCCCTTGCGCCAGTCGAACTTCTCGACGGCGTGCATCAGGCCGAGGTTGCCCTCCTGGATGAGGTCGAGGAGGGGCAGTCCGGAGGCCTGGTACTTCTTGGCGATGGACACCACCAGACGGAGGTTGGACTGCACGAACGTCTGCTGGGCCCCCTCCCCCTGCAGGCAGGTCCGCCTGAGCTCCCGCTTCTTCGCCGGCGACAGGCCCTTGGGGGCTGCGGCCAGTTGAGCGTCGGCTTCACGCCCGGCCTCGATGGCCTGGGCCAACCGGACCTCGTCGTCCTTGGTCAACAACGGATACTGGCCGATGTCGGTCAGATACAACCGAACCAGATCTTCGTCGTCTCGTTCGAGGCGCTCCTTAGCCAACTTCACCAGGTCCTTCGTTTTCCCCACCGGGGCGGGGGATGGCCGACCTGCTGGAGAGCCCCTCTATGAGTGGTACCTCGTACATCAGGTCTAGCGTTTTCGGGCGCAACGATTGCTGCTTTCGAAGTTTACCGGACGCGTCAAGCCCTCCAGACGGACACGACCCCACTGACGCCCTGGCCAGGTCGAATCCGGTCAGTCCTCGGGGACGGCGGAGGGGAAGGCGACCAGGCCCGATCGGGCGCCGGCCCCCACCACCAGCGACTCCAGCCGGGCCAGGAACTCGTACACCGCGGCGACGTCGTGAGGGCGGGTCACCAGCCGCTGGACCAGGCGCTCTCCCGATCGCCAGTCCTCGATCTCGTCGTTGAGCACCAGGCGCAGGGCCCGCAGGACGGGGGCGTCGGTGACCTCACTGGCCACCCGCAGGTGGCGGTGGTAGCTGGTCACCAGCCGGGGCAGGACGATCCGGTAGAGGGCGGCCAGTCGGGGCAGGGCCCCGGGCCGGTCCGGGACCTCCCCCGCCGGCGGCCACGACGACCCGGGTACGTCGCTCGGCACGTGGGTGCCGGCCAGGGCGGCGATCAGGGCCGCACTGGGAGCCGACGGCACCGTCAGGCCGTCGGGGTCGGCGCCCACCAGGACCGGCAGGCGCTCCGACCACAGCTCGGCATGCCAGGCGTGGCGCATGCTCTGGGCGTCGAGGTGCACCTGCACCGCGGCGACGGGCGTGTCGGTGACCCACTCGCCCAGCAGGCCGTAGAGCGCGTTCTCGATCCAGCGGTACTCGCCCACGAGGGCGGCCGTCTCGCCGAGCCGGAGGGGGAACGAGCCAGTGCGGTCCGACCCGGCGCGGGGCGCCGCCGCCGGGGCGGCGGGGGGCGGTGCGGCCGCGGGCACGGGGTCAGACAACCGCCGGCTTCTCCCCACCGGCCGGCCCGGGCGGAGTCGGGGCCGCTCCGGTCGCGGCACCCGGCCCCGACGGGGAGCCCAGGGTCGACCGGTAGTGGTTGGTGATGGGCATACGTCGATCCTTGCCGAAGGCCTTCCGCGAGATACGGACCCCCGGCGGCATCTGGCGGCGCTTGTACTCGGCCCGGTCGACCAGCCCGACCACCCGGGCCACGGCCTCGGGGTCGAACCCCTCGGCGACGAGGTCGTCGGGCGAGCGGTCGCCCTCCACGTAGCCGGCCACCACGGGGTCGAGCACCGAGTAGGGAGGGAGGGACTCGTCGTCCCGTTGATCGGGTCGCAACTCGGCCGAGGGCGCCTTGGTCAGGACCGGGTCGGGGATCAGGTCGAAGCCGGCCTGCCGGTTCCGGTGGCGGCACAGCCCGTAGACCAGGGTCTTCGGCACGTCCTTGATCACGGCGAACCCGCCGGCCGAGTCCCCG
>Ga0302202_10003673_pt1 | contig 16690 bp, 15 predicted proteins | sample II_Bog_N3_3_FD_194579 | JGI IMG/M metagenome (GOLD analysis project Ga0302202, IMG submission 194579) | Peat permafrost microbial communities from Stordalen Mire near Abisko, Sweden - II_Bog_N3_3 | ecosystem: Environmental > Terrestrial > Soil > Wetlands > Peat | place: Sweden: Abisko...
GAGGACCCGCCCGAGCTCCCGGTGGCCCACCTGGTGCACCTCGCCGGTCTCTTCGGCATCAATCCCAACCGGGCACGGGTGGCGCTCAGCCGCATGGTCGCCTCGGGGGAGGCCACGACCGACGGTGCCGGCCGCTACCGACTGGCCGGCCGCCTCCTCGAACGACGGGAGCGGCAGGGCGACAGCCTGGCGGCCCGCACCCGTTCGTGGGACGGAGGGTGGCGCATGGTCGTGGTGACCACCACGGGGCGGACGGCGGACGAACGGGCGAGCCGCCGGAGGCGCCTGGTCCGGGCTCGACTCGCCGAGCAGCGGGAAGGTGTGTGGCTGCGGCCCGACAATCTCGATCTCCGACCCGACCCGACCGAGGACCCCGACCTCGCCGTCTACACGGCTGAGCCGGAGGGGGACCCGGTGGCCCTGTGCGCCGATCTCTGGGACCTCGACGGGTGGGCGGTCCGGGCCCGGGCGCTCCGTGCCGCACTGGACGCCGGCCCCACCGGGGGGCCCGAGGATCTGGCCCCGGGATTCGCCCTGTCGGCCGCCGTGCTCCGCCACCTCCAGGCCGATCCGCTGTTGCCGCCGGCACTGCTGGCCGGGGACTGGCCGGGTCCCGCGCTCCGGTCGACCTACACCTCGTGGGACCGCCGGTACCGCCAGGTGCTCCGGGCCTGGGGCAGATCCGCCCGGTCGGCGTAGGATCGCCGCCCGAGGCGTCCGATCCCCGGTGCACGTGGTCGGGGACGAGGGTGACGCCCGAGCCGACCGGTCGTGTGGACCGGACGATGGAGCGGAGTGGGGGAGAGACCGTGGCCGAGCAGGTACACCAGGACGGGGCCGGGCAGTTCGAGGGACGGGTGGCGGTCATCACCGGAGGCGCCCGTGGCCAGGGTCGGAGCCATGCCGTCGAGCTGGCCCGCCAGGGAGCCGACATCGCCCTGGTCGACCGGTGCGCCGATCTCGGTACCGTCACCTATCCGTTGGCCACGCCGGAGGACCTGGCCGAGACGGTCCGACTGGTCGAGGCCGAAGGCCGACGGTGTGTCTCGGCGGTGGCCGACGTGCGTGACCTCGACGCCATGATCGCCTTCGTCGACGGCGTGGCCGCCGAGCTGGGTTCGGTCGACATCATGATCGCCAACGCCGGGATCTCCACACTGGGGTCGATCTTCGAACTCGACGCGGCCGGATGGTCGGAGACCGTCGACACCAATCTGACCGGGGTCTTCAACGCCCTGCGGGCCGCAGCGCCCCACATGCGGCGCCAGCGGTGGGGTCGGATCATCACGATCTCGTCGATGATGGGCCGGTCGGCCAATCCGCTCATCCCGGCCTACTGCGCGGCCAAGTGGGGGGTCATCGGCCTCACCAAGTCCGTGGCCCACGAGTTGGCGCACTCGCACGTGACCGTCAACGCCATCGCCCCGGGCAACATCTCGACCGACATGTTGCACAACGACATGCTCTACACGTTGATGCGGCCGGATCTGGAGCACCCGACCAAGGAGGACGTGGCCGGGGTGATGGCGTCGCTCCACGTGCAGCCGGTGCCCTGGCTCGAGGCCGAGGAGATCACCGCGGCGGTCGTCTTCCTCTGCTCGGACGGTGCCCGGCACATCACCGGATCGGTCATCGACGTCGACGCTGGGGCCTCGGCCCGGTTCACCGCCTGAGCCTCGACCGCGGAGGGCTCCCGGGTTACTGCTGGGACAGGGCGGCGCGCTGGGCGGCGGCCGCGGCGTCGGGGGCCGGAGCTGCACGGACCACGTCGACGGTGAGCTTGTGCAACGTGCCCTCGAAGGGGAAGTGCCCGGAGTACCGGCCGCTCACCGGGCTGCCGTGGTCGTAGCCGACGCTCGGGCCCACGCTCGAGATAATGTGCATGGCGAAGGGCACCTCGGCGTCACCGCAGCGGGTACCGTCGACGAGCAGGCGGGCCGTCGCGCTCGCCCCCGTGCGGCGGAACTCGACCGACACCACCGAGGGGCCCGCGGGCACCTCGACGTCGGACACCAGGACGGTGTGGTCGTTGAAGCTGTTGTAGTCCAGGACCAGCCGGTCGTCCTGGACGAAGAAGCTGATGCCGGAGTTCTCGGTGCCGGTGGCGAAGAGCACGCCGCCCTCGCCCCGACGACGTTCGATGGATGCCGACATGTCGAAGCCCCGTCCCCCGAGAGACGGCGACACCTGGGACGGCAGCGGAGCCATGGGTGGGTAGTACTCGTAGTGCCGGCTGGTCGGGTGGGGCGAGTTGTCGCGGAACCGGGTGAAGAAGAGCTCGATGTTCCGGTCATCGAGGGGCAGGACACCCTGATCCTCGGCCTCGACCCACCACCGGTCGACCAGTTCGGCCAGCTTGTCGGGATGGTCGGGCGCGAGGTCGTGGCACTCCGACCGGTCCGCCTCGAGGTGGTAGAGCTCCCACACGTCATCGTCGAAGGGGACGCCTTTGACGTGCCGGGTGACCGCCTTCCACCCGTCCCAGATGATGGCCCGGTGACCGAACATCTCGTAGTACTGGGCACCCTTGGTCGTCGGGAGACCGGGGTCGTCGAACGTGTACGCCATCGACGTCCCCGAGATCGGCAGCTGCTCGTAGCCCCGGTAGACGTCGGGGGCGGTGATCCCCAGGATGTCGTACAGGGTGGGCACGATGTCGTTGACGTGGTGGAACTGGTCGCGGATGCCCCCGGCGTCGCCGATGCGGTCCGGCCACCGCACGATCAGCGGTACGTGGACACCGCCCTCGTGGGTGTTCTGCTTGTACCACTTGAAGGGGGTGTTGCCCGCCTGGGCCCAACCCCACGGGTAGTTGGCGTGGCTGTGGGGCCCGCCGATGTCGTCGATCCGATGGACGGCCTCGTCGGGCGTCTCCAGGATCATGTTGAAGTACTTCATCTCGTGCATGACACCGAACTCGCCACCCTCCTGGCTGGCACCGTTGTCGGACAGCAGCACGATCAGCGTGTCGTCGAGCTTGCCGAGGGCCTCGAGGTCGTCGACGAGTCGGCCGATCTGGGTGTCGGTGTGCTCGAGGAAGGCGGCGAAGGCCTCCTGGAGCCGGGCCGCCAGACGCTGCTGGTTCTCGGGGAGCGAGGCCCAGGGGGCGACCCCCGGGTTGCGTGGCGCCAGTTCGGTGTCGGCAGGGAGCAGGCCCATCTCGATCTGCCGGGCGAACCACCGTTCGCGGGCGACGTCCCACCCGTCGTCGAACCGACCGCGCCAGCGCTCCAGGTACTCGGGTGGCGCCTGGTGGGGCGCATGCATGGCGCCGAAGGCGAGATAGGTGAAGAACGGTCGGTCGGGCCGGATCGACACGGAGTCGTGGATGAACGCGATGGCATGGTCGACCAGATCCTCGCTCAGGTGGTACCCGTCGTCCGGGGTGGCCGGCGGATCGACGTGGTGGTTGTCATAGACCAGATCGGGGGAGAACTGGTCGGTCTCGCCCTCCAGGAAGCCGTAGAAACGGTCGAAGCCCCGCTGCAGGGGCCACTGGTCGAAGGGACCGGCCGCCGAGGCGTTCTCCATGGCGGTGAGGTGCCACTTCCCGACGGCGAAGGTGGCGTAGCCCTCGTCACGGAGCACCTCGGCGACCGTCGTGGCGTGGTGGGTGATCTGTCCGCGCATGTGCGGGTAGCCGCTGTCGAAGTTGGAGATGGCCCGCATGCCGACGGTGTGGTGGTTGCGACCGGTGAGCAGGGCCGCCCGGGTGGGGGAGCACAAGGGCGTGACGTGGAAGTTCGAGTACCGCAGTCCTTCGGAGGCCAACGCGTCGATGCGCGGCGTGGCGAGCTCGGATCCGAAGCAGCCGACATGGGAGAACCCGGTGTCGTCCAGCAGGATGACCACCACGTTCGGGACGTCCGGTCCCGGATGGGGCGGGGTCGGCCAGGACGGGGTCGACTCGGCCTCGGTCCGGGCGATCACGCCGTCGAACGGCTCGAACTGCTGCATGGGGTCCTCGTCTCAGGGGGACTCGGTGGTGCGGGCACCGCGACCGGGGGCGGAAGGTCCACGGCACCCGGGCCGTGCACCAATTGTCAACCCGTATGACGATAGGTACTACGGACGACCCTGTCCACCGGCGACCGATCGGGGGGCGAGCGGTCGCCGGTGGCGGTCAATCGGGGGGTCGCCGTGGTGACCGCCGCCGTTCGCAGGCGATCACCAGGGACACGATGGACGCGGCCAGGACCAGATACGTCAGTCCGAGCACCCGGCTGAGCGCCGTGGCGTGTCCGAACGTGGCGACGAGCCCCAGGAGGAGGACAGCCGATGCGCTCGCCCGGGCCACGGGCCGGGCCCAGGCCCACCAGGGGGTGTGGAGCCGGCGGGTGAGGGCGAACGTGACCGGGGCCACCACCACGACGACGAGGAGCGACGAGAGCCGGACGGATCCGCCCGGGAACAGGTGGAGCCAGTGGTAGCCCTCGAAGATGGCCAGGGTGGCGACGAGGATGAGGGCGGGCGCGGCGAAGAACGGCCCGTGGGCACCGTCGTCGACGACCGGGGACGCGGCGGGGCGGGCGCGCAGGACGGTGTCGGTGAGAACGGTGGGATGTGCGGTGAGCTGTGGGACGCGGCGACCGTAGGCGTGTCGCACCTCCAGGGTGTCGCGCCGAGCCAGATTGCTCGTCCGTTCGTCCACGTCCACCGCCACCTTCCGCCTCGTCGGGGGAGCGGGCAGCCGGTCCTCGACCGGATGCCCGCCGCTCCCTCGACCTCCGGGTACCGCCAGGACCCGGTAGGTGAATCCGCCACCCATTGCGATTCATTATGCACCTCAGAGTCACACCGTGCAACTAATGATTGCAACAGGTGTTGCCGATCGCGCTTCCGCAGGTCAGCGGCCCGAACATCGGACCGGCCGGTCGAGAGATGCGGGAGTGGATCTCGTCCGCCGCGGAGCGGTCCTGGTCCACCACGGCGAATCGGCTGAGGCCCGTGACCACTACCGTGCTGGGCCGTGCCCCGTCCCCCGCTCGTGCTCCTGCCTCCTTCCGAGGGAAAGGCCCCCGCCGGCAGACCGTCGAGGGCACCGGACTCGTTCGCTGACGAGCTCCGCGAGACACGCGCTGCGGTGCTGGCCGAACTGGGCCACGTGCTGCGGTCGCACCCACCGGAGGTCCGTGCCCGGATCCTCGGCGTCCGGGGCGAGCTCCTGGACCGGGCCGTGGCCGCGACCGTGCAACTCGTGGAGGGTACGGCACCGGTACTCCCGGCCTGGAAGCGGTACTCGGGCGTCGTCTGGTCGGGCCTGGGCCCGGACACCCTGTCCCCGGCCGACCGCCGGCGCATCCTCGTACCGTCCGGCCTCTACGGGATGACGACGGCCGCAGACCCGGTGGCCGACTACCGACTGAAGCTGCTCGTGTCCCTCGGGGGTCTCGGACGGCTGTCCACGTTCTGGCGGCCCACACTCACCGGGGCGCTCGCCCGTCGGGCACGCGGTCGTACGGTCATCGACCTGCTCCCGGCGGAGCACGCCCACGCGCTCGACATCGCCGCGCTCGACCGGACGACCCGCGTCGTCCGGGTCCGGTTCGTGGACACCGACGGCCGGCGTTCGGTGGGACACGAGGCCAAGTCCGCCAAGGGGCGCCTCGCCCGGGCCGTGATCGACGGCGGCCTCGGAGTGGTCCCCGACTTCGCCTTCGAGGGATGGCGGGCCTCGGTCGAGGACGACCTCGTCACCGTGGTGGCCCCCACCAGGTGAGCGGTGGCGGCGGACCGGCCGTCCGCCGCCACGGGGTTCCTTACGGAATTCATATGTTGCACTCACGCACCCCTTAGGCGGGAGGGGTCGAATAGCCGGGTGACGTGGCCACGGTCGTGGTCACACCGATGATGTCAGCCCGGAGGTTGGACGAGATGCACGAAGACCCGAACGAGGAGCACGGCCACGACGAGCAGGCGTCGGAGCCGACGACGTGGGAGGCGACCGCCCCGGTGACGCCGCGGTCGGACACCCCGTACCCCGACGACGACCCGATCACCCAGCAGCACCCGCTGACCCAGCCGGTGCCCCACGTCGACCCGCCGACCCACCCGCCCTTTCCGGGGCAGCCCATCGGTGTGGGCACCGACGACCTCTACCCGGCCGGCGCGCATCCGGCGCCGTCAGCCCCGTGGGCCCCGACTCCCGCCCCCGGTGCCTGGGGTGTGGCCGCCGCGCCGGGCTGGGGACCGAACGGTCCGGCGCCCGCGCCCGTCCCGGCCCCCGGTGGTTGGGGTGCCGGTGTGGGTGGAGCCGTCCCCCCGACGGCCTGGCCGCCCGCGCCCTACGGCTACTACCCGGCACCCCCGCCCCCGCCGTCCGCGCCGAAGAACCACAGGGGACAGGTGGCCGTGATCGCCTCGCTGGTGGCCGTCGTCGCCCTGCTGCTCGGCGCCACCGTCGGCCACGCCACGTGGCCCACCGCCACCACCGCCGCCACGTCCCCCAGCTCGTCCAGTGGGGGCTCGAGTTCCGGGAGCGGTAGTTCGTTCCCGTTCGGGAGTGGGGATTCGGGCAGCTCGAGCGGCTCGAGCGGTTCGGGAAACTCGACCACCGGCGCCGGTGCGCCGTCCGACGTGTCGGGCATCGCGGCCAAGATCTCGCCGGCGCTGGTCGACATCAACACCAACCTCAGCTACGAGGACGAGCAGGCGGCCGGTACCGGCATCGTCCTGACGTCGAACGGTGAGGTGCTCACGAACAACCACGTCATCGACGGAGCGACCAGCATCAGCGTCACCGACATCGGGAACAGCCAGACCTACAAGGCCAATGTCGTCGGTTACGACCGGACCGGTGACGTCGCGGTGATCCAGCTCGTCGGGGCCTCGGGCCTGCAGACGGCCAAGACGGCATCGTCACTCCCGTCGATCGGCGAAGGCGTCGTCGGTGTGGGCAATGCGGGCGGGACGGGCGGCCAGCCCAGCTCGGCCGGCGGTTCGGTCACGGCGCTCAACCAGTCGATCACCGCCAGCGACAGCGGCGGCGGCAACTCGGAGAACCTCAGTGGCCTCATCGAGATGAACTCCGACATCCAGCCGGGGGACTCGGGCGGCGCACTGGTGGACAGCTCCGGACGGGTGGTCGGCATGGACACGGCCGCCTCGACCGATTCGGCGGAGGTGACCGGATCGGCCCAGGCCTACGCCATCCCGATCGGCACGGCCCTGTCGTTGGCCAGGAGCATCGAAGCCGGGCACGGCAGCTCGACGATCCACATCGGGGCCACCGGCTTCCTCGGCGTCCAGGTCCAGGACTCGTCGGCCACGGGGTCGGACGGTGGCCTGGGTGGTTCGGGCAGTTCCACGACGGGCGCCGTCGTCGCCGGGACCCTTCCGAGCTCGCCCGGGGCCGACGCCGGCCTCAGCCAGGGTGATGTGATCACCGGAGTGGACAACACCCCGATCACGGACTCCTCGGATCTCTCCAATGCCCTCGAGCCGCACCATCCCGGTGACGTCATCCACCTGCAGTGGACGGACGAGTCGGGTGTCGCGCACACGTCGTCGGTCACCCTGGCGGTGGGGCCGCCGGCCTGACCGAACTCCTCTCACAGCCCCAGCCCGAATTCGCCGCCCGACGGTCCACGATCCCGTGGACCGTCGGGCGTCGGGCTGTTCAGGACAGGATGCGGGACCAGCCCTCGCCGGCCGGTGCGACGAAGTACGTGGTGAGGGTCATGGACTCGCAGAGCCACCGGCCGTCGACCCGCCGGTAGACGTCGTCCTCGGCACCGGTCATCCACATCGGGGTGCCGTCGGTGCGGGTGCACGGGGAGAGCAGCTCCCACCGTCCGGTCGCCCGGTCGCCGTCGACGGTGATCTGGGGCGCCACGAAGAAGTGGCGGGAGAACACGATGGTGGGCTCGGCCAGGCGGGCGGCGATCTCGGCCCGACCACGGGCGATGCCCAGCCCGGGCCCCCCGTCCCAGGTCCCGTCGTCGCAGAACAGTGCAGCGGTCCGCCGGGCCAATCCGTCCAACGTGTCCCGGTCCACGACCCCGCCGCGGGCGAAGCGGGCGTCGACCAGTGCGCCGTAGCGTGCCTTCAGGTCCTGGATGGCGAGCACCGACTCGGCGGCGTCCAGCCGCCGCTCCAGCATTCCGATGCGGTCGTCGGCCGGGTCGCCGTGGGAGGACACCTGGTCAGGCTACCGAACGCGTGCCACGTGGGTCCGAGCCCGGACCGGCAGCGACGTCGACTCCGTTCGCGCGGTTCTTGTCATAGACTCTGTCAGAAGACGTGCGGTGCGGACAGGAGTGGTCGACATGCAGGTGGTCATACTGGGCAGTGGCAGCCCGATTCCGGCACCCGACCGGGCCGGACCGTCGACGCTCGTGCGTACGTCGGTCGGTGACCTCCTGTTCGACGCCGGCCGGGGTGTGTCGATGCGGGCCGCCGCCGTGGCGTCCGGCCCGGTCGCCTTCCGGGCGGTGTTCCTGACCCACCTCCACAGCGACCATGTCACCGACCTCAACGACGTGATCACGACCCGGTGGGCGATGTCCTTCACCCCCAACCCACTGGAGGTGTACGGCCCGGTCGGCACGTCCAGCCTGGTGACGGCCACCGAGACGATGCTGGAGACCGACATCGGCTACCGGTTGGCCCACCACGACGACCTGACGTGGCGACCCGGGACGCGGGCGACCGACGTGACCGACGGCATCGTGTTCGACCACGGCGGGGTCCGGGTGACCGCGGCGCAGACCGACCACGCGCCGGTGCATCCGACGCTCGGGTACCGGATCGACGACGGAGCGGAGTCGGTGGTGGTCGCCGGGGACACGGTCCCCTGTGAGGGACTGGACCGGCTGTGCACCGGGGCCGGCGTGCTCGTCCACACCGTCGTCCGTCGTGATCAGATCGAGGCGTTGGGTCTACCGCGTCTCCTCGACGTCCTCGACTACCACTCGACCGTGGCCGACGCCGCCCGGACCGCGCAGCGGGCCGGTGTGGCCACGCTCGTGCTCACCCACATGGTCCCGCCGGTCCAACCGGGAGGGGAACAGGAGTGGATCGACCGGGCCGCGGCGGAGTTCGGCGGGACCGTGGTGCTGGCGCACGATCTCACCACCGTCGAAGCCGACCGGACCGTTCACTAGGCTCCGCCACGGTGACGCGCGTATGAGGGAGAAGTCCCACAGCCAGGAGACCCCCGAGGAGTCCGAGCCGGACGCCCGGTTCACGTACGCCAACGAGCGGACCTTCCTGGCCTGGAACCGGACGGCGCTGGCCCTCATCGCCACCGGCGTGGCCGCCACGCAGTTGTTGCCGGAGTTCCACATCCGGGGTGGCCGCCAGATCCTGGGCATCCCGCTCATCGCCCTCGGGGCGCTGGTGGCGATCACCAGCTTCACCCAGTGGAAGGCCAACGAGCGGGCCATGCGACGCCAGCAGCCACTCCCGAAGTCGCCGATGGCCTTCGTCCTGTCGGTCGGCATCTGCGTGATCTCCGTCATCGCCGTCGTCCTGGTCTTCCGCGGGTCGAAGTAGGGAGTGGACGTGACCGACCCCCACCGTCCGGCCGAGGACGTCCGGGTGGCCGAGGAGTGGGACGAGGGGTTGTCTCCCCAGCGGACCCAACTCGCCTGGGGTCGTACCGGACTGGCCATGGCCGCCGCGGTGGTCGTGCTGGCCCGACGGGCCTGGTTGGTGGGCGGGGCCCTCGAGGCGGTCTCCCTGGCGGTGGTCGGCGTCGGTGGTGTGGTGTGGTTGGTCGGGATGCAGCGGTCCCGTGATCTCCACGTCCACATGGAGCCCCACGGACTGGCCGGAGGGCGGGCCTTCTGGCTCATCACCATCGGCACCGTGCTGCTGGCGGCGGGTGCCGTGAGCCTCGGGGTCACGCTCCACCGCTGAGCCGGGTCGGTCCCGCCACCCGTGCGGTACCGTCTGGCCGGAGGCCGCGTCGGGCGGTCGGGACGGACGGGGGAACCCATGATCGAGCAGGTCGTCGAGCAGTGGCACCGGTACCTGAAGGGCGATCTGCCCGGGGGTCTCGACGCACTGCTCGACGAGGACGTCGTGTTCTATTCGCCGATCGTCTTCAACCCGCAACGGGGCCGGGCCGTCACCGCGCTCTACCTGCAGGCCGCCGCCGTGGCGCTACCCGGCGAGCCGACGGGTGGACTGTCGCCGACGGGTGATGACGGCCGGGGGTTCCGCTACACCAAGCAGGTCGTCTCCGGCGACACGGCGGTGCTCGAGTTCGAGACCACCATCGACGGCAAGTATGTGAACGGCGTCGACATCATCCGCTGCAACGATGCGGGTCGCATCGTCGAATTCCGGGTGATGATCCGCCCACTCCAGGCCGTCAACGCCGTGCACGCGCAGATGGCCGCCACGCTGGAGGCGATGCAGGCCTCGAGCTGACCACGGGGCGTGTCGCGGACGGCCGGGGCACGTCGCGGACGGCCGGGGCGAGGTCCCGTCCCGGGACCCCGGTCGTAGACTGACGTCGTGTACTTCAACGGTCAGCACTCCTGGGTCACGGGCGTCGTGCTGCTCGCGGTGCTGGCCGTCCGACTCCTATCGACGCGGCGCCGGCGCGGCATGGGGCGACCCGGGGGCATGGGGCGACCCGGTGGCCGGATGGGGTCCCGGGGCTTCACCTCGACCCCGGGCCCCGCGGCCGGACGACGCGTCATAGACGACGGGGCGGGTGCCGGTACCGCTCCCGGGTGGTTCCGGGATCCGTTCGTCCGCCACGAGCAGCGCTACTGGTCGGGAACGTCCTGGACGGAACACGTCCAGGACGCCGGCACACCGGGCGTGGACCCGCCCCCTCCCGCCCGCACCTGACCTGGGTTCCGCCTCGGCTCAGGTGAGCAGCAGGTACACGCTGTCGATGATCAGCCACAGGCCGAGCACTCCGGAGATGATCACGATCATCTGGTCCGTGTGTCCGGTGATCCAGTTCCGGACCCGGCCGAGGAGCTCCTTGGTCTGCTCCGGCCGCAGCCAGGCATAGACCAGGGCGGCCAGGTAGGTGCCGGTCCCGAGTACGCAGAACAACACGAGGGCCACCGTGCTGGCCACACTCGAGAGTTTCGCATCGACGATCACGGCCACGCCGGCCGCCACCAGGCCCCACGGCTGGGTGAGTGGGCCGAGTCCGAGGGCGAACCACTTCGACATGCTGTCCACACCGGTCTGCCATTTCGGCGGGTCCTTCGGCTTCTTCGGTTGCTTCATCTTGTTGCGACGACGGAAGGCGATGAACACCAGGACGGCACCGATGGCGATCTTGACGGCCAGCGCGGCCACCGAAGGGGCCGTGCTCGGCTTCGGCGGGTTGTTCTGGGTGGCGGCCAGGGTGCCGGCGACCACGATGCCCAGCGACAGGATCCACCCGGCCACGAAGAACGACGCCTTGGTCGTGCCACCCTTGGACGCCAGGACGAGTGCGAACGCGGTGAAGGGGATCGGCTCGAGGGTGATCGCCAGTCCGATGAGGACGAGATTGAGGATCAACATGTTTCGTGGGTCCTCGTGCTCGGAGGAGTTCGCATGCGTCGCACCAGTCGCCGGGGTGCCGGAATCGTAGGCCGGGAGGTCCGGGGCCGCGCGGAACTCCGTCGTGGCCGGGACACCGGGCCGGGGCGCCGGTACGGTGTGCCGATGGCCGCGCACGTCAGTGTCCGCACCGAGATCGCCGCACCGCCGGAGGTGGTCTGGGAGCTCGTGGCCGACCTGACCCGGATGCACGAGTGGTCACCGGAGAACGACACCGTCGTCTGGCTCAAGGGAGCCACCGGTGCAACCCCGGGGGCGACCTTCAAGGGGACCAACCGGGCCGGCACCAAGAAGTGGTCCACCCGGGGCCGGATCGTCGAGTCGGAGCCGGGGCGGTTCCTGTCCTTCCGCGTCAGTGCCGTGGGGATGAAGGTGGCCCGGTGGTCCTACCGGTTCGACGCCGTCGATGGCGGGTGCGTGGTCACCGAGACCTGGGACGACGAGCGCGGTGGCCTGATCAACCTGGCCGGCCGCGTCGTCAGCGGCGTGTCGGATCGCGAGACCCACAACCGGGCCGGCATGGAGGAGACCCTCCGCAGGCTGAAGGTGGCCGCCGAAGCCTGATCGCCGGACGGTTGCGTGACAGGTCGTCCCCTCAGCCCCGGTGTGGGGGGCGCCAGCCCGGCCGTGGCAGTGGATCCGTCGCCGCCACCACGGCCTCGACGAGGGCACCTGCGGCCAACAGGGTCCACTCCTCACCCGGTCGGGCGATCAGGGCCAGGCCGACCGGCAGTCCGTGGACCAGACCGACCGGCACGCTCACGATGGGCCAGCCGGCGATGGCCGCCGGCGTGGTCACCCAGCTGGACACGACACCCGCGTGACCGCCGACCACGAGGTCGCTCTTCCACGCCGGTCCGTAAGCGGGGGCCACGAGGACGTCGGCCCCGTCCAGGCCGGGCGTGAGACACGTCGACACGGCCCACTCGAGGCTCCGGGCCCGGGCCCCGGTGTAGGTGTCGCCCGCCCGGCCACCGGTGGCCAGGGCCTGCACGAACAGCTCGTGTCCGAAGAACGGGAGTTCGGTCGCCGCGTGGCCGTCCTCGTGGTCCACGACGTCGGCCAGCGAGCGCACCCCGTCACCGGGCCGGCCGGCGAGATAGGCGCCGAGGTCGTCGACCAACTCGGCCAACAGCACCGTGAACTCGTCGTTGACCACGTCAGGGTCGGGAGTGGCGACCTCGCGGCGCTCGACGGTGCCGGTCTCGCCCGCCAGGCGCTCCATGAACCGGTCGACCAGGCGATCGGTCGGATCGTGGTGGGTGGCCCAGGTGGTGGCGTGCACGAATCGGACCGGCTGCCCGGCGCGGTCGATCTGATCCTGACCGGACAGCACGGCGAAGAGCCGGGCCACGTCGGCCACACTGCGCCCCATGGGTCCCGGACTGTCCTGGCTGGCGCTGATGGGCACCACGCCACCGGTGGGAACGGCCCCGACCGTCGGTTTCAGACCCACGACCCCGTTGACGGACGCCGGGCAGACGATCGAGCCGTCGGTCTCGGTGCCGACGGCCAACGGTGCGAGGCCGGCAGCCACCGCCGCGCCCGACCCCGAGGACGAGCCACCAGCACTGCGGTCGAGGGACCACGGATTGCCCACCAGGCCGCCCGTGGCCGACCACCCGCTCGTCGAGCGCTCGGAGCGGATGTTGGCCCACTCCGAGAGGTTGGTGCTGCCGAGAACCACGGCGCCCGCATCGCGGAGCCGGGTGACGAGGGGTGCGTCGACGGCCGGGCGGCCGACGAGGGCGGTCGATCCCGCCGCGCCGGGCAGTCCGGTGACCTCGATGTTGTCCTTGACGGCGATCGGGACCCCGTGGAGAGGCCCGCGGACATCCCCCCGGCCGCGCTCGCGGTCCCGTTCGGCGGCCACGGACCGGGCATCGTCGGCCAGGACGGCGAAGGACCGGAGTGCGATGTCGCCCCCGGGGTCGTCGACGACCGCGATGCGCTCCAGAAGGGTGTCCACCAGGTGGGCGCTGGACAGGGTGCCGTCCCCGAAGCGCGCGATCGTGGCGTCGACACCGAGATAGGCCAGGTCGGCGGAGGACGGATGGGGGTCGGGCGGCATCTCCCCACGGTAGACAACGCGGCGACCGGGACGGGCGGGCCCCGGGGTGCTCCGGACCCCCCTCATGCCCGGAATCAGTCGGGACCGGCCTCGGCGCCGTAGGACCGGTACTCCGCACCGGCCTGTTCGGCGAGTGCACGACCCGCCTCCACCTGGAAGGGACTGATCCCACCGACCGACCACGGACCCACCGAACCGGCAGACCGGGCTTCGGGGGATTTCGCCACCACCCCGAAGTGGGCGCGGACCTCGTCCACCGGCCGTTCGGCCAGCGCGAACCAATCGGTGCGCAGGAAGTCGATGCTGCCGACGCACAGCGCGCCGCGGCGCATGGCATCGGCCACCCGTACCGCCATGCCCTGTCCGGACAGATGTCCCGGCGAGTACTCGAACAGGCCGGCCCCGCTGCGGAGGTAGCCGGTCTCGAACAACGAGACCACCATGGCCAGCAGGGAGAAGGCGTGCATGTCGTCGTTGGCCCGCGCGATGAAGGCGAAGACCTCGAGCTCGGACTCGACCGTCGTGCCGTAGTCGGCCATGACGTGGACCCAGTCGTGCTGGGCCAGCAACGGGGGCGCCGACCCGGGCAGACCCGGGTAACGGAATCCGCGGGCCCGGTAGAACTGGGTGATCCTGTTGCCGAGCGTGTCCTCGGGCAGATCCTCGAGGCCCGCCCAGCGTCGGGCCAGGTCGGGATCCGCGACGCTCGCCTCCCAGGCGGTGGACAGCTCGCGCGAGGTGTGGAGGACGGCGGCGTCGTCGGCATGCCATGTGGCGGTGTAGCCGTTGCGTTCGAAGTCGACTGCGGCCAGGCCCAGGCTCCCGGCGGCGAAACGGTCCGCGACCTCGAGCATCCCCTCCTCGACACCGACCTCGTGGGCGTACCGGGCGACCTGGTGGATCAGGTCGGTGGGCAGTGGGCGCACGACGAGGGCGAGGAGCACCATGTGCTGGACGATCCGGGTGCGGAACTCGAGATTGCGCCGGGCCAGGATCCGGCCGAACGCCTCGGGGTCGACCACGTCGCCGTCGAGCACGGCCGGGTGGCCCGTCATCGCCGGGATGAGGGCCTCCAGCAGGAGGCGCTGCGTGTCACCGAGTTGGCCGTCGACCGCTACCGCCGAGCGGATGGAGCGACTGATCCCGTCGACCTCCTCGGGGGACGGGGGGCCGAGGAGGAGGTGCGCGGCATCGGGCAGGGGCGTCGGCATCGTGGGCTCCGGTGGGGTCGCTCCGTGTTCTTCCGTATCGACCGCCACAGTACGGGTCGGGTCACCGTCGTCGTGCAGGTGACCGGTGGTGCCGAGGGGAGTGGATGCACCGGACCGGGGTGCCGAGCGGGCAGACTCAGGAACCGAACCACCGATTGCCGGGCGGCAGACCGACCGCCGGCAGCCCGCCCGGGACCGGTCAGGAGGAGCGCCTGGTGGAGCACGGACTCGACGCGTACACGCTCGCCGTGGTGGCCGCCTGTGTGGTGGTGTGGTCGTTCGTCTCCGGTCGGCTGGAGCGGTGGTCGATCAGTGCCCCGATCGCCTTCCTCCTCATGGGTCTGCTGGTCACCCACGGGCCGACACGGCTGGTCCACGTGAATCCCCACTCGTCGACGATCCTGTCCCTGGCCGAGGTCACCTTGGCCGTGGTGCTGTTCACCGACGCGTCGCGGGTCAACATCCACCAACTCCGACACGACCTCGGACTGCCGGTCCGGCTGCTGGCGATCGGCCTCCCACTCACCATCGGCGTCGGCACGGCGACGGCGTTCGGCCTGCTCCCCGGGATCGGTGTGTGGGTGGCCGCCAGCGTGGGGTCGATCGTGGCGCCGACCGATGCGGCACTCGGGTCGACCATCATGGAGGACCGTCGCGTTCCCGACCGGATCCGTCGCCTGCTGAACGTCGAGAGCGGCCTCAACGACGGCATCGCCACACCGTTCGTGAACCTGTTCCTGGCCGGCGCGATCTCGACCGAGACGACCCATTCGGCCAACCTGACCCATGCGGTGCGGGAACTACTGGTCGGTGTGGGGGTGGGTGTCGGTATCGGACTGGCCGGCGGCTGGTTGCTGTCGTGGGCCGTGGCCCGGGCATGGAGCGCACCGGAGTTCCGCCCGCTGGCCGTGCTCGGACTGGCCCTGTTGTCCTACGGGCTCGCCCTCCATCTGGAGGGCAACGGTTTCGTGGCGGCCTTCATCGCCGGTATGGCGTTCGGTTCCGTGTTCCGGGTGGGACTCGAGGACGTCGTGGCCTTCGCCGAGCGGGTGGGTGGGTTGCTCGCCCTGATGGTGTGGCTCATGTTCGGTGCCGCCCTGGTCGTGCCGGGCTTCGAGGCCGCCGGTTGGCGTGAGTACGTCTTCGCCGTCCTCGCCCTGACGGTCGTCCGGATGGTGCCCGTGGCGGCGTCGTTGGCCGGGTCCGGACTCGACCGTTCCACGGTGGCACTGGTCGGATGGTTCGGACCGCGAGGGCTGGCGTCGGTGGTGTTCGGGCTCATCGCCTACGACACCCTGGACCGCGCCGCGGCCAACGAGGTGCTCGCCGTGGTCGTGGTGACGGTGACGTTCAGCGTGGTGGTCCACGGCCTGTCGGCCGGACCTCTGGCGGCCCGGTACGGCAGGCACGTGCAGACCCGGGTCGGACACGGACCCGAGCACGGCGTGACCGCTCCGTTCCGCACCCGGCCCGGTCTCGAGTTCCGCCAGGCGACGCGCGGGGCCGATCCGTCAGATGGCCGCAAGGACGCCTGATCGGGTTGGTCCGAAGGGAGTAGGTCGATTTAGATCAAATATATAACTGGAAAATAAGTTCTTGCGTAAACGCGAAAGGGGTCCAAGATGGACCGGCAGTGCACCAGGACACTGCCCGTTCCGGAACGAGGATCCCCATGGCATCGAACCCACCACGTCACGGGAAGGCATGGGTGGTGGCGGTCTGTCTGGCCGCGGCCATCGGAGGGACGGCGCTGGTCCTCGACGCCGGCTCCCCCCGCTCGGGCCCAGCCGCGGCGAGCCGGCACATCTCGCTGGACGCGCTCCACACCCGGACGACGAGTCCTACCGGCGGGTACTGGGTCGTCGATTCCGCTGGCCAGGTCCATGCC
>Ga0302202_10003686_pt1 | contig 16662 bp, 16 predicted proteins | sample II_Bog_N3_3_FD_194579 | JGI IMG/M metagenome (GOLD analysis project Ga0302202, IMG submission 194579) | Peat permafrost microbial communities from Stordalen Mire near Abisko, Sweden - II_Bog_N3_3 | ecosystem: Environmental > Terrestrial > Soil > Wetlands > Peat | place: Sweden: Abisko...
ATCCGGCGACGTATTCTCCAAGCGTCCGCCCGCTTCCAGCTTCACCAAAATTGCCTGCAAGTTTGAAGTCAGCGGAGTTCTTTCGGACCACGGGGGCGGCAACTACTCAATGCCTGAACCGACGCTCGCGGCTGCGGATGCAGACACTTACCTGCTGGAACTGCCGATGATGAAATCGGTCAACGAAGGCGGCATAGCTTATCTGAATGGGCCTGCTGAGTGTGTTGGGTATCAAGTTTCGGCGGTTGAGTTCGTGAAGGACATTCGACTGCGTGGCGGGGATGCCCCCGATCCCTCGAAACTGCCTGCGAAAATCTTCGCTGTCGCTGAGATTCACCGGTAAATCCGGGAGAGGCTCAAGACGCGCAAGCGCCGCGGTCCGCAAGAGCGAAACTCGATTTACGCACTAGCTGTAAGGACCGGCGTCCGAGCCTGCTCCAAGTCCGGAGACGATTCTGCCTCGGCGCTCAGGCTCAATAGGCGCTCTACAACATCCGCCGCGCTGTAGCTCACGCGTCCAGGTGCGATGAACTGCGCAACGGTATTCAGGTCGTCGCCCACCGTGATCAAAGCCGGCTCGACCGAGCCGTCGCGGCGGATCTGCTCGTGCCCGATATTTGCCATGAGCGTGTTGCACAGGCACTTGCGCCCCACAGTTTCCTCGATCTTGCCGCCCTTGGCCAAGTAGGTTTCAACCGGCTCCGCTGAACAGCGGTAGCCGATCTGGCCTTCGCCCATCGCGTACGGCTCGCGCAAGTAACCCAGATCGCAGGTCCGCGTCCGCGCCTCGTAAACATCGGCCGCTGAGGTGGTGCCCGCGAGCTGCGCAACTTTGAACGGAAATCCCGTGGGCGACGCCAGCGGATCGGTAAATACCTCGCCGGTGCCCGCGATCGCCTGCTGAATCAGTCGCGCTTTCAGGTCAGGTCTCATGCCCGATTCCCGGCTGAACGCAAACGCGGTTCCGACCTGCACGCCTGCCGCACCCTGGTCCAGAGCCTCGCGCAGCTTGGCAGCATTGCCATATCCACCTGCCAGCCAGAAAGGAACGCCCAGCGCTCGCATGTCCTCGACGTTCACCCGGTCGCGTTCGCCATAAACCGGCTCCCCGGTGGCGTTCAGTTGCAGCTTGCCGCGCGGCGGCGCATTGTGCCCGCCCGCAGTGGGGGTTTCGACGATAAATCCGTCGACACGCCCGTTGGCCCGCCGCAGCATGGTGGCAGCCAGCGTGTTCGACGAAACAATGGCGAGAAATCTGGGACGGCGCATCGCAGGCAGCGGGCCCTCGGCATACTCGGCCGGATCGAGCCGCATCAGCGTATCCATATTCGCAAACTGCTCTTGCGCTGCGCCGGTCACGGCCAGGCGGTACTCAGCCGGCTTGTGCGCAGCAAAAGCGTCCAGAACACCAGGAATGTGCAGCGGTATGCCCGCGCCCATCAGCACGTATCCCACCCCGGCGAGCATGGCTCCATAAATCGAAGCCAGGTGCGGCATCTGAACTTTTTCCAGAAAGTTGATCCCCACCGGATTGTCATGGCCTTCTCGCGCCAAAAGCACCTCAACAAAGTTCGAGACCATGCACAGCTCGACGAGCTTGCGCGAATCGTTTTTCTGGTGCATCGGCAGCGTTTTATAGGGCGTGCTGGCAGACTTGCCGCCGGGCACAAAATACTCCTGCCAGATGCGCTTCGCCATCTCCTGAAAAGGAAATGCGTCCAGTCCGCGGCGCATGTAGCCGCCCTTGTCGCCGTCCGCGAGCCGGCGCACAAAGACCGAATCCAGGGCGGTGCCCGATACCACGCCCAACTGGCCAAGTTTTGATACGGCCTGGGCGAGGCGCCAATTGGAGACCCCGACGCCCATTCCGCCCTGAATGATCTTTGGAATTTGGACCATACCTGGATTCTTTCACAAGTCCGGATAAACCGGGGATTTTTTGGGAGAATACACGAAGTGCAGGGTCCAAATGTGAGCAATTCCGCTCATAAACGTTAAATTGGGTCGTGTCGCCCCAGTCCGTGACCAAAGTTTTACAGTTTTTCGCGCAGGAAGCTGATCACCTGCTCCGACTGCACCACGCCGACCATGCGGCCCTGCGAATCGACGACGGGAAGGGAGTGGAGGTTGTATTTGTCGAACATTTCGGCCAGTTCGTTCTGGTGCAGGTCGGCCGGGCAAGAGAGGACGCGGGGCTCGGCCAGCACGCTCAAGTGGGTTTCAGGGTGCGCCATTACCAGGCGGGGCAGCGATACCGCCCCGCGCAGAACGCGCTTCTCGTCGAGCAGGTAGACCTCGGTAACGCCTTCCGGGTCACCGTCGAAGCTGCGCAGCGCTTCCACGGCGTGGGAAACCGTGGCATCGGTACCCAGGTAAACGAACTCCGTGGTCATTAAGCCGGCCGCAGAGTCCTCGTCGAACTCAAGCAGCTCCTCGACCTCCTGCCGCTCCTCCGGCTCCATTTCTTCGAGAATGGCGTCGGACTGGTCTTCGGGCAGTTCGGAGAGCAGGTCGGCGGCAGCGCCGGGGTCCATCTCTTCCACGATGTCGGCGATGCGTTCGTCGTCGAGCTTTTCAAGCAGCGCTTTTTGCAGCTTGGGCTCGACCTCTTCGAGAGTCTCGGCCGCGACCTCCTCGTTCAGAGAGGTGAAGACGGCCTCGCGTTCGGCAGGGGCAAGATCTTCCAGAATGTCGGCTAGCTCAGAGGGATGAATATCGGCCAGGCGCTCGTGCTCGATGCGCAGCCGGACGCGCCGCGCGGGATCGGGCTCGATCACATCCACAAACTGCCAGGGAATGGCGCGCGCCGTGAACTTGCGCGACATAGTCTCCAGCCGGGCGCGCGGCAACACTCCTTTGAAGACGCGGCGGAAGGCGCCCCGCAAGCCGACTTCGACTTCCGCCACGCGCAGCAGGTGCGCCGCGTCCTTGCCCATCCACTCCAGATCGACGTCGTTGACGCGCACCACTTTGCGGCCGTTGATGTCGATGATCTGACGGTCGACCAGGTCCTGCTGGAGGAAAAGATAGTTGCCCTCTTCCTTGAGCGGGCCAATAGCCTCAGTGGAGCGCACTTCGAGCGTGCCGGCCGGGGTCTCGATCACGTCCTGGGAGGGAACAAGCGAGAGGCCGGTGCGGGTCTTGAGCACCAGTCCGGCCACCTTGCCGCCGTCGGGCCCGGTGGTAATGGCAACGTCCTTGAGCTTGCCGCAGAGATGCCCTTGGGAATCGGTCACGGGCATGCCCAGGATCGCCGTCAGACTGACACGAGTGGCGGTGCGCGGCTCGCTGTACGCGTCGGTAGCCCGCATGTCAGGGGTGTGCGTGCCCATGGGATGAGTGTAGACCACGGGGTATATCGACTACGAGTGGGGAGGGTTCAGCGGCAGTGCGCAATGGCTCACCCGAAATACCTGGTGGTGGAGGCGGCGGTGAATGCGGCGGTTCAGCCTCGATGTCAAAGCTTGACATTCATTTCCAGCGCCGATATTCTCAGGCCAGATTCGGGCGTGCCCATCATTTCCGGAGGCCCTCTGTGGACCAAATGAATGTGTCGATTACCGATCACCTGGCAGCGTTCGTGAAGGCCCGGGTCAAAAGCGGCCGATTCAACAATGCCAGCGAAGTGGTGCGCGAAGCACTGCGCCGCATGGAGCAGGATGACGAACGTGCAGTGCGCCTGGCAGCGCCCACCATCGAGGATGTGGTCACAAATCTGACCGCCATCCAGACCGAAGCGATCCGCAAGCGGGTGCTTGAGGGGATCGGCCAGATCGAGCGGGGAGAGTTTACGGAAGTGGAAGGCAGGGCAGGGCTCGTCGAACTCACCGCCGGAGTCAAAGCCAGGGGACGCCGCCGGCTCCAGAATGCCGGGAGCAAGTGATCCGATTTCGCATTTCAAAGAACGCACTTCGGGAGTTGGACGAAATCTTTGTTTATTGGGCCACGCGAGCCAGTCTCGAAGTAGCCGATCGGCTTGTCGAGGCTATCGAAGAGCACTTCGCGCTCCTGGCCGAGTCCCCCGGAATTGGCCGCCGATGCGATGAAATCGCAGCCGGTGTACGCTGTTTTCCGGCGGGGAAGTATCTGATCTATTACCGCAAAGCGCGGGGTTCTGTCGAGATCCTGCATGTCTTCCACGGCGCGCGCGATCAAACGGATTTGACCGGCCGGGGATGATTGCAGATAGAACCGCGGCACGCTCTCTGCACTATCGCAGCTTGACACAATCGCGCCCAGACTTGAAACTGCCAGAAGATTCTTGGGAGCAGGGGCGGCATGGTTCCACGCGCTCCAGCGGAGGCGTAAGACAGCCCGGTGAGCGGACCCAGCAGAGGACGGCGGAGTTTCAAGCTGAGCTCCACCATGGAAAGCGTGGAAGAGGTGGAGGCGGCCGCCGATCAGATGGCGATCGAGGCGGGTCTGGACGAAGACCAGCGCTTTCACATCGCCATGGCGGTGCGCGAGGCCGCTATTAACGCCGTGCTGCATGGCAACGAGTACGATCCCACCCGCAAGATTGAGGTCACGCTCGAGAATACCGGCAAAGATCTGAGGATTGCCATCGCCGACCAGGGCCGGGGCTTCGATCCCGAGAAAGTGCCCGATCCGCTGGCGCAAGAAAACCTTCTCCGCGGCACTGGCCGCGGCATCTTCCTCATCCGGTCGCTTATGGATGAGGTACACTTTCGACAACTACACCCCGGCACTGAGATGACGCTGGTGAAACATTTGGCGCCCGCCGCCCAGAAAGACGTACCATGAGGGCCGGCGTGCGGCATCAACCTTTCTCTCACGCGGCCGGGCCGGCCGAGGAAATTTCCTAGGGGCCGGCGGCCGCAAAGATGCTATAAACGAATTACTGACAAGGAGGAATTTTCCGTGGCACTTGCAATAGCTTCCCGTGAAGTGGATGGCGTCACCGTGCTGGGTCTCAGCGGGCGGATCACTCTGGGCGAGGGCAGCGTGCAGCTGCGCGACGCCATTCGCGACCTGATCAGCAAAGGACAGAAGAGCATCCTGCTCGATCTGGGCGATGTGAACTATATCGATAGCTCAGGCCTGGGTGAACTGGTGAGCGCATACACCACAGCCAGGAACCAGGGCGCGACCCTCAAACTGCTCAAACTGACCAAGAAGGTCCACGACCTGTTGCAGCTGACCAAGCTCTACACCGTCTTCGACATCTCCGACGACGAGGCCAGCGCCATCGCATCCTTCAAGTAACCATTCAGGCAGAGCCTTAAGCACGAGAGGCCATTCCGCGCAGGCGGAATGGCCTTTTTGCGCCTGCGGTAAGCGGCGCGGCCTTTAAAACTGCACCGTCGGCGTAGTCTGGGCGGCCTGGCTGGCCTGGAAGCGGGCGTTATTCACCTGGAAGCCGGCGTAGCGCGCCCAAATACTATTGGGGAATTGCTGGATGTACGTGTTGTAATCTTGCAGCGCCTGATTGTAGCGATTGCGCGCCACCGCAATGCGGTTCTCGGTGCCTGACAGCTCATCCTGCAAGCGCATGAACTGATCGCTGGAACGCAGTTGGGGGTAATTCTCCGTCAGCACGAGAACCTTGGCGAGAGCGTTATCGAGCTGGCCGTTCGCGGCGATCTTATCCGTCGGAGTCTGGGCATTCATCAGTCCGTCGCGTGCCTGCGCGATCTCAGTAAACACGCTGCTTTCCTCTTTAGTGAAACCCTTCACGGTCGACACCAGGTTGGGAATCAGGTCGGCGCGCCGCTCCAGTTGCACGTCCACATCGGACCAATTGGTTTTGACCACCTGATCCAGGGCCACCATCTGGTTTTTGGCGCTGACGTAGCTGCCAAAAACCATCGCAACCACCAACAGCAGAACGGCCACAACGGCCAGGGTAATACCAAGTCCTTTGCTCATAAATCTCGATCCTCCTTGAAAACAACTATCAGTTACCAGCTTCCTCCGGCGCCGCCGCCGCCAAATCCTCCGCCGCCGCCTCCGAAGCCGCCGAAGCCTCCGCCACCACCGCCAAATCCTCCGCCGCCGCTACCAAAGCCGCCGCCAAAACCGCTGCGGCCACGGCCCCCGCCCGAGAAGAGACTCAGACCCCACAGGCCAAAGAGGCCAAGACTACCCAGAACGCGGAATAGGAAAAAGAGCACAAAAATCGTGACGATGATGCCGCCGAAGGCATCCGATCCCGACGATTGATGTTGCGGCACGGGTTCGGTTGAGGGCGTCGGCGCGTTATCCAGCGTGATGTGGGCGTCGTCGGCGATAACCTGCGCCACCTCGCCCACCGCCGTCGTGACTGCGCCGTCATAGTCGCCGGCTTTCAGGTCGGGAACCATGTCGCGGCCGATGTCGCCCGTCTTGCCGTCGGGCAGAATGCCTTCCAGTCCGTAGCCCACTTCAATGCGGTACTTATGATCGGCAACGGCCAAAAGCACCATGGCATAACGGTTCTGGGCGCTGGCCTTATTCTTGTCCCCCATCTTCCAGTGGTCTTCAAGCTGCGTGGCGTAGTCGGCCGCATCGTCGCCGTCGAGATCGTGCACCGTGACCACGGCGATCTTCGCGCTGGCCGCAGAGTGATCGAGTTGCAAACAGAGGGCGTCAAGCCGAGCGATGGCCTCAGGCGAAAGCACGTGGGCGAAGTCGCTCACGTAGTCGGTGGGCTGAGGCAGGTCAGCCACCTTTTCGGCATGCGCGGGAACCGCGAGAAATGCGAAAAGCGCCGCCAGCAAGGGCGGAATCAGGGCGAAACGTGCGCGGCCAGGGCCTCTCATTTCTCTTTTATTGTACGTGGGCGGGGCGGCCGAGGTTCCCGGCGGGCAGGTTCTACACTGGAGGAGAAATGACCGAGCCAATGACTGAATCGACGATTCCCGCGCCGCCCACCGCCCGCAAACACCACACCGAAACGCAAATGCACGGAGTTGTGCTGGCCGACGACTACGCCTGGCTGCGCGACAAAGAGAATCCCGACGTGACGGCGTACCTGGAGGCCGAAAATGCCTATGCCGATGCGGTGATGGCGCCTTTGGCCGGCCTGCGCGACGAGCTTTACCAGGAGATGCTGAGCCACGTGAAGCAGACCGACATCTCCGTTTCCTACCGCTACGGCGATTGGTGGTATTACTCGCGCACCGAGGAGGGGTTGCAGTACGGCATCTTCTGCCGCAAGCGCGGTGGTCCAGCCGGGCCCGACGCCGATGCGGCCGAAGAAATTGTGCTCGACGGAAACGAGCTGGCGACGGGCCACGCGTTCTTCGCCATCGGCGACACCGACATTACCGACGACGGGCGCTGGCTGGCCTACTCCACCGACACCACGGGCTTTCGCCAGTACACGCTGCGCATCAAGAATCTCGAAACCGGCGAGACGCTTGCGGATGAGGTGGAGCGCGTTGGTTCCGTGGTGTGGGCCGCGGATAATCGGACATTGTTTTACACCGTGGAGGACGAGCAGCAGAAGCGGCAACACCGGTTGTGGAGGAATTGCATTCAGCAGTCCTCCGGTGAAGTGTTGGTTTACCAGGAAGACGACGAGCGCTTCAACATTGCCGCCGGGCGCACTCGCGACGGCAAATTTATCGTGATCGAGTCGGCCAGCCACACCACCAGCGAGGCGCGGGTTCTCAAGGCGGACGACCCCACCGGCGCATTCCGCATCATTGCCCCGCGCGAAGATGAGCACGAGTACTCGCTCGACCATCGCAACGGGCTGTGGTTCATCCGCACCAACGATCGCGGGCGGAATTTTCGGCTGGTGACCGCGCCGGTGGAGACGCCGGAGCGCGAACATTGGACGGAGCTGATTGCGCATCGCGACGCCATCATGCTCGAGGACGTGGATCTCTTCGCGGGATTCTTTATCGCCTGCGAGCGCGAGGATGGATTGCCGCGGTTGCGACTGTGGAAGTTTGCAGACGCCGGGCGCGATGCAGATCTCGCAGGCGAGATCGCCTTTCCTGAGCCTGCATACAGCGCCCATCCGCACGTAAATCGAATCTTCGAGACGACGACGTTTCGCTACGGCTACCAATCGCTGGTGACGCCAAGTTCGGTGTACGAGTACGACACGGCATCGGGCGTCTCGACGCTGCTCAAGCAGTTGGAGATTCCCGGCGGATTCGACCGCACGCTCTACGCCAGCGAGCGCATTCACGCCACCGCGCCGGATGGCGTGCTGGTGCCGATCTCGATTGTCTATCGCAAGGACAAGCGACCCGTACCGCCGGTCTCCAGTTCGGCCGTAGCGCCGGTCTCCAGACCGGCTGTAGCGGGGGTCTCCAGACCCGCGCTCAACCCCCTATACGTCTACGGCTACGGCTCCTATGGCTACTCCCTGCCGCTAGGGTTCAGCTCGAACCGCTTGAGCCTGCTCGATCGCGGCGTGGTGATGGCTTATGCGCACATCCGCGGCGGCGGCGATCTGGGCAAGCCGTGGCACGACGCGGGCAAGATGCTCGTGAAGCGCAACACATTTACCGATTTCATTGCCTGCGTGGAGCACTTAACCGCAGCGGGCTACGGCGACCCCGACCGCGTGGCCATTGAAGGCGGATCGGCTGGCGGCCTCCTGATGGGGGCAGTGTCGAACATGGCCCCAGAAAAATTTCGCGCCGTGCTTTCGCACGTGCCGTTTGTCGATGTGATGAACACGATGCTCGACGCTGGGCTGCCCCTCACGGTTCCCGAATATGAAGAATGGGGCGACCCGAACCAGGAGGAGTATTTCCGCTACATGTTGAGTTATTCGCCCTACGATAACTTGCGCGCGGCAAGTTATCCCGCGATGTTAGTCAAGACCAGCCTGCATGACAGCCAGGTTATGTACTGGGAGCCGGCTAAGTACGTCGCCAAACTGCGCACGTTGAAGACGGATACCTATCCGCTGCTACTGGTGACGAACATGCAGGCCGGCCACGGCGGCGCCAGCGGACGATACGACTATCTGAAGGAGATCGCGCTGGACTACGCGTTTGTGCTGAAAGAGCTGGGGATTGTGTGATAGAGTGGCTGCGTTTGCAGTTCCTGGAAAGCGAGGGGACTATGCGTAGGGCACGGTTTGCAAGTTGTTTGATGATTCTCACTGCGGCCAGCTTCTGGCCGCAACTGGCCGTCACTCAAAAACTGGATCCGGAGGCGCTGCCGCCGCCCGTTCGCGACCCTCACTCAATTGCAGCAGATTTGGTCGTGCCGCTGTGCCCCGCGACGTTTAATGACAGTCTGGAAACTGACGGTATCGCGCCAAAGGGCGACAAAAGTGTGACACCACCAAAGTCAACCCACATGGCCAATGCCAGGTTCTCCGACGAAGCGCGGCGTCAGAAACAAATCAAGCAATTCCAGGCTATCCTCAGCCTCGTAGTCGATACCAGTGGAATGCCGCAGGATGTGTGCTTACGGCAGTCTGCAGGCTATGGCCTCGATGCCAAAGCATTAGAAGCTGTCCAACAATACAGATTCGCTTCGGCGATGAAGGACGGGAAGCCCGTTGCCGTCCGCATTTACGTCGAGGTGAAATTCCATCTCTATTAGCGAAGCGCCTGAAGCAGTATCGGGATTCGAGGCAAGAAAAGCAACCGCAGATCCTTCGACTCTGTCGCGCATCTTTCACTTCGTGAAGGATGCGCTCGGTCGCTCAGGATGACAGCGCTGGTGGAACTTGATGCGTCGAATCCTTTAAGCAGCGCCATTCATTTCCGCCAGCGCCTTCTCCAAACTCCCCGCGTCTTCCACATTCAGCGACTTCAGTTCGGGATCGATCTGCTTGAGCAGGCCGCAGAGCACCTTGCCGGGGCCGGCTTCGATGAAGAGGTTCGCGCCCGCGCCCTTGAGCGCCTGCTCGCAGTCGATCCAACGCACCGCGCCTGTGACCTGACGGATGAGCGCGTCGCGCGCGGCATCGGCCGTGGTGACGAGGCTGCCGGTGACATTGGCGGCGACGGGAATGCGCGGATCGTGGAGCGCGAGCCCGGCGAGCACGCGCGCTACTTCTTCCTGCGCCGGCTGCATAAGGGCGCAATGGAAAGGAGCGCTGACGGGAAGCATGACGGTGCGGCGCGCGCCTTTGGCCTTGCAGAGCGCCGCGGCTTTTTCGACAGCCGCAGCCGCGCCGGAGATGACCGTCTGATTGGGTGAGTTGAGGTTCGCGGCCTGCACAACCAGTCCGGTTTCGCGCGCCGCCTCCTCGCAGGCTTCCGCCACCTGCGCGGCGTCGAGCGAGAGCACGGCGGCCATGGCGCCCTCGCCGGCCGGAACCGCTTTTTGCATCGCCGCGCCACGGGCTTTCACCGCGCGCAATGCATCGGCAAAGGAGAGCGTGCCCGCGATGACGTGGGCCGACCACTCGCCGAGGGAGTGGCCCGCCGCCAGCGCCGGCTCGACACCGTGCGCGGCCAGCACACGCGCCGCCGCCACGCTCACCGCCATGATGGCCGGCTGCGTGTTTTCGGTTAGGCGCAGAGTTTCTTCAGGCCCCTCGAAACAGAGCTTCGATAACGGAAATCCGAGCGCCGCGTCGGCCTCGGCGAAGGTTTCGGCGGCTGCGGGAAATCGCTCGGCAAGCTCGCGGCCCATACCAACGGCCTGCGAACCCTGCCCCGGAAAGAGAAAAGCAATTTTTGTGGACATTTCTTTTTGATTTTATCGCGCGGGCTTCGTCTTTTTCTGATCCCTGTTCCCTGATCCCTGATCCCTGTTCCCTGATCCCTGATCCCTGTTCCCTGTCTTGATCAGTTCCAGCGCTTTTTGTCGCTGGGATCGTCGTCGATGCGGTGGCCCCGGCCGTCGAACTTCACCGTGCGGCCCTGCTTCTTCATGTAGACCTCGAATTTGCGGGCGGCGCGGCGGCGCTTCCAGCGGTAATAGCGGTTGCGCATGCCGTACCAGCCTTCGCTGAGCAGGAAGGAGATGCCATGCCGCGGCGCCGTGCGCACAAACAGCAGGCCCGCCAGCGCCCCGCCCAGTTGCGAAAAGGCGTACATCCGCTGCTCGCTAAAAAGCATGGCGATGGCGATGAGCGCGTAGATCGCCACCAGGTAGCGCGCCTTGATGCCCATGGGCAACGGAAACAGCATGAATTGCGTATCGCCGTAGAGGAGGCCGATGGCGGCGAGCAGTCCAAAGATGCCGCCAAAACAGCCGTAAAGCGGTACGGGGGCGCCGAGCAGTTTGGGAGAGATCGTGCTCGACATGGCATAGAGGGCCAGCGCGGCGGCGGCGGTTCCCAGCACCGAGACGGCGTAGAGGCCGGTCACCCATTTCGCGTTATGAAAGCCCTCGAGAAATCCCGCGAGAAACCACAGCGAGAGCAGCTCGAAGAGCGTGCCCAGAATACCGAAATGCACGAAGCTGTAAGTAAGCGGCTGCCACAGAGCTCCGTGGACAAACGTGAAGGGATCGAACACGAGCAGGGCGCCGATGCGGTTCGCCTGAAACGGCGACGCAAACCCGACGACCAGCAGCACAAAGTAAGCCGCCAGGTTGATGAGGATCAACCTGCGGGTGGCCCCGCGGAAATCAGGGAAGGCGAAAGGAGTGGACCCTATTCTTGCCATCGCAGACATCAGGTTAAACGTTGGAGCGGGCCATTACAATCAATCTGCACCAGCATTACGATCGATCTGCACCAGGGATGCAGCAGAGGCAACCAAGTCTCCGGAGATGCGTCCGTTTGGGAAGAGCGTAGCGCTGGCTTTCCGCAATCTAAAACCCTGACTCTTTAGAGTGACGTGGGCCTCTTGACCTGAGGCCGGGTTCTCACTAAAACTAGCGATGGCTGCGGAATACGTCTTAATCCCGCAAAACGAGTTGCCATGGAAATTGAGGAGGCTGCATGCCTGGTTGCCCTGAGTGCGAAACCGATCTGAACATTGACGTCGACGAAGTAGAAGAAGGCGACGTGATAATCTGCGAAGAGTGCGGTACGGAGTTTGAAGTGGTGGGCGTGGACCCGCTGGAGTTGGCACGCGTCGAAGAGGGCATCGAAGAAGATGATGACCTCCTCGCCGAGGACGAAGAGGAGTAAGGATGAGCCGTGCAAGAGGTCTGGCTGCGATTGCGTGCGGTCTTTTGGCGTTAGGCGCACTTCCCGCAGTTTCGACGTGCGCGCTATCGAGCGGCGTGGCATGGGGTCAAAACCTGGGTGACCGCACGGTTTCGGGCGCGATTTTGGATGCGAACTCGCAGCCCGTGGTCGGGGCCACGGTTTTCCTCAAGAACGAGAAGACCAAGGCGATCCGCAGTTGCATTTCCATCGCGAAGGGCCATTACCGCTTCTCCCAGGTCGATATGAGCGTCGACTTCGATCTGTGGTCGGAGAAGGACGGCAAAAAGAGCGCCGTGAAAACTGTGAGCTCCTGGGACGACCGCAAAGACTTTATTTTGGACTTGAAGATCAAGTAGGCGGCGATCAGAAAGAGTGTGCGGGCGAGGACGCCCGCACTACAGCCGGTCTGGAGACCGGCGCTACAAGTTAAGACCGGCGCTACAACCTACGGCCGGCGTCGAGCTTTACCCTTCCAGCTTTTTCGTCACCAGTTCATTCAGCAGCGCCGGATTGGCCTGTCCCTTTGACGCGCGCATCACCTGGCCGACAAAGAACCCCGCCATGGTTTTCTTGCCCGCGCGATACTGCTCCGCCTGTTTGGGATTGGCCGCGATCGTTTCGTCGATCAGCTTCTCCAGGGCTGAGGCGTCGGTAATCTGCTGCGGCTTCTCGCGCTCGTAGACGGCAGCGAAGTCTTCGCCCTTCTCAAAACAAACGTCGAAGAGCTGCTTCATCTGCTTCGAACTGATCTTGCCTTCGTCGAGCAGATCGGCAGCGAGCACGATGCCCGCCATCGATACCGGCGACTGCTCCTGCTCCAGGCCGAGCGCCTTCAGGCGTCCGCCCACTTCGCTCAGCAGCACATTGGCCACGCGGCGCGGATTGCGCGCGGTGCGGGCCGCAGCCTCGAAGCGATCGGCAAACTCCCGCGACGCCGTAAGCGTGTGCGCGTCCTGCACACTCAACTCGTACTCGGCAATTATGCGCGCGCGCCGCGCCTCGGGCAGCTCCGGAAGTTTCTTCCGGGTCTCGGATAAAAACTCTGCGGAGACGATCAACGGCGGCAGATCCGGCTCAGGAAAATAGCGGTAATCGTGCGCCTGTTCTTTCGAGCGCATGGAATAGGTGCGGCCCTCGCCGGCGTTCCAGAGGCGGGTCTCCTGCATCACGCGGCCGCCCGATTCGATCGTTTCGATCTGGCGCTCGATTTCGTATTCAAGCGCATCGCGGACGAACTTGAAGCTGTTGACGTTTTTAACTTCGGCCTTGGTGCCGAATTTTTCCTGGCCCTTGGGCCGGACGCTTACGTTAGCATCGCAGCGCAGCGATCCCTCTTCCATGTTGCAATCGGAGACGCCGGCGTAGAGCAGGATCTCCTTCAGCCGCGTGAGGTACTCGAAGGCCTCGTCGGGGGTGCGGATGTCGGGCTCGCTTACGATTTCTGCCAGCGGCGTGCCGCAGCGGTTCAGGTCGAGATAGGTGCGCGTTGCGGAGTCGGAAAAACCGTCGTGCAGGCTCTTGCCCGCGTCCTCTTCCATGTGCAGGCGCGTGATGCCGATTTTTTTATTGATTTTGGAAGAGGTTGGTACCTCAATCCAACCGTGCTCGGCCAGCGGCTTGTCGTACTGCGAAATCTGGTAGCCCTTGGGCAGATCGGGATAAAAATAATTCTTGCGCGCGAAAATCGACCGCTCGCGCACCTGGCAGTTCAGCGCCAGCGAGGCGAGAGTGGCAAACTCGATGGCCTTGGCGTTTGTGACCGGCAACGCCCCAGGCAGCCCCAGGCAAACCGGGCAGATGTTGGTGTTCGGGTCCGCGCCAAACCGGTTGGCGCAACCGCAAAACATCTTCGTCGCCGTGAGCAGTTGCACGTGCACTTCGAGGCCGATCACGGGCTCGTACTTCGCCAAAACGTCAGGAGAGATTGCGGCGGCAGGCATGATTGAATTTTATCGCGGGGCGCGCAGAAGCCGTTTGCGGAGGCATGGGTAGCTGACCGAAGGCGCGAATGGCTACAATCGTAGCGCGTGGGAGCGCGGCGGGTTTCCGCCTGTCAAAACCAGCTTCGCTCAGAATGGAGACCCGAGGTGGATCGAAAGAACATTTGCAAGACTACTATGCTCGCCGCATTGCTGGCGGGGCTCTTTACTGCGAATTCGCTGCGAGGCCAGGAGTCGCCAGCATCCACGCCCGAGACCAAAGCGCCCGCTGCGCAAGCGTCTCCGGCGCCAACGCCGGCGCAAACCACGCCCTCGGGGCATCCCAACGATTCATATTGGACAGCGCACGACCGGCAACTGCTGGTGGATTTTGGCGGGCTGGCGCACTTCAAGGAGGCCGATGCGATGCTGGGAGCCGCGAATACCGGTGAGGACCGCGTGGTCTTCATGGGCGACTCGATCACGCAGGGTTGGAAGCTGGATCAGTCGTTTCCCGGCAAGCCGTATGTCAACCGCGGCATCAGCGGCCAAACTACGCCGCAAATGCTGGTGCGCTTCCGCCAGGACGTGATCGATCTGAAACCCAAGGTTGTGGTGATTCTCGCAGGAACCAACGACATCGCAGGCAACACGGGGCCGATGACGCTGGAACAGACAGAGGGAAACATTGCGTCGATGGCCGAGCTCGCGGCAGCAAACGGAATTCGCGTGGTGCTGTGTTCGGTGCTGCCGGCGTTCGACTATCACTGGGCTCCCGGACTCACTCCCGCGCCCAAGATCGCGCAGGTGAATGCGTGGCTCAAGAACTACGCGGCGCAAAAAGGCTACGGGTACGTCGACTTCTACTCGGCGATGAAGGACGACCGCGGAGGACTGCCCGCGACGCTGAGCGCGGACGGGGTGCACCCGCTGCCGGCCGGCTTTGCCGTCATGTCGCCGCTGGCGGAAGCGGGAATCGAGAAGGCGCTGAAGAAGTAGTGCGGGTTCGTTGGGATTTGTGGTTTCCCACCCATTCGCAAAGGACGCGAATGGATGGGGCACAGAAGTTTTGTTCACTCACGAATGCTCTGGACACTACGGCAGCAGCTTGAGGCTATTGCTGGCCGGCTCACCGAGCAGCACGGCGTCGTAGGCTCCTGCGGCGTTGCGCGTAAGTACGACGTCCGTCGCGTGATCCAGGCGCAGAATCTCGCGGCCATCGCGCGAGAGGGTCGCGCAACCGCCGCAAGCCAGCTTGAGAATGCGACCGTCTGCCGCGGTCTTCAACGCAAAGACGCCGACGTACGCTCCACTGAACTGGTGCCCGTTGACGGCAACTGAGAACGCCTTCGGCTGGCCGCTCTCGAGCGAGCTCAGATCGGTGAGTATCACGCTGCCGTCCTCGAGCTCGCCGCCCACATCGCGGAGCGGAGATTTTTCCACGCCCAGTTCGGCAATCTGGTCGACGCTGAATTGCTTTACGCGGCCGCGCGCCGCAATCTCCGCAAAAATCTGGTCGACCGGAGATCCAAGAAAGTCGCGGGTGGCGCTGCCTTCCAGCATGAGCGCGCCGCCGCGGCGCGCGTACTCGTCGAGAAAAGCCAGCGTGCTGCGCCGGGCGTATTGCGGATAAAGATAGATCACGGCCTGAAATGTGTGCCCGTTCAGCACCGGGCGATTCTTTTGATCGAGCTTGAGCGAGCCGTTGTCGATCAGGTCGCTGGGAACAACTGCGCAGCGGTAGCCCGCGTCCCAGATGGCCTGCACTTTTTCCTCGATGTGGAGCGAACCGTTGAGGTCGTATCCGTTGCGCGCGCTCTGATCGGGATACCAGTTGAGCAGCGCCGGCATGCCAAAAACCACCAGCAGCGGAAGCCGGGGCGCGGCGGGATCGAAGCGATTGAGCAGCCGGATCTTGCGTTCGACGGGATTGATCGCCGCAAGAAACGGCGCGGTGGAGAGGTCGACACCCCAGCGGCCCGTGTCGTTGTAACCGTGATAGTGGATGCGCGCATCGAAGCGCGCGTCGTTCATGGCTTTCACGGCGAAGCGGTGAATGTCGCGCCCGTAGAACTGGTCGTACATGATGTTGCCGGGTTGCGCGACCAGCATGCCCATGCGCAACGGCAGCGAGAGGTCTTCGTCGCTCATGCCGTACTGGCGCGGAATGGTCCACCAGTCGATGCCGGTGGCCCAGGCCTCATCGTTGGTCAGGTGGTTGTGAAAGGTGTTGTGGATGCCGGCCAGGGTTTTCGTGCCGAAGACCTGCCGCGAATAGTTGAAGAAATCGCGTTCCTCATCGAGCGGCCCCGCGCGCAGAAAGTCCCAATAGCGATCGATGGCCCGAATGCGCACCTCAGGATGGCCGGCGGGAGCATAACGCGTGTCGAAGAGCGTCCGCGTCACGTCCATACCGGTTGCCTGATGGAAGCGCTCGCCGAAAGCCCGCCCCGCGAGATGCCCGCGCCACGGGGTGGTGAGATTCATGGGAATGCGCACGTAGCCGAATTCGTCGAGCGATGTGCCATCGAGCGGAACGTCGCGGTACTGGTCGATGGTGTTGCGCAGCCAGCTCTTGAATGCGCCGCTGTACATATCCATCACCGGATACCAGTTCGTCGCCAGCACAAAGGCCGTGTAGCCGGCATAGCGCGGCCCCAACCCCAGTTGCACTGTGAGCGTGCCCGGCTGCGGCGACGTGCTCTTCACTTT
>Ga0302202_10003690_pt1 | contig 16651 bp, 14 predicted proteins | sample II_Bog_N3_3_FD_194579 | JGI IMG/M metagenome (GOLD analysis project Ga0302202, IMG submission 194579) | Peat permafrost microbial communities from Stordalen Mire near Abisko, Sweden - II_Bog_N3_3 | ecosystem: Environmental > Terrestrial > Soil > Wetlands > Peat | place: Sweden: Abisko...
CTTGAGCCCGGCAGCCACCACGCCGTCCGGGTCATTCTCGGTCTTCGTGATCTCGTAGTGCACTTGATCCACGATGCGAACCGGCACGGAGAACGAGCCGAGCAGGTCAACCCGGCCGATGCGGGCAAGCGTCAGCACCGGGCTGGCGTCCGGGATGATAACGGCGACATCGACTGTCTTGCGAGTCATGGACCTCTCTCGCTCCGACCTCTACCACATAGTCTTCTGACGAAGGGTCGCGCAGCGGCGGAGCCCACGGATCCCTTCGGTCACGGCCCGGCCGCGAATGCCAACGCGCCAAGCGCTCGGCGTGGGTCAGAGGCGACCCCGAGGTTTCGGGATGGCGTTTATGAAGGAAATGAACACAGCCCAGGCAGTGCCGAGTGGGCCATGCAAATGGCGCAGCGCCGGTGGCGGTGGCGGGCCGTGATCACGCTTCCAGCGATGTGCCATAAAAATCCTGGAAGTGCTACGATGAGACGTTAGGCTGGAAACGGTGAGCTGAAAGCCGGCCTGCAACTGTCGCCGTCTAGATGGGCAACTCAAACCGAAGGTAAAGTTTATGATTAATACGGGAATGCTGACCGCGGCGATCCAGTCGATGCCGCGACTCTTCGACGCCCATGATGTCATAAACGAGGTCGGTCACAGAAATCAGAGGGACTATATAGAGCAGCTTTCTAGCAATAAGGATAGGTTCCCATTCAATACTGTGCATTCGGAGCTTGGGCGGCAAATCAAGGATATATGCTTGAGCCTGGGCTACGAGCAAGTAGATCAGCCAGATTATCGCAGTAAGGACATCTTTCGGCAGAGTAGCTTGTGCAATCTTTGGCGTAAACGAATCTAGTCCAGCCAGTGACTGAATGGTAGGCCGGTTACGGCTTGAGGGCCAGATGCCCCCGCCATGCGCTCAGCGCAGCCCTCATTCCGCCCATGTTGCACTGCACCAATTCCTCCCCAGACTCATCGGGTGCGATACGAGGAAGGCTGTTGCGACATGAAGTTGACACGCGACCTGAAGATAGCCCGGCGGAGCCTGAGCACGGCCCTGCGGGCGGCTTCGGCCATGATGCGGCTTCCCGGAGCCACCACCCCGACCGAGTTCTCCCGCTACGCCGCGGGCTCCGGCGGCGTCATCGAGACCCACGACTTCGGCAGCAACCCGGGCAAGCTGGCGATGCTGGTCTATGCCCCGCCCACGCCTCCGGCCCCCGGTGCGCCGCTGGTCGTCGTCCTGCACGGCTGCGGCCAGGACGCCGCTGCCTTCGCGGCCGACACCGGCTGGATGGCGCTGGCCGACCGGCTCGGCTTCCCCCTCCTGCTCCCGGAGCAGGGTGAGGCGAACAACCGCGGCCGCTGCTTCAACTGGTTCCGCCCCTCCCACACCCGCCGGGGCCGCGGCGAGGCGCTGTCGATCCGCCAGATGATCACGGAGGCCATCCGCCGCTTCGGCTCCGACCCCAGGCGCGTCTTCATCGTCGGCCTGTCCGCCGGCGGCGCGATGGCGGCGGCGATGCTCGCCAGCTACCCGGAGGTGTTCGCCGCCGGAGCGGTGGTGGCTGGCCTGCCGGTCGGGGCCGCCTCCGGCCCCGCACAGGCGCTGACCCGCATGGCGCAGGCCGGGCCGGAGCGCACCGCCGCCGCCTGGGCCGGCGAGGTCCTGGGCACCGCGCCGCCCCGCTTCACCGGACCGTGGCCGCGCCTGTCGGTCTGGACCGGGTCGGAGGACCGCGTCGTCGATCCGCAAAACGCCAGGCTGCTCGCGCGGCAATGGAGCGAGCTGCACGGCTACAGCGAGCATCCCTGGTCCGAGACCGACATCCCGCCGGCAACCCGCAAGGTCTGGGGACCGGAGGACCGGCCGGCGGTCGAACTGTGGACCATCCCCGGCCTGGCCCACGGCTACCCGGTCAGCGAGGGCGGCAACCCCGAAGACTTCGTCCCGGCGGCCGGCATCGACGCCACGGCGCACATCGCCCGGTTCTGGGGGCTGACGTAGCGGCCACCAGGGCCGCGTGGGAGAGGGGGCGCGGCGTTTCCGCTTAGCTCTCCCGCGCCCGCGCCCGCGCCCGCGCCCTCGCCTGCGTCCGGTCGCGATCCGGCTGGTCGCCGGGAGCATTGGTTGGCTATGGTCCGGCACCGATTTGGTGCTCCATCGTGAAGGGACTCCGCAAGGTGCGCCCGCCCCACCCCGCCGAACGTCCCCGCAACAGATGCGCCAGGGTCCTGGTGACCGTCTGTGCATTGGCAGGCATCGCTCACGGCCCGGCTGCCGCACAACCATCGGCAGATGCGACGCTGGCCTGCGGAGCGGCGGCAACGCGAGCCGAACGCGATTGGCACCTCCCATCAGGTCTGCTCGCGGCAATCGGCACCATCGAGAGCGGCCGCCGCGCGCCGACCGGACTGGTCCCCACCATCTGGCCGTGGACCATCAACGCCGAGGGGCGCGGCTTCTACCAGCCAAGCAAGGCCGCCGCCATCGACATGGTGCGCATCCTGCTACTGCGCGGCGCCAGGCTGATCGATGTCGGCTGCTTTCAGGTGGACCTGTTCTACCACCCGTACGCGTTCGCAAATCTGGAGGCAGCGTTCGACCCAGACGCCAACGCGGGCGCCGCCGCGCGCATCCTGAGCCTCGGTCGATTGGGCAGCACGGGATGGGACGGCGCGATCGCGGCCTATCATTCGGCGCTGCCCCCGATCGGTGCGGCGTATTTGCAGAAGGTTCGTGCCGTCTGGCCCTGGATCATGGCGCATCCGTCCTGGAACGAGCCGGCGCCGCCCGGGGATTTCGCTGTGCTGCTCTCGCCACAGGCGAGGCTTGTGCGCGTGGTTACGCCGGACACCGCTGTTTCGGCGCAGTCCATCGCATTGCCGCGTGTTCTCTCCACCGGCCGGCCAAGCTTCGACCCATCTGAAGCAACCATCCAATGGCTGCATCAGCCGGTGGAGGCATTGCCGTCCGTGCTATCGCCCATCGACGCCGGACACCCAGCCTCGCGGCCAACGACGGGACGTAGCCGGTAATCCTGTCGCTGCAACCACCGCTTCTCATCCGGCGATCAAGCCCGTGAGCGTTCCCTGTCATCTGCATGCGCCGCAGGCTTGCCGGAGCACATCGCGGCGAAGCGGCGCTTGAGTTCGTCCGGCGCGACGTCCTCGACATGCGTGGCAAGGTGCCAGACATGGCCGAACGGGTCAGCGAAGGTGCCCGTACGGTCGCCGTAGAACTGCGTCTCGACCGGCCGGAGTGGGCGGGCTCCCGCTGCTACGGCCCTGCGCGCCATTGCATCGACGTCGTCAACGAAGAGATGCAGGCTGACCGACCGGTCGCCACCCGACTCCGGCCCGAGGGGGCCGGCGGTTCGTCGGCCACCATGATCAGAGACTCGCCGATCTCCAGTTCGGCATGGCCGACCCGGCCGCCCGGCGCGTCCAGGCGCATGCGCTCGCGGGCTCCGAATGCCTGGCGGTAGAAATCGATGGCCGCCGCCGCGTTGCGCACCATCAGGTACGGCGTCAATGCCGGATGCCCGTCTGGTCTTGCCCGTGCCATGGGACACCCTCCTGCTTGAGCCGGCACCGTCGCCGGCGTCTCGGACACAACGCAGCGTCACGGGCCAGCGTTTCATCTTTAGCCAGGAACAGCAGACGGCGGCTGACGACCCTCCGCCGCTCGATCGAAAGCTGCTGCGTTCGGCGGTACTGGCTCGGTTTAGCCGGAGCTTCCTGCGCAAGCCTACCTCCATCGCATGACGCCCGTTCGTCACGCCGCTGGCGTCGAACGTCGTTCCATGTCATCATTCTGGTCACAATATGGTCTGCGGAGGCGACGATGGACTTCGTGCCAGCGGTCACCCAAGTGCTGAAGAAGTATGCCGTGTTCACCGATCGCGCAGCCCGATCGGAGTATTGGTGGTTCATTCTGTTTAACTTCCTGGCCTCGGTGGCCGCCGCTTTCGTGGGCGGCTTGCTCGGAGACCATGGTGTTTTGTCGGCGCTGTTGTCGCTCGGGTTGCTTCTCCCGGGGCTGGCAGTGGGCGTGCGGCGGCTGCACGATATCGATCGTTCCGGCTGGTGGTTGCTGTTGGCGTTTCTGCCGCTGATCGGAGCGATTGTCCTGATTGTATGGGCATGTTTCCGCGGAACGCCCGGGCCGAACCGCTTTGGCCCTGATCCGCTGGCCGGCCAACCGACGGAAGCGCTTGCATAAGCAGCGGGTCCGGTCGGATTGGATTCGTCCAGCGGGCCTCGCTGGTCCCGGGACGGGGGCAGGGCCGCCCCCGATCGAGTGTGCTACGATAAAATCTTCCAGCCATCAGGCGTATGGCACCACTTCACCGTGGTATCGCTGCTCGTCGGTCCGCCCTGCACGACGGTGTGGTACAGGAGTGAATGGCACGCCCAGCCGTCGTGGCGGAAGCTGCCGGTCACCGTGATTGTCCCCTTCGTGCCGCTCTTGCCGTTCGTCCACGCCTGTGACGCGCCGTTGGCCAGGTGCGGTCGCTCCAATAGCGTGTTGCCGGCATCGATCAGCGCGGAAAAATCTTCCACGCTCAGGGTATCCTCGCCAAGCGCGTGGAAGCCGAGCTGGGCATAGGCGGAACCCGACAGCAGCAGCCAGACACAAGCGGCCGGGGCCAACGGTCCGGCCAGTCGAAACCCGGCCAGTCGAAACCCGGCCAGTCGAAACCCGGCCAGTCGAAACAAGGTCATCCGTGCGTCACTCCCATGGGTTGCGGATAGGTGCGGTTGCGGATCGTTCATCGGAGCCACGCCGACGCCGACGGCGAAGATTTTCCTGCCTGGGGGCAGCATCCAACCTTTCTGTATCGAGACTCTTCCCCGTCCCCTGAGCGCCTGCCCGAATCTCTAGCAGAGTCGTGTGCCTGTCGTCTTCAGGCCGCAAAGACCGCGAATCCCGCGGATGCGAGCAAAGCCGGGCCACGCCTGCCGATCCGCGCAGAGCCGCCCGCCAGCGGCGCGGGGGGCCTCTCACCGAACGGACGCGACGTGATATGTGGTCGCCATGGCGCCCCCTTTGCTGCTGCTGCAGGATATCAACCTGACCTTCGGAACCGCGCCGCTGCTGGCTGGCGCGGGGCTGGCGGTCGGCGCCAGCGACCGCGTCTGCCTGGTTGGCCGCAACGGCTCGGGCAAGTCCACCCTGCTGCGCATCGCCGCCGCGCTGGTGCAGCCCGACACCGGCCGCCGCTTCGCCCAGCCCGGCGCCACCATTCGCTACCTGCCGCAGGAGCCCGACCTGTCCGGGTTCGCCACCACGCTGGCCTATGTCGAGGCCGGGCTTGGCGGCACTGCGGCGGACGGTGATCACCACCGCGCGCGATACCTGCTCGGGCAGCTTGGCCTGAGCGGCGAGGAAGATCCCGCCACCCTGTCCGGCGGAGAGGCCCGCCGCGCCGCGCTGGCGCGTGTGCTGGCGCCGGTGCCCGACATCCTGCTGCTCGATGAGCCGACCAACCACCTGGACCTGCCCGGCATCGAGTGGCTGGAGCGCGAACTGGCCGGCATGCGCTCCGGCATCGTGGTGATCAGCCATGACCGCCGGCTGCTGGAGCGGCTGTCGCGCGCCACCACCTGGCTGGACCGCGGCATCACCCGCTCGCTGGATCGCGGCTTCGCGGCATTCGAGCCCTGGCGTGACTCCGTGCTGGAGCAGGAGGAGACCGACCGCCACAAGCTCGGCCGGAAGATCGCGATGGAGGAGGATTGGCTTCGCTATGGCGTTACCGCGCGGCGCAAGCGCAACCAGAAGCGGCTGGCCGACTTGCACGCGCTGCGCCGAAAACGGAAGGAGCAGCGCGCCGCCCAGGGCACGGTCCGGCTGGAAGCGACGCAGGCCGACCTGTCCGGCCGGCTGGTCATGGTCGCCGAGGCGGTATCGAAATCCTATGGCGATCGTCTCGTGGTGCGGGATTTTTCCACCCGCATCCTGCGCGGCGACCGGGTCGGCATCGTCGGCCCCAACGGCGCCGGCAAGACGACGCTGCTCAACCTGCTGACCGGCGCGCTGGCGCCCGATGCCGGCGAGGTGCGGCTAGGCACCAACCTCGCCCAGGTGACTCTGGACCAGCGGCGGGACACCCTGGACCCGGCGCAAACCTTGACCCAGGCGCTGACCGGCGGCGCCGGAGACACCGTGATGGTCGCGGGCCAGAGCCGGCACGTCATCGGCTACATGAAGGACTTTCTGTTTGGTCCGGAGCAGGCCAACACCCCGGTCGGCGTGCTGTCCGGCGGGGAGCGCGGCCGGCTGACGCTGGCGCGCGCATTTGCCCAGCCGTCCAACCTGCTGGTGCTGGACGAACCCACCAACGACCTGGATCTGGAGACCCTGGACCTGCTGCAGGAGCGGCTGGCCGAGTATCCGGGGACGGTGCTGCTGGTCAGCCACGACCGCGACTTCCTGGATCGCGTCGTGACCTCGGTGATCGCCACCGAAGGGAATGGGCGCTGGGTCGAGTACGCGGGCGGCTACACCGACATGCTGGCCCAGCGTGGACCCGCCGCGGTGGTAACCGCCGTCCCGCTGCCGGCGAAGCCCCGCCCGGCGGCAGAGCCCAGACCCGACCCCGCGTCGCGCCCGCGCCGGCTGAGCTTCAAGGACAGGCACGCGTTGCAGACGCTCCCGGCACGGATCGCGGCGCTGCAGGACGAGATCGCCCGGCTGCATGGCGTCCTGGCCGACCCCGATCTGTATGCGGCGAACCCCGCCCGGTTCGGCGACACGACCAAGGCGCTGGAGGCGGCGCAGGACGGGCTGGCGGCGGCGGAGGAGCAGTGGCTCACGCTGGAAATGCTGCGCGAGGAGATCGAGATCTGATATAGGCGGAATGGCCGCGGCGGCTGCGGGATCGAGGGCGGTGCAGCCTGCAGCCTTGACGCGATCGGGTCGCTTGATGCTTTTACCGATCCAATTCGGGCGGCGTAACACTTCATGCATGCTTCGCGGAGCATCTTGCAGTCATGAGTTATCGGACAGCGGAGTACCAAACGGCATGACGTCTCTCGCCGCTCGCCTGATCCGCCTTGCGCCGTTGCTGCCATTGGCGGCCGGAATCGCGGTGGCGATCGAGTGCGCGGACCGGGGAAACGCCAAGGCGGAAACCTACCTGGCAGCCGTTTCCCTGCTCCATACGGGCGTTATCGGTAATCCTTATCTGATACCGAGTGGTCCGTCCGCGCTCATCGCGCCACTGCTGACGGCATTCATTGCCGTCGTGTACAAGATCTTCGGCGAGAATACCACCGAGGCGCGGATGGCCTTGGGCGTGCTCAGCGCGGTCGCCTACGCGCTCTGCGCCTGGCTCACGATCCGGATTTGCGAGCTGAACCGCGTGCGTTCGCTGGGCATGGCAATTGCGGTGATTCTGACCTGCGTCGTGCCGGTCTATCTTTTTGAAACGATTGTCTATTATCGGCTTTGGGACCAGCCGTGGAGCGCTGTTGTCGTGCTTTGCGCTTTGTTCGTTCTGCTTGACGCCATCCGTCATGACCGGCCGGCCTGGCGCCCCGAGATAAAGCTTGCCTTGCTTGGCGGGATCGGTGGCTTGCTATCGCCGGCGGTGTTGCCGCCGGTCGTCATGGGCCTCCTGATCATGGTCCGGGCGCGACGGGCAAAGCAGAGCCAATGGCGCGCGCTGGCATTGACCGCGTCGATCGTCGCGGTGCTGCTGGTGCCATGGGGCATTCGCAACGAAATCCAGCTTGGCAAGTTCATTCTGACCCGGTCTGGCTTCGGGCTGGAACTGGCGACGGGCAACCAGGATGGTGCCACCGGCTACTCGACCCTGGGGGGGCCGATTCATCCGTTTATGGATCGGGAAGCCGCCGAACGCCTGGTTGCGGTGGGCGAGGCCCGTTACATGGACGAGATGACCAGGCTGGGAATGGGCTGGATCGCGGCGCACCCGATGGAGGCGGCCTCCCTCGCTGCCCGGCGCGTCTGGTTCTCGTTCGTCCCGCCAGAGGCAATGATTGCCTGGATGCCGGTCTTACAGATAGACGGGCGGTGGCTTGTGTTCGCCGTCTTTGGCCTGCTCAAGCTCGGCGCGCTGGTGCGGGTCATGATCGCCGGCCCAATGCGGCTGGTCTGGCTGAGCTTTTGCGTATTGCCGCTGGCTCCTTACTTCATTTCCCACCTGGACCTCAGGTTCGAGTTTATCGTGTTCTTCCCGACGGTGTGCATGATCGCCACGGCCATCGCCGGAGAACGAAACAGGGTAAAAGCTGCTGAAACCGCGGCGCCGCGGGTTCTTTCGCCACTCGGCCAGCGAGAGCCGGCTCTGACAGGGCCAGCCTGCAACGGCGCCGGCCGTTAAACACCGCCGGCCAGAGACGGAAGGCACGGACGGCGGTGGGAGCCTGATCGAGAACGAACGGACGAAGCTCCTGGCGACGGCTCTGAACAACTTGGCGGTCGCCACCATCGCCACCGCGCTGATCGCGCCAACGGCAAGCGTTCTGTATCGGGCGATCAGACTCCGTTTTGGCCCGGCCGCGCGGTCCTTGGCTTCGCTGGCTGGCGGCGTGTGCCCACATATGTTCGCGGATATCGTGCTCGGAAGGCTGAAGCCGTGACCGGCCTCGACCTGTACCTGCTGCTGGCACCGCTGGGGCTCGTCGCGCTTGGGGGCGGTGCGACGTGGTGGCGGGTGCGGCACACGCGATAGCCGCGTTTGCCGAGAGCGGCGCCGGGGCACGTCCTTCGGCCGCTGACCGTCGGCCAGAGCGCGCCGGCGATACCCGACATTGCGGGCCGTCCGTCACAATCGAAATCATTGGTGTCCCCGGCGGGATTCGAACCCACGGCCCCAGGATTAGGAATCCTGTGCTCTATCCGGCTGAGCTACGGGGACAGCGCGGTCTTACATACCTCACTCGGCTGCCGCCCCGCCAGTGAGGCAGACTTGCTTCGACCGTGCTTCGTTTGGCCGCTGTCGGTTATCGTTGACGACCATGCCGGCCCGGTCCAACGCCTCGTGCAGCGTGCGAAACCGGCCGAGTTCGCCCTGCGTGCCGCTCTCGGCAAGCACCCAGGCGGCAGTCCCCTTCGGCCGACGGATCCAGTGCGAGGCGTCCCCGGTCTCCAGTGCAATGATCTCGATCGTATCGCCGCCGTCCGGTGCGTCGCGGTCGTGCGGCCATGCCAGCACATCGGTTCGGCATGCGTCCCAGGCGGCAACCACTGCCCGGTCCCGGGTCGTCAGGCGATGCAAGGGGAATGTAATCACGTTCATGCGAATAGCCCTGATCACAGATGACAACACCGTGATCATAGCAAGCAGGCGCGTTCAGTTCAAAGAACCACGAACGGCCAAGCGTCGGGGAGGCCGGGAAGGGAGCGCCATGGCGCTCTCGGCGCCGGAGCTGGGCGCTTATTTTTCGTCCACGCCGGCCAGCCGGTGCAAAACAGGCGGTGGAGCGGCCGCCACCGCCGGCCCTCCACCGTTGCGAGTGTGCGCTGTCGCTAGTGTGTGCTGTCTTGTGCCAGGCGTTCGCCAGCGGTCCTGGTCCTGACTGGCTTGGTCGCATCCTGGTCATCACCCGGCCGCGCGTCGGCGCCTGCCTGTGCCGCGCCCGAGATGCGCTGGCCTACGCTCGCGATCATTTGGGTAGCCGCTGAATGGTATCCGGCAGCATCGGCGGCGAGCCGGCGCAATTCGTTCGTAATCCAGTCCTGTTGCGCCTTCCAGAGCTCAGTCGGATCCTGGGTGTCGCTGATCCGGCTGACCAGGCGCTGCGTATCGATGATCGCCTCGTGCCGACGATTCAGCCACTCGGTGATCGCATTCTCCAGGCCCAGCAGGAAATCCGCCTGCACGGTCAGCAGGTCCCTGGTCCGATCGGCAAAAAAAGCAGTCCTGAGCAGGCTGTCAAAGGACTTGTGCTGCTCGACGAGGTCGAAGGCCGGCTTCGATTCGGTCGTCATGGTTTCACCTCAACGTTGTCATGTAACTTTGAAGATGCGCCAAGGATCGAGTCGCACACGTGCGTTATCGATACTTATTGGAGTCCACGCGTCATTCGGTCCGGGCAGGTTACAAGACCGAGTTTATGGCTCGCTCGATGTCGAGTCCGTTCAAACCGCTGTGTACTCCAAAGGTTAGCATTTGCCGTTGCAGCAGAACCAACCGTTCGCCTTGCACTTATTGGTGCCGCCTACGCGCCGGCCAGAGTCTCGTGCCGTCTTACCAGCCGAGGCTGACCGCCCCAGGCTGGGCAAGACTGGCCGCCGAGGCTGACCGCCGCCACGAATCCGCGCCCGTCCCAGCGGGTCGCGCGAAGCACAAACGCCCCCCGGCAACAGGGCCGGCGTGGCAGGTTCGCTGGTGGTGACGGCTCTGCCGCCACCACCAGCGAAACGCTCCCGGTCAGCCCTTCAGCGCCTGCCCGATCTCTTCCAGCGCCGCGGGATCTTCGATCGTCGGCGGCACGACGTAGGCTTCGCCGTCGGCGATGCGCCGGATCGTCGCACGCAGGATCTTGCCCGAGCGCGTCTTCGGCAGCCGCAGCACCACCCGCGCGTCGCGGAATGCCGCGACCGGGCCGATGCGGTCGCGCACCAGCGCAACCAGTTCCGCCGTGATCTCGGCGTTCGGCCGCTTGACCCCGGACTTCAGCACGACAAACCCGATCGGCGTCTGGCCTTTCAGCTCGTCCTTCGCCCCGATCACGGCGCATTCGGCAACGTCCTTGTGCGCCGCCAGCACTTCCTCCATCGCGCCGGTGGACAGCCGGTGTCCGGCGACGTTGATGATGTCGTCCGTTCGGCCCATCACGAACACGTCGCGATCCTGATCGATCATTCCGGCATCGCCGGTGCGGTACCAGCCCGGGAAGTCGGCGAGGTAGGCGTTGCGGTAGCCCTCGTCATTGTTCCACAGCGTCGGCGCGCAGCCGGGCGGCAGCGGCAGGCGGACGCACAAATTGCCGACCTCCGCGGGCGGCAGTTCGCGCCCATCGTCGTCCAGCACGTGCAGGTCGTACCCCGGGCACGGACGCCCGCCGGAGCCGGGCTTGAAGGGGAACAGCCCATACTCGCGGAACCCGCCGGTGATCGCCCAGCCGGTCTCGGTCTGCCACCAATGGTCCACCACTGGCAGCTTCAGCAGCTCGGTCGCCCAGATCGCGGTCGGCGGATCGCAGCGCTCGCCGGCAAGGAACAGGACCTCGAACTTCGACAGATCGTATTTGGACGGGAACGTGCCGTCGGGGTCCTGCTGCCGGATCGCACGGAACGCGGTGGGGGCGGTGAACAGAACCTTGACCCCATGCTGCGCGACGATGCGCCAGAACGCGCCGGCATCCGGCGTGCCGACCGGCTTGCCCTCGTACATGACCGACGTGCAGCCGCGCAGCAGCGGTGCGTAGACGATGTAGCTGTGCCCGACCACCCAGCCCACGTCGGACGCGGCCCAGAACACGTCGCCGGTATCGAGGCCGTACTCCATCATCATGGTCTTCCACAGCGCCACCGCGTGGCCGCCGTTGTCGCGCACCATCCCCTTCGGCTTCCCGGTCGTGCCGGACGTGTAGAGGATGTAGAGCGGGTCGGTCGCGGCCACCGGCACCGGATCATGCGGCGCCGCATTCGCCTCGGCCTCAAGGAAATCATGGTCGCGGCCAGGGGTCAGCTCGGCGATCGCCTGTTCCCGCTGCAGCATCAGGACGGCCGAGGGCTTGTGCGGTGAAATCGCGATCGCGGCATCCAGCAACGGCTTGTATTTGACCACCCGGCCCGGCTCCAGGCCGCAGGACGCAGAGACGATTACCTTGGGTTTGGCGTCGGCGATGCGCACGGCCAGCTCCGCCGCGGCGAAGCCGCCGAACACCACGCCGTGGATGGCACCCAGCCGGGCGCAGGCCAGCATGGCGATCGGCGCCTCCGCCACCATCGGCATGTAGATCACCACGCGGTCGCCGTATCCGACGCCGAGCGCGGCCAGGGCTCCGGCCACCTTGGCGACCCGGTCGCGCAGCTCCCGGTACGTGTATTTCACGATCTTGCCGGTCATCGCGCTGTCCCAGATCAGCGCGAGCTGGTCGCCGCGGCCGGCATCCACGTGGCGGTCCAGGCAGTTGTAGGACGTGTTCATCACCCCGCCGGGGAACCAGCGGCCGAACGGGCCGGAGGACGGGTCGAACACTTTGTCCCAGCGCTTGTACCAGGTGATGCCCTCGGCGGCCTCGGCCCACCAGCCCTCGGGGTCACGCTTCCAGGCGTCGAACTCTTTGTCGTAGTCCGAAGCGGTCAGGACTTCGCTCATTTGACGTCTCCCTCCATTTGTTACCCTCCAATTAGCCGGTGCGCAGGCGTTCCGGCAATCCTGGTTTTGCCCATCTTTCAGGCCTGCTATCCGCGCTCGGCGCTTGACGGCCGGGCTCACGATCTGTTCATACGATGGCAAACGAACAAGGCGGACACGGGCTTGTCACACTCCCAGCAGCTTGCGGAGCCGGGTCCCGACCCGCTCGACGGGTTCGTTCTCGAGGACCATATCGGCTTCTGGCTGCGCCGTGTGGCTCTGCGCCACGCGCATGTGTTCCAGGAGACGCTGGCCGGCCACGAGCTGACCGCCCCGCAATATGCGGCGCTCAGCAAGACGGTCGAGTTGGGGCGCGTGACTCAGAACAGGCTGGGCCGTATGACGGCGATGGACCCGGCCACCATTCAGGGCGTGGTCAAACGCCTGATCGACCGCGGGCTGATCGCCCGCACCAGCGATCCGCTGGATCGCCGGACCGCCGTGCTGGTGCCGACCGCTTCCGGCTCCGAGCTGATTACCGCCACCGTGGCGCTGGCGCGGCGCTCCCACGCCGCGGTGCTGGCGCCGTTGTCCGAAACGGAGCAGCAGCAATTGATTGCGATGCTGCGCAGGATGGTTTGAAACAGATGGATGCTCCGGTTCTCGGCTTCGGCCTCGATTTCCGCACCCTTGCCGACCGCGATGGCCTGGTCGCGCTGGACCGCGCCTTTCTTTTGCGGCTGGCCGCCGAGCAGCCGGCCCTGCATGCCAGGCTGCTTGCGGCGCGGGCGGCTCCCGCGACACTGCCCCCCAAGGACGAGGGCGAGCTGGTCGTAGCCCTTGGCCCCCATCTCGATGCCTTCGTCGCCGCGCTGTTCGGCATCGAGGCGGAGACGCTGGCGCTCGCCCGTGAAACCCACACGCTGGATGCGGTCCACGCCTGCAAGCGGCTGTTCGTGCAGCGCCAGGCGGTGAAGAAATACCCCGACCCCGCCTGGTTCGACGGTCCCGACCTGCGCGCCGCGCTGGAAGCGCGTTTCGGTGAGCCATTCTCCGAGCTTGCCTTCGCAACGCATGTCGCCGGCTGGGAGAAGGCGGGGGATGCCGAGGCGATCGACCTCGCGTTGCGCTATGCTGCCTGGGCGGCGTTGACCGCTGCCGGCAAGGCAGCGCATCGCGGCGGGACACTGTTCCATATCCCGGGCAAGGTCGATCCCGCGCACCTGGTTCCGGTCGAAACCATCGAGCGCGACGGCGTGACGATGCTGCGCCTGCCGGAGCACGACTGGCGTTGCCGCGAGGGGTTTGCCCTGACCGATACCGGCATGACCCGCCAGCAGGCGCTGGATCAGATGAACTACTGCATCTGGTGCCACGGCCAGGGCAAGGATAGCTGCAGCAAGGGGCTGCGCGACCGCAAGACCGGCGACTTCCAGAAATCGCCATTCGGCGTGACGCTGACCGGGTGTCCGCTGGACGAGAAGATCAGCGAGATGCACATGCTGCGCGCCCAGGGCAGCGTGCTCGGCGCGTTCGCGGCCATCGCGGTGGACAACCCGATGATGGCGGCCACCGGCCACCGCATCTGCAACGACTGCATGAAGGCCTGCATCTACCAGAAGCAGGAGCCGGTCGATATTCCACAGGCGGAAACCTCGGTCCTGAAGGACGTGCTGGCGCTGCCCTGGGGGTTCGAAATCTACGCGCTGCTGACGCGCTGGAATCCGCTGGATATCCGCCGTCCGCTGCCGAAGCCGGACAGCGGCCGCAAGGTGCTGATCGTCGGGCTGGGGCCGGCCGGGTTTACCCTGGCGCACCACCTGATGAACGACGGCCACACCGTGGTGGCGATCGACGGGCTCAAGATCGAGCCGCTGAGCTTCGACCCGACCCTGCCGGTCCGCGACACGGACTCGCTGTTCGAGAACCTGGACGACCGGGTGATGGCCGGGTTCGGCGGCGTCGCCGAGTACGGCATCACCGTGCGCTGGAACAAGAATTATCTGAAACTGGTGCGGCTGCTGCTGGAGCGGCGGAGCAGTTTCGCCCATTTCGGCGGTGTGCGCTTCGGCGGCACCGTGTCGATCGACGACGCCTGGGCGATGGGCTTCGACCACATCGCGCTGTGCATGGGCGCCGGGCGGCCCACCGTGCTGGATATCCCGAACGGGCTGGCGCGCGGCGTGCGGCAGGCATCGGACTTCCTGATGGCGCTGCAGCTTACCGGCGCGGCCAAGTTCTCCTCCATCACCAACCTGCAGATCCGCATGCCTGTGGTGGTGATCGGCGGCGGGCTGACCGCGGTCGACACCGCGACCGAAAGCCTCGCCTATTACGTGCGCCAGGTGGAAAAATTCGCCGTCCGCTACCGCACGCTGATCTCTGAGCGCGGCGAGCAAGCCGTGCGGGCGCGCTGGGACGAGGAAGAGCTGGCGATCGCCGACGAGTTCCTCGGCCACGCCGCGGCGATCCGTGCGGAACGGGAGGCGGCTGCGCGCGAGAGCCGGTCGCCGCGGATCGCGCACCTGCTGGAGAGCTGGGGCGGCGCCACCGTCGCCTATCGCCGGCGGCTGGTGGACAGCCCCTCCTACACGCTGAACCACGAGGAAGTGGCCAAGGCGATGGAGGAGGCGGTGCGATTCGCCGAGGGCCTGACGCCCACCGCCGTCGATGTGGACCAGCACGGCCACGCCAGTGCGCTGCGCCTGGTGCGCGCCGACGGCTCCGAGGCGGTGCTGCCGGCCCGTTCCATCCTGGTGGCGGCCGGCACGCAGCCCAACACCGTGCTTGCGCGTGAGGACGACCGGATCGCGATCGACGGCAAGTATTTCCAGGCGGTGGACGAGTCCGGCGCCCCGGTGACGCCGGTGCGCGGCTTCGTCAAGCCGGACCATGCGCGCGTTCTGATGCACCGCGAGGAAGACGGGCGGTTCATCAGCTTCTTCGGCGACCTGCACCCGAGCTTCTTCGGCAACGTGGTGAAGGCGATGGGCGGGGCCAAGCGCGGCTACCCGGTTGTCTCGCGCGCGCTTGCCGCCCGGGAAGCGACGCCCGTGTCCGGCGCCGGGCTGATCGCACGCTGCCGCGACGAACTGGCCGTGACCGTCCACTCGGTGAACCGGCTGACGCCCACCATCGTCGAAGTGATCCTGCGCGCGCCCGCCGCCGCGCGCGCGTTCAAGCCGGGCCAGTTCTACCGGCTGCAGAACTACGAAGTCCTGGCGTCGCGCTTTGCCGAGGCCGGCCCGGATGGCCACGGCATCGCCACGGTGCTCGCCATGGAAGGGCTGGCGATGACCGGCGCCTGGACCGACAAGGCGAAAGGCCTGGTGTCGGTGATCGCGCTGGAGATGGGCGGCAGTTCCGACCTGTGCGCGATGCTGAAGCCGGGCGAGCCGGTCGTGTTGATGGGACCCACCGGCACGCCCACCGAAATCCATCCCAACAGCACGGTGGCGCTGGTTGGCGGCGGCCTGGGCAACGCGGTGCTGTTCTCGATCGGCGCGGCGTTGCGTGCCGCCGGAACGCGCGTGATCTACTTTGCCGGCTACAAGGCGCTGCGCGACCGGTACAAGGTCGAGGAAATCGAGCGCGCCGCCGACGTGATCATCTGGTCCTGCGACGAATCGCCCGGTTTCGCGCCCAACCCTGCGCGCCCGCAAGACCACACCTTCGTCGGCAACATCGTGCAGTCGATGGCATCGTACGGGGCGGGGTTCCTCGGCGAGCAGGCGGTGCCGCTGAACGAGGCGGAGCACCTGATCGTTATTGGCTCAAACCGGATGATGCAGGCCGTTGGCGTGGCGCGGACCGGGGTGCTGGCGCCTTATCTAAAGAAGGGCCACACGGCGATCGGGTCCATCAACTCGCCGATGCAGTGCATGATGAAGGAAGTCTGCGCCCAGTGCCTGCAGCCGCATATCGATCCCGAGACCGGCGAACGGACCGTCGTGTTCTCCTGCTTCAACCAGGACCAGGCGCTGGATCGCGTCGATTTCCCCGCGCTGCATGAACGGCTGCTGCAGAACAACGTGCAGGAGAAGCTGACCGCGCAATGGATCGATCGCGTGTTGCGCCAGACGGAGGCGAGGCCGGCGGCGGCGTAGCGAGACCGGTATCGTAGCAACAGCGCCTGAAAGGGCGCTGGCTACCTCTCATTCGTAATGTTGGTCTCTTGGGACAAACAGATTGGCTTAACGACGGCAAGTATCCGTTCGTTGGATGTCCTGACATCCAAAATAGATAGCAATTCAAAATAGCCAGACTCAAAGTAACGGAAGGTCTGTGCCTTGCCATGTTGGTTTAGCCACGATACCACCAGCTCTGTGTGCTTCTTATTAACGCTTATAAAGATGTCTCAGGTTCTGGCTTTTTCG
>Ga0302202_10003695_pt1 | contig 16643 bp, 17 predicted proteins | sample II_Bog_N3_3_FD_194579 | JGI IMG/M metagenome (GOLD analysis project Ga0302202, IMG submission 194579) | Peat permafrost microbial communities from Stordalen Mire near Abisko, Sweden - II_Bog_N3_3 | ecosystem: Environmental > Terrestrial > Soil > Wetlands > Peat | place: Sweden: Abisko...
ACTCGGCGCTCCGCAAGGCGGGTCGGACCACGGGAGCCGCCGCCGCCGCCGGCCGGCGGGCGGTGGACGGGCACCGGCCCCAGGTCGAGGACGGGGTCCGGCGGACCATCCGCGGCGCCGGGCGGTGGGCCGGGAAGCTGGCGGGCCCCAAGGAGCCCACCGAGGCGCCCACCGAGGAGCCCACCGAGGCGCCCACCGAGGCACCCCCCGATGCCGACCGGACCTGACCGGTTCCGGATCCGGGGAGTGGGACGGTGACCACCACGGATGACGTGCTGGCCCTCGCCGACCGCCTGTGGGAAGGCGACCCGGGCACCGGCGGATCGGGCATCGATCCCATGGCCCCCGGCGGAGGACTGGCGGAGGTCGCCGACGGCGTGGCCTTCGTGCCCTCCTTCGCCAACGTGGCCGCCGTGTCCACCGACGAGGGTCTCGTGCTGGTCGACGTGGGCAGCCCGTTCCTGTCGGGACAGGTCCACCGGACCCTGCGCTCGTGGTCGGACGCGCCCCTCCACACCGCCGTCTACTCCCACGGCCACATCGACCACGTCTTCGGCGTCCACCGGTGGGAGGCCGACGCCGAGGCCCACGGCTGGCCGGCACCGGAGGTCGTGGCCCACGAGGCCGTGGCCGAACGGTTCGACCGCTACGTCCGCACCGCCGGGTACAACACGGTGGTCAACCGCCGCCAGTTCGGCCTGGACGACCTCGAGTGGCCCACGCGGTACCGCTATCCCGACCGCACCTTCCGGGACCGGCTCGACCTCACCGTCGGGGGCGTGCGGGCCGAGCTCCACCACGCCCGCGGCGAAACGGACGACCACGCCTGGACGTGGTTCCCGGCGCAACGCGTGCTGGGCACCGGCGATCTGTTCATCTGGGCGTCGCCCAACGCCGGCAACCCCCAGAAGGTCCAGCGCTATCCCCTCGAGTGGGCCGAGGCCCTGCGCCGCATGCTCACGCTGTACGACGACGGCGCCGCCGGCCCGGAGGTGCTGCTGCCCGGCCACGGGTACCCGATCATGGGCCGGGACCGGATCCGCCGGGCCCTGTCCGAGACGGCCGAACTGCTGGAGTCGCTGGTGGCCCAGACCCTCGAGCTCATGAACGGCGGGGCCCGCCTCGACGAAGCGATCCACACGGTCACCCCGCCCGCCCACCTCCTGGCCCGGCCCTACCTCCAGCCGGTCTACGACGAGCCGGAATTCGTCGTGCGGGGCATCTGGCGCCGTTACGGCGGCTGGTGGGACGGCAACCCGGCGACGCTCAAGCCGGCGCCCGAGGCCGCCCTGGCCAGGGAGCTGGCCGACCTGTCCGGCGGCCCCGGTGCGCTGGCCGACCGGGCCCTGGCCCTGGTGGGGTCGGTGGACGCGGGTCCGTATCCGGAGGAGGCGCTGCGCATCGCCGGGCACCTGGCCGAGCTGGCCTGGCTGGCCGCCCCGGACGACCCGGGCGTGGCCGACGCCCGCCGTGTCGTCTTCACCCGACGGGCCGACACCGCCACGTCGACCATGGCCCTGGGCGTCTTCGGCTGGGCCGCGAGGGAGTCCCGGGGCACCCGCGCCGCCGGTCCCTCCGACCCGGTGGGAGAACCCGAAATTCCGCCCCTGTGACCAGGGGTTTCGCGCTCCCTCCCTGCCTGGTGGCTCAACTTCTCAATTCCGCGCGGACCCCACTAGTGTTTCGCCCGTGATCGCCTTCACAAACGGATCTCCGACGCCCCTGCCCGACCGCGACCGAACGTCTGCCGACACGCCGGAGGCCCCGGCCGCCGGGCGCCGATGGAAGCGGTGGGCCGCCGGACTCGCCGTGGCCGCACCCCTCGTCCTGGGGGGTTGCAACTTCTATCCGAGCTACGGCGCCAGCCGAGGCGCCACCACCCAGGGGCAGGACACGTTCAAGCTCTACTCCGGGATGATGACCACCGGCATCATCATCGGCGGGTTCGTCGGCCTCCTGATCCTCTTCACCGTCCTGCGTTACCGCCGGCGTTCGGACGAGATGCCGAAGCAGTTCCACGAGAGCATCCCGATCGAGATCCTCTACACCGGCATCCCGGTGCTGGTCGTGGCCGCCCTGTTCCTGTTCACCGTGATCACGGAGAACAAGGTCGACGCCACCGTGCCGTTGGCCGCCAAGATCACCGCCACCGGCAACCCGGTGGTCGACGTGAAGGTGACGGCCTTCCAGTGGGGCTGGCGGTTCGACTACCCGAACGACAACGTCTCGGTGTCGGGCGAGGTCACCAACGGGCCCCAGAACCACGGGCCCCAGATGGTCCTCCCCTACGGCCAGACGGTCCAGGTCACGCTGGTGTCCAACGACGTCATCCACGGCTTCTACGTTCGGGACTTCAACTTCAGCCGCTACGCCCTGCCCGGCGTGGTCAACACGTTCGACCTCAACATCATCAATCCGGGCTTCTATCCCGGGCAGTGCACCCAGATCTGCGGGCTGTACCACTCCGAGATGCTGTTCAGCGTGCGGGCCGTCAGCCCGGCCCAGTACCGGACGTGGCTCCAGGGCGAGGTGGCCACCGGGCACACCATCAAGCGGGTGCCCGAGCCGGCGGCCAACACCCCTCCGCCGTATGACCACGTGACCACGTCCAACGCCCTGGCTGCGCCCGCTTCGAAGAAGGGTTCCCTGTGACCACCACCATCGAGTCCCCCGACCTGATCGAGCCCGAGGAGCCGGGTGGCCCCGGTGCCCACGGGCACGCGGAGGGCGACCACGAGGCCGCCCACGAGCACCACGGGCCCCACGGCATCCTCAATTGGCTGACCTCGACGGACCACAAGGTCATCGGCAAGTCGTACATGATCACCGCCCTGGTCACGTTCTTCATCTCGGGGGTGATGGCCCTCGTCATCCGGGCGCAGCTCGCCGATCCGACCTCGTCGCTCGTCAACTTCCAGACGTACAACGAGCTGTTCACCATGCACGGCAGCCTCATGCTGTACCTGTTCGCCGGTCCGTTCGCCTTCGGTGGCCTCGCCAACTACATCGTGCCGCTGCAGGTCGGGGCGCCGGACATGGCCTACCCCCGCCTCAACGCCCTCTCCTACTGGCTCTACCTGGGCGGGGCGTCGATGATGACCCTGAGCTTCGTGGTGGCCGGCGGTGCGGCGAGCTTCGGCTGGGTGGCCTACGCCCCGCTCTCCAACTCCATCAACTCCCCGGGCACCGGCACCGACCTCTGGCTGCTGTCGCTGGGGCTCACCGGGTTCTCGGCCATCTTCACCGGGGTGAACCTGGTGGCCACGATCTTCTACCTCCGCGCACCCGGCATGACCATGTTCCGGGTGCCGATCTTCTCGTGGAACATGCTGGTGACCGGCATCCTCATCCTGATCGCCTTCCCCGTGCTGTTCGGCGCCGTGGTGATGCTCTTCTGCGACCGGCACTTCGGCACCCACATCTACTCCGTCCAAGGAGGTGGTGTCCCGGTGCTCTGGCAACACCTCTTCTGGTTCTTCGGGCACCCGGAGGTCTACATCCTGGCCTTGCCCTACTTCGGCATCGTGACGGACATCATCCCGGTGTTCAGTCGCAAGCCGCTCTTCGGCTACCGGGGCATGGTGTTCGCCACCCTGTCGATCGCCGCGCTGTCGACCGGCGTGTGGGCCCACCACATGTTCACCACCGGCGTCGTGCTGCTGCCCTTCTTCAGCCTGCTCTCGTACCTCATCGCCATCCCGACGGGCATCAAGTTCTTCAACTGGATCGGGACGATGTGGGGCGGCCAGCTCAGCTTCCAGACACCGATGCTGTTCTCGATGGGGTTCCTGTTCGCCTTCCTCATGGGCGGCGTGACCGGTGTCCTGCTCGCCTCGCCCCCGGTGGACTTCATGACCCACGACACGTACTTCGTGGTCGCGCACTTCCACCAGGTGCTGATCGGGACCACCGTGTTCGCCGGGTTCGCCGGGTTCTACTTCTGGTATCCGAAGATGTTCGGCCGGATGCTGAGCGAGCGCCTCGGCAAGCTGCACTTCTGGTTCCTGTTCATCGGCTTCTGGGTCACCTTCGTGCCCCAGTACCTCGTGGGCCTGAAGGGGATGCCCCGTCGCGTCGCCGACTACCTCAGCTCCAACGGGTGGACGGGACTCAACCAGCTCTCGACGGTCGGCGCCTTCGTCATCGGGTTCTCCTTCCTCTTCTTCTTCGCCAACCTCATCCAGTCGTGGCGGAAGCCCGTCCCGGCCGGTGACAACCCGTGGGACGGCGGGGCACTCGAGTGGTTCACCTCGTCCCCCCCGCCGCACCACAACTTCACCCACCTGCCGCCGATCCGCTCGGAGCGGCCCACGTGGGACTACAACCATCCTGAGCACCGCAAGGACGAGTCGCACGGCGACAAGCGCCATCGGGAACACGACCAGAAGAAGGAGACCGTGGGGGCGAACTCATGAGGGTCAACGGGACGTTCCTCGCGCTGATCGGCGCCTTCTTCGGCATCATCGCCCTCATCTACTGGTTCACCGCCTACGAGGACGCCGGCTTCCTGATGCTCATCGGCTCGGCCTTCCTCGGACTGCTCCCCGGCAGCTACTACCTGTGGTGGTCCCGGCGGATGCGGCCGCTCGAGGGTGACGAGCCGGACGCCACACCGAGCAGCGGCGCCGGGGTCATCGACTCGTTCCCCGGGTCGAGCATCTGGCCCTTCCTCCTGGGCATGGGGGCGTTCTTCGCCACCCTCACCTTCGCGTTCGGGCTCTGGCTGGCCCCCATCGCCGTCGCCCTCGGCCTGTCCGCCGTCATCGGCGGGGTGGTCGAGAGCCGCCGCGGCGGCACCGTCTGAGCCGGCACTGACTGAGCCTCCGCCGGCGACCGATCCCGGTGGGACGGTGCGCCGGCACACCACCGCGGCGGGTCGGCGCACCTGACAGGATTGACGCATGTCCCCCGGTGTGCGCCTGGCCGCAGTGTCCCTCGACAGCTCCGATCCGGCCGCGCTCGCCGACTTCTACCGGCAGCTCCTCGGTCTCGAGCTGTACTTCGAGTCGGAGGACTTCGTCGCCCTGAAGGGCGCGGGGATCCTGCTCACCACCCAGCGGGTCGCCGACCACGTCCCGCCGGACTGGCCGGGAGCGGCCGTGCCGAAGCAGATCCACCTCGAGCTGGCCGTCCAGGACCTGGAGACCGCCGAGGCCGAGGCCCTGGCGCTGGGTGCCACCCGGCCTGACCAGCAGCCGAATCCGGAGCACTGGCGGGTCCTGATCGACCCGGCGGGCCACCCGTTCTGCATCACGACGCTCATCCCCGACGACTGACCCGGGGCGCCGTCCGAGGACCTGGCGGAGGTTGGCTCAGCCGGCGCCGTGGAAGGGGGCGGCGAAGCTGAACACGCCACCGTCGGACGCGTCCAGCCAGTAGCCACCGGTGGCGGCGTCCGCCGCCATGCCCACCACGGGTGCCGCGAGCGGGGTCCCGCCCATGGAGCCATGGAACGCCGCGTCGCCGAAGGCGAAGACGCCGCCGTCCGTCGCCGCCAGCCAGTAGCCGGCGCCGTCGGCCGTCGGCGCCATGGCCGTGACCGGCCGGTACAGGACCAGATCGCCCGTGGACCCGAGGAACGGCGCGGCGAACGCGAAGATCCCACCGTCGGAGGCCACGAGCCAGTAGCCCCGGGTGACCCGGTCGGTGGCGATCCCGACGATCGGCTCGTTGAGCGGCCGACCACCCATGGAGCCGTGGAAGGCGGCGTCGCCGAAGGCGAACACACCACCGTCCGCGGCTACCAGCCAGTAACCCCTGCCGGTCGGTGAGGGCGTCATGCTGACCACCGGGGCGTTCAGCGGCCTGCCGCCCATCGAACCGTAGAAGTGGGCGTCACCGAAGCTGAAGATGCCCCCGTCCGCCGCCACCAGCCAGTAGCCCCCACCGTCCGGCGTGGCCACGATGTGGGTGACCGGGGCGTTCAGGGGCATCCCGGACATCGAGCCGTAGGAACGGGCCCCGCCACGGGGGACGACGTCCCCGGCCGAGTCGGCCAGCCAGTACCCGTCACCCGTCGGGGTCGACGCCATGCCGACCACCGGCTCGACCAGCGCATCGAGGTTCGGGCTCGACACGATGGTCCACGTGCTGCCGTTCCACGACTCGACCAGCGTCCGCGGCGTGTCCGGATCGCCCACCGGGAGGTCGTACCAGCCGACCGCCAGACACGCCGTCGGGGACGAGCAGGAGACGTTCTGGAGGTTGTTGCGGGTCGCGCTCGGACTGGGACTCGGCTCGATGGTCCACGTGCTGCCGTTCCAGGACTCGACCAGGGTGTCCTGCCGGACGGCCGCCCCGGGCGCGAAGTGGGAACCGACAGCCACGCACGCGGTCGTTGAGCTGCAGTAGACGTGGTTGAGGGTGTCACCCGGGCCTGCCGCCCCCGGGGTGGGTTCGATCGACCACGTGGACCCGTTCCAGGCCTCGACCAGCGTCGACGCGACACTGGTGGCGTCCGCGATCGAGTCCCCGACGGCCACGCAGAACGTGGCACTCCGGCACGTCACCCCGTACAGGGCGGTGATCGACCCGGCCACGCTGGGCGCGGGCACGACCGACCACGACGAGCCGTTCCACCCCAGCACGAGCGCGTTCCCGCCGTTGTCCCACCCGATCGCCGTGCAGTCGGTGGCACCGGCGCACGACACGTCGGACAGGTAGCCGCCACCGACGGGCCCGGTACCGGGGGCGATCGACCAGGTGACCCCGTTCCACTGCTCGACCAGGGTCTGGAAGTCGTAGACGTCCTCGTCCCAGGTGGCCCCGACCGCCACGCACGACGTGGGGCCGGCGCACGACACACCGCTCAGGACGTTGATCTTTCCGGGGACGTCCGGCGTCGGGACCACGGTCCACGCCGACCCGTCCCAGGACTCGATCAGGGTCTCCGGGTCGATCCCGACCATCGCCGAACCGGCCGCCACGCAGCGGGTCGGCCCGGTGCACGACACGCTGACGAGGTCGTTGAGGGAGGGACTCGGACTGGGCGTGGGCACGACCCCCCACGCCCGGCCGTCCCACGCCTCCACCAGGGTCTGGGTCGATACCGGCGGACTGCCGCCGCCGCCGACCGCGACACAGTCCGTCGCGCTCGGACAGGACAGCCCGTCCAGGCGACTCACGAGGAACCCGTTCGGGCGGGGTGCCGAGGCGTGCGATGCCGAGCTCACCGCGGCGTCGGCCGCCCTGCTCCTGACCGTCGACGCACCGGCGCCCGACAGCAGTACGCCGAACGTCAGCCCGGCAGCCAGGGCCGCGACCGCCGCCGTGCGTGCCGTGCCGACGGCATATCCGCCGGGTGTGCTCACGTCCCCCATCCTCCGCCTCCACCCGGAGGCCGACCAGGGTCGCAAGTCCCGCGCACCCCGGCCACACCGGGGTCCGGCCCGGGTGGCGCGGCGCGGCACGGGAGTCCCCGTAGGATCTGACGGATCGACGGTGGCCGTCACCGGGGCGAGGAGAGGTCGTGCGAACCAGGATCGCGAGGCGTGCCGCGCTGCTCCCGTTGGGGCTGGCCGGCATGGTGGGCGCGGTGGGACTGTCGGGCCTGATGGGCGTGGTGGCGACACCGCTGCCGGCGGGTGCCGCATCGGCGCCGTTGATGGTCGTCCGACCGGAGATCAGCGGCACGCCGGGCCCGGCATCGGTGACCGTCACCTGGACACCGGGCCGGGACGGCGGCGACCCCATCACCGGGTTCACGGTCACCGCGGCCGACCTGACCACGCCCGCGCACGGCCACCAGACCTGCGTCGTCGGCGTCGTCACCGGCGTCACCATGCAGACCCCGGCCTATTCCGGGCCCGACGCCTGCACCGTCCACGGTCTGACCGCCGGCGACCGGTACACCTTCACCGTTACGGAGACCACAGCTGGCGGCACCAGCCCGCCCAGCGCACCCAGCCCCGTCGTGATCCCCACGGGGTCGAACGACCCCCACCCCGGCTACTGGCTCGTGGGCTCCGACGGCGGGGTCTTCAGCTTCGGGGCGGCCTCGTTCCACGGCTCCACCGGCAACCTCGTGCTCCAGCGGCCGGTGGTGGGCATGGTCCCGACCGCGGACCACGAGGGCTACTGGGAGGTCGCCTCCGACGGAGGCGTCTTCGCCTTCGGCGACGCCGGCTTCTACGGGTCGATCCCGGGCCTCGGCATCGCGCCGGCAGGCAGCACCGGCACGGCGCATCGGCTCAACGCCCCGGTCGTGGCCATCGTTCCCTCCGTGGACGGCCACGGCTACTTCATGGTGGCGGCCGACGGCGGGGTGTTCGCCTTCGGGGACGCCGCCTTCGCCGGGTCGTGCCCGGGGATCGGCACCTGCCCGGGCAGCGCGGTGTCCGTGCTGCCCGACACCACCGGCAAGGGCTACTGGCTGGTGACCTCGGTCGGCGCGGTGTACGCCTTCGGCGACGCCCCCTTCGAGGGCGCACCGGGCGCGACACCGTCGCCCATCACGTCCGCCGTGCACACCCTCGACGGGGCGGGCTACTGGATCCTGACGGCCGACGGATCGGTCTACGCCTACGGCGACGCCTCCTACCTCGGCGGGGCCTCCACGGCGGCCGCCTCCGACCCCGCCACCGCGGTCTTCACCCCCGCCGACTACGGCGGCTACTGGATCGCAACGGCCGACGGCGCGGTCTCCTCGTTCGGCAGCGCCCCCTTCGAGGGGGACATGTCCGGCAGCCACCTCAACGGATCGATCGTCGCCGCGGCGGGGATCTGACACCGGGATCCCCGACGGCGGCGGTCAGCCGGAGATCTCCACCAGGGCGATGCGGTTGCCGTCGGGGTCGGTGTGCACCGGCAGGTCGGACACGGGGATGGCGGCGAAGAGCGCCTCGATGCCGGTCACGTGGCGCCTGTCCCGCGTCAGGCGATGACCTCGTCCTTCAGGTTCTGCCGGAGCCAGGCGCGGACCTCGTCGGAGTCCTCGTGCCCGTGCACGGTGACGGCGTGCTGGGTGGCAGCGGTCACCACCTCGTCCTCCTCGCCCGAGATCGTGAGCGTGCACCCGCTCTCACTCGGGAAGTCCCGGCAGTCGGCGATCTTGCGTCCCATGTGAATTCTCCCTCTTGTCACGTGACCGCGCCGCGCCGCTGCGCAGCCGCTACAGCTCCTCGACCCCTCGGACGTCCAGGTTGCGGAACGTCATCGGACCGTCGCAGAGCTCGGCGACCCGCTCGGCGGACGCGGCCGTCTCCGGTAGTGCGGAATCGGCCGTGGCGTCATCGAAGGTCCGACGACCTGGACGGCGGTCTCCGGTCGGTCCCGGTCCTTCGTGAAGGTGCCCCGCTGGCCGGTGCGCCGGCCGGTCGTCTGCGCACGCCACCCGCTGACCAGTGCCTCGACCTCGTCGGGCCGGGACGTCGTCAGTTCGATGATCTGCACGAACGCCATGTGCCAACCTCCGCCAGCGTCCCCTCCTGTGCAGGGTAAACCCGGGAGGACCATGACACAAGAGGTCGCCGGAACGTGCCGCCTGCTAGGCCTCGGCGTTGCCGATGTCGGCGAGCACGCCGATCATGGACTCCATGCGGGCACGCGAGCTGCGGTAGGTCGGGCCGGTGGTCAGACCACCGTCCACGGCGATGGCCTGGCCGTTGACGAAGCTCGACGAGTCACCGGCCAACCACAGGGCGCACTCGGCGATGTCAAGGGGCATGCCCGAGCGCCGCATCGGGGCCACGTCGGCCAGCACCGTCTCCATGACCGCCACCGTGGCCTGGGCCGCCTGGCCGTCGAGGCCGGCGCCCCGGCCGAAGATCGACGTGGCGATCCCGCCCGGGCAGATGGCGTTCACCCGCACGCCGTCCTCGCCCAGCTCGTTGGCCGTGGTCCGGGTGAGGTGGGCGATGGCCGCCTTGCAGGCGCTGTAGTCGTGCCCGCCGGCATTGGCCGTGAGCCCGGCCACGCTCGCCGTGTTGATGATGCTGCCGTGCCCCTGCGGCCGCATGACCCGCGCCGCGGCCCGGATGCCCAGGAACACCCCGCGCAGGTGGATGCCCACGGTCCGGTCGAACATCGCCATGTCGATGTCCTCCACCCGGCCGATCGAGCCCGGGTTGCCGGCATTGTTGAAGACGCAGTCGAGACCACCGAAGGTGGACTGCGACTCCTCGATGGCCCGCTCGACCTCCCCCTCGAGGGCCACGTCGACGTGGACGAAGCGGGCGTTGTCGCCCAGTTCGTCGGCGATCACCCGGCCCCGCTCGTCGTCGACGTCGGCCAGCACCACCGACGCCCCCTCGGCCACGAAGAGTCGGGCGGTCTGCTCGCCGATGCCACTGGCGGCTCCGGTGATGACGGTGCGGCGGCCTTCGAGGCGGGACATGGCGGACTCCGATCGGTGGGGGTGGAACGGGGCGCATCGTCGCACGCCCACCGGGGACCGTCAACGTGGTCGACCGTCACCCCGCAGGGTCGCCCGCCAGGGCCAGGAGCTCCTGCCAGCCGTCCGGGCTCAGGGCGTAGTTGGCGGTGGCGTTGGACGCGAAGAGCCGCCACGCGGGTGGATGGACCAGCATGGCCGTCACGGCCACGACGGACGGCAGGACGGCACGCACGTCGCCCCGGAGCGGGGTGAGTTCCTCGGCACTGCCCCGGTAGTCGCCGTCGCGGCGGAGCACCGCCACCACCTCGTCCAGGACCGCCCGTCGCGGACGGGGTCGCCGGGCCGCGCCGAGCAGCGCCAGCAGCGCCTGGTGGGTGCGGACGCCCGGGACGCCCGGCGGCTGGGCGGGCGGAGCGCCGCCCAGCGCCAGCTCCACCAGGGGCCCGACCAGGTCGACCCCCGACCGGAGCGCATTGCCGGGCTCCACCAGCCGCGGATTCACATCGATGTAGCGGGGGTGCCCGTCGACCAGGATGGCGTCCACCGACAGGGCCCCGTGCCAGGCGAGGTCGGCGCCGAGGACGGTGAGGTGGTCACGGACCTCCGGCAGGTCGACCGACCGCTTGTGGCTGGCCCCTCCCCCGGCGCCCTCCCGCACCCGCAGGTTGGCGTGGGAGGCGACGAGCCTCCCCCGGTCGAACACGGACTGCCCCATGACCAGCGGTCCGTCGAGGGCCACCTGGACCACCACGCCGCCGGGCCCGAATCCGCCGTCGGCGGTGAGCTCGTCGGCGAGCCGCCGGGCCTGGTGCCCGTCCTCCACGCGCACGACGCCGCGCGATGCCGTGCCGATGGGCAGTTTGACGTAGGCCGGGAACACCTCCCACGCCCGGAGCCCATCGGCCTCCGGCACCACCGTCGTCGGTGGCTGCGGGAGTCCGACCCGGTCGAGGGTCCGGTGCGCGGCCACCTTGTCCTGCACGGCGGCGAGGGCGGCGAAGTCCGGCACGACGGTGGCCACCCGGGCCGCCGCCAACCGGTCGGGACAGGCCGCCAGCACGGCCACCTGCTCCTGGGTGGGGAGGAGCGCATCGAAGCGGCCGGCCGACCACACCGACAGGGCCGCGTCGAGCCAGGCGAGCGGGTCCGTGCCGTACGCGGGGACGCGGTGGAGCCGGCGGACGCACCGGGTGAACCGGGTCAGGGCCAGCGGATCGGGCGACAGCACCTCGACCTCGTACCCGGCCTGGGCCAGCCGTCCCGCCGCCTGCCGGGCCGTCAGGCCCGAGCCGTCGCTGAGCAGGATCCGCACCCGCCCAGTCTGCCAGGCGGCCTCAGGTCACCCCGGGGGGCAGGTAGTAGGCGTTGAGGGCCCGGTCGCGGTACTCGAGGGCCTCGGCGAGCGACGGGGCCCGGGCCGCGCCGGCGGCCAGCGCGTCCCGGGTGGCCGTCCGGTTGTTGTCGTAGACGAGCGCCTCGTCAGCGGCCAGCGGGTTGACCCAGACCGCGGCCACCAGGAGCAGGTCGTCGACCAGAGCGGGGGGGACGATCCCGTCGGCCACGGCCCACAGCACACCCGACGCCACGCCCGCCTGGGCCGGTCCCCACGTCATCGTCGAGTGGGACTCCCCCTCGAGGGTCGCCTTGTTGACGAACAGGGTCATCGGCTTCGCCGGGATGCCGGGGCGCACGGTGGTCAGGAAGGCGGCGTGGCCGGCCCGGGGGGTGGCCAGGGCCGTGACCCACGCGGTCTCCACCGGGCCACCCTTGGCCCCCAGCACCGTGTTGAGATGCGCCGCCTCCGGTCCCGACCCGACGAACGCCTCGCCGATCTGGGTGACGAACCCGTCCGCCGGCCGGTCGTCGCTCACGCCGGCGGCCAGACGGCGGGAGGGGTGGCGAAGGGCTCGGTGCGGCCGTAGCGGTCCTGGCGGAGGAGGTCGCTGCCCATCGTGCCCGGCTTCGTGTCGTAGGCCAGCAGTCCGACGTGGCGGGCCAGGCCGCTCCCCACCGGACTGACCCGGTGCAACGAGTGCCGGCCCTCGAAGACCAGCAGGGTGCCCGGCACCATGGGCAGGGTGACCACGCCGTCCCGGGTGCCGGTGAGGGCGTCGGCCACGTCGTCGTAGCGCTCGTCGTCGGCCGTCCGGATCCGGGGGTACACCTCGAAGTGGCCCCCGTGGTCGGCCGTCTGGATGGCCAGCGACACCACGAAGTCGGTCTGGTCGAAGTGCCACTGGAGCTCGTCGCCCTCGTGCATGACGGCCAGGTTGAGAGCGCCGAACGGGTCGGCGTAGCGGTGGACGGGCCCCCGGTCGAGGACGCCTTCCACCAGCGCCCGCAGCGGCTCCCACTCGTAGAGCCGCCTCAGCAGCGACGTCCCGGGCATGAGGTCGTAGGGGACCGCGCCGACGGCGTAGTGGCCCCAGGTCAGCCGGGGATGGTCGTCGGGCAGACTGAAGTCGGGGAACTCGAGGTAGGCCGTCCCCTCCCCGGCCGAATGGTGTGCCCGGCCGGCCAGCCCGTCGGCATCGGCGACGAGGGCGGCGATGCCCGACGGCGTCAGGAACCCGGTCAGCTCGACGGCCCCGGTGTCCCGCAGCCGAGCGCGGGCGCCGTCCACGACGGCGGCCAGAGCGGTCCCGTCGGGATCCAGTACCGGGTAGCGGTCGAGATCGACGCACTCGTCGACGGTGGTTCCCATCACGGCCGAGGCTACCGCCCGGGTCGGACCCGTCGGCGCCGGCTAGCGGATGACCCGGCGGACACCGGCGGCCGTGGCCAGCTCGGGATCCGTCGTGTCGATGAACGTCGGGACCGGGATGGCCTCGAGCTCCTCGTGGCTGTCGCCCGGCCGCGGTGCCGAATCGGTGGTGACGTACTCGCCCCCGGCCGTCCTCGACACGATCAGGGCACGCTTGCGCTTGCCGATGTTCTCGGCGTCACGCATCTCGTGGCAGATCTTGAAGGCGATGAAGTACGCCACGATCGGCGCCAGCGGCACGAAGAACCGGAAGAACCAGAGCACGTCCATCAGTGGCAGCTGGAAGAAGTTGGCCATCACGTCGGTCGACGACGCGAAGAACACCCCGAAGAGCAGGGTCAGCATGGCCACGCCGGCCGCTGTCCGCTTCGGACGGTCGCGGGGCCGGTCGAGGAGGTTGTGGTAGTTGCTGTCCTTCGTCTTGAACCACTCGATGAGCGGCCAGGCCAGGAGGATGTTGAAGATGAGCCCCGGGAAGATCACGGCGGGCAGGAAGATCTCGAACGGGATGGTGTGGCCGTAGCCCACCCACTCCCAGCTCGGCATGATGCGTGCCGCTCCGTCGAGCCAGCCCATGTACCAGTCGGGCTGGACGGCGTAGGAGATCTGGTAGGGCTCGTACTGGCCGAACTGCCAGATCGGGTTGATCTGGGCGAAGCCGCCGAGCCCGAAGATGACCGCCGCGGTCATGAACAGGAAGCCGGTGGTCTTGGCCATGAACGTCGGGAACATGGGCGAGCCGACGACGTTGTCCTCGGTCTTGCCCTTGCCCGGGAACTGGGTGTGCTTCTGCTTGACCAGGAGGCCCAGGTGGGCGGCCAGCAGCCCGACGATGATGGCCGGCACGATCAGCACGTGGAGCACGAAGAACCGGGGGATGATCACGCCGGTCCCCGGATAGTTGCCCCCGAAGAGGAAGAAGGCCAGGTACGAGCCGACCAGCGGGATCGACTCCATGATCGAGTAGGCGATGCGGATGCCGGTTCCCGACACCAGGTCGTCGGGGAGCGAGTAGCCGAGGAAGCCGTTGACGACGCCGAGGATCAGCATCACCACGCCGACGACCCAGTTGAGCTCCCGGGGCTTGCGGAACGCACCGGTGAAGAACACCCGGGCCATGTGGACGGCGATGGCCCCGAGGAAGATGTCGGCGGCCCAGTGATGGGCCTGGCGCATGAGCAGTCCGGACCGGACGTCGAACGACAGTCCCACCGTCGAGGCATAGGCCTCCGACACCTTCTGGCCGCGCAGCGGACCGTAGCTGCCGTGGTAGACGATCTCGTGGGCGGACGGCACGAAGTAGAGGGTCAGGAAGACGCCCGTACCCAGCAGGACGACGAACGAGTAGAGGGCGATCTCCCCCAGCATGAACGACCAGTGGTCGGGGAAGATCTTGTCGAGAAAGGTGCGTCCACCCTTGGCGACGCCCAGTCGGTCGTCGATCCAGTTCAGGCTCTTGTCGATCATGGGCGCTCCCAGAATCCGGGGCCGACGGCCTGGTCGAATGAGCCGTTCGCCCGCATCTGGCCGGTGGCGTCCACCGTGATGGGCAGCTGCGGCAACGGGCGGGGCGCGGGACCGAACTGCGGGATGGCCCCGGCGTTGACGTCGAAGATCGACTGGTGGCACGGGCACACCAGCTGCTGCGTGCGCTCCTGGTACAGGCCGACCGGGCAGCCGAGGTGGGTGCACAGCTTGGAGTAGGCGACGTAGCCCTGGACGCCCCAGGACGTCTTGCCCGGAGGGGCGATCGGATACGGCGGATCGTTGGGGCCGAGCTGCGCCAGGCGGATCAGGATCACCTGGTCCGGGGAGGATCCCTCGAAGCCCTTGGGGAACACGGTGAGCACGCCACCGACCTCGAGGTCGTCGACCATGACCTGGCGCCCGCCGACGGTGACGAGCTTGGCGCCCTTCTTCCAGTTGGTCGTGAACAGCGAGTCCTCGGTCGGACCCTCGTTGTCCTCCGACTTGGCCGGCTTGGGACCGAGCGAGCGGACCCCCGGGACGAGCAGGGCGAGGGTCATGATGCCGCCGCCGACGGCGAAGACGCCGAGCAGCAGGCCCCGGCGCTTGACCTCGAGGCCGCCCCGACCCGTGATGGCGGCGTTGAAGGCCTCGCGCTCGGGCGCGGAGGAGTGGAATTCGTGGCGCTCCTCGACGAAGGGGCCCTGGGGCATGAGGTACTTGCCCCAGGCGATGGTGCCGACGCCCAGGCCGAGCATGCCGACGGTCAGGGTGGCGGCCTCCCACTCGTTGCTGGCGTCGATCCAGTACACCCAGATGAAGGCGATGAACCCGAGCATCCCCACGACCATGGCCAGGATGGCCAGGTTCTGCATCCGCTCCGGGTGCCGGGTGGCGGGCTGCAGGTGCGGATCGTCGAGCTTCGCCGGAGGCAGCGGGTTGGACTTGTTGTCGCTCACGCGCGATCTCCGATCCAGAAGCAGACGAGCATCAGGAGGCCGACGCCGACCAGGAGCCCGACGAAGCCCTCGCCCACGGGGCCGATGCCGCCGAGGCCGACGCCACCCGCGTTGTCCGGGTGCTGCAGGACGCCGGTCACGTAGGCGGCGATGTCCCGGGCCTCGGTGTCGGTGATGTTGCCGGGTCCGAAGCGGGGCATGTTGCCGGGTCCGGACCGGATGGCCTCGACCACCTGGGTCGGCGTGGCCAGGTGGAGGCTGGGGGCGTAGGCGCCCTCGGCCAGGGCGTCACCGGCACCCGAGATGGTGTGGCAGGCGGCGCAGTTGAGGGTGAAGAGGGTGTTGCCGTTCTCGAGGTCGGCGCCGGCCGTCCTGACCAGCGGCACCTGGGTGCCCTGGCCGGGGGTCAGCGACTGCACGAAGGCGGCGATCTCGAGCGTCTGGACCCGGTCGAAGCGGGGCGGCTTGCGGGTGGCCTGGGCGCTGGTGTTGGCCAGCGGCATGCGACCGGTCGACACCCAGAAGTCGACCGTCCCGGCGCCGAGACCCTGGAGGTTGGGGGCGACGCCCGCCTTGCCGTTGGCCTGGCTGCCGTGGCAGCTCGAGCAGTTGGCGGCGAACAGGGCCTGGCCCGGCTTGATGAACGACGCCGGCAGGTCGGTGTAGTAGATGCCGTCCTGGTTGGAGGGACTGGCGGCCTTGGCGGTGGCGGAGGCCGAGGGCTCGGCCGAGATCGCCGTGGGCACCGCCTGGACGGTGCCGGGCTGCGCCCCGGGGGCGGTCGACACGGTCACGGGTGCCGTGGTCGTGGTGGTGTCGGCCTGGGCCGGGCCCGACGAGAAGGCGACGAGGCCGAAGACGGCGACGACACCGACCAGAGCGGCAGGCGCGGCGACGCGTGAGGCGACGGAGCGGCGGGTGGTCTTCGGCATCACTTGAGCAGGAAGAGGCAGGAGTAGAGACCGACCCAGACCACGTCGACGAAGTGCCAGTAGTAGCTCACACCCTGGAAGACCGACGTCTCCCCCGGGTCGCCGGCGGGCCCGCGCAGGCGGAACAGCAGGAAGAGCATGGCGGCCAGGCCCAGGAACACGTGGAGGCCGTGCAGGCCCGACGAGAT
>Ga0302202_10003702_pt1 | contig 16636 bp, 16 predicted proteins | sample II_Bog_N3_3_FD_194579 | JGI IMG/M metagenome (GOLD analysis project Ga0302202, IMG submission 194579) | Peat permafrost microbial communities from Stordalen Mire near Abisko, Sweden - II_Bog_N3_3 | ecosystem: Environmental > Terrestrial > Soil > Wetlands > Peat | place: Sweden: Abisko...
TGGCGGGGGCCACTGGTCGCACTTCGGAGGAAGCGGTGCAGGCGCTGTATGCGCTGGCCGATCCGGCGTTGATCGACATGGGCGATTTCGTCGGCGGCATGCTGAAATACCTGCGCACCCACCCAATCCCGCGCGTCACCATCGCGGGCGGCATCGGCAAGATGGTCAAATTGGCACAGGGGCGGCTTGATCTGCATTCCAAACGCGGCTCGGTGGATTTGCCGGAATTGGCCCGGCTGGCCGCCAGTGTCGGCGCGTCCGAGGAGGTTCAGACCCGCATCCGGGCGGCCAACACGGCGATGGAAGCTCTCTCGATTGCCGAGGGGCTGCCTTTGGCCGAGGCGGTGGCCGAAGGTGCAAGGCGTGTGGCGCAGGATGTGTTGAATGGTGCCCCGATTGCGCTCGAAACTCTGGTCTTCGATAGCAAAGGCGTGCTGCTGGCTCATGCGCGGAACCTGCGGCGGTAATCGACGCTGTAGAGGGCGGATTCGCGGAAATCTCCGGCGGCGAGCGCGTGGCCGACCATGATCAGCGCGGTGCGCTCGGCGGGTTCGGCGGCGAATTGCGCCTCGATGTCGCCCAAAGTGCCGCGCATCACCCGCTCATCCGGCCAGGAAGCGCGCACCACCACGGCTACCGGACACTCCGCCCCCAACACCGGCGTCAACCGCGCCACCACTTCGGGCAGAGCGTGAATGGCGAGGTGGATGGCCAGTGTGGCCCCCGTGGCGGCAAACTCCTCCAGCCGCTCCCCCTCCGGCATCGGTGAGGCGCGACCGGAGATGCGGGTCAGCACCACCGATTGCGCCAATCCGGGCACCGTCAGCTCCGCGCCCAACGTGGCGGCAGCAGCGGCGAAGGCGGGCACGCCGGGGGTGATGGAATAGGGAATGCCGAGGCGTTGCAGGCGTCGGATCTGTTCGGCCAAAGCGGAGTAGATCGACAGATCGCCGGAATGCAGCCGCGCCACGTCCTGCCCGGCGGCGTGGGAGGCGGCGTATTCGGCTTCGATCTGATCCAGCGTCAGCGGGGCGGTGTCCACCAGCCGAGCACCGGGTTTGCAATGCGCCAGCATCTCGCGCGGCACGATGGAGCCCGCATAGAGGCACACGTCACAGCTTGCCAGAATGTCCCGTCCGCGCAGGGTGATCAGATCGGCGGCCCCCGGTCCTGCGCCGATGAAATGCACAGTCATGCTGCAATCACCGCAAGCGCGCAGGTGGCGCGGGGGTGGGCGATGCGGCTTTGCAGCAAAATGGCGTCTGGCCCGCCCGCCGCCAGCGCAGAGGCTTCGGCGACAGACGGCGTGCCCGCCACCCGCAAGGAAACGGCAGAATGCGTCTTCACCCGCTCCGCCACCGCCGCCATACCGGCATCGTCAACCCAGCTAATCGGCAGGCCAAGGCGGTTGGCGAGGTCGAGCAAACCTGCCTCGCGACGCTTGAAACTGGGGGCGGCAAGTGCTGTGGCCGCCGTGCCGCAGGAGGATTCGGCAGCCCGCAGAACAGCCTGCAACTCGTCTACGCTGCATCCGGACATGCAGCCGAAACCGGCGGTAATCATGGCTTTATCCATACATATTGCGCAACTGTCATCGCAGGCCGAAGCACCTGCATGCGGCCAACTTTGTCCAACCGCTCGACGCCGATGCGGCTGAGTGTGCCGCCTTGGTGGGCAAGGGCTGCGATCAGGGCTGCTTCGGTTTCCAACGCAATCGCATTGGCCACCAGCCGACCGCCGGGGGCGAGGGCGGCACTGGCGGCATCGATCACACCCGGCAGATGCGCCCCACCGCCAAGGAAAATCGCGTCCGGCATCGGCAGACCATCGAACGCGGCGGGGGCTTCGCCCTGGAGCAGTTGCAATTCCGGCACGCCGTGGCGTTGCGCATTCTGCCCCGCACGGGCGAGGCGTTCGGGGTTACGGTCGATGCCAATCGCGCGGGTGCTGCGATGGGCGAGCAGGAACTCGATCGCCACCGATCCCGAGCCCGTGCCGACATCCCACAGCAACGCCCCCGGCCTCGGCGCGAGAGCGGCCAGCGTGATGGCGCGGATGTCGTGCTTGGTGATCTGCCCATCATGCGCGAACACGCTGTCATGCCGACCCGGCACCAATGCCGCATTCGGCCCGCCCTGTAGGGTGATGGCCAGCAGATTGAGCGCGTTGCACTCCACCAGATCAAAATTGCCCGCAACCCGCGCACGCATACGCTCATCCGGACCGCCGAGGGCTTCGAGCAGCGTTATTTCGCTATGTCCGAAGCCATGCCCGGCCAGGAAGTCTGCGACTTTGGCGGGCGTGCTGGCATCCTCGCTCAACACCAGCAGCTTTGCGCCGTGCCACAGCACACGGGCGAGATGGTCGAGCGGGCGGCCGCAGAGCGAGACAATTTCCACCTCATTCTGCGCCCAACCCAGCCGCGCACAGGCCAGGGAAACGCTGGAAATGCCGGGAAAGCAGCGCCATTGCGACGGCTCGAACGCGTCGGCGAGCATCTTGCCAACGCCATAGAAAAACGGATCACCCGAGGCCAGTACCGCCACCTTCGCCGCACTCGCCGCCTGGATGCGGGCGATGGCACTCTGGATCGGACGCGGCCACGTCTCGGCCTCGCCTTGGATCAGCGTTTGGGCGAGGGCGAGGTGGCGCGCACCACCAATCACCAAATGGGCCTCGCGCAACGCGGTCTGCGCCGCTGGCGACAGCCCGGCCACGCCGTCTTCGCCGATGCCGATGATGGACAGAAAGGGGCCGCTCATGTCAGCACCATGTCATGACGATAAAAACCCTGATCCTCGGCGGCACCACCGAGGCAAGCGCGTTGGCGCTGGCCGTGCAGGACGATGCGCGGTTCGATCCGCTGCTGTCCTACGCCGGTGCTACTCGCTCGCCCCGCCCCGCGCCGATCCCGTGGCGGGTGGGCGGATTTGGTGGCGCTGTGGGGCTGGCGGCATTTCTGCGCGAGGGCGGATTCGACGCCCTGATCGACGCCACCCATCCCTTCGCCAGCCAGATGAAACGCAACGCCGTCGAAGCCGCGAAGCTGACCGGAATTGCCTTCCTGGCGATCAACCGCCCCGCCTGGACACCGCACGCAGGTGACGAATGGGCGATGGTGCCCAATATGCAGGCAGCCGCTGAGGCTATCGGCGAGGAGTCTCGGCGGGTTCTGCTCACCATCGGGCAGAAGGATCTCGCGGCGTTCCGAGCAGCCCCTCAACATGCCTATCTTGTACGCAGCGTCGATCCGCCCGCGCCCGAGAGCATGCCGCCCAACGCGATCAGCCTGCCCCTGCGCGGCCCGTTCCGGCTGGAGGATGAACTCGCCCTGCTGGAGTCTCACCGCATCGAAGTCATCGTCACCAAGAACTCCGGCGGCAGCGCCACTGAGCCGAAATTGGAAGCAGCGCGCAGGCTCGGCATTCGCATCGTGATGGTCGAACGCCCCATCCCGCCCGATTGGCAGACGACAGCGCGCGATGCGGGCGAGGCGCTGGCGTGGCTGCATCATCTCGCCTCCACAAAACGCGGCGCGTAGAGGAACGGTGCAGCATCAGGGCGTTCAATCACCCGCGTCGCCTCGGTGCCGATCAGCACGAGGGTGCGCATATCGGCGCGGGTTGGGTCGATATCGGCCAGCGTGCTGGTCTCCAACCGCTCTTCGGGGCGGGAGATCGAATGCGCCAGCACCACGGGCACGCGGCCCGGCAGCACGTCGCGCAGAACATCGAAAGCCTGTCCGAGCAGATCGGGGCGGGCTTGGGAGCGGGCGTTGTAGAGCGCGATCACCAGACCAGCCCCGGCCACCGCGCGCAGTCGCGCCTCCAATACCGGCCAAGGCTTGAGGTTGTCCGACAGCGAAATCGCGCAGAAATCCGCGCCCAACGGTGCCCCCAGCCGGGCGGCAGCGGCGAACATTGCGGAAATGCCGGGCACCACGGCTATATCAAGCGCCCGCCACGCCACCGGCCCCGCCTCCAACGCCTCGAACACCGCACTCGCCATCGCGAACACGCCCGGATCGCCACCGGAGACCACCGCCACCCGCCGCCCATCCGCTGCCATCGCCAGCGCATGGCGCGCACGGGCGAGTTCTTCGCGGTTGTCGGAGGCGTGACGGATCTGTCCCTCGGTCTGCGTCACGCGGGCGATATAGGGCGCATAGCCGACCAAATCGCTCGCCTGCGCCAGCCACGCCGCCGCCTCCGGCACCAGCAACCCCGCCGATCCCGGCCCAAGTCCCACCACCCGCAACCAGCCGCCGCTCATCTTTTCCCCTGTCGGCCAGGGACCAGCACGAGGGCGAAATAGGGGGCGGGGGCGCGGTCCAGCTCTGATACCGGGCAGATCAACTCGCCCTCCATCGTCGCCCGTTCCACATAGATCGCCCGGTCTGCCACGCCTGCACGGGTGAGGGCGCGGCGGATTTTGTCGAGGTTGCGGCCGATCTTCATGATCACCGAAGCGTGGCTGTTGGCGAGCCTTGCCGTGAGCGTATCTTCATCCAGCGTGCCCGGCAGCACCGTCAGCACGTCATCGCCATGGGTAATCGGCGCTTTCGCATGCGCCCAGGCCCCCGCCATGCCGGGAATGCCAGGGATGATCTGGGTGGGGTGATCGGTGTGGATACGGTCGAACAGATACATCGCCGAACCGTAGAAGAACGGATCGCCCTCACACAGTAGCGCCACATCGCGCCCATCGGCCAAATGCGCCTGTACAATCGCCGCACAGTCTTCGTAAAACGCCACAATCCCCTCGGCATAGCGTGGGTCGTCTAGGGCGATTTCGGTGGTGAAGGGGTATTCGAATTGCAACTCGACAGCCTCAGCTGACACATGCGCATCGGCAATCCGCCGTGCATGGCCAATCCGGCCCTTCTTGCTGAAGAACGCCACCACGCGCGCCGCCCCAATCACCCGCGCCGCCTTGAGCGTCATCAGCTCCGGGTCGCCCGGCCCGAGGCCGACGACATGCAAAGTGCCGCTCACTCGCGTTCACTCGCCAACGCATTGACCGCCGCCACCGTCATCGCCGAGCCACCTTTGCGACCGGGCAGCGTCAGGAACGGGAGGTCCGAGGCCATCAGCGCCGCCTTGCTCTCCGCCGCCCCCACAAATCCTACCGGCAACCCGATCACCGCCGCAGGTCGCGGAGCCCCATTGGCGAGCATTTCCAGCAGATGAAACAGCGCGGTGGGCGCATTGCCGATGGCAACCACAGCGCCCTCCAGCCGCTCCCCCCACAACGCCATCGCCGCCGCCGAGCGCGTGTTGCCGATCCGGGCGGCCAAGGCGGGCACCTCTGGATCAGACAGCGTGCAGATCACTTCATTGGCGGCTGGCAGGCGCGCGCGGGTGATGCCGTGGGCGACCATTTGCGCGTCACACAAAATCGGCTTGCCCGCCCGCAACGCCGCCTCAGCGGCCGCGGTGAAGCCGGGCGAGAACACCAATTCGCGGGCGATTTCAACCATTCCGCACGCATGAATCACCCGCACCGCCACCCGCGCCTCGGCGGGCGAGAATCGGGCGAGGTCGGATTCGGCGCGGATGGTGGCGAAGGACTGCGCGTAGATCGCCGCTCCGTCGCGGATATAATCGAGAGTTGTTGTCATCACCGGATTTCGGCCGCTTCCAAAGCAAGATGTCGCAGGATGGCTCCCAGTGATTGGCCGCGCAATTCGGCCTCGCCATCGGCACGGGCATTGCGCACCAAATTCCAGGCTCCGTTTTCACCCACCAGATTGAGCGGCGCGCGCGTCGGACGGGCACAGCCTTTGGCGCAGCCGGAGACGTGCAACACGCCCTGCCACTCCATCTCCGCCGCCGCCCGCAGACCGGCTGCCTGGGTGTCGATTGTGGCCGACGCGCAGAACGGCGCACCAGGGCAGGCTTCCACCCGCAGCAACGGATCGGCCGTGTCGGTGATCGCCTTGGATTTCGGCAGCGCCAGCCGGGGCAGGGCGGTGATGCCGGGGATCAGCAAGGCGCGGAATGGCGTCAGGCGGAGCGTGTTGTCGCCGCGCATCTCGGCCAGATCGGCCAGCGCCTCCAGATCGGCTGCCTGCAACAGGCCAAATGGCAGGCCCAGACCGAACGCGCCGGGCAGCGCACCAATCGCCGGGCGGGCCGGGTGAAACAGGCGCATGGCGGCGGGCGTCAGACCGGCACCGGCGAACATCGCATCGGCATCCGCCTCGCGCATCCGCCGCATCCCTCCGGTGGAGATAAACTTTCGGATCAGGTTCAGCGTGGCGTCTATTGCGTCATCCTGGGGCACGCGGGCGGCCATGATGCTGCCATCGAGGGAGATCAGCACGCCATCGCGATCGGGCTGCAACAGGATGTCGCCTGCCACTTCGGCCGTCGGCAAGGCACCGCCGCCATCGACGACAATGCCGAATTTGCCATCGAGCGGGGCGAATTCCTGGCGGCGGGCCAGGGTGTCGTCGAGTTTTCGCACCAGATCGAAGCAGCCGGGATGCAGCGTCGGATCCAGCCCGATCAGCGGCGGGGCTAGCACATTGCGGCGGGCTTCCGATGCCGGGTCGGGGTGGGCGATGCCGAGTTCAACCACGATTTTTGCAAATTCAGCCGCACTCGCCTCGGTGAAGCCGCGCAATTGCAGATTGCCGCGATTGGTCAGGCCCAGCATGCCATTGCCCAGCCGTCGCGCCGCATCCGCCAGGGCGCGCGCCTCCGGGGCCGGAATCACGCCCAGCCTTGGCTTGACGCGCAGCAACAGCCCATCCCCCGATTGCATCGGTGCAAACAATGAGGGACACCAGCCGCGACGATTCATAACGCAATCTCTCCCAGTCCCAGATCATTGCGGCGCGGGCGCCACCAGCCCCGCGCCCGTGCAGCAGCGAATCGCTCTGCCATATCGGCCCGCGCCGCCATGTTAACGTTGATCAGGAAAGCATTGACCTCGGGATTCCCCAAGGTGGCATCGAACAGCAGGTCGAATTGTCGGTCGAGCCGGAAGGGCACGGTGGCGGCGAAGGCGGCCAATCCCGCCACTGCGCGCGCAATTTCAGCCGCACCCCGGTAATCATGGCGCATCTGCCCAGCAATCCACGCCGGATTGGCCGCCCGCCCACGCACCACCCGCGCCAAATCCTCGGCCAATGTGCGCAAGGCCGGAGCGTCGGGGCGCGACGTGTCGGCGCGATACAACGCGGGCGTGCTGCCCAAAGACTGCGCAGCGACCGCGAATCCGCCCTGATGTGCCGCGTTGGTGGCATCCAGCACATCCGATTCGGCGTGGTCCTGGTGATGCACGAACGCCTGCGCCGCCGCCACCAGATGGGCGAAGCGCTCGGGCAAGGCGGTGCCGTCCAGCGATTGGCCATAGGCGGTGGCGGAGTGCTCGAGCCAAGCCCGGCCCAATTCACCACTATCGTCGAACGCCATGCGGGCGAGTTGATCCTCAATGCCGGTGCCGAACACCCCCGGTGCCGCCCCGAAAATCCGCGCCGTCTCATTGCGGCCAGACAGCCCGGCGAGCGGATTCCACTCCGCACTCTCCTCCCGCCCCGCCACCGCGCGGACGGCTTGATCAAAGAGGGTGATTTGCGTGGCAAAAGCGTCGCGGAACAGGCCGGAGACGCGCAAGGTTACGTCCACACGCGGACGGTCGAGCACTGGCAGCGGGATGATTTCGAAGCCTGAGACACGGTGCGAACCGTCATCCCACAGCGGGCGCACGCCGAGCAGGAACAGCCCGAGTGCCAGATCCTCGCCGCCGGTGCGCAGGCTGGCGGTGCCCCAAAGGTCGAGCACGATGCGGCGCAATGGCTCGCCGTGGTCCTGGCGATGGCGACGCAGCAGCAGGGCGGCGGATTTTTCGGCCAAAGCGAGGGCCGCGCGCGTCGGCATGGCGCGGGGATCGGTGGGGGTGAGCACGCGGCCGGTCGGCAACACATCCGCACGGCCTCGGCTGGGCGCTCCCGCCGGTCCAGGCGGCACGAAGCGGCCATCAAGGGCGGCGAGCAGGCCCGTGCGTTCGGCCTCGGCACAAGCGTCCAGGCGTGCGGCGAGGTCGGGGATGCCGGGGTTGGTGGTGGTGAGGGCTTCGAGCAAAGCCGCCCGCGCAGCGGGCGGTTCGCCCCAGATGTGCAGGCCGTCGCTGATCTGCATGTCTTTGACATCGCACAGATACGCATCGAGCTTGGCGAGCGCCTCATCCTCATCGACAGTCTGCACCCCCGCCTCGGCGAGCAACCCTGCCTCGGCGGCCCGGCTGAGAATTTCCCCACGCAACAGCCGCGCCCGGCGTGGGTCGAGCCCGTCGGCGGATGCGTATTCGTCAATCAGTCGCTCCAACTCCATCGTCGAGCCGGACAGCCCGGCGCGGCGCAAAGGTGGGGTGAGGTGGCCGATGGTGATAGCGCTCAGACGCCTGCGCGCGGCAGCAGATTCGCCGGGATTGTTGACGATATAGGGATAGATCACCGGCATTGGGCCGAGCAGGGCAGCGGGGAAGCAGTTTTCCGACAACGCCACCGCCTTGCCCGGCAGCCACTCCAACGCGCCATGGGCACCCAGATGCAGCAGCGCATGAGCGTCGAACACGTAGCGCCGCCAGAGATGGAAGCCGACATAGGCGTGGCCGGGCGGCAATTCCGGGTCGTGATAGCTCGCCTTGCGATCCAGCCGCGACCCGCGATCGGGTTCGACGCAGATGGCGACGTTGCCCAGTTGGGCGAGGCGCAAACTGATGTCGGCATTGGGTTCGCCCCAGGCGGCGAGAATGCGCGATTGCACCGTCTCGGGCAGGCGGGCGAACAGGGTGCGGTATGCGGACAGGGTGAGGAGGGTGGTGGGCGGGGCTTCGGTGAGAGCCTCCACCAACGCGCGCTCATCATGGGTGGAATAACCGGCCCCCGCCAACAACCACAAAATCGCCCGCGTGGACGCCAGCGCATCCAGCCCCACCGCATGCCCAACCTGACCGCCCACGCCGGGATAATCCGACAGCACCAGCGCAATCCGACGCTCCGATGCGGACGTCTCGCGCAGTCTCGCCCATGCCCGAGCGAGGTCGGCGGTGCGGGCAATGCCGTCTTCATGCGGCGCGTGGCGGGGGAGGGCGAATTCCAACCCCGACAGCTTCAGCGCCTCCGCCTTGAACGAAATCGCCGCCCCCGGCAGCCGCCCGTCGAGTTCCGGCAGCACCACCTGCATCGCAAAATCCGCCTGCGACACGCCGCGCGAGGACGCTTCCCACGCCGGTTCGGAGGAGCCAGACAGGATCAACTGCAACACCGGCGCATCCGCCGCATCAAGCGGCGAGCCGTCCGCCGAACTGGCTGAAAACGCCGTCGCCGACAACACCACCGCAGGCCGCCATGCGCGCAGTTGTGTGCGGACGAGGTCGGCTGACTGCGGCTCTTTCAAACTCGCCACATAAATCGCCCGCGTTTGCATCCCACGCGCCGCCAATGCCTCCGCCAGAGCGTGCATCGGTGCCAGATCGCCGGAGAGCAAATGCGAGCGATAAAACACAATCGCCGCCACCGGTCCCGTCTCGGCACTGGCGAGACTGAACTCGCCACACAGCGGCACATCTTCCGCCACCGCCCCGTCATCGTCGGCCAACCCGCCCACCGACGCCGCCAGACGGATCGCCTGCCGCAGATTATCCGGCCCACCGGCCGCCAACATCGCATCCAGCCGCGCGCGAACTGCCTCCGACACCGTGCCCAACGCATCCAACGCCGGATCAGGCCGCCCATCGCCCGGCAGCACCGCCAACGCAATGCCGAGCCTGCGGCAAAGATCGCTCAACTCCTCGATGCCATAACGCCAATACGGCACCCCGCCGAGCAACCGCACCACGATGGCGCATGCGTGCTGGGCGGTGTTTTCCAGATAGAGATCAACCGACATCGGATGTCCCAGCCGCGCCAGATTGGCCAGCCGCAGCGTCGGCCTGCTGTCATCCATCGCCTGCCACGCGCTCGCCGCCGCCCCCAGATCGCTGTCGGAGAACGACAGGAACAGCAACTCCGCCGGGCTCTGTCCGAGATCGGTGGCCTGTTCCGTCGCATCCAACGTATGGGTTTCGCGGACGAGCAGATGCATGATGCTAGCCCGGTGCCGCTAAAGCGCGCTCAATGGCCGCCCGATCCATGCCCATCTGCCCGATCACAACCAACCGCGTGCGCGGGATTTCGGCAGCACTCCACGCACGGTCGAATTCCGAGCGGAACCGACTGCCCACGCCTTGCACCGTTAACCGCATCGCCTTGCCCGCGACTGCCGCAAAGCCCTTGATGCGCAGAATATCAAACGCCTCGGCCACAGATTGCAGCCGCGCAATCAACGCTTCTGGCGAGGCCTGCACCGGCAATTCCACCGAGAAACTCTCGAAATCATTATGCTCATGCGCGCCATCTTCCGCGTCGTGATGCGAGGGGCGCGACGCCAGGTCGTCCTCCGCTGCCGCCGCCAAGCCCAGCAACGCCTCCAACGGCACCCGACCTTCGCGGGCAGCGATGATCTTCACCGCGCGCGGCGTGGCAGCGGCGATCTCAGCGGAGAGTTGGGCCAGCGCCTCGGCCGTCAACAGATCTGATTTGTTGAGCACCACCAGATCGGCGCAGAGCAGTTGATCCTCATACACCTCGGCCAACGGGTTGTCGTGATCGAGCGAGGTATCTTCTGCGCGTTGTGCTGCAACGGCCAGCGGATCGTCAGCAAACCGACCCGCCACCACCGCCGGGCCATCGATGACCGCGATCACCGCATCCACCGTGACAAGGCTGCGAATGCTGGGCCAAGCGAACGCCTTCACCAGCGGCTTGGGCAGCGCCAGCCCCGAGGTTTCGATGAGGATGTGATCCGGCGGCTGTGGCCGGTCAAGCAGCGCCTGTATGGTGGGGATGAACTCGTCCGCCACCGTGCAGCACAGGCAGCCATTGGCGAGTTCGACGATATTGTCATCGTCACAGCCTTCGATGCCGCAGCTTTTCAGCGTCTCGCCATCGATGCCGAGTTCGCCGAATTCATTGACGATCACCGCAAAGCGCCGCCCCTGCGCGTTGGCCAACACATGGCGCAACAGCGTGGTTTTGCCGGCACCGAGGAAGCCGGTGATGATGGTGGCTGGAATACGCGCCGACATTTACGCAGTCTCCTTTTGCGTGAACCCAAAACCCGGAATGCGCGCAACAATCGCATCGCGCAGCGAGGCCGCCCGGCCCGAGCGCCAGACCGTGCCATTTTCTGAGGCGGCAAAGGCGCGGCCGTAATCCACCAGATCGGCGGCGTGATCGGGGGTGAGGTGGCCGAGCAGATAGCTCCATTTGCCCGGCTGGGTGACGGCGGCCGAACAGCCCTGCGTGCAATTGCCCAGACACACCACGGGCCGCAGCGCCACCGGCGGGGCAGGGTGGGTGGCGAGAAGTGCTGCCACGCGGTCGAACAGACGGCGCCCGAGAACAGGCTCGCCTTCCACCAGAGGCAGACCGGCGCGGCAGGTGGTGCAGATGTGCAGTTCAGGCTGTGAATCGGTCATGCTCACCCATCTTCGGCCGGACGCTCCGGCGATCAAACAGGTGCATATCGCCGCCCCGGCCCTGCCGTGCGGTCGATGTCAATCGACACCGAAGCCGCCGAGGCACCCCGCCCGGTAGCACGATTGCCCGGTATCATCCGGGGTGATGGCAGGTCTCCTGGCTTGCGGATCGAACATCTCCGGCCTCCTTCCCGAGGTTTCCCCCAGTGGTTTTGCTGCCGGACACTCTCCACTCACAGTTGCGGGGGCAGCCACGGTTTTGGGTTGCCCCGCACCGCGTTCCCTTTTCACCTTCCCCTTGGAAGGACCATCGCAATCTGCGTATGACCGCAGGGGAGTGGTGTCAAATGAATTGGGCGGTGATGTGTCGGTGAACCAGGTGCATTTCGTCCTCGGTGGGGCGCGCTCCGGAAAGAGCCAGTTTGCCGAGGGATTGATCGCGGCGATGCCTGGCCCCTGGGTCTATGTCGCCACCGCCGACGCCTATGACGATGAGATGCGCGCGCGGATCGCCCAGCATCGCCTGCGCCGTCCCGACCCGTGGCAGACCATCGAAGCCCCGCTGAATATCAGCCTCGCTTTGCATGAAGCCGGGCCGCGCCCGGTGCTGGTCGATTGCCTGACATTGTGGGTGACGAACATTCTGCTTGGCGATGCTGACATCGACGACGCGTTTGACGGCCTGATCGCTGCTTTGCGGGTGCGGCAAGCACCGACCGTGCTGGTCGCCAACGAGACCGGACTCGGCATCGTGCCCGACAACGCCTTGGCCCGTCGCTTCCGCGATGCGGCGGGGATTTTGAACCAAAGGGTGGCAGAAATGGCGGATCGGGTGGATTTCTTGGTCGCAGGCATTCCGATGCGGGTGAAGGGATGACCGCCGAAGATGAAGCCCGCCATCGCGACAAGATGGCCAAGCGCAAGGCAGTGCAGGATGCCGAGGTCGCCGAGAAGAAGACCGAGAAAGGCCTGTTGATCGTCCATACCGGCCCCGGCAAGGGCAAATCCACCGCAGCCTTCGGCCTCGCTTTGCGCATGCTCGGCTATGGGCGACGGGTGGGGGTGGTGCAGTTCATCAAGGGCGCTTGGCACACCGGCGAACGCGACGCCTTCGCCCGCTTTGGCGATCTGCTGGAATGGCACAGCATGGGCGAGGGCTTCACCTGGGAGACGCAAGACCGCGCGCGTGACGTCGCCGCTGCCGAACGCGCCTGGGGCAAGGCGCTGGAATTCCTAGCCAACTCGGATATCGCGCTGGTGGTGCTGGACGAGATCAACATCGCCCTGCGCTATGATTATCTCTCGCTTGAGGCCGTGCTGGACGGGCTGGCCGGGCGTCCGGCGATGCAGCACGTGGTGGCCACCGGGCGCAATGCGAAGCCGGGCCTGATCGAGGCTGCTGATCTCGTCACCGAATTCGCCGCCGTGAAGCACCATTTCGCCGCCGGGGTGAAAGCACAGCAGGGCGTGGAGTTCTGATGCCCGCGATCATGTTCCAAGGCACCGGATCAAGCGTCGGCAAATCATTGCTCGTCGCGGGGCTCTGCCGGGCGGCGCGATTGCGCGGGCTGAAGGTCGCGCCGTTCAAGCCGCAGAACATGAGCAACAACGCCGCCGTGACCCCGGATGGCGGCGAAATCGGTCGCGCGCAGGCGTTGCAGGCCCGTGCTTGTGGGGTGGCTCCCAGCGTGCACATGAACCCGGTGCTGCTAAAGCCGCAAAGCGAGATCGGCGCGCAGCTCGTCGTGCGCGGTCAGGTGCGTGGGGCTGCGCGGGCGCGGGACTATCAGGCGATGAAGGCGGCCCTGCTGCCCGAGGTGCTGGAGAGCTTCCATCATCTGCAACGCGAGGCCGAACTTGTGCTGGTCGAGGGGGCTGGCTCGGCATCCGAGGTCAATCTACGCGCCAACGACATCGCCAACATGGGCTTTGCGCGCGCGGCCAATGTGCCGGTGGTGGTGATCGGCGATATCGACCGTGGCGGCGTGATCGCCAGCCTCGTCGGCACCCACACCGTGCTCGACCCTGCCGATGCCGCGTTGATCCAGGGCTTCATCGTCAACCGGATGCGCGGCGACCTGTCGCTGTTCGCTGAGGGGATGAGCATCATTGCGCATCACACCGGCTGGGCACCGCTTGGGCTGGTGCCGTATTTCCAAGGGGCGGAGGCATTGCCCGCCGAGGATGCGATGGAACTCGCCAGCCGGGCACGCGCGGGTGCTGGTCTGCGTGTGGTGGCGTTGTGTCTGCCGATGATCGCGAATTTCGACGATCTCGACCCACTCGGGGCCGAACCGGACGTCGATTTGCGCCTGTTGCGTCCGGGGGCGGCGATTCCGGATTGTGATCTGGTCATTCTCCCCGGCTCGAAATCCACCATTTCTGATCTGGCCGCCTTGCGCGCCACCGGCTGGGACATCGACCTCGCCGCCCATGTCCGTCGCGGTGGGCGGGTGCTCGGGCTGTGCGGTGGTTATCAGATGCTGGGGCGCATGGTCGCCGACCCTGACGGCATTGAGGGTGCGGCGGGTCGGGTGGCAGGCTTGGGGGTGCTCGATGTTGAAACCGTGCTCGCCCCCCGCAAACAAGTGCGCCTCACGTCCGGCGCGCTGTCCGACGGTGCGGTGGTCGCGGGCTACGAGATGCACATGGGCATCACCACCGGCCCGGACTGCGCGCGGCCCATGCTGCGGATCGAAGGGCGCGATGAAGGGGCGATCAGTGCCGATGGCCGGGTCAGCGGCACCTATCTGCATGGCCTGCTTGCCTCTGACCCCGCGCGGGCGGCGTTGTTGCGCTCATGGGGCGGGGTGGCGTCCGATTACCGGCATGAGGCGGCAATTGAGGCGGCGTTGGATGGTCTGGCGGCGCATTTGGAGGCGCATGTGGACGTGGATCGGTTGTTCAGCCTCGCGCGATGAGGGCGAAAATCATGATCGGTAGCACCTCAATCGCACACGCCATCCGATACAGCGCCAACGCCCGGCGCAGATCATCCGGCCCGGCATCCGGCGAACCGTCACCCATCCAGGCATCGTCCACCAGCGTCTCCCCATAAACCCGAGGCCCGGCCAGTCGCAGCCCGAGTGCCCCCGCTATTGCCGCTTCCGGCCAGCCTGCGTTCGGTGAACGGTGATGCCCCGCATCGCGCCACGGCGCGCGCAGGGACGCGAGCCAATCCCCGCCATCCAGCCACGCCGCCTTGCAAATCCACACCACGGCGAGCCGCGAGGCGGGAAGGTTGATCAGATCATCCAACCGCGCCGCCGCCCAACCGAACGCCTCATGGCGCGGCGTGCGATGGCCGATCATCGAATCAGCCGTGTTCACCGCCTTGTAGAACACCAACCCCGGCAGTCCCCCGACGGCGAGCCAGAAGGCGGGGGCCACCACGCCGTCAGAAAAATTCTCCGCCAAACTCTCAATCGCCGCCCGACACACGCCGTGCAGATCGAGGCTCTCCGGATTGCGCCCGACAATCATCGCCACCGCCCGCCGCCCACCGGCCAAGCCGTCATCACGCAGCCCATCGGCCACCGCCTGCACATGGCTGTAGAGGCTGCGTTGGGCGAGCAGGCTGGAGGCGAGCACGGCTTCCACCACCAAAACCCAGCCCTCCGGCAGAGTTGTGGCGAGCAGATGATGCAGCCCCCACGCGAGCAGAACCGGCACGCCCGCCAGCACCAGCAGCGCCAACACGCCCGCGCGGCGTCTGGGCTGATCGGGATGGTTGAGCCGTGTGTCGAGCCAGGAGATCAACGCGCCCTGCCAGACCACCGGATGGCGTATGGCGCGAAACAGCGCATCGGGGTAACCGATGATCGCCTCAATGATCAGGGCCAAGGCGGCCAGCGTGAGTGAATGGGCGAGAATGGCCGAAACTCCACAGCAACGCACACAGACTAGCGCATTCGCGCCCGCGGCGGCAGGCCCTGGCATGGCCCATGGCGGCATGCTCGCCCGTGCCCGCGCGCTGTTCCCCGATGCACCTCTGCCGTTTCTTGATCTGTCCACCGGCATCAATCCGGTTCCCTATCCCCTGCCGCCGTTTTCGCCTGACACGCTGCATCGTCTGCCTGAACTGGAGGATGTGGCGCGATTGGAAGCCGTGGCCGGGGCAGCGTTCGGCGTTGCCGATCCCGCCTGTGTGCTCGCTGGTCCGGGGACGCAGTTGTTCATTTCCCTGCTGCCAAAGCTGATCGGCCGCCGTGATGCGCAAGTGGCGGTGCTGTCGCCAACCTATGGCGAGCATGCGCAATCCTGGGCGTCGGCTGGGTGCAGCGTATCAACGCCGCAGCATATCAACGCCTTGGCCGATGCCGACATCGCTGTGCTCTGCCGCCCGAACAACCCCGATGGCCGCGTGATCGCCCGTGCGGATGTGCTGGCCCTGGCCGACACCCTGGCTGCACGCGGCGGCTTGTTGGTGGTCGATGAAGCATTTGCGGATTTGGAGACGCCGGGGCTGAGCCTCGCCGCCGAGATCGGTCATCCCGGCCTGATCATCCTGCGCTCCTTCGGTAAATGGAGTGGCCTCGCCGGTCTGCGCCTCGGCTTCCTGCTCGCCCCAGCTGAAGTGGTCGCCGCCTGCCGCGCCAGCCTCGGCCCCTGGGCGGTCAGCGGCCCGGCGATTATGGCGGGATTGGCGGCCTATGCGGATGATTCGTGGCGGGCGCAGGCGCAGGCACGGCTGCTGGCGGACGGCATGCGGCTCGACGCGCTGCTCTCGGCCCACGCCATGCGCCCCCTCGGCGGTACCACGCTGTTCCGGCTCTATGCAGGGCCGGACGCACAGGCGCTCTGGCATCGCCTCGCCCACACCGGAATCCTCACCCGCCGCTTCGACTACGCGCCCGATTGGTTGCGGTTTGGGCTGCCGGGAGAAGAGGCGGAGTGGGGGCGGTTGGAGCGGGTTTTGCCTCACAAGGGCGAAAATCCGTAGGGCGGAAAAGCGGAGCGTCATCCGCCCTACGGATTTTCGCCCAGGGCTACCGCCCCCCTAAGCCGCAATCTTCTGCGGCTTGGCACCAAACAGGAACTCCACCTCGTCGTATTCCAGCGGCGGCAATTCGTCGCCCTCTTCGAAGGCGAGTCTGGCCAAGGCGGC
>Ga0302202_10003703_pt1 | contig 16634 bp, 15 predicted proteins | sample II_Bog_N3_3_FD_194579 | JGI IMG/M metagenome (GOLD analysis project Ga0302202, IMG submission 194579) | Peat permafrost microbial communities from Stordalen Mire near Abisko, Sweden - II_Bog_N3_3 | ecosystem: Environmental > Terrestrial > Soil > Wetlands > Peat | place: Sweden: Abisko...
ACGTCGGCCAGCCCGGAGGTGATGACCAGGGCGCGGGCGCCGCAGTCGTCCAGGATGTACTGGGCCTCGTCCCGGCGGAGGTGGGCGTTGAGCGCGGTGTAGTAGAGGCCGGCGCGCTGGGCCGCCCAGGCCGTCTCCAGGAACGGCGAGCCGTTGGCCATCATCAGGGCGACGTGGTCGCCGGGCGCCAGGCCGGCCCGCCGGAAGGCGTGGGCCAGACGGTTCGACCGGGCGTCGAGCTCGGCGTAGGTGGTGACCTTGCCCGATCCGGCCATGATCAGCGCCGCCCGATCGGGATGGGCGGCGGCCTGGGCTCCGAGATGGGGTGTGGGCGTGGGCGCGACGGGCTCCATGGTGGCCGGATTGTAGGCCGATGGGCTGGCCCGACGCCGTGGCGGCCCCCCGAGGTGGGCCGCGGGGTGACGAAGGGGAATCCGGGTGGGTAACGTACCGGGCCACCGGGGAGGTGGGCCGTGGACGCAACGGGTGCGAGGGGGGATGGCGACGGGCCGGACATCCGCCTGGGTACCCCCGGGTTCTACCTCCGTCCCGACTACCACGAGGTCCTGGCCTGGCTGCGGCGGCACGCGCCGGTCTTCCCGACCGCCGACGGGATGGTGGCCCTCAGCCGCTTCGAGGAGGTCCGCGACGTCAGCCGGGACCCCGGCAGGTTCGTGTCCGGTCGGGGTGTGCTCATCAACGACCCCCTGCGGGACGTCGACAGCGGCGGGCTGGGGGCGTTCTCCATCCTGCACCTCGACCCGCCGATCCACGCCGCCTACCGGTCGGTGGTCAACCGCCTCTTCACCCCCCGGTCGGTGGCACCCCTGGAGGCGCGGATCCGGGACGTGGTCCGCGGTGCGCTCGACGCCGTGGCGACCGACGAGCCCGTCGATCTGGTCGAGGCGCTGGCCGCGCCCGTCCCGTTGGCCGTGATCGCCGAGCTGCTGGGGATCGACGGGTCCGACGGCGAGCAGTTGCGCCGGTGGTCGGACGCCACCATCGAGTCGGCCGACGGATCGTCCGGCGACGCGGCCGTCCAGATGGGGGAGCTGATGGGGTTCCTGGCCGACCACGTGCGGTCGTCGGCGGCCGACCCGGACGGGCTCCTGGGTGTGCTCGCCACCACACCCGTCGGGGACCGGCTGCTCGACGAGGGCGAGGTCATCGGGTTCCTGTTGACGCTCCTGGTGGCCGGCAACGAGACGACCCGGACCCTCGTGTCGGGCGGGGCCGAGGCCCTGGTCCGCCATCCCGACCAGCAGGCCCTCCTGGCCGGCGACCCGTCGTTGCTGGCCCGGGCGGTCGAGGAGATGTTGCGGTGGGTCACCCCCATCCAGGCCTTCGGCCGCACCGCCGTGGTCGACGTGGAGCTCGCCGGCACGCCGGTCCCGGCCGGGACCTTCCTCGTCATGCTGTACGCGTCGGCCAACCGGGACGAGGCCGCCTTCGGGCCTGACGCGGGCAGCTTCGATGTCCGGCGCGCGACCGCCGCGCCCCACCTGGCCTTCGGCTTCGGCGAGCACAGCTGCCTGGGGGCGAGCCTGGCCCGCCTGGAGGCCCGGGTGTTCTTCGATGAGCTCCTGGCCCGTCACCCCCGGTTCCGGCTGGCCGGCGAGCCGACCTACACCGTGTCGACACTGGTGAACGGGGCCCGGACCCTCCCCGTGGTGCTCGACGGGTGAGCCGTCAGCCGGAGAGGAGCCCGTCCCGCCCGTTGGCGGTGAACTCGGCCCTCAGGGCGGCCACGTCCCCCGGGGTCATCCTCGAGTACGCCGACGACCGGTCCCGGCGTTCCCAGTAGGGGTCGCCCGACGACCACTGCTCGGCGCGCAGCGGCGCCTTGTCCACCTTGTCGGTCCCGGTCACCGGCAGGGTGCCCACCATCCGCAGGTACCTCGGTGCCCACTTGGTCCCGAGGTCGGGCTGGTCGTCGAGGAACGTGGCGAAGTCGTCCGGGTCGAAGCCCCCGGGGTCGTCGAGCTCGAGGGCGGCCATCACCTGGTCGCCGGTCCGGGCGTCGGGGACGGCGTAGACGGCGACACCGCGCAGGCCGGGAAAGCGTCCGAGGATCCGCTCGATGGGTGCGGCCGTGAAGTTCTCGCTGTCGACGCGCAGCCAGTCACCCGACCGACCGGCGAAGTAGAAGACGCCGTCGGCGTCCCGGTAGGCCAGGTCGCCCGACCAGTACCAGCCGTCGCGGATCCGTTCCGCCTCGGCTTCGGGATTCTTGTAGTAGCCCTCGAAGGCCGAGTGCGGTGACCGCCCGATCAGTTCGCCGATCGCCTCGGCGGGGTTGGTGAGCCGTCCCCGGGCGTCGAACACCGCGGTGGCCCGTTCCGCGCCGGTGGCCGGGTCGACCACCCTCGCCTCGGCCCCCCGGGGCAGCCGGCCGAGCGCGCCGGGCCGGTCGTCGCCGACGGGGTGCAGGACGATCGCTCCCTCACTCGACCCGTAGCCTTCGAACAGCGGGACACCGAAGCGCCGGGTGAACTCGGCCTTGTCCGTGGCCGAGGTCTCGGGTCCGAGGACGTACCGGAGCCGGTGGTCACGGTCCTCCGCGGTCGGCTCGGTGGCCAGGATGTGGGCCACGGCCCGGCCGACCGTGTTCATGAAGGTGGCGCCGTGGTGGCGGACGTCGGGGAGGAACCCCGACGCCGAGAACCGCCGCCGCAGGACCAGCGTGGCCCCGCTGGCCATCCAGGGGAACAGCGAGGAGGAGAGGGCGTTGCCGTGGAACAGCGGCATGGCCGAGTACAGGACGTCGTCCGGTTGGAAGGGCATGCGCAGCGCGGCCCGGGCGGCGCGCCCCTGGGACATCCGGACCGCCTTGGGGGTGCCGGTCGATCCCGAGGTGAACACCAGCAGGTAGAGGTCGTCGGGTGCCGGTGCCGCCGCCGGCGAGGCGACCACCACCCGCGCGCCCTCGTCGACGAGGGCGCGGTAGTCGTCGGTGTCCGAGACGAGTACCCGGTCGTCGGCCATGCCCAGGTCGAGCCCGTCGACCAGCGCCCGGTGCCCGCCGTCGGTGACCACCAGCGCACAGTCGGTGGCGCGCACGTCCCGGGCCAGCTCCTCGCCCCGACGCGTGGGATTCAGCCCGACGACGGTGGCGCCGGCCAGCGCCGCCCCGGCCAGGAGGAACACGTACTCCGCGGTGTTGTCGAGGAGGACGCCGAGGTGGACCGGACCGTCCACCCGGTAGCGGTCCAGCAGCCCGGCCCGGGCCCGGGCCTCGGCCACCACCTGGCGCCACGACCAGCGCTCCCCCTCGAACCGCAGCGCCGGACGGTCGTCCGCCGACCGCCGTTCCAGCAGCCCGGCCACGGTCCCGGGCTCCGGCCCACCCGGCGCCCCTACCGGGGGATCGCCCGCGGATCCGTCCGCCGACCCCGGCGAGGGGCCGGTGCCGTCCGGGACCACCGCCGGTCAGCCCGCCCGCGACGCCAGCAGCTCGAGCAGCTGCCCGTCGGGGTCGCGGACCATCACGGCCACACCGACGTCGGTGTCGGCCAGCACGTCGCCACCGCACTCGGTGACGGCGGCCAGGGTGGCCTTCAGGTCGTCGGTGGTGAGCGACAGGTGGGTGAGGCCCGGCTCGGTCATGGGCCGGTCCCGGGCGGCGGGGTTCCCCGGTCGTCCGTAGTGGAGCAGCTCCAGGGTGAAGTCGCCGCGGGTCAGGTAGACGGCGGTGAGACCGACGGGCGGGGGGACCCGCAGCAGGGTGCTGCAGACGCCATCGGGGGGCTGCAGCGTCCGGACCTCGGTGAACCCGAGGGCGCCCACGTAGAACCGCCGCGACCGCTCGAGGTCGGCGACGGCGAGCCCGACGTGGTTGACGGTGGTCGAGGGCACCGGACCGACGCTGCCGACCGGCCCGGTCACTTCCGGGCCGCGTCCTGGGTCAGGCCCGAGGGCATGACCATGCCGACGGTCTGGAGGTGCTGGCCCAGCATGGCGTCGAACTGCTCGGCCACCGACTCGGTGTCCCAACCGCCGTCCTTGTGCATCCAGGCGATCTGCTTCGGGTGCTGGAAGAGCGAGTAGCTGAAGTCGGTGCGCCCGAAGAGCTGGCCGTTCACGTGTCCGGCCCGGTCGGAGGCCAGGAAGGCGACCAGCGGCGCATTCATGGCCGGGTCCAGCCGGGGGTCGACCTCACCGTCCGCGTCTCCGGCGAGCGCGGCGGTCATCCGGGTGGCCCCGGCCGGTGCGATGGCGTTGACGGTGATGCCCGACTTCGCCAGTTCCAGGGCCCAGACGAAGGTCATCCCCATGAGGCCGGCCTTGGCCGCGCCGTAGTTGGTCTGGCCGAAGTTGCCCCGCAGCCCCGCCGAGGAGGTCACGTTGACGATGCGGCCGTACCCGGCCTCCTTCATGAGGGGTGCGGCGTGCCGTGTGCAGTTGAACGCCCCCTTCAGGTGGGTGGCGATGACGGCGTCGAAGTCCGACTCGTCCATCTTGACCAGCGTCCGGTCCCGGACGATCCCGGCGTTGTTGACCAGGATGTCGATCCGGCCGAAGGTGTCCACCGCGGTGCCGACGATCCGCTCGGCGGCGGCGAAGTCGGTCACCGACTCGTGGGACGGCACCGCCTTCCCGCCGGCCGCTTCGATCTCCCGGCAGACCGAGGTGGCGGCGTCCTCCGCCTCGGCGTCGCCCCGCAGGCTGACCCCGAGGTCGTTGACGACGACGGCGGCACCCTGGGCCGCCAACTCCAGGGCGAACTGCCGGCCGATCCCCCGACCGGCCCCGGTCACGACGGCCACCCGGTTCTCCAGCAGCATGCGACACCTCGACTCCGTGGTCCACGGCGCCGTTCCCCCGGACGGGGGAGGTGGGCACCATCAGCGCGGGAATACTATGGCAACGCCTCCGGGCCGGCCAGGGGCCGCGCCCGGCGGAGCAGCCGTCCGATCCCTTCGCGCAGAAAGCCGGTTCGCCGTGGCCACGTCCCGAGGCATCGACCCCTTCGCCGAGACGGAGGATCGCCAGGCACTCCGGGCGCTCGCCCGGGACGTCGGGCACCGGGCGGTGGCGCCGGGAGCCCGGGCGGCCGACCTCGACGGCGAACTGTCCGAGGAGGCGCTGAAGGCCCTGGCCGCCGCCGACCTGTTCCGCGTCACCATCGGCGAGGAGTGGGGTGGCCTCGGGCTCGGCGACGTCGAGGCCGCCATCGTCCTCGAGGAGATCGCCCGCCACGACGTGTCCACGGCCATCTGCTGCCAACTGGCGTTCAACGGGCCGTCCCGGGGGATCGAGCACCTGGGCGGGGCCGCCCTCAAGGACCGGTGGCTCCCGCTCGTGGCCGACGGCCGGGCCATCGTGAGCATCGGGATCACCGAGCCCGACGCCGGGTCCGCCGTCCAGGACATGCGCAGCGCCCTGGTGGCCGACGGGCCGGGCCGCTGGCGCCTCAACGGCTACAAGAACTACTCGACCCTCGGCCACCGGGCGGCGGGGATCCTGGTGTGGTGCCGGTGGCCCGACGGTGCGGGGGCCAAGGGGATCGGGGCGGTGGTGGTCCCGATGGACCGGGACGGGGTCGAGCTCACCGGCCGGCACTGGGGGATGGGCATCCACGCCGCCACCGAGGCCGAGGTGGCCTTCGACGGTGTGGTCGTCACCGAGGAGGACGTGCTCGTCGCCGGCGACCCGTCCACCACGGACGCGTTCAAGGTGCTGCTCGGCCACCTCAACCATGAGCGGTGCGGCAACGCCGCCATGTGCGTGGGTGCGGCCCAGGGGGCACTCGAGCACGCCGTGCGCTACATGAACGACCGGCAGCTGGGGGGCCGTCCCATCGCCGACCTGCAGGGGCTCCGCTGGAAGCTGTCGGACATGGCCGTGCAACTCGAAGGGGCCCGCCTCCTGCTCACCCGGGCGGTCCACCTGGCCGGCCCGGGCGGGACCCCGCCCCCGCTGGAGACGGCCCTGGCCAAGACGGCGGCCAACCTCGCGGCCAAGCTGGTCTGCGACGAGGCCATGCAGATCCATGGCGGGTACGGCTACAGCCACGAGTACCCGGTCGAGCGGGCCTACCGCGACATCCGGGGCCTCTGCTTCGGCGCCGGCACGGTCGAGGCCCAGCGCAATTTCATCGGGTCCGCGGTGGTGGCGGGCCGGACCACGGTGTCGCCGGGCTGGATGGACCCGCTGGCCGGTTAGTTCCCGGGACGCAGGAACCGGCCCTCGGGGTCCCATCGGCGCAGCCGCTCGACGAGGTCCGGGTCCGGCGGCTCGAGTTCGGCGACCCGGTCGGCGACGTGCAGCTCCCACGGGCACAGGGTGCGCACGTGAGCCACCCGGTCGGCGACGGAGCCCGCGCCCGGCGCCACGGCGGTGAGGGCCAGTTCGCCCCCCGCGTCCCGTTCGAAGAGGGCGAGATCGGTCACGAAGGCCCGGACCCGGACCCCGGGGGAGGTCACGTACGGGACGTCGGCCACGGCCCGGCGACGGGTCAGGGTCGACATCACCACCACCTCGTCGGCCGTGGAGGCCACGTCGTTGCCGCCCCCGGATCCGACCAGGAACACCGAGTCCCCGATCACGGTGGAGTTGATGTTGCCGTGCCGGTCGATCTGGGCCGCCCCGAGGCAGGCCAGCAGCGTGGTGCCGGGACCGCCGACCAGGCCGCCGAGCACCTGCTCGGCGTCGCCCAGCATGGTGGCCGTCGGGAAGCTGCGGTGGTTGAAGATGAACGGATCGGCCGGCGTGGGACGGTAGCCCCACAGCCCGAGCTCCGCCGCCAGCACGGCGTCGCAGCCGCGGTCCCGGGCGAGGTCGACGGCCAACCACGCCGCCAGGTTGGCCACGCCGGCGCCGGCCAGCACCGCGTCGGCGTCGAGGGCGACGACCCGGTCGGCCAGGTAGCGGGCACCGTGGACGGCGGCGATCTCCCAGGCGGCCGGCTCGGCCGTGAGGTCGGGAGGGTGGGCGGCCTCGTCGTCGCGCCACGAGTCGGGCTCGGCCCGACGGCGCAGGCCGGCGATGCGGTCGGGGCCGAGGCGGGCCAGGTACTCCTCCTGGTCGGCGGGACCGAGCACCCACTCCTCGATCCAGCGGTCGTACCCCTCGCCGTGGCTGGCGGCGCGGGCCTCGGTCCAGAACTCCAGGTCCTCGCCGTAGGGGTCGACCGGTACGTCGCGGGCGAACAGCCCACCGGGGTGGGCGCCGAGCGGGGTCTCGGCCACGGCCAGCACCCGGTGGGCCGGGACCTGGACCAGGTGCGACCACGGCCGGATGTCGTCCACCACGCGGTCGACGGTGGCCACCACGCCGCGGCGGGCGGCGAGCGCCCCCCACACGCCCTCGAGCCCGGGTGGCTGGAAGGCGAGGTTGCCCTGTCGGTCGGCGACGGGAGCGTGGAGCAGGGTGATGTCGGGGGAGTAGGCCTCGAGCAGGCCCACCCGCCCGAACGGGGTGTCGACCTGGGCGTAGCCCGGGTTCCCGGCCATCGACGAGCCGGCCAGCGATGCGGTGGTGACGGCGGGCAGCCCGCGGGCCGCCGCCTCGAGGCGCTGGAGGAACGTCAGGAACGACCAGTGCTCGACCTCGACCTCACCGCGCAGGTAGGCGTCGGAGAAGTTGGGATTGGGGGAGAAGCTCGGGAAGATGTCGCCCGAGTAACCGGTCACCACCTTGTCCACCAGTCCACCCCGGAAGAAGAGTGCCCCGAGGCTGGACAGGCTCAGCATCACCAGGGTGAAGTGCGGGTCCCGACCCCACCAGTGCCGGACCAGGTGGCGGGCCGCCGCCGTCCAGCGGGTGTGGTTGGTGACGACGTGGACCGCGTCGCCCGCCTGCACGTGGGCCACCGCCTCGTCCAGCGAGCACACCTTGTCGGTGGCGGCCCCGGCTGCGGTGGCTCCGGACGGAGCGGGTCCGTCGGTGGGCGAGCCGGCCATGCCGGGCAAGCTAGCGGACGGGGACCACGGATAGCATCCCGGGATGATCCGCTACGAAGTCGGTGGGGACCGGGTGGGGCGCATCACGCTCGACCGACCGGAAGCCCGCAATGCGCTGAGCATCGAGATGCGAGACGACCTGGTGGACGCCGTGCGTTCCGCCCGCGACGACCCGGGTGTCCGGGCGCTCCTGGTCACCGGAACCGGTGACTCGTTCTGCTCGGGCATGGACCTGCGGGCCTCGACGGTGGCCAGCGCGGGCGGCACCGGCTTCGACCCCCGCTCCACCAGCGAGGCCCTGCGCAAGGGCGTGCAGACCTTCGTCCGGGAGCTGTGGGAGCTGGACAAGCCCACCGTGGCCGCGGTCAACGGCACGGCGGTGGGTCCCGGCGCCCACCTGGCCCTGGCCTGTGACTTCGTGCTCACCCAGTCCACCACCCGGTTCATCTGGTCCTTCGCCCGCTGGGGCCTGGTCGTCGACGCCGGCGGCGCCTACCTGCTGCCGCGTCTGGTCGGGCTGCCCCGGGCCAAGGCGATGGTGCTGCTGGGGGAGGAGGTGGTCGGTGCGCAGGCCGTCGACCTCGGCCTGGCCTACCGGTGCCTCGACTCCGTGGAGGAGCTCGCCGCCGCCGCCGAGGAGCTGGCCGTCCGGCTGGCCCAGGGCCCGACGCGGTCGCTCGGCCTGTCCAAGCAGCTGCTCAACGCCAGCTTCGAGACCGCCCTGCCGGCGTCACTCGACCGCGAGGCCCACTTCCAGGCGCTGGGCACGGTGTCACCCGAGATGGCCGAGGGCATGGCGGCGTTCAAGGAGCGCCGCACCCCCGACTTCATCGGTGCGTCGGGTGCCGACGGCGACTGAGCGCGGCACGGACGGCGTGGCGGGCCACGGCCGCCCGTCACGGGGTGGACCGGGCCCCGGATCCCCACGGTCCGGAGGCCCCGGTCCGGTCCTTCGGGACGGGCCCGGACCAGGGCGGCACGACGTTTCGTGGGTAGTATCTCGCCGTGGCTGAATCCCCTCCGGCGGCCGCGGGTTTCGACCCCGAGGCGGTCCACGCCAAGTACCTGGCCGAGCGCGACCGGCGGCTGGTCCCGCATCGTGCCGACATCCGGGACCTACGGACCGACGAGCACTTCGCCCGGTACCGCGCCGACCCGTTCACGCCGTTCGTCGCACGCGACCCGGTGGTCGACGACGTCGACGTGGTGATCGTGGGCGGCGGGATCGCGGGGATCCTCGCCGGTGCGAGCCTCCGCCGCGCCGGCATCGAGCGGATCCGCATCATCGACCAGGCGGGCGGCATCGGCGGAACCTGGTACTGGAACCGCTACCCGGGCGTGATGTGCGACATCGAGTCGTACATCTACCTGCCCATGCTCGAGGAGCTCGGCTTCATCCCCTCGCACCGGTACGCCTTCGGCGAGGAGATCCTCCACCACCTCGAAGCGGTGGCCGACCGGTTCGACCTGGCGGACGACGCCCTCTTCCACACCGGGGTCACCGTCGCCGCATGGCAGGAGGACCTGGGCCGCTGGCGGGTCGACACCGACCGGGGCGACGCGGTCACCTGCCGCTGGTACGTCCTGGCCGTCGGCATCCTGAATCTCCTGAAGCTGCCCGACATCCCCGGCATGGAGGACTTCGCCGGGCACTCGTTCCACACCGCCCGGTGGGACTACGGGTACACGGGCGGGGGCCCGGGCCGGCCCCTCACCGAACTGGGCGACAAGTCCGTCGCCCTACTGGGCACGGGGGCGACCGGTATCCAGTGCGTGCCGCCGCTGGCCGACGCCGCGGAGGAGCTCTACGTGTTCCACCGCACGCCGTCGGCCATCGGCGAACGGGGCAACCGGCCCACCGATCCCGACTTCGCCGACCGCCTCGAACCGGGCTGGCAGCGGACCCGCATGGACAACTTCCAGGCGATCATCATGGGCCGACCGGTCGAGGGTGACCTGGTGGACGACGGGTGGACCCACGACTACGCCGGCACCCGGAACGTCCCCCGCCACGAGGGGGAGTCGACCCGGGAGTACCTCCGGCGCGTCGAGGAGTTCGACTTCGAGGTCATGGAGGCGCACCGGCGCCGCGTCGAGGAGCTGGTGTCCGACGCGACCACCGCCGAGGTCCTGAAGCCCTACTACCGCTACATGTGCAAGCGACCCTGCTTCCACGACGAGTACCTGCCCGCCCTCAACGGCCCCAACGTGACCGTCGTCGACTGCCCCGGGGGGATCGAGCGGATCACCGAGCGCGGTCCGGTCGTCGACGGCCGGCAGTACGACGTCGACTGCATCGTCTACGCCACCGGATTCGAGGCCGAGCTCACCCCGCTCTTCCGGCGGGCGGGCCACGAGGTGATCGGGCGCGGTGGGGTCACCCTGGCCGAGAAGTGGGCCGACGGCGCCGCCAGCCTGTTCGGGATGATGAGCCGCGGCTTCCCGAACATGTTCGCCATGCCGGCGCCGGGGCAGCAGGCGGTGGTGACCGTCAACTACACGCAGCTGGCCGTGCTCGGCGCCGAGTTCGTCGGCGGCACCGTGGGCCAGCTCGACCGCAAGGGGGTCGAGGTGTTCGACGTCAGCGCCGGGGCCGAGGAGGCGTGGACGCAGCAGATCGTCGACTCCTTCGTCGACGCCAGCGCCGTCCTGTCGACCTGCACGCCGTCCCGGATCAACTTCGAGGGACACCCGGAGGACATGAATCCCCGGAACGGCAACTTCGGCCGGGGGCTGGGTGACTGGTTCGCCTACCGCGAGCTGCTCGAACGGTGGCTCGAGTCCGGGAGCCTGGAGGGCCTGGAGCTCGAGGTCCGGCCGTCGCACCCGTGAGCGCCCGGCAGCGGGTCGCCGTCGTCACGGGCGGTGGCGGCGGGATCGGGGCGGGGATCGCCGAGGAGCTCGGCCGGAAGGGCTGGTTCGTCGTCACCGTCGACCCGCTGGTGACCCTCGACGGGACGGCGCCGCTGCCGGAGGCCGGGGAGACCACGGCCGGCCGCATCGTGGCCGCCGGTGGTTCGGCCCACGCCTCGTCGGTGTCGGTCACCGACGGTGACGCGGTCCGCAGCCTGTTCGCCGGACTCGTGGAGGAGCACGGTGGACTCGACGCGGTGGTGAACGTCGCCGGCATCACCCGGCAGACCTATTTCGGCAAGGGCACCGAGGAGGACTGGCTGGCGGTGCTCGGCGTGCACCTCGGGGGCTACCTGAACGTCCTGGACGCGGCGCTGCCGCTCATGGCCGCCGCCGGGTACGGCCGCATCCTCGGCGTCACCTCGGGCTCGGGTTGGCGCCAGGCGGACGCCGGGGCGTACAGCTGTGCCAAGCGGGCCGTCGCCGCCCTGACGTGGCAGCTCGGCCGCCAGGCACCGCCGGGTGTCACCGTGAACGCCATGTCCCCCATCGCGGCGACCCGGATGATGGCCTCCGCCCTGGAGCGCGCCCGGAAGGCGGGCCGATCGGGCGGCGGTGGGATCTCCTTCCTCTCGGTGGCGGACCCCGAGGACCTCGGACCGATCGGCGCCCACCTCGTCGACGGCGGTTTCGGTTGGTGCTCCGGCCAGGTGCTCTTCGTCGGCGGACCGGAGGTGGCGGTGGTCGACGCCCCCCGCCTCCTCGAGGTGGTGCGCACCGAACCGGTGACTTCCCTGGCCCGGGTGCTCGACGTCGTCGTCCCCGGGGCGCTCGCCGAGGCCGAGTCCCGACAGGCGAGCACCGGGGGCGGCAACCCCCGCTTCGGTCCGATCTTCGACGAGCCGGCCGGACCCGAGCCCGCACCGGCGTCGGTCCGCTCGTGCGCGGTCGTCTCCGACCGCCCGCTCCTGGCCGGGTCGCTCACCCGGGCACTCGAGTCCCGGTCCGTCCGGTGCCACCGGATCGAGCCCGTGCTCGGCTTCGCCGCCGCCGCCGACGCACTGCGCACCCTCGGGGACGTGGCCGGTCCGGTCGACGCCGTCGTGGTGGCCGGTGCCGGTCGTGCGCCGTCGGGCTCCCCGGCCGACGGATGGCAGCGGGTGCTCGCCGAGCACGGGGACATCGTCGGGCAGCTCCACCACGACGCCGGGTGGGCCCGGGCGGCCGCCGACTACGCCGCCGACGCCGGCCGGCCGGTGCGGCTGGTCACCCTCACCGACGCCACCACCACGGGTGGGCGGAGTCGGGCCCAGGCCGCGGCCCAGCACGCGCGCGTGGCCGCCGGGGCCACCGAGGGCCGGGTGACGGCCTTCGCCGTGGGGCTCGAGGCCAGCGAGGAGAGCGCGGGGCCGCCATCGGGCGAGCTCGTCGTCCACCTGCTCACCCGCCCCGAGGCCGACGCCCTGGCCGGCGCGGAGCTGGTGGTCGGCGACGGGTGGTTCGGTCTCCGCAGCCATCCCCGACCGGGCGGCAGCGTCACCTACGGTGGCCCCGACCTCCCCGACTGGCTGGACGCGACGCTCCACGAGCTCATCGGCGCCGGCGGCCACCCGACCGGAGGGACCCCCGGATGACCGAGCGACCCGCCCGCGTCGTCGACGCCCACGTTCACCTGTGGGATCCCGCCCGGACCGACTGGTACCCGTACCTGTCCCATCCCCAGGCACCGGAGACCGCGGACGTGTCCCGGATGTACCGTCGCTTCGACATCGACACGTACCGGTCCGAGTCCGCCGGATGGAACGTCGAGAAGTTCGTCAACGTGGCCGCCGCCACCGGCCGGTACTCGGTCGACGAGACCATCGAGCTCGACGGGGAGGCCCCGGCCCGCGGCGGTCCCGATGCCATCATCGGCGGCATCCCCCCGACGGACTCGGTGGCCGAGGCCGTCGAGCTCCTCGATCGCCAGATGACGGCGGCCCGCTTCCGTGGCGTCCGACCCATGGGCCGGTTCGAGGGACCCCTGCCCGAGCCCGGGGTGCTCCGGGCCCTCCAGGAGCGCGATCTCGTGTTCGAGCTCATGACCCATCCCGACCAGCTGCTCGTGGCCGCCGCCGGGCTGGCCGGCTTCGACGACCTGGTGGTCGTGGTCGAGCACGCCGGTTGGCCCCGGTCGGGTGCCGACGAGGAGCGGACCCTGTGGCGGGAGGGGATGGACGCGTTGGCCGGCCTCGGTGGCAACGTGGTCTGCAAGCTCTCGGGACTGGCGATGCCGCTCGAGACCCTGGGCGTCGACGCCTTCGGGCCCTGGCTCGAGTACGCCATCGAGGTGTTCGGCGTCGACCGCTGCCTGTTCGCCAGCAACTTCCCGGTGGACTCGATGTACGGCACGTTCGATCAGCTCTACGGGGTGTTCGACGAGGTGACGGCCGGCCTCGACGGCGACTCGCGCGCGAAGCTCTTCGCCGGGAACGCCGAGCGCGTCTACCGCTGCTGACCGTCCCGTCCACCGGGCCCCCGGCACGCCGCGCACCGGACACCGGACACCGCCCTGCCGATCTGGGAGACTCCGGCCGTGTCGATCGTTGGCCTCCGGAAGCAGTGGGGCGCACTGGTGGTCTTCGGCGTCTCCGGCTGCGCCCTGGCCGCCTGCTCGAGCCCAGCGGCGTCCACCACCTCGACGACGAGGCTCGGCACCGGGTTCGTCGCCGTCACCACCCGCCCACCACCGACCGCCGCCCAGGCTTCACGCCTGGTGAAGGAGGGCTGCAGTTCCTTGGCCGGGCTGCCTGCAGCGGTGGCCGGCGCGGCGGTCACCTTTGCCCACGACCCGAGTCGTGCCCTCCTGGCGCTCTCCCACGGACCCTGGTACGAGTCCGTGGGCATGAGCGGTGCGGGCAACGACCCGGCATTCGCCCACGTCGCCGCTGATGCCAAGACCTTGGACCTGGCGACCCTCACCAGCCTCAGGCATGGTGACGCCTCGGGGGTCACGGCCTCCGTGACCAGGTTGACCCGGGACTGCAGAGTGCTCAAGGAGCCGATCGGGTAGCCCACAGAGCCGGGAACCAGCCACCTGCGCAGTCGGTGCGGCGGTCAGCGATCGGCGGCCGGAGTCGCACCGGACGGGCGCTTCCGCTCCCACGTCCTGACGCGGTAGCAGTTCTCCGGATTCCTCGGGGGCCGGTACTCGGATGTCTCGCCGATGAAGGCGAAGCCCGCATTCTGGGCGACCCTCTCGGACGCCACATTGCCGAGCATCGTGGCCAGAGTGATCGACGCGAGGCCGAGCGCGTCGAACCCCCAATTGGTGATCACGACGAGGGCGGCCGTGGCGACCCCCCGGTTGCGCCCCCATCGGGCAACCCAGTATCCGGCCGCAGGTGGTCGGTCCTCCGGGAAGATCAGGCTGATGGCACCGAGGAAGCTCCCATCGTCCGCATCGACGATGGCGAACGGGGCCACCTCACCCCGTTCCCACCATCGGGGATGGGCAGAGATCCACCCTCGAGCGTGATCCTCGGTGTAGGGCCACGGCACGGCGTCCGTCCACCGGGAGATCTCCCGGTCCTGGCACGCGTCCGTCACGTCGCCGACATCGTCCAGGTCGAACGGACGCAGCTGGATGGCTCCGTCCGTCAGGGGGAGTTCCAGCCGCCCGATCATCCTGCGATCCTACGGAACGGGGCCACGGCACGTCGCCACGGGGTGCCGGGGCCGCCGACCACCGCTGTCCGCCCGCGGGGTTCAGTAGGATCGCGCCCGTGTCAGTGGCCGTCCTGGTTCCCGGCTACGGCGGTCGCCATCGGGCGGTCGAACGGTGGCGGGTGGACGTCGCCGTGAAGACGCTGGCCGCACATGGTGGCGGACTGCTGGTGGTCAGTGGGCACCAGGGTGAGGCTGAGCGGCTCGCCCGGCTCGCCCCCGGCCGTCGGGTCGTCGTCGAGCCGACGGCGCGGTCCACCCGTGAGAACGTGGAACGGTCGCTTCCGCACCTGCTGGAGGCCGACAGCCTGGCCATCGCATCCGACTGGTTCCACGTGCGCCGGGCCAGCCGGTACCTGCAGCAATTGCGTCCCGACCTCCGCGTCCGGTTGGTTCCCGCCGAGCCTCAGTGGAGGCAGGGGGGATGGTGGATCCAAGCTGGGGGAGCCGCCTACGAGTTCGTCCGTGCCGCGCAGGGTCTCGTCCGGGCGGCTCGATAGGCACCGGGCCGCGCCCGCCCACGGGCGTCACCGGACCTCGCGGGTCACCGGCGGTGGTTCGTGGCGATGACGAATCCCTGGGGAGTGGTTTCGTGATCGAGTGTCGGCGCCCGCAGGGTGGTGGTGCAGATCCGGAACCCCGACCTCTCCAGGCGGTCGGTCACCTCGTGCACCCCGTGTCGGTAGCTGGTGAGGGGCAGGTGGGTACCGAACGCATCCTCCCGGTGTACGGGCGTGCCCCCCGTCTGGAAGGCGAGCAGGAGGAAGCCGCCCGGACGCAGCACCCTCGCCAGTTCGTCGAACGCCGCGTCGAGCCCATCCAGGGGTGTGTAGATGATCGAGTACCAGCAGACGGCACCGGCGAGCGCTCCCGTCCCGATGGGAAGCGCATCGAGCTGGCCCTCGTCGAAGTGCAGGCCCGGATGGGCCGTCCGGGCGACGGCGAGCATCGCCGGGGAGGGGTCCACCCCGACAGCATCGAGACCGTGATCCGCCAGGAATGCCGCCACCCGGCCTGGTCCGCACCCGACATCGGCGACCGGAGCCGTGGCGTGTCCCGTGACCAGGTCGACGAAGCCCAGGAGCAGCGCCCGGTCGACGGCGTGCTCCGTCGCCGGGCCGACCTCCGTGCCCACGTACCGGACATACGTCTCCGCCGCCACGTCGAAGACGTTCCGGGCGGCCGACACGTGGTCGTCGGGAGACACGCACAGAGGCTACGTGACCGTCGGCCGGCGTGGTCGCGGCGACCGGACGACCGCCCCGCCCCTTCCGCCGCATCGGCGAGCCACCCCGAACGGCGGACGGGGCCCGACGCGTCCGGACGGTTCCGCCCTGCGGTGTCCGGTCAGCACGCCCGGACCTCCGGCCGTACACTCGTCGGTCGTCGTCCGTCCGCCGATCGGATGGATCGAGGGAGGGAGCAACTCATGGACGTCCGCTCGGCCCGAGACGTGGCCCCGGTCATCGAGCACGCCGGAACGGTGCCCGTCTGGTGGCTCATCCAACCGGGTGAACTCCGGGACGCCACCAGTGGCGGGTTCCTCGAGCTCGTGAGCGAGTGGGAGGTGGCCGGCGGGGGTCTGGTCGACCCGCACTCCCATCCGACGCACGAGTTCTACTACATCATCTCGGGACGCGGCATCATGAAGATCGCCGACGAGGAGCGGGAAGTGGGTCAGGGCGACCTGATCAGGATCCCCCCGGACACCGTGCACAGCATCTGGCCGCTGACGGCCAACGCGGGGCTGCGCGGGTTGGCGTTCGCCGTCGGCATCGCGGGAGCCGGCCCGGTCGACTACACGAGCTGATCGTCTGCGGTCACGTCGCACCGGCCGCGTCGAGCAGCCGGCAGACGGCCAGCGCGTCCTCGGCGGCCAGCCGGGCGGCCTCCGCCGCATCACGGCCGAGGCGCTCGAGCCTCGGCCCGAGGTCGGGATCCTCCTCGAGGAGGCGCACCACCGCATCCACGTCCACGTTGCCGTCGGCGTCGGTGAAGGCCACGATCCTCTCGTCGAGCAGCCCATCGACGTACCGGTCGCTGATGCACCGGTGGACGGTCCACGACACGCCCCGGGTCTCGCAGACGCCGGCGACGGCCGACGACTCCATGTCCACCCCGGTGAAGCCCCGGGCGGCCAGGGCCCGGCTGAGCCCGTCGTCGAACTCGACC
>Ga0302202_10003704_pt1 | contig 16632 bp, 15 predicted proteins | sample II_Bog_N3_3_FD_194579 | JGI IMG/M metagenome (GOLD analysis project Ga0302202, IMG submission 194579) | Peat permafrost microbial communities from Stordalen Mire near Abisko, Sweden - II_Bog_N3_3 | ecosystem: Environmental > Terrestrial > Soil > Wetlands > Peat | place: Sweden: Abisko...
CAGTGCCCTTTTTATATTGCGTTCGGTCTCATCTTTTGAAGTCAGTCCCACCTGCGCGGAGATCACGATTCCATCGCGGTCTACAAAGAACGAAGTGGGCAAGTCATCGAGTCCGCCATAGGGCCGGCCGATGGAGTCAGCGTCAATCAGCACCGGATAGGGAATGTGCATCTGTTCAACGAAGCGACCGATTGCGCGCTTTTCTTCGCTCAGCTTCTGCGGGTCGCCGCGGTCAATGTCATCCGCGGAGATGCCCAGCACCTCAAACCCTTGCGCGGCGTACTGGTTGCGCAACTCGACGAGCCAGGGCGTCTCAAGCTTGCACGGCGCGCACCAGGTGGCCCAGAAATTAATTACCAACGCCTTGCCCTTGTAGCTAGACAGCGAGACCTTTTTGCCGCTTAGGTCTTCGAGGGTGAAGGCCGGTGCGGGCTTGCCGAGGAGCGCGGGCAGAAACTGGAGCGGGCTGCCGCTGTCGCCTGTGGCGGGAACCAGTTCGGCCTGCGCGGTCGAGGCCAGTAGCCGCTCGGCGGCCTGCTTGCGATATTCCCAGTTGGCCCAGCCGGCCCACGCAAAGGCGGCCAGAATGAACAGAACGGCAGAGATGACCAATGTATTGCGCTTCACGGGGATTCGCCTCTTCGATTTATATTGTACGGGCCAACTGCATACGAGGCGAAACTGATACCATCAATAACCGATGAATGACAACCGAAAACAGCCGCTCCTTGACGTCAATCATGAATCGGGCCGCGCGCTTGCGCCGGCAGCTTTGGTGCGTACCGAGGCGGCGGCTCTGGAAGCCCTGGCCGCGCGCCTCGAAGGGCCAATGGCCGCCGCGTTCGACCGCGCCGTTGAGCTGATTTTGCGCTGCGGCGAGGAGCGCGGGCGCGTGGTGGTCACGGGGATGGGCAAGAGCGGGATTATTGCGCAGAAGATTGCCGCCACGCTCAGCTCCACTGGCTCGCCGGCGTTGTTTCTCCATCCGGCCGAGGCAGTGCATGGCGATCTGGGCGTATTGATGGCGGACGACGTCGTGGTGGCTCTCTCGGCCAGCGGCGAGACTGAGGAGATATTGCGCCTGCTGGCCACGCTGAAACGCAAGGGCGACGCGCTGGTGAGCTTCTGCTGCGATCTGAACTCGACTCTGGCGAAGGCCAGCGACGTGGCTCTCGATTGCGGTGTGGAGCGCGAGGCTTGCGGGCTGAACCTGGCGCCGACTGCATCGACTACCGCGATGCTGGCGCTGGGCGACGCGCTGGCCATCGCAGTGAGTTTGCGGAAGGGATTTCGTGCGGAAGATTTCGCCGAGTTGCATCCCGGCGGCAAGCTGGGCAAACAACTGGCAAAGGTTCGCGACCTGATGCACGCGGGCGATGAAGTGCCTGTGGTTGCGCCCGCGACTCCCATGACCGATGTGATCTACGAGATGTCGTCGAAGAAATTGGGAGTGACGACCGTACAAGAACATGGCCAGCTGCGTGGCGTAATCAGCGACGGCGATTTGCGGAGATTGCTGGAGCGCGAGGGCGGCGCGGCGTTGAGCAAGACCGCTGGCGAGGCGATGAATGCGCATCCAAGGACAATTGGCGCGGAGGAGCTTGGCGCCACGGCGCTGGCGATTCTCGAGGAGCGAAAGATTACTTCGCTGGTGGTAGTGGATGCTGGGGACAAGGTTGAAGGAGTGCTGCACCTGCATGATCTGTGGGGCGTGGAATTGATTTAGAAACAGGGAATAGGGAACAGGATAATTCTATGCGATTTCTTCGCTTTCGTGCTTTTGCGTGTGGACTGCTGACGCTCGCTGCATTCACTTCGGCTTCACTCTCTGCACAGACCGCACAACAAGCTCCGAGCCAGACATCTGCGCCCACTACCACAACTACAGCTAATTCAGCCGCCGCGCGGAAGACGATCGCAAAGCAGAGTGACACGGTGGTTCCTGCGTCTACGCGGGCTGCGATGCTGCGCGGAGCTTACGGGCCTTATCGCGCTAACAACGACCTGCTGTATTACCACTTGGATATTCGCGTCGATCCAGAGAAACAGTTCATCAGCGGGAAGAATACCATTCGCTTCAAGATGCTCGCCGACAGCACGCGCATTCAACTCGACCTGCGCGAGACATTCAATATCGACAAGATTCGTATGGGTTCGACTGCGCTCAAGTACGAGCGCGACTCAGGTGCGGTCTTTGTGGATTTTCCAGAGACGCTGCACGCGGGACAGGTTTACACCATCGATTTCTATTACTCGGGGCATCCCGAGGAGATTGGCCGCTTTGGAGGGATGACCTTCAAGAAAGACCCGGCTGGACGCGTGTGGATTAATACTGCTTGCGAGGGAGACGGCGCGAGCATCTGGTGGCCGGACAAGGACCAGTGGCGCGATGAAGTGGAGAGCATGGACATCAGCGTCGCCATCCCCAACGGCTTGGTGGATGTATCGAATGGCAAGTTTGTGGGCAAGACCGACCTGGGCGACGGTTATACACGCTGGGATTGGCACGTCAGTTATCCGATTAATAACTACGATGTTGCGCTGAATATCGGGAGTTATGTTCACTTTTCCGATAAGTTAGGCGAGTTACCGCTGGACTTCTATGTATTGCCGGAGGATTTGGGTAAAGCAAAGGTACAGTTTGTGCAAGCTAAAGGGATGTTGGAGGCGTTTCGACATTACTTCGGCGAGTATCCCTTCGAGAGGGATGGTTACAAGCTGGTCGAAGTGCCTTACCTGGGCATGGAACATCAGAGCGCGGTGGCTTATGGCAACGGGTTCACGAACGGATACATGGGCCGTGACTGGACGGGCACAGGAATCAGCCTTCGCTTCGATTTCATCATCATTCACGAGAGCGGGCACGAGTGGTTTGGCAACAGCATCACGGCCGCCGACCCGGCGGATATGTGGATTCACGAGGGATGGACGACTTATCTTGAGAGCCTGTATGTGGAATACCGCTGGGGCAAAGCCGATGCTATCAAGTATTTGAACGGCGACAAACCGAAGGCGAGGAACATGCAGCCTATCATCGCTGAGCGCGGGGTGAATGAAGAGCCTGACGAAGATCAGTACTTCAAGGGCGCGCTGATGATGAATACACTGCGCAGCGTAGTGAACGACGATGCAAAATGGAACGCACTGTTGCACGCTTTTTATCAGCACTTCAAATATCAAAACATCATGACCGAAGACGTGGTGGCGTATTTCAACCAGCACACGGGAATGAACCTGACGCCGATCTTCAACCAATACTTGCGCCATGCGCAGATTCCGCGGCTGGAGTTATTGTTTGGCGAAGAGCCGGGGATGGTGATGTATAAGTGGCGCGCCGACGAAGATAACTTCGCCATGCCGGTGCGCGTGGGCAAGCCGGAAGCGTGGCAGATCATTCATCCGACGACAAAATGGCAGTGGATGAAGACGCAGCTGAGTAAGGATGAGTTCCAGGTCGCTACGGACCTTTATTACGTGGATGTGAACAAGCAGTGAGAGGCCGAATTGGATTCAGTATCTTGACAAAAGCGGCAAGTTAGCCCCCGCTTCGCGGGGATAGCAAGTTAGCAAGTTGGCGAGTCTAAGGGTAAAATGTAAGTATGGCTGAGATTCGGCGCAGGAAAACGGGAACGGTAAAGATCGGACAGGTTTGCGTGGGTTGGGAAGTTCCGGTCGTCGTGCAATCGATGACCAACACCGACACGGCGGACATAGCGGGCACCATCGAACAGGTAGCGGCGCTGGCGCTGGCGGGGTCGGAGATTGTTCGTGTCACGGTGAACAACGAGGATGCTGCGGCGGCTGTTCCGTATGTTGTGGAAGGCTTGGAGAAACGCGGCTTGACGGTGCCGATTGTGGGCGACTTCCACTACAACGGCCATCTGCTGCTTAAGAAATTTCCCGCGACGGCTCGTGCGCTGGCCAAGTACAGAATCAATCCGGGCAACGCGTCGATTGGCAAGAAGGATAACGACAATTTTCAGGTGATGGTGGAGTGCGCCGTCGAGAACCAGAAGCCGGTGCGCATCGGCGTGAACTGGGGATCTTTGGACCAGTCTTTACTGACGCGCATGATGGACGAGAACAGCCGCCTACCGCAGCCGCTGCCGGCGCGCGAGGTGATGATGGAGGCCATGGTGCGGAGCGCGCTGGACTCCGCCGCCGCTGCTGAACACTACGGGCTACGAAGCGACCAGATTATTCTGTCGGCCAAGGTGAGCGGAGTGCGCGATCTGATCGACGTGTACACCAACCTTGCCGCACGTTGCGAGTATCCTCTGCATCTCGGGCTGACCGAGGCGGGGATGGGAACAAAGGGGCTGATTGCTTCGACGGCGGGACTCGCGCCGCTGCTGCTGGCCGGGATTGGCGACACGATTCGCGTGAGTTTGACGCCCAAGCCGGGCGGCGACCGGACGGAGGAAGTGCAGGCCGCGCAACAAGTTTTGCAATCGCTGGGGATTCGCAGCTTTATGCCACAGGTAACGAGTTGCCCAGGGTGCGGGCGCACGACGAGCACGTATTTCCAGGAGCTGGCCGAACAGATTCAGAGCTACCTGCGCGTCTCGATGCCGGAGTGGCGAAAGAAGTATGCGGGCGTGGAGGAGCTGAAGCTGGCGGTGATGGGCTGCGTGGTCAACGGGCCGGGCGAGTCAAAACACGCCAATCTGGGAATCAGTTTGCCGGGGACGTTTGAGGAGCCGAAAGCGCCGGTTTATATGGATGGAAAACTCTTAAAGACGCTGCACGGCGATACGATTGTGGCTGACTTCAAGCAGATACTGGACAGCTACGTGGAGAGCCATTACGGGCAGCGGGCGTAGAGCGCGGCTGGCGCATATGGCTGCTATTACCACTCCTGATCGATGGGGCGTAAAATCGCTTGCCATGAATACTTCGGCATGTTTCTTTCTTCTATCTGCGATTCTCGCGCCCGGTCTGCTTGCGCAGGCGAACGCAAGGCCAAATACGCAGCAGCAATTCGAGATTCAAATTTCGTCGGGAGTCGCGGAAAAGCGGCTCGTCCACAAAGCTAACGTGGTTTGTCCACGTATGGCAATGCCGCCTCGCATCAAGGCCACGGTTGTAATCGGAATTGAGATTGATAAGAATGGGAATGTCCTTCATCCAAAAGTCGTCTCCGGTCCAGCAATGCTGAGCAAGCCGGTCCTCGATTCAGTTCGAAAATACAAATACAAGCCCTATCTGCTGAATGGCAAAGCTGTTGACGTGGAGACAACTGTTTGGGTAACGATGGACTCTTATCTCGATTGCCATTTCAATTGATTTTCCGGACGCTATTTCGCCTCTGCCGTAATACGCTTCCCTTCCCGGCCAATTCGCGTTAGGATTGCGGAAATCCTCTTTGGAGATATGCTGTGGTTCTGCGCAGAGTGGGATGTGTTGCGTTTTTTCTTGCGATTTTGCCAATGCTGGCGTTTGCCGGCAAGCAGAAGCCGTGCGTGACAGCCGATGAAGCGACCACACTTGTGAACAAGGATGTCTGCGTGACCGCGCACGTTTATGGCGTGGTCGCATTGCCGGATGGGACGCGGTTTCTGGACGTGTGCGCGCCGGATACGACAGACGAAAAGTGCAAGTTCACCATCGTGAGCCTGAGGGAGGATCGCGAGGAGGTGGGCGAACTGGCCAAGTACCGCAACATGAACGTGCAGATTCGGGGGATTGTGCGGCCAATGCACGGGCGGGCGGGGATGGTATTGAGCCATGCAAGGCAGTTCTACGGTGGCCCACCGAAGTTCAGACCCAATCCACTGTTGGCGCGCGGATTCAGCGCGGATGAGAGCCGGCCGGCGATCAACGACCCCAACTTGAGGTCGCAGGGTGGACGGCGGGCATTTATGAATACCAGGGATAAAGAGACGTTGCAACGGTAAAGTGAAATATGCGCTCTCCCACCCATGCGACAGAAACAAGTCGCATGGATGGGGCACGGGGCTTCGTCGTCTCCGACCCCAGCCGCAAAAACAAAGACGAACACCCCGCGAACGAAGACCTGTCCATGAGGACCCCGTTGCGGCGAGGGTGGGGCACCCGGCTTCAGCAATCGCTCAGAGCACCGAGATGTTTACATCTTCCAGCGGCGGAGCATGGCGCGCGCCATTCCATAAAATCGCGCAGGAGACGACCAGAAAGATGAGGGTTGAGCCGAGGCCGATGCTCAGGTTGGAGCGGTCGGAGATGGCGCCGATGATCTGCGGGGAAAATGTATCGCCGAAGCAATGGATGCTGAAGAAGTTGAGGCCGATGGCCGTGGCGCGAACCGGCGCGGAGACGGAGTTGACGATGGCGGCGTTGAGCGGCCCCGTGTTGAGGAAGAGGAAGAACTCGGCTGCGAGCAGGGATGGGATGGCCCAGGCAGGCGGGCCGAAGAAGAGCAGAATCCCGAAGGGCAAAGTGAGAGCGACGCTCCAGAAGGAGAGGAGGTAGAGCGCGCGGTGGTCGGTGCGCAGCCAGCGCTGGGCGATCCAGCCTCCGACCAGGGTTCCCAGAATGCCGTCGACGACTGTGATGGCGCCCACGACCAGACTAGACCGGGCGACAGAAAGCCCGGCGGAGCGGTGCAGGAATTCAGGCACCCAGGCCGAGATGCCGCCCATGGCGAAGGTGAGCATTGCCAGACCGAAGGTGGCCGAGAGATAGGCAGGGTTGCGGAAAAGGCCTAAAAAAGTGGTGGTGTTAGCGGTCCGCTCCATGCTGTCGCTCGCGCCGCGCTCGGGCTCGTGGCCCCAGAGGCCATACAACACTGCAATAATCAGTCCGGGGATGGCGCAGACAAGGAACGGCGCGCGCCAACCCCAGAGCGTGCCCATCTCACCACCCGCCAGATAGCCGAGGGCTGCGCCAACGGGAATCGCCGTGTAAAAGATGGAGAGGATGCGATTGCGCTCACGCTCGGGATAGAAATCGGCCAGGATGGCGGGAGCAAAGATGCCGAATGTGGCCTCGCCGATCCCGACGAAAGCCTGGCGGATATAGAAGGTCCAATAGTCGTGAACCCAGACGGTGGCCAGGGTGGCCAGGCTCCAGAGAATGGCGCCAAAGATGATGAGCGCCTTGCGCGAGGAACGGTCAGGAAGCCGCGCGGCCGCAGGCTGAAACCAAATATATGCGAGCAGCAAAACGACCGCCAGCGCGCCGAGTTGGAAGAAGAGCATCCAGTTGCCGTGAAGGGCCAGGGCGGCCATGACACAGAGAGCTACTCCACAGACAAGCAGTTGCTTCTTATTCAAACGGTCGCCCAGCCAACCGGACAAAGGCGCGGCGAGCATGTAGAAGATGAATAGAGCAGTGGTGAGCGCGCCCATCTGGTGATCGGTGGCATGAAACTCGCTTTTGACCAGCGAGAGTTCGCCGGGCAGAATATAGCGATCGATGTAGTTGAGCAGATTGAGGGCGATGAGCAGCGACAGCGTCGCGACGGCGGGGCTGACGCGAGGGCGCGCAGGTTGGATGACGGTGCGCATCTACTTTTCGGGTCGTGGCCAGCGCGCTTCGACGGTGGTGCCGATGCCGCCGCGCGGACGGAATTCGCCTCGGACCACGGCCCAGACCGGGTCGCAGGCCTTGACCACGTCTTCCAGCACCTGGTTGACGATGTTCTCCTGGAAGATGCCGAGATTACGGTAGCTGAACAGATACTCCTTGAGCGATTTCAGTTCGAGGCAACGCTGGCGGGGCATGTAGCGGATGGTGAGGAGGCCGAAGTCGGGCAGGCCGGTTTTGGGACAGACGGAGGTAAGCTCCGGGTCGTCGATAAGGATTTCGTAGCCGGGAAACTGGTTTTGCCACGTTTCGATGGCGGGAAACGAGAAATCGAGGCCGGCTTTTGCGTGATCGTCAGTGTAGCGCGGTTCTGAAGCCATGGTTTCGATTGTACGAGGCCAAGTGTCCGACTTCCAATTCGGGAAGCATGGATTAGAGGTCAGACCTTCGGCGATGACCGACTGCATTTCTCTCCTTCTGACAGTCTTTGCGCCTTTGGGCCGGTTTCTGAGTCCTATATACTGTCTCTGGTTGACTGAATGAATCAAGAAAGAAAGCAAACGGTCCGGCTGTGGATTTGGAGGGGTTTGGCCGTCCTCCTGATTGTCGTCTTTTTCGCGGTGCGCGCCCTGACGAGGGACCAACTGCAAGTGCGTGTAGCCGCGGCGGCAGACGTGCAACTGGTGAGCACCATCAGCACCAACGGCCGTGTCGAGCCGGAGGCCAATTTCGAGGTTCACAGCCCGATTGCGACCACGGTCAAGGCGGTGTATGTGCAGCCGGGCGACCAGGTTGCAGCGGGCAAGGTGCTGCTGGTGCTGGACGATGTGGAGGCGCGCGCCCGCGAAGCCACAGCGGAGAGCGGCGTGAGGGCCGCACAGGCCGCACTGGAGGCGGTGACCCAGAACGGAACCCAGCAGGAGCGCCAGGCGACGGCGGCCGATGTGTTGCGCCAGCGTTTGGAACGCGATAATGCGCGCCGAGATTTGGACGCGCTGACCAAGCTCAACTCGACCGGGGCGGCGTCGTCCAGCGAGGTGGCTGCGGCGCGGCAGCGGCTGGATGCGGCGGAAGTGAATCTACGGGCGTTGGACCAGAGCCAGAACAGCCGCTATTCGCACGCGGAGATAGAACGTGCGCGGGCGGCGCTGGCGGACGCGGAAGCCAACCGGGCGGCGATGCGGCAGGTGGTGGCGCAAACGGTGGTACGCGCTCCGGTGGCGGGAACCGTCTACAGCTTGGATGCGAGAGCCACAGACTTTGTCGAGGAAGGAAAGCTGCTGCTGCAGTTGGCCGATCTGCACCACGAGCGGGTGCGAGCCTACTTTGACGAGCCGGAGATTGGGCGCCTTGCGGTTGGCCAAAAGATCCAAATCAAATGGGACGCCAAGCCGGGCCGCATCTGGAACGGACACATTGAGCGCACGCCGGTGACAGTTATCAACCTGGGTACACGCAGCGTGGGCGAGGTGCTGGTGAAGATTGACGATGCGGACGGCGAACTGCTGCCGGACACCAACGTGAACGTGACGGTGACCCTCTCCAGCGAACCCAACTCCCTGAGCGTGCCGCGCGAAGCACTGCGCCTGGAGAATGGCAGGCCTTATGTCTTCAAGGTGGTAAAGGGCGGCTTGCAGAGAACCTATGTGACGACCGGAACCATCAATCTGACCCAGGTGGCCATTCTCTCCGGACTTGCGAGTGGAGACCTGGTGGCAACCGGAACGTTAAGCGGGCAGCCCTTGCAGGAGGGCGTTCCAATCAAGGTTGTGCGGTGAAGGCATTGGCAGGGCTCATACCGATGGGGCTGGCTCTGGCGGCAGCCCTGGCTCTTTCGATGCCCGCTGTGGGCCAGGGAAAGCAGCTTGCCCAGGCCAAAGCAGCCTTGCAGGCCGGCGAGGCGGACAAGGCGCTGGCTCTGCTGGAACCGCTGGCCCAACCGGGCGGCGAAGCCGAAGCCTACAACCTGAGATGCCGCGTGGAATATACGCTGGAGCGATGGGATAAAGCCGCGAACGACTGCGAGCAGGCGGTAAAGCTGGACGGGCAGAGTTCGGACGATCACATGTGGTTGGCGCGCGCGTTGGGCGAGAAGGCACGCAGGGCGACGTTTCTGAATGCGTATTCGCTGGCCAAGCGAGTAAGAACTGAATTTGAAGAGGCCGTCCGGCTGAATCCCCGGAATGCCAGTGCGCTGGCCGACCTGGGCGAGTTTTACTATTCCGCGCCGGGTGTGGTGGGCGGCGGCATCAACAAGTCCGAGATGGTGGCCGCGGAACTGGACAGAATTGACCCCGCGCGCGCCCACGAGCTGCGCGGCCGCATCGCCGAGCAGCGCAAGGACTACGGCACGGCGGAGCGGGAGTTGAAACAAGCGATAGCGGCCTCCGCGCATCCGGCTAACCAGTGGATGACGCTGGCGAGCTTTTATCGCGGACGCGAGCGCTGGACAGAGATGGAGTCCGCTGTGCGCAGCGGAGAGAACGCGGCGCAGCGGGACAAGCAGGCGGGCGTGGCGCTGTACAACGGGGCTTCCCTGTTGCGGGAAACCGGCCGCGACCCCGCGCGGGCAGCGAGAATGCTTGAGAGCTATCTCGGCGGCAACGCCAGGACAGAAGAAGCGCCGGCGTTTGTGGCACATGTGTGGCTGGCCCAATTGAAGAAGCAATTGGGAGACGCGGCGGCAGGCAGCCGGGAACGAGCAGCCGCTCTGGCCATGGCGCAGGAATACAAACCGGCACAGGATCTGAAGTACTGAAGGGTTGAGCGCACGTGAAGAACGGAAACAATCCGCTGAAGCGCTTGGCGCTGATGCTTATCGGCATGACGATGGCGAGCGCGCCGGCGCTGGTTTCGGCGCAGGTCTCGCTGGCCACGGTGGTGGACCTGGCGCAGCGCAATTCGAGCGTGGTCAGGCTGGCCGGGGCCGATCTGCAAAAAGCCAACGCGGCGCTGTCGGAGTCTAAAGATGCTTTTGTGCCTAGTTTGACCTTGGGTTCAGGGCTTCCGGCATTCCCCGATGTGGGCTTCACCGGGGGCGTACCGTCGATCGTGAGCGCAACAGTGCAGTCTATGGTTTTCAGCCTTCCTCAAAATCACTACATTGCGGCGGCGCGCGCCAGCGTTAAAGCCGCAACACTGAGCCTGAAAGATGCCCGCGAGCAGGTGGCGCTGGATGCCTCCACGGCCTACATCGAGCTAGATACAGTGAACACCGAATTGGCCGCTGCACGCCAGCAAGAAGGCTTTGCGGACCGGTTGGTGGCCATCGAGCAGGAACGCGCCGAGGCTGGCGTCGATCCGCTCAGCGAGCTCTTGCAAGCGCGGTTGAAGGCGGCCGAGCTCAAGCTTCAGAGACTGCACCTGGAGACACGCGCCGCCACTCTTACCAAGCAGCTTTCGACGCTTACTGGGCTACCGTCTGGTTCCATCACGCCGGATCACGCCAGTATTCCGGAGATTCCGGAAGTGAAAGCGGGCGATGCCGTACACGCCACTGCGGCTGTTCAATCGGCCGAGATGCTTGCACTCTCCAAGCAGAAGGCGGCTCGGGGAGATCGATTGAGCGATTACATCCCCCAGCTCAGCTTCGGCGGGCTCTACAGCCGTAGTACCAAGATTCTGAATGATTACGACCTGTACTACGCGAAGGCTATTCCGACCAACAACTTCAGTTCGGGATTCTCGATTCAGGTTCCACTCTTCGACCTGATCCACAGCGCCAAAGCCAGAGGGTCGGCTGCCGAAGCTCTGCGCGCCACAGTGGAAGCAGAACAGGCGCAAAGGCAGACCGAGATTCAGATTGCCACGCTCACCGGCAGCCTGCGTGAGCTGGATGCTCTGGCGGAGATCGCGACGCTGAAACAGCAGATCGCAGATGAGCAGCTCAAGTCCGTGCTGGCGCAACTGGAACTGGGCAACGGCTCGGGAAGCGGGCCGGGCGCTCAGCCACAATTGAGCCCCAAAGCAGAGCAGTTGGCGCGAATTGACGAGCGCCAGAAATTCCAGGACTCGCAGGACGCGGGATTCGACCTGGCCAAAGCGCGGCTAAGCTTGCTGCGCGCACTCGGCCACATGGAAGACTGGCTGGGCGAATTGCACGCAAAGTAAGCCCGGCGGAAGAAATTCCCCCGCAAGACCCCGCCGGGAACCCAAAAAATGCCGAAATGTTAGAATAGAGGGGATGACAATGCCTTTAAAAACGCTGTTCCTGAACCCGCCCTCGTTCGAGAAGTTTGACGGTGGCGCGAGCTCGCGCTGGCCGGCAACGCGCGAGATTGAATCGTACTGGTACCCGGTGTGGCTGACGTACCCGGCCGGGCTGCTGGAGGGTTCACGCCTGCTTGATGCTTCCCCGCATCACGTTTCCGCGCAAGAAACCATCCAGATCTGCAAGGATTATGAGTTTCTGGTGCTCTTTACTTCGACAATTGGCTGGAGGAGCGACCAGTTGTTGGCCGAGGCCATCAAAAAGGCCAATCCTTCGATTCGCATAGCCTTTGTCGGGCCGCCGGTAACGACGGACCCGGATCGCGCGCTGAACGAATGCCCGGAGCTGGACTTCATCTGCCGCCGCGAGTTTGACTACTCGGTGGTGGAGTTTGCCCAGGGCAAGCCGCTCAACGAGATTCTTGGCATCAGCTACAAACTTGGCGGCAAGGTGGTGCACAACCCCGACCGCCCGCAGGTGGAAGACCTGGACGCGATGCCCTGGGCCACTAAAATCTACAAGCGCGACATCGACGTAACGCGCTACAACGTGCCTTTTCTGCTGCATCCATTTATCGCGCTCTACTCCACGCGCGGCTGCCCGGCGCAATGCACCTTCTGCCTGTGGCCGCAGACGCTCAGCGGACATGCATGGCGCAAGCGGTCTACCGATGATGTGGCCGCCGAGTTGGCCTGGGCCAAGCAGAACTTTCCCGATGTGAAGGAGTTCTTTTTTGACGACGATACCTTCAACATTCAGAAGCAGCGCACCGTCGAGCTGTGCGCCAAGCTGAAGCCGCTGGGCCTGACTTGGAGTTGCACATCGCGCGTGACCACCGACCGCGAAACGCTGAAAGCGATGAAAGAGGCTGGCTGCCGACTGCTCATCGTGGGCTTCGAGTCTGGCGATCCGCAGATTCTCAAAAACATCAAGAAGGGCGCTACTGTGGAGCGCGCGCGCGATTTCGCCAAGGACTGCCATGACCTGGGCCTGGCCATTCACGGAGATTTTGTGCTGGGGTTGCCCGGCGAAACGAAAGAATCGATCCGCAACACCATCAACTTTGCCAAGACGCTGGACGTGGAAACCATTCAGGTTTCTATCGCCCACGCATTTCCCGGCACCGAGTTTTACGACTACGCCAAGGCCAACGGATTCATCAAGAACGCCACTGCCATGAGCGACGAGGGCGGCCACCAGATGGCGCACATCGAATATCCCGGCCTGCCCACGGATTACGTTCTTGAGATGGTGCATCGCTTCTACGACGAATATTACTTCCGGCCCAGGGCGGCCTTCCGCGTGGTCTGGAAAGCGTTTGTGAATCGCGATCTGCCCCGGCTTTATGTCGAGGCCAAGGCCTTCATGAAACTGCGCTCGCAACGCAACCAGATGGTAAAGACTGCGCGCAGCAAACCGACCGATTCAGCCGCCACGGCAAAGGCATAGACGCACACAATTGATAAGCACCCCACCCTTCGCGCGCTTTGCGAAGGGTGGGGTGCAAAAGACCTTAATCTGCGTCCAATTGTCAGGACCGAAATACTCATGGCTCATCAAAAATTGTCGCTCTATCAATCCATGATTTTGATCCTGGTTTCGGTTTGCGCGCCGCTTGGCAATGCATGCCTTGCCAAGGGCATGACGAGCCTTCCGGAACTCTCTCTGGCGCATCCCTTCTCGCTGTTTGCGGCGGTCTTTACACCCTGGGTTGGGTTGGGGATTGCACTGTTGATCGGTTTTTTCGCCAGCTATCTGACCGCGCTTTCCTGGGCCGACCTGAGTTACGTGATGCTGGCCACGGCGTGGGGCAACGTGGTAGTCGAATTGCTCTCGCATTTCTGCCTGCATGAGCAAGTCTCTTTTCAGCGCTGGCTGGGTGTCGCGCTCATTACCCTGGGCGTTGCCTTTGTCGCGCCTGGTCCGTCGCGCACCGTTCGACCCGCTCTCAGCGATTCCGCGCCGCTTGAGACGCTGGTTGAGAAAGGCGCGCCGCAATGAATTTCACTTCCCTTCCCGTTCTTTCCGCCAGCTTCTGGGCAGTCACAGCGATGATTGCTGCCGTTGTTCTCAGCTCCACGGCTGGCGAGGTGCTGACGGCAGCGGCAATGAAATCGATTGGCGATCTGGACGAGATTCGTGCTCACTCCGGGCTGAAGGGCGCGATTGTGGCTGTGCTGACCAGCCCACTCTTCTTTGCCGGCGTCTTTTTTATGGCTGTGGCCTTCTTCGCGCTGCTCTTCACCCTGAATCATATGAACCTTGGCCTGGCGGGGCCGGCCACGGCTTCGCTGACGGTGGTCACCAACGCCATCGCCGCCAAGCTCTTTCTGAAAGAAAATGTGGACCGCCGCCGCTGGACGGCCGCCGTGCTGATCTGCATTGGGGTTTATTTTTTGGCACATTGATCCATCTTCACGGCTTCCGCCAGACCACGGAGTATCTGAACAGCAGATGCCGACGAAATTTGTTTCCCGGCAGAAGCGCATCGCAAGACGCTCGAATCTTTCCCAGCGTCTCTCCTGGCTCTTGCAACGGCGCTCTCACATCCGCACATGATCGAAACTGTCGCAAGATCCAACTCACTGGTTTTCCGGCAGCCGCGTACGCATAATCCTGAACTGTTTGCGCACGATAGAGTCCGATCACTCCGAGCACGCCACCAGATTTCAAGAGATTCTGTAAGCGACTGAGTGCAGTTGAGAGCGGAAGGTGATGAAGCGTTGCAACCACTGAAATCATATCGAAACTGTCGTCGCAAAATGGGTGCGTCATCACGTCGCCTTCAACAAACGTGATGCGCCCTTCCGAATTACCAGCCGCTCTGCCCCGCAGCAGAGTTTCGTGATCGACGTCAATAGCAGTCACCCGCGCGCAATGCCTTGCAAGCTGCCGCGTGAACAAACCGTGACCACAACCGACGTCGAGCGCACTCTGGCAATTCGGCGGAATCGAACGAAGTATCACGTCGTGATAGTGGATATTGTGGTTCCAATCGCTGTGCATCGGCCTCTATTCGTCGAGCGTCGATCATCCAATCAATCGCATCAGTCCCCGCGGTTTCATATCGCGCTCATAGCACTTGAGCGGCTCTTCGGCTTCCATCCCAAGCGCTTCGGCCGCCAGATGCCCGGAGCGAGCCGCGCTCTCCATCGTCGAAGGCCAGCCGGTCTGCACCCAGTCGCCCGCAAGAAAGAGATTCGGCCAGGGCGAGAGGGCCGTGGGCCGCGCGGAATCTATTCCCGGAGCGACGCCAAAGGTCGCATTCACTTCCTTGATGAGCGCGACTTTCTCCAGCTTCGCTTCCTTTACACGCGGGAAAAACTCCGCCAGTTCCGTGAGCGCCTGCTTGATCGCAGCTTCACGCGGCAGGGCCGCAAAGGAGCGCGTGGCGCTGACTACCAATTCTATGTAATTACCGCCGCGTCCTTGCAGCTTCGACTGGTTGTACATCCAATGAATCTCGCGGTCCAGCAACACCGCGTGTTCGAGGCTGGTAATCTCGCGGTCGAACCACAGATGCACGCTGCAAATAGGCCAATGCTCATGGCGCTCAATCTGCCGGGCTAGCTTCTCCGCGCCTTCCTCGGCGGGCAGATGCGGCAATAACTTCTGGGTTGCTTCAAACGGCAACGCCAGAATGACGTAATCGGAAAGCAGCTCTCCGTTGCGCGTACAAATCAGCCATTGCGAAGTCTCTTCATTCCAGGCCGCGCCTTCGACGAACGCGCTTAACAGCACACGGCCGCCGCGCTGCTCGATGAAAGGCGTGACGCCTGCGTAAAGTTCGCCGAGAGGAACTCTGCTCATTCCCATGCTGCCCGCCTCGGCTGAATTCAAAAACAGCTCGCGAATCACTTTGGCCGCATAGGGCACGGCAATCGAATCAAGCTCCGCATTCAATGCGCTGGCAATTACCAGCCGCCAAAAACGATTCACCGCGCCTTCGGTCTGCTTGTGCCGGCGGAGCCAGGCGGCGAGAGACTCATGCGTGTCGATGAGCGCGCCGGGCTTCATCATCGCCCGCATGGCGCGGCCCAGCGAAATTTTGTCGGCGAAGGTGAGAGACTTTGCACTGAGAAAGCTGGGTGCGCCATGCAACGGCGCCGGCAAACTGAACGGACCAAGCTTGAACGGCCCCAGCCGCGACCGGCGCCCGCCCGGCTCGATCATCGTCATTTCGTGGGTCCAATGAATGCGGTCCGCGACGCCGATGCGGCGGTAGAAGCCGATAAGATTCGTGCAACAGCCGAAGAGCACGTGCTCGCAATTGTCGATGACTTCATTCACGCCCGGATGCAGATAAGAGCTGGCCCGCCCGCCGAGATAGCCGCGGCGCTCGACCAGTTGCACGCGAAAGCCGGCTTCAGCCAAGGCGCAAGCCGCGCTCATTCCGGCCACACCCGCGCCGATGACGGTGATCGTCGTCTTCGATTTTTGCGAAGAATCAACCAACTAGAAGCCTTTGTCAAACAGATAGTCGCGCAAGACCCATCCGAGCAAAACCAACAATCAGAATGCCGAGTTTTTGCGGCGTTGGCACGCTGGCGCGGCGTGAAAAGACATCATAATCCGCCTCTTCAATGCGCCCGAGCAGACCGTGATAAATGGAAACCAGAACCCACAGCGCAGGACGGCTCTCGCGGTCAATCAAGGGCAGCAGCGCTTCAGCGGATTGATAGAACCCCTCCGCGCGCCGGGCGATGGCCGCAAGCAGTGCACGTTCGTTTGCGGTGGGCGGCGCGCCTGGCGCGTGATGCAGCAGCGAATCGAGCGTTACGTTGTGAGCTGCCAAATCTTCCAGCGGAAGATAGACGCGATTGCGGCTCGCATCCTCGGCCACATCGCGCAGAATGTTGGTGAGCTGGAAGGCGATGCCCGTTTCTTCGGCTAGCTTCTCGGCGCGTGGGTCGGAG
>Ga0302202_10003710_pt1 | contig 16620 bp, 14 predicted proteins | sample II_Bog_N3_3_FD_194579 | JGI IMG/M metagenome (GOLD analysis project Ga0302202, IMG submission 194579) | Peat permafrost microbial communities from Stordalen Mire near Abisko, Sweden - II_Bog_N3_3 | ecosystem: Environmental > Terrestrial > Soil > Wetlands > Peat | place: Sweden: Abisko...
CACCTCTTCTCTGAAGCTTACGATCTGCTAAAAGAAACTTGCAAGCAATAAGCAAGTGGTTGTCAGGCTTCCGCTCCTACCGGCTTCCGGCGATCATTTGGGCGGCGTGCTGGAGGCTGGTTTCGGTGACTTTAGCGCCGGAGACCATGCGGGCTACTTCGTGGGTGCGGGCGCGCTGGTTTCACCGCAGGCGGCTTACGGGTTGAGACTCCTTTTCGTTTTGGAAGGCGGCAGATAGTTTTCGCCGGTGACCACCTTTCGCCCGGTCTTGCTTTCAAGTTCGAGCCGGGCGCGATGGGCAATTCCGCCGCCAGTCTTTGCGGCCTTCTTGTTGGCGGGCAAGCCCACTGCCGCCCCGGTTTCCGCAATCTGACGCGTGGAGAGCTCGGCCAGGGCGGTGAAAATGAGTTCGGCCTCGCTCATGTGATCGCGAAGATTCTGGGTTTCAAGCCCTTTCAAATCCTTGTGTTCCTTGACCGAGACGCCGGACCATTCTTCGTGAATGAGATTGGTGAGGATGGCGAACTCTTGCCCCTGCCTTACCTCGTGAGTGGCCCAATAGTCGGTCAGTTTGTTGCGCGTCTCCTGCCCGGTCATGCGCTGGGTAATCCACTTTTCGCTGCGGCCCAGTTTGCGCCAGCTTTCCCTGGTCCGCTCCAGAGCCAGAGCGGGATCGGCTAATTCCCGCAATCGTTCATGGCCCACTTTCGCCAACCAACGCTTGAACGGCTCCGCTTTAGGCGATGGGATCGATTGAACCAAGCGCAGTATTCCAGGGACGTTCCAGCATTGCATTTTCTGGATTCCCCCCTCAGTTTCAAATGCAAGCGCAAGGGGGGGGACAAATTGTCCCCCCCCTTTGAGGGCATCTGCGAGGGAGGGGTCGCGGCGGCGCAGTTTCTTGAGATAATCCGACGGATTAGTCGAGTCCGTCAGTGCTTCGACGATGTCGGATACTACGAACCACCACTCCTGTTCGTGGAAAACCCGGCGGACAGGACGTTCTTCGAAGAGAGTCATCTCGTTCATGGCAAACCCTCGATTAAATTACCGGCTCCCGGCGATCATTTGGGCGGCGTGCTGGAGGCTGGTTTCGGTGACCTTTGCGCCGGATAACATTCTGGCTACTTCGTGGGTGCGGGCGCGGTCGTCGAGGAGGCGGACTTGCATCTTGGTGCGGCCGTCGGATTCTCGCTTGTCGATTAAGAAGTGCTGGTCAGCGAAGGCGGCGATCTGGGGCAGGTGAGTTACACACAAGACTTGCTGGCCGCGGCTGAGGGATTTAAGCTTCTGGCCGACGGCTTCGGCGGCGCGTCCTCCGATGCCGATGTCGATTTCGTCGAAGACCAGGGTGCGGGGGGTGGGCTGCTTCTTTTTGGGCTTGACGGCACCCTCTTCGACGCTGACTTTGAGGGCCAGCATGACGCGGGACATTTCGCCGCCGGAGGCGATCTGGTCGAGGGGCTTGAGGGGCTCGCCGGGGTTGGTCGAGATGCGGTATTCGACCTGGTCCCAGCCGTTGGCGGTCCAATGGGCGGTGTCCGAAGTGCTTCCCTCAGGGGCTAAAGCCCCGGCTTTTTTTGCGGCATCAGCGGCACGACTAAAGTCGTGCCCTTTCAAAGCTGCAAAGCCTTCGGTTGGAGGGGCGCCGCTCTCGGCACGACTAAAGTCGTGCCCTTTCAAAGCTGCAAAGCCTTCGGTTGGAGGGGCGCCGCTCTCGGCACGACTAAAGTCGTGCCCTGATACAAAGCTCTGCTTTCCATCCTGTTCATCTTCGTTGGCCGCTGGCGATTCGGCGGAATGGACGGCGAGTTCGAAGCGGACCTTCATGGCGAGGGAGTTGATCTGGGCTTCGGCCAGCGTGGCGAGTTTGGCGGCGGCGGCGTGGCGCTCGGCGCTGAGGGCGCTGGCGGCGGCGCGGTAAGCGGCGGAGGCGGAGGCGAGCTCGGCGCGCAGGGTCTTGAGGATTTCGTCGCGGTCTTCAACCTCGGCGAGCTTGCGGGTCACGTCTTCGGCGAAGGCGACGACCTCGGCGATGGTCTTGCCGTACTTGCGCTTGAGGCGGTCCAGAAGCGCGAGGCGGTCTTCGATCTCGGCGAGGCGCTCGGGGCTTGCGTTGATTCCTTCGGCGTAGTCGCGGAGGCTGGCGCTGAGGTCGCCGACGGTGGCGCGGGTGGAGGCAAGCTGCTGCGCCGCCTCAGTGAAGCGGGCGTCGTAGCGGGCCAGCTCCTCGACGTTGCGCAGGGCGGCGCGGAGGGCGGCCTCGGCGGAACTGCCGCCTTCGTAAAGCTGGTCAAACGCGTTTGTCGCGGCGGCGTAGAGCTTTTCGGCGTTGGCGAGGACGCGCTTTTCGGTTTCGAGAGCCTCGTCTTCGCCGGGGACGAGGTGGGCGGCTTCGATCTCCTTCTGCTGGTAGCTCCAGAGATCGACCATGCGGAGGCGGTCCTGCTCACCCTGGAGGAGGTCGTCGAGTTTTTCCTGGGCGGAACGCCAGCGGGTGTAGGCTTCGGCGACGGCGGCGGTGTCGATGCCGGCGAAGCGGTCGAGGAGAATGCGCTGCTGGGACTGGTCGAAGCTCGCCAGGCTCTCGCTCTGGGCATGGACCAGGGCCAGCTCGGGGGCAAGCTGGCGCAGCACGGCAACCGTGGCCGGCTGATTGTTGACGAAGACGCGGCCCTTGCCGCCGGAGGAGATCTCGCGGCGCAGAATGACGTCGTTACCGCCCGAATCGATGCCGTTTTCTTCCAAGATGTTTTCGGCGTTGGCGGTGGACTCGAAGACGCAGGAGACGACGGCCTTGTCGGCGCCGTGGCGGACGACCTCGGCGGAGGATTTGCCGCCCATCAGCAGGGCCAAAGCATCGACGAGGATGGATTTTCCCGCGCCGGTTTCGCCGGTGAGCAGGTTCAGGCCGGGGCCGAAGGAGGCGATGGCGTGATCGATGACGGCGTAGTTTTCAGCGCGGAGTTCGACAAGCATGGTGTGGTCCGTACTCCCGGTTTTATCAGGCCCTTCCTGAAAGGGGCAAGGGCGGTTTGAAAGAGTTTTTACAAATGCAGCAAGTTAGCCCCCGCTTCGCGGGGATAGCAGGTTGGCGAGTTGGCGGCTGGCATAATGGCCTGGGTTCCGGCTGCCGTTCACTGTTTGGTGGATTGCCGCAACGGGAATCCGAGCGCAGCATATCATGACGGACGGCTGGCGTGACCGGCGGATGCAGGCTGAAAGCGGCCGGGGGGACCAGAACGATAACTTGGAAGGCAGTATTGCGTCTGATACCGTGAATACAGAGGTGAAGAGCGATTCTTTCCGCTGCGTTTTTCTTTGTATTGCAGGCTGAGGGCGGCGCGGCCCCGGTTGCGCCCGCGCCAAGCGGGCCGGGACTGGCTTCAAGCGCGCTTTGGGAGATGATTTCCAATAGCGGGCCGGTGGCCATGGCAGTGCTGGTGCTGCTGCTGTTTGCCAGTCTCTACTCGTGGACGGTGATTCTGGGCAAGACATCCGCCTTTGGCAAGGCGACCAGGGAGAGCCAGCGGTTTCTGCGAGGTTTCCGCAAGGCGACCCGGCTGCAGGAGATTACCGTGCTGGCCACCCAGTGCAAGGCGAGCCCGCTGGCGCAGGTCTTCGAGAGCGTTTACGAAACCTACAAGCGGCAGACGGGCGGCTCCGGACCGCCGCGCAACCTGGCGCCGCTGGAGCGCTCGGCGCAGACCGCGGCGAGCGAGGCGGTGACCAACCTGGAGCGGCGGCTGACCTGGCTGGCGACGATCGGGGCCGTGAGCCCGTTCGTGGGACTCTTCGGCACGGTTATCGGGATTGTGGATGCCTTTCATGGGCTGGGAACGGCGGGAGCGGCAACGCTGCGCGCCGTTGCGCCGGGCATCAGCGAGGCGCTGATCACCACCGCGGCAGGGCTGTTCGTGGCGATTCCGGCGGTGGTGGCCTACAACCAGTTCACGGCGCGGATCAGGGTCTTTGCCGCGGCTGTGGATGATTTTTCCCGGGAGCTGCTGAACTCGCTGGAGGAGATTCCGGTGCGGGTGACGGGCGTTACGCGGCCGCCCAACGTGGAACCCACCCGGGAGGTGGACCGTGGCCTTTACAAGTAGCAGCGGCCAGACGCGAAGTTCGCTGGCGGAGATCAACATCACGCCGCTGGTGGATGTGGTGCTGGTGCTGCTGGTGATCTTCATGATCACCGCGCCGGTGTTGCAGTCGGGGATCGAAGTAGCCGTGCCGAAGACGCGGACGGTGAGGGAGATTACCGAGCAGCGGCAGGTGGTGACGATCGACCGCGACCAGCGGATTTTTCTGGGCGATCAGCCGGTGAATATCCACGAACTGGCCGGGAGGCTGCGTCGGGGGAACGGCGATTCAGGTCATCAGGTGATTTATCTGCGGGCCGACGAACGGGTTCCGTTTGGAGCTTTCGCCACCGTGATGGATGCGGTGAAGCAGGCGGGAATCACCAACATTTCGATTGTGACGCAGCCGGTGGATACGAAGGCGGCGGCGGGGAATTAGGAGCGGAAAAAGAACAACCGCAGGTCCCCTTCGACTGCGCTCAGGGCAGGCTTTCGACTCCGTTTGTCGCAAAGAACGCGCCAAACTCCGCACAGGATGACAGGCTTGTTGGGGGTTCACAGCCTAACTTCTCCGTGAATAGAGACCAAGGCGAGCCATGGACAGTCTGCTGGAAGGCAGCGAACAACTGGAGAGGGAACTGGCGCCGGAGCCGATGGTTGCCCCGGCGGCGGGATCACTGTTGCTGCATACAGCGCTGTTTGGGAGCGTGCTTGCCTATGGGTTGCTGGCCGGGCTGCTTCATCACAATGTTTGGGGCAAAGAGGGAATCGGCGGGGCGATTCAGGTGAACCTGACGAACGCACTTCCCCTGCCCTCCGATCAGCCGCGGAATGAGAATGTTCTGTCTACCGAGACGCCGAGCCAGGCGCCGGCGGAAGCCGCTCCCAAGACGAAGCAGGCGGTGGACGAGAGCGCGCTGGCGATAGCGGACAAGAAGAAGCCGGAACAGCAGACCACGCGCAAAACGCCGAAGTATCCGCCGGAGCCTATGCCCGACAACCTGGCCAGGTATGGCGAACAGGCGGGTTCGTCGATGGCGCGGTCTCTGCCCCAGCAGGGCTATACGAGCGGCCAGACAACGGTCAGCGACAGCGACTTCGGCACCCGCTTCGGCTGGTATGTGGACGTCGTCAATCGCCGCATGGCCAGCAGTTGGTACAAGCAGGAGGTAGATCCCCGCACGCCCAGGGGAGCCAGGGCTTACATCCAGTTTGCCATTCACCGCGACGGCAGCGTGAGCAACGTTGAGATGAGCCAGAACAGCGGAAGCCAGACGCTGGACCGCTCCTGCCTGCGCGCGGCCCAGCGCGTGGATACCTTCGGATCGCTGCCCTCGCAGTACGGTCCAAGCACGGTGATGACATCGTTCTATTGCGAGTATTAGGACGAAGCGCTGGGGCGGACGTAAAATGGTAACGTCTGCGAACAAGGGCTTTTGAGCGGCACGGGCCGTTATTTCCCAAGCTGGCCCGGAATGAATCGCGGTTACTTTGATCCTCCACTCTCTTCCCAGGAAGGATTGCGCAGCATGAGGAATTTCTCCCGTTCTCTTCTCTTCACAGTGATACTTTTGGCGGCTCTGACTCCGGCTTCTTCTTTGGCGCAGGACTGGATTCATGCCGGCTCGAACCTGGGCGCGGAGCGGCTTCGCATCGCCGCGTCGGATCTGAGGCCGCTGGGCGCCGACCCTCAGACGCCCGCGTTGAAGGCGGCGTTTGACGCCACTCTCTACAGCGACCTGGCCGGCGCCGGCATCTTTGACATGGTATCGAAGAGCATGGCGCCGCAAGCCATGCCCGGCTCGCCGCAGGAGATCAATCTGACGCAGTGGTCGGCTGCGCCGGCAAATGCGGCCATGGTGGCTTTCGGGTCGCTGTCGGTCACGAACGGGCGGATGACCGTCTACGGCTGGCTTGACGACACGCGCAACACCGCGAACCCACAGGTGCTGGGCAAGCAGTATACCGAGCAGGCCAGCGAGGACTCGGCCCGGAGCATCGCTCACCGGTTTGCCGATGAGATCATCCTTCGGCTGGGCGGAGGAATCAACGGCATTGCCGAGACCAAGATCTATTTCGTCAGCTCCCGCAGCGGCAGCAAAGAGATCTGGGTGATGGACTACGACGGGCAGAACCAGCACGCGGTGACGCACCTGGGCGCGATTTCCATCTCGCCGCGCATCTCGCCGGACAACGCGCGGATCGCCTTCGCTTCGCTTGGCTCCAATGGCTGGTCTATCCGGTTGTACTCGCTGGAGCTGAATCGCCTGGTGAGTTTTCCAGCGGGCACGGCGGGAGGAAGCAATCTATCTCCGGCCTGGTCTGGCGACGGAACGAAGATCGCATTCTCCTCTTCGCGCTCGGGCGACTCCGAGATTTGGGTGGCGGATGAGAGCGGCATCAATTCGCACGTCATCACATCATTGCGCGGTCCCAACGTCGCGCCCACCTGGAATCCGCGCTCCTCGGCGCAGATTGCATGGGCCGGAGGACGCACCGGAGAGCCGCAGATCTACACGATGGACCAGGATGGCGCCAATGTGCAGCGCCTGACCGACTCAGGCTATGCCATCTCGCCCTCATGGTCGCCCAGCGGACTGTTTCTGACCTTTAGCTGGAACCGCAAGTACGGACCGGGCGATCCCGGCGGGCAGGATATCTATGTGATGGATATCGCCAGCCGGCAGTGGCTGCAGGTGACCCACGAATCGGGCAGCAACGACTACCCCTCCTGGGCGCCGGACGGGCGGCACATCGTCTTCGAGCGGGCCATTGGCAAACGCGTCGATATCTGGTCGATGCTGGCAGACGGCACCGAGCAGCATCAACTGACCCAGACGGGCAACAACTTCATGCCCAACTGGAGCTGGAAGTAGGTTCTTGATGAAGCAGGATTCGTCGGTCCCTGGCGGATTTGGGTCCGGCGAGGGCGCTCTGCACTATGATGGTAACGTTGGAGAATTCAAAGCTCGGCGCGCTTTGAAGGTTTGATGCTGGGCGACAGGCCGGCTGTGCGCGCGCTTTCCAGCAAGCGTGAGCGCTAGCCGGATTGACAACGTCTTATTCAGCGATGCGTTCTTGAGCCGTTCCGGCCGACTGCCTGAGGGTCGACGCTGATCCGCGGAACCAAGAGCAGCGGCCGGGTTCGAGAGCGCAAGAGACGAAACCATCGGGAAAGATCTCACAACTCTACGGAAGGAGTAATCCATTGAACCGAATTAACCAGGTTTTCACGCCTCTTGTTCTTCTTGTCGCTTTGGTCACCGTTGCAGGTTGCGGCAAGAAGGAGCAGCCGCTTCCCGTCGAGGAGACGGCTCCGGCAGCCGCTCCGGCTCCCAGGCCCACCGCGCAACTGACGGCGACGCCGACGCTGATTTCGGCCGGCGACCAGGTCCAATTGAGCTGGCGGACGGTGGATGCCAGCACGGTCTCCATCGACGGCATTGGCGACGTGCCCACGGCGGGCGTGAAAACTGTCATCCCTTCGGAATCGACGACCTATCACCTGGTGGCGAACGGTCCCGGCGGAACGGCCGACGCGACTGCGCGCGTAACCGTGAATGCGCCTCCCGCCGTGGTGGTGCCCACCAAGACGATGAGCTCGGAAGAGGAGTGGAAGGCCGGCGTTCAGGATGTCTTCTACGATTACGACACCTACGATATTCGCGCCGATGCCCAGGCTACGCTCTCGCGCGACGCCTCCTTCCTGGTGAGCCATCCGGATCTGAAGATCGTGATCGGGGGCTACTGCGACGAGCGCGGCTCCAACGAATACAATCTGGCGCTGGGCCAGAGCCGGGCCGATGCCGCCAAGAATGCGCTGGTTGCCGCCGGGGTGGCCGCCAACCGCATTCGCGTGATCAGCTACGGCAAGGAGAAGCCCTTCTGCTCGGAGTCGACCGAGGAGTGCTGGCAGTTGAACCGCCGGGCCGGATTCACGGAGGACCGGTAAAATATAGTTGTCAGTGGTCAGTCGTCAGTTGTCAGCCGGATGCCCTTGATCTGAAGTTTGTGTGCTGGAGCGCCCAGCCGATTGCTGGACTTTCAACCACTGACAACTGACTACTGACCACTGACAACTGCTTCACAGGTGAATCATGCAGAGAAGACACGCACTTCGCAATCGTATTCTGGCGGCGGCATTCGCCGCACTGGTTGTTGTCTCCGCGCCCATGCCGGCGCGCGCCACGTCGAAGGAGATCATCGAACTCCAGACGCAGGTTCAGCAGCTGATGGACAACGTGCAGCGCATCCAGTCGACCCTCGACTCGCGCTTCGGCGTGCTGCAAAGCCTGGCGCAGCAGACCGCGGACAACGCCAACCAGATGGCCGCAACGGTGAACGCGCTGCAGCAGAAGATTACCGCGCAGACCGACGCGCTCACCGGCAAGCTGGATACCGCCTCGGGCCAGGCGCAGTCGCTGAACGACTCGGTGGACGAGTTGAAGACGCGCATCGCCAAGCTGGACAAATCGATCCAGGATTTGCAGGCGCAGTTGCAGAACATCCAGAACCCGCCTCAGATTCCGGCTCCAGCGCCCTCGGCTCCCGCGCCCGTGGCCCCGGCGCCAGCGGCGACGGGCGAAACTCCAGCGCCCGGGCTCTCCGCTGCCGCGCCTGCTCCATCTGCCAATCAGGCCGCCAATCAGACGCCACCGCTGGCACAGACCTTCCAGGCCGGCGTGCGCGACCTGAACGCTGCGCGGTATGACCTGGCCACCGGCGAGTTTCAGGATGTGATTCACTACTATCCGACCGACGAGCTGGCGGGGACGGCGCATTTTTACCTGGGCGAGATCGCCTACCGGCAGATGAAGCTGTCGGAAGCGGTGAAGGCGTACAACGCGGTGCTGGAAGGCTTCCCCGGCAACGCCAAGGCCCCGGCCGCGCAACTGCGCAAGGGGACAGCGCTGTTGCAGATGAACAGGAGGGACGCGGGGATTCACGAGCTGCGCCTGTTGATCCAGCGCCATCCGCAAACGCCCGAGGCCGCGCAGGCGCGCACCAAGCTGAATGCCATGGGCGTGAAGATTGTGCCTCCGCCGGCGGCGCGCTGAGGAGAGTTTTGCCGCTCCCGATGAGCAGGGTGGGATTCGTGGTTTCCCACCCTTTTCGCAAAGAACGCGAAAAGGATGGGGCACCCAGTTGTGACGAGGCGAAAGGGCCCGTCAATGGAGCAGAAAAGGCCCCGCAGATGCGGGGCCTTTTCTGCTGGAACGGGTTCACAGGGAGGAGCTATTTGAGAGCAGCCATCAGGGAATCGAGGGCCGACTTCGGCGGCCGGGTGACCGACTCGGGCAGCGTTCCCAGCGGCTCATCGACCACATTCAGCAGATCGATGAAGGTGGGCGTCTCGGTATTGATGTAGAAGACGCCAGTGAGGATCTCGTCGTTCGCCTCGGACTCCATCAGGGTGCGCACGGCATTGGCCTTGTCGGTGGGGTCGTAGTCTTCGAGCAGCTTGCGCAGGCGGAGATTGGAGCCGTCGTGCATCTCCACCTCATAGATTTCGCCGGAGGAGTAATCCACCTCGATCTCATCGAAGCTGGCAACGAAACCGATCTCGTTGATCGGCTCGTCATTCTCCTGCATGAACTTGTAGCTCTTGGTCGAGCCTTCGTGGTCGTTGAAGGTGACGCAGGGGCTGATCACGTCCAGCAGCACCGTGCCCTTGTGGGCGATGGCCGCCTTGAGCATGGAGAGCAACTGCTTCTTGTCGCCGGAGAAGGAGCGGGCCACGAAGGTCGCGCCCATCTGAATGGCCAGGGCGCAGGTGTCGATGGCGGGCAGATCGTTGACCACGCCGGTCTTGAGCTTGGAGCCGAGGTCGGCGGTGGCCGAGAACTGGCCCTTGGTGAGGCCGTAGACGCCGTTATTCTCGATGATGTAGATCATGGGCAGGTTGCGCCGCAGCAGATGCACAAACTGGCCCATGCCGATCGAGGCGGTGTCGCCGTCGCCGGAGATGCCAATGGTGGTCATGGTGTGGTTGGCCAGGATTGCGCCGGTGGAGATGGCCGGCATGCGCCCGTGCACTCCGTTGAAGCTGTGCGCGCGGCTCAGGAAGTAGGCGGGGCTCTTGGATGAGCAGCCGATGCCGCTCATCTTCATCACCCGCTCCGGCTCGACGCCCATCTCGAAGAGGGCGTCTACGATGCGCTCGGAGATGGCGTTGTGGCCGCAGCCTGCGCAGAGCGTGCTCTTGCCGCCGCGGTACTCGATCACGGGCAGGCCGATGTGGTTGACTTTAGGAGCAGGGGCTAAGGTCGCCATTTAGATACCCTCCTTGATCGCAAACTCTTCAGTGATGGATTCGGCGTCGATAGGCAACCCGTTGTAGTGGAGAATGCTGCGCAGCTTGACCACCTGATCGGCGGGGAGGTCGAGCTTGAGCAGGCTGGCCAACTGCGCGTCGCGATTCTGCTCGACGACATACACGCGCTCGTGGGAGGCGACGAAGTCATGAATCTCGTGCGCGAACGGGAAGGCCCGGATGCGCATATAATCCGCATTCAGCCCGTACCGCTTTCTGATCTGGTCAAGGCTTTCGCGCAAGGCGCAATCGGTAGAGCCAAAGGCCAGGAAGCCGATCCTCGAGTTCTTGTCTTGCACCATGAGCGGGGCGGGAACCAGCCTGCGGGCGCTCTCGAACTTGCGCGCCAGCCGCTCCATCAGCGCCTGGTACTGGTCGGGATTCTCGGTATAAGCGGCCGCGTCGTTGTGTCCCGAGCCGCGCGTGAAATAGGAGGCCTTGGGATGGCGCGTTCCGGGCAGGGTGCGCCAGCCGATCGAGTCGCCGTCCACGTCGCGATAGCGGGCAAAGGTGCCCAGCCGCTCCAGATCCTGGGCGGTGAGCACCTTGCCGCGGTCCAGAGGCTTCGAGGGATAATCGAAGGGCTCCGACATCCAGTTGTTCATGCCCAGATCGAGATCGCTGAGGACAAAGACCGGGGTTTGCAGCCGCTCCGCCAAGTCGAAGGCCGCCTGGCTCAGCTCGAAGCACTCCTTGACCGAGCCCGGCAGCAGGATAATGTGCCGGGTGTCGCCGTGGGAGAGGAAGGCTACCGAAAGCAAGTCTGACTGCTGGGTGCGCGTCGGCATTCCCGTCGACGGTCCGGTGCGCTGCACATCGAAGATGACGCCGGGGATTTCGGCGTAGTAGCCGAGACCGGAAAACTCGGCCATCAGCGAGATGCCGGGTCCGGAGGTCGCGGTCATGGAGCGTGCGCCAGCCCAGCCCGCGCCGAGGACCATGCCGATGGCGGCCAGCTCGTCCTCGGCCTGCACCACGGCAAAGGTAGCCTTGCCTTCCGGCGTGAGCCGCAGCTTTTTGAGCAGATCGGCAGTGGCTTCGACCACCGAGGTCGAGGGCGTAATCGGATACCAGGCAACCACCGTCACCCCGGCGAAGACCGCGCCCATGCCGCAGGCCGCGTTGCCGTCGATGATGATCTTGCCGGCGGTCTCATCCATCGGCTCGATGAAGAAGGGATCTCGCTTAATCAGATTCGCCTGGGCATAGTCGAAGCCCGCTTTGACCGCGCCGAAGTTCAGTTCGAAGACCTTCTGCTTCTTGGCAAACTGGCGGCGCAGGCCGCTTTCCACCACGCCAAGATCGATGGCCAGCAACTGGGCGACGACGCCCACGTAGACCATGTTCTTGACGAGCTTGCGCAGCTTGGCCTCGGGACAGATGGAGGCCGTGATCTTGTCGAAGGGAACGGGATAATAGAAGACGTCGTCGCGTGCCTGATCGAGGCTCAGGTTTTCCTCGTGGATCACCACGCCGCCGGCGGGCATGGCCAGCACATCGGCCCTGGCGGTCTCAGGATTCAGAGCGACCAGAATCTCGGAGCCGCGCTTGCGGGCGACATAACCGTCCTTGCTGGCCCGAATGATGAACCAAGTGGGTTGTCCGGCGATGTTGGAGGGGAAGAGGTTCTTGCCGCTGACGGGAACGCCCATTCCGAAGATGCTCTTCAGCAGTACGCTATTGGCGGATTGCGAGCCGGAGCCGTTCACCGTTGCTACGTTGATGCTGAAATCGTTTATGACACGCTGCCGCGCGCTGAATGCGCCCTCAATCTGACCGAGGGCCAGGTCTCCTGTCGCCATTTGGCGGGATTCCCTTCCTGAAGATTCTGAATAGAGTCTATCTTTCACTCAGATGTGATTATAGTCACATGTGAGGGGCTGCGTCGCGGTTTGTGCCCCAGGGCGTTACCTCTTTGGGTCTCACAGAATGAAATGGTTCTCTTTCTGTTCAGGGATGAGGGGAATCCTGATCGAGGGTGAACCGAAGAGAGACTTCTCTCTCCGAGCTGCATTTTATTGCAGATTGGCTCTGATACCAGCCGGGCAAATCCCGGATTCCGTTCCACCTTCGCCGGCTGCGAATTGCCGGAGCATGAACGATAGGAAAGTTACCAAAGTGTGAAAAAGTACGCTTCAAGGTGATACTATATTCGGAAAAATTCACTTGACAAGATAACTTTTGTACCGCTACATTCGCATTACTCGCGTGTACTTCCCTCTCGTCGCGAAAAACTGAAAGACAGAAAACTGGGGTGAATTCGCATGGCAGAGACTGCTACGCTTTCAAACCGTTCCATCTGTAGCGCCCGTCCCAGGAGCCGCACCAGTTGTTGCCTGAAGGCGCCCAAGCAGATCGTTCACAATCCCGATCCCTCCATCTATGACCAGCAACTGGTCTTTGAATCCGGCGGAGCGCCAACCTTCGACAGCCCAGATATCACCACCGTCCATCTCTGGCCTGTCAGCCCCATCGCCGCCCTTGGGGTGACTGTGCGGAACCTGTCAAGCGAAGCGTCGGCCAACCAGACCCGGATCGACCTCGGTTGGAGCGCATGGGGAATCGGCATGCCGCGGACGCCAATCGGTTCCACCTTTGTGAATCTTGCCCGGGCCGGCTACCCAGGCAGCGAAGCGTCAATCTCCTGGCCCACGCCGCCGCTGGTCACCTCCGCTGGACGTTACGGCATCTTCGTCGATGTTGTGCATCCTTACGACACGGACCCGAACAACAACAACGGTGAACAGACCGTCGACGGATTCCAGACCAGCACGGGGCGCAAGAAGATATTTGTGGTACCGGTTCGCAACCCCACCGGCTCCGTGCAAACCGTCAACCTCGCCGTTGGTCCGGCGCAGGTCATTCCATGGGTCAATGTCGTCCCGTCCACCCTCACGCTTGCCGCCGGCGCGCAACAGGATGTGATGGTCGGCGTGGACGTTCCCACAACCATTCCCGCCTCCCCGCCCGGCACCCTGATCAGCGCAACCGTCAATGTGCTGGCCACCATCGGCGGAGAGTATCTGGGCGGAATTTCCATCGACATCCTCTTCGACGCTTAAGGAGTCCTGAATGAACACGAGCATCTGCTTGCGATTGGGCTCGGTGGCCGGTGGATTCGTGGGGGTGATTCTCTCCCTCGTGCACCTGTCCACCGCCGCCTCCTGCTGCGGCACACCCGTCTTCCCCCCCACGTTTGCCCGCCTGGCGCTCGACGGCATGATTGTGGCGCTCATCGTCGTGTTTCTCGCCGCCGCCTTCACCTGCCTGGTAACGCATTTGCCGTTCAAGCCGGTCTTTGTGCTGGCCATCTACATCGGCATCCTCACCGGCGTACTCCTCGGCCCGCCGGCCTATCACATTCACAATCCGGGACTGGCGTTTGTCGTGTGCGCCTTTCTTGGGGCATTCCTGGGCTGGCTGATCTGCCGCCTGCTGTGCGGCGGGCTCAGCGCCCTGAAAGCGGGGGTGGCGCGATGAGTACAGCTCCTCAATGCAACGCGCAACAACCAGGCAACATTCCCACCCCCTTCGATTGGTGGCCGTTTGTCGCGGCGCCGATCGTGGGCGGCGCGCTGGCCTATGTGGCCACCAACGGCATCCCCATCATCAACGGGATCGTGGGCGCGGTGGGCTCCGCGTGGGGATTTGCCACGCTGACCGCCGGCGCGGCAGGCGCCGCAGGCATCGCCACGCTCGTCCTCTACTTCGTACTCAAGGCGGATGGCTGCATCCGCTCCGTTCCCAAAGGCGAGCCGATCTGCATCTCGGGGATCGTCAACGACACCACCGACGAAAACTCCACCGCGGCAGACATCCTCGCTCCCTTCGCCATGGGACCGGCGGGCGTCTTCGATGTGGTTGTCAAGTCCATGTACTGGCATTACGTTACCCAGAACTCCTACTGGGTCTACTGCAACAGCACGGGCTCCGCGATGCTGCCCTGCGTCATCAAGAGCAAGACTGGTTGCGGCGGCCACATCGGCTCGCTGGTGGGTGTTGTGGCAGGGGCCATCGGCGGCGTGATTCTGAGCTACATCGCCGCGGCAGCGCTGGGCGGCGCTCTTGGTTGCGCCGTCTCCGGCCCCTTCTATCTGCTCTGCCTGCTCCTGGTGCTGCTCGTCGCCGCCATTGTCGCCGCCGCGGTTGCTTATGCCGGCGCCTGCATCGGCGGATGGGTGGGAGAAGGCATTGAGGCCGCCACCAATGCGAATAATCCGGTCAACGCCGCATGGCAGGGCTTGAATCCCGGCGATATCGTCACCGTTCAGGGCAACTGGGTGACGGACGACTCCGTCGGGAACGACGAACTCTTCTATACCACCAGCATTGGCCAAACCGGGAACGTTGGGACTCCCGCCCCGTACACCACCGCGCAAGCGGACGCAACTGCTCCGGATGATTGCCCGGTCGTCATCCCCCCAATCCAATGAAGGCTGCCGAGCATGAACTTCTACAACACATCTCGCGCCGTGCAGCCTTCGCTGCCTTACGTGGTCCGCAAACCAGCGGACCTGCGCATGCTCTTGCGGCCGCGAGCCATCCTGCGCCCCTTCCACAAGCCGAGCGTGCTGGTCAGGATTCCTGATTTTTCGCCGGAGGACACGCGAGCGTGGGAGCGCAGGCTCACTCCCCTCATTCAAGAGTGCGGCTGCAACCACGGCGCCGTCGCGGTGGGCCTTTTCCTGCTGCTTACGGTTGCGGCTGCCTTCTTCTCGAATACTCCGAATGATCTCCGCCAATCTCAGGAAACCTATCTCGTCTGGGCTGGATGCTTCCTCGGCGGGCTCATCTTCAGTGCCATCGCCGGCAAGCTCTTCGGGCTGGCCCTTGCCGCCTATCGGCTCCGCCGCGCCTGCCGGGAGTTGGAGACACAATTAATGCTGTTGCGCATTGAGACCTATTGATGGGGGCTCAATCCGCGCGCCAGGTGCGCCGAGTCCCGCCGCCAGCGCACGATGAGCGCGGTGGCGACCACGATCAGGGCGACTAAAAGGCCGATCCACAGGCCGTAGACTCCCCAGCGAAGAACAAAGCAGAGCGTCAGCCCCAGAGGCAATCCCAGCACCCAGTAGCCCACGAGGTTGGCCAGCATGGGAACCCGCGTCTCTCCCAGTCCGCGCAGCGCGCCGGTGGAGACAGTCTGGATGCCGTCGAAGATCTGGAAGGCAGCTACGATCACCAGCAGCCTGGCGCCCAGCGCCATCACCTCGGGATCGCGGGTATAAAGCGCGACTAGAGAGCCGGGAATCCATAGATAAACCACGGCGGCCGAGAGCATGAAGGCCGTTCCCATTCCCAGCGCCAACCAGCCCGCGCGCCGCGCTCGCGCGCCATCCGAAGCGCCCACGGCGTGGCCCACGCTAACGGCGGCGGCCGAGGCGATTCCCAGCGGAACCATGTAGCTGAGGCTGCCATAGTTGAAGACAATCGAATGCGCCGCCAGCTCCACCGGCGTCAGCCTGCCGGCGAAGAGCGTGACCAGGTTCCAGGCGCCGACTTCGAGCAGAACCTGCCCTCCGGCCGGCAGGCCAAGATGAATCAGTTGCCGGAGGCGCGCGAGGCTCGGCCCGGCCCAGTGCCGGAAGAGCGGATGGCCGCGCCCGCGCTCATAGCTCCAGGCGGAGGCAAGCAGCGCCAGGGCGATAAAGATGCGCGAGATCACGGTGGAAAGGGCCGAGCCGTTGACGCCCAGAGCCGGAAAGCCGAGTTTGCCATAGATGAGAACCCAGTTGGCGAACCAGTTGAGCAGGTTGCCGGCCACGATGGTGACGGTAACCACCCGCACCTGGCCGACGGCTTGCAGATAGCGGCGCGTGGCCCCATAGAAGACCAGCGGCAGAGTTCCCCAGGTGAGAATGCGCAGGTAAGAAGCGGCGGGAAGAGCCACCTCCGGCGTGATGCCGAAGGGAGCAAAGCCGAGGCTGGCCGGAAAGAGAAGCAGCATCAGCGGGACGGTGAGGATGCACGCCAGATAGACGCCCTGCGCCAGCCAGCGATGACATTCGTCGTGATCCTTGCGTCCGTAGGCCTGAGAGACCAGAGTGTCGAGGCCGAGCAGCAGGCCGAAGCAGAAAAGCACCGGCGTGAAGTAGACGGCATTGCCCAGGGCGACCGCTCCGATAGCCGCCGGCCCCAGCTTGCCCACCATGATGGTGTCCACGATGCCCTGGGCGGTCCAGCCCAGCTCGCTCAGGACCACCGGAACCGCGAGAGAGATCATTG
>Ga0302202_10003716_pt1 | contig 16613 bp, 11 predicted proteins | sample II_Bog_N3_3_FD_194579 | JGI IMG/M metagenome (GOLD analysis project Ga0302202, IMG submission 194579) | Peat permafrost microbial communities from Stordalen Mire near Abisko, Sweden - II_Bog_N3_3 | ecosystem: Environmental > Terrestrial > Soil > Wetlands > Peat | place: Sweden: Abisko...
TCAGTGAGGCCAATCTCGACGCCATCGCCCTCGGTCTGCATCTTGACGCCGCGGAGCTGAAGGCCCGGGTGCAGCGCCTCAGTTCCATGCCCGGCTACCAGCCCATCTTCCTCAAGTTCGACATCACGCCAGACGAGCTGGCCTTCATCGAATCGCATCGCAACGAGTATCCCGAACTCGACACCATCACCGTGCACCGCCGCCTCTATCCCAAGAACGGATTCATGGCGCACCTCATCGGCTACGTCGGAGAGGTCAGTGAGGAGATGCTGAACCAGCCGCGCTTCGAGCTCTACAACGCCGGAGACGTCGTCGGCCAGAGCGGCATCGAGGCCGAGTACAACGACATGCTGATGGGAAAGAACGGCTCCCGCCGCGTGCTGGTGAACAGCAAGGGCAAGGAGGTGGGCGAACTCAGTGACACGCCGGCCATCCCCGGCAAACCGCTTCAGCTCACCATTGACCTCGACCTGCAGATCGCCGCCGAGGAGGCACTCGGCGACCGCCCCGGAGCCATCATCGCCATGGACCCGCGCAGCGGTGAGATACTCGCCATGGTCAGCCGTCCGACGTTTGATCCCAACTCTTTCGCCGTGCACATCTCCGGCAAGGAGTGGGCGGCGCTGCTCAACGATCCCGGCAAGCCACTGCTCAACAAGGCCATCCAGGCGCAGCTCGCGCCGGGCTCGGTCTTCAAGGTCATCATGAGCGTGGCCGGCCTGCAGGAAAAAGCCATCAGCCCGGAACAGAAGGTCGTCTGCAACGGCGGCGCCGAGTTCTACGGACACTTCTTCAAGTGCGACCGCCATCACGGCCCGGTCAACATGGCGCAGGCCATCTCCGTCAGTTGCGACACGTATTTCTACACCCTCGGCTCGCGCCTCGGCATCACCCGTATTGCGCAGTGGGCCACGGCCTTCGGCCTGGGACAAAAGACCGGCGTGGACCTTCCGCAGGAGGTCACTGGCATCATGCCCAGCGAGGCCTGGAAGATCAAAACGCAGAAGCAGAAGTGGTACGCCGGTGAGACCATCTCGGTCAGCATTGGCCAGGGAGCCGTCGCCGTCACGCCCATTCAACTCGCGCGCGCCATCGGGGCAATCACCAGTGACGGCCTGATGCGCACGCCGCACACGGTGCGGCCGGAGTCGCTGCCCGCGCAGTACGTCAACGCCATGCACCTCAATGACTCGCACACCGTGCCCATCGATCCCGACACCTGGAATCTGATCACCGACGCCATGGCCGACGTCACAACCACCGGTACCGCCGCCCAGGCGCATCTGCCGGGCATTGACTTCGCCGGCAAAACCGGCACGGCGCAGACCATCTCTCTGGAGGCGCGCAAGCGCATGGGCAGCTCCGGCAAGGCCTTTGACGACAACGCCTGGTTCGTCGGCGTCACTCCGCGCCGCAATCCGGAGATCGTCGTCGCCGTGCTCAGCCAGGGCGCTGGCTGGGGATGGCGCTCGGGCATCGTGGCCTCCAAGATCGTCAAGGTCTACGTGGACAAGAAAGCCGCGCACGACGCGGGCCGCCCCTACACCTTGCCCAAGATTGAGCCCGTCACGCCCGGCGCAGACTCCGGCGAAGCGCCCAGTGCAGCGCCCGCCACGCCGCCCGCGACCAAACCTCCCGCGACGGGCAACAACACGGCTGCGCTCAGGATGGGCGGCATCTGGAGCGACCCCGAAGGCCATCTGCACTCGGGATATTTCTCCCTGCGCGGCATCACTGTCGCCAAACACTCCGCGCCATTTCACCCCGCCGTGGCCGCGCCCGGCATGGAGGCCTTTGCCGCCGCTGCTTCCAGTGCGCGGGCTTCGAACTCACCACCAAGTCGAGCGCCATCCAACAAAAACACGCCGCACTGGACGCCGACCCTGGCCACTCTGCCCGCCCCCGGCTGGCGTCTGCGAGGCGAACAGTGAGCAGCCGCTACATACGCTTCCGCGACTTTGACTGGGTGCTGCTCGGCTTCGTTCTGCTCATCTGCGCCCTCGGCGTCAGCGAGATTTATTCCGCCACCTTACATACCAAATTCGAGGGGATGTACCTCCGCCAGATCTACTGGATCATGGCCGGAGTGATCCTGATGTTCTTCATCAGCTTTTTGAACTACCACTCGCTGCTGGAGGCCGTGCCCTGGATGTATGGCGTCAGCCTGGTCTCGCTGGTCTCCGTGCTGGTGTTCGGCAAAAAGTATCTCGGCGCGCGGCGCTGGATTGACTTCCGCGTCTTCCACTTCCAGCCCTCGGAGTGGGTCAAGCTCATCCTCATCCTGACCATGGCCAAGTACTTTGCCGACTACCGCGCCAACGAGCTGCCCTTCCGCGAACTGGTCAAGGCCGGGCTGGTGGTGTTGTTCCCCATGCTCCTGGTGCTCAAGCAGCCGGACCTTGGCACGGCCCTGACCTATGTGCCCATCGCCATCATGGCGTTGTTTCTGGGCGGCATGAAGCCCAAGCACGGCATCGTACTGGTGCTGGTGGCCGCCGTGCTGATGCCCGCGGCCTGGAAGTGGGGTCTCAAGCCCTATCAAAAGGACCGCCTGATGACCTTCATTGCTCCGGAGGCCGATGCCCGCGGAGCCGGTTACCAGGTCATCCAGTCGCAGGTGGCCGTCGGCGCTGGAGGCGTCTGGGGCAAGGGAATCGCCAAGGGAACCCAGACCCAGGGCCAGTTCCTGCCTGTTCCCCATACCGACTTCATCTTTGCCGCCTGGAGCGAGGAGCACGGCTTTGTGGGCGCTCTTCTTGTTTTACTGCTATACTTTGGGGTGTTGATGCGTCTGATTCATGACGCGCAAACCGCGCCGGATCGCGCTGGTGTTTTCCTGATTATGGGAGTGGTTGCGGTCCTGGCGTTCCACGTCCTGGTGAACGTGGGGATGGTGGTTGGATTCATGCCTGTCACGGGCATCCCGCTGCCATTGATGAGTTATGGTGGGTCTTCGATCCTGTTTACGTTCCTGGCCCTCGGCATCGTGATGAATGTTCGAATGCGCCGGTTCGTGAACTGAATAGGGAATCGCTGTAAGGATCGAAGGAGTGCGCCGCCCAAAACGCACAGTGCTTCCGCAACCGCGGTTGCCTGGCGGCGCTTCCGCCATAGGGTTCTGTCACAGGCAGAACCGGCGGAACAACAGGTTTGCTGTACCAAATCCCGCAGGCGGCGCTCCAGCACAGCGCAGCGGGCGGGTCTCCGGCGATAGCGCCGGGGCAATGGCCAGGGAGTTTCCCGGGCCGCACAACGAGATGGCGCCTCCCAACGCGGGGGCACAAACCGGCCAGAAAAGGATAACCGCCGGTCAGGATTGAATTGCGCAGCGGGAATTGGGCAGGGAACGGCCCCATCCGGCGGAGGGAATCCAAAAAGATTCCCTTCGGAGCGGAGAGAAGCGGTCACAACCCCAGCCGATGCGCAACCGTACCGGGACCAGACGTCCCGGGGAGAACGGAATCGGTGCATAGGTTCACCAAACTTTCAGCCGCAGGCTCATCCGGCGCACAGCGCCCGGAGGCAACGGCTGCGGGTTCCCCTCAGCACAACATCGAGCGGGCGAACTTCGCCTCGTCCACCGGCCCTGGGCCTGTGGCGCGGCACATTGATCTTCAACCCTGACCAGACCTCCTTTCTGCTTCCGGCTCATTCAGCCTGCTCCGTGAGAGCAGGCCGGGAGCGAACATGAACAAGGAACTTTACGTTTCCACCACGCCGCATGAAACCAAGGTGGCACTGGTCGAAGACGACCAGCTCGCCGAAATCTATTTCGAGCGGGAAAACGAATACACTCTGGCCGGCTCCATCTACAAGGGCCGCGTCACGCGCGTTCTGCCCGGCATGCAGTCGGCCTTCGTGGATATCGGCCTCGAGCGCGACGCCTTCCTCTACGTCTCCGACTTCCTCGACCTGCAGGACGAGGACGAAGACAGCGAATTCAGCGATGTAAAAGTCACCGGCCCGTCGCTGGCAAATGCCAACGGCCTCATTGTGCCCGCGGCGAAGCCCGGCGCCGATACCGATGACGAAGACGACTCTGACTCGGAAGCCCAGGGCGAAGAGTCTTCCGCAGCCTCTGCCGAAGGCGATGCCGCAAATGGCGAAGCACGCGATGGCGCTCCGCGCTGGCGTGGCCGCCGCCGCCGCCGTGGCCGCCGTGGAGGTCGTGAGCGCCAGAACGGCGAAGGCCAGAATGGCGAGGCCGGTCAGCCCGCGGCCCCCGCATCCGGAGCACAGCCCGCTGGCGAAGAGCAGGAAGACTCCGATGCTCCCGCGCCGCCCGCTCCGCGCCGCCAACTGCGTGGCTTTGAGCCGCGAGGCCTGGCCGAGCACGGCATTGCCCGCAACCTGGAGGACGCCGATGCCGTCGCCCCCGAGAGCGATGACGAAGACGATTTTGAGACGGAGACCAGCGAGCCGGCGGCAACTTCCGCCGCTCCCACCGCCGGAGTTCTCCCCGGCGAGTCCATCTCCAAGTACCGTGGCGGCGAAGCTCGCGCACCGCGCAGCGACTCCAATCGCAGCGAATCCCGCGGCGAATCCCGCAACCAGGACCAGCCTGCTGCCGATGCCGAGAGCACGAGTGGCGATCGTGGTGAGCGCGGCGGACGTCGTGACCGTAACGACCGTGGACGCCGTGGACGCCGCGACCGCGATGGTGGCCGTGACCGTGGTCCGCGCGAATCGCGTGAGCCGCGCAGCGGTTCCCGTGATAGCGCCAGCGCGGGTGAAAGCTATTCGCGCCCGCAGAACTACACGCCCATTCTTCTTCCCGGCGAGTCCATCTCCAAGTATCGCGGCGTAGAGCCGGTGGATGTGCCCTCTCTGCTGGAGCCCGCGGCCGAGCCGGTCGTGCACCAGGCCGATGTCTTCACCCACCACACGGCGCCGGCCGAGCCCATCGAGAAGCCTGAGCCCGAGGTTGAGCACTTCCATCAGGAGGCACAGCCCGCGGCCCAGGTCGAGCCGGAAGCGAAAGCCGAGCCCAAGGCAGAAGCCAATCCGGACGAGCCGCGCTCCAGCGCCAGCTACTCCGGCAACAGCGGACTGCCTTCAATGACGCAGCGCCGTGACGATGTCCCGGTGAGCGACGCGGAAGCCGGCGATACGGACGAGACCGTCGAAGAGTTCGAGGAAGACGATTTCGAGGAGACGGCGGAAGAGGCTCCGGCAACGCACGCGGAAGCCACGCATGTTGAAGCTCCGCACGCAGATGCTTTGCATGTTGAAGCTACGCACGCTGCAGCCGCGCAGCCTGAGACGGAAGCCCGTCCCGGGCGCCGCTCCTGGCGCGACCGTGTTTCCCAAATCTTCGGATCCAGCTACAACGCCGCCGAGCCGCACACCTACGAGGCGACGGGCGAGTCAGCCATTGAGCCTGAGGACGCGATTGACGCGGCAGCGCATGCCGCCGCGCAGCAGGTTCCCGAAGCTGAGGCCGATGCCACGGAGGACTTCGAAAGCCAGCCCGAGGTTGACTACGAGGCACCAGCTTCAACCCAGCCCGAAGCGCAATCTGCAACCCAGCCGGAAGGCAGGCGCGAAGGCCGTCCGTCGCGCCGCTCGCGCTCGCGTCAGCAGCCACGCTCCGCCGAAGCACGCTCCGCCGAAGCACGCCCCACTGAAGTTCGCCCCGACGAAGGACGCTTCGTCATCGAAGGCGGCGCCGTGGAGCACGAGGAGCTCGACGAGGAAGAGGCGGAGATGCCGGCCCTGGCCGAGCATGTCGGCCGCTACCACGAGAGCGATGACGATGACAGCGAGGGCTCGCAGTTCGGCACCGCCGTGCGCGACACCGGAGAAGAGAACGAGCTCGAAGACGACGAATACGACTTCGGCGGCGAGGAGTTCGAGGAGAGCGAGTTGCTCGCCGACGGCTCCACCTCTGCCGAAGTGGAAGATGACGACGAGGACGACGACGAGGAGTCCGAGGCCGGCGAGGGAACATCCGAGACCGGCGCTGAAGGCGAAGCCGCACCCAGCGGACGCCGGGAGCCCCGCCGTGGACGCACCGAGCGTCCGGGCCGCCGCGACCGTGGCGACCGCAGCCGTCGTGGCGCTCCGCCGCGCGGACGCCGTGGTGCCCCGCGCCAGTCGCGCGCCGTGCCTCTCATCAGCGACCTTTTGAAGGAAGGCCAGGAGATCCTGGTGCAGATTGCCAAGGAGCCGATCGGCAAAAAGGGTGCGCGCATCACCAGCCACATCGCCCTGCCGGGCCGCTTCCTGGTTTACATGCCCACGGTCAACCACATCGGCGTCTCGCGCAAGATCAACAGTGACGAGGAGCGCCAGCGCCTGAAGCGCATCGTCAGCAGCGAGCGTGAGAACGGCCATGGCGGCTTCATCGTGCGCACGGCTGCGGCCAACATCCGCGAAGAAGAGTTGCGCGCCGACATCCGCTTCCTCAAGCACCTGTGGAACGAGATCCGCACCCGCGCCGAGAGCGGCAAGAGCCCGGCGCTCATCTATCACGATCTCAACCTCGTCGAGCGCATTTTGCGCGACCAGGTCACCAGCGACTTCTCGCAGATCTGGGTGGATAACGAAGCCGAGTACGAGCGCGTCGTGCGCTTTGCTTCGCGCTTCCAGCCCAACCTGGTGCGGCGCATCAAGCTCTACACCAAGGACACTCCGCTGTTCGAGCAGTTCGGCATCAGCGAGGAGATCAACAAGAGCCTCAAGAGCAAGGTCTGGCTCAAGAGCGGCGGCTACATCGTCATCAACCAGACGGAAGCCCTCGTCGCCATTGACATCAACACCGGCAAGTACGTGGGCAAAACCGCGCGGCTTGAGGATACGATCGTCAAAACCAACATTGACGCCGTCAAGGAGATCGTCCGCCAGGTTCGCCTGCGCGATCTCGGCGGCATCATCATCGTGGACTTCATTGACATGGACGAGCGCAAGAATCGCCAAAAGGTGATGGCCGCGCTCGAAGAGGCGATGAAGGCCGACCGCGCTCCGTCGAAGATCCTCCAGTTTAACGATTTCGGACTGGTGGCCATTACCCGCAAGCGCGTCAAGCAGTCGCTGGAGCGCACCCTGGGCACGCCGTGCCCGTATTGCGACTCCACCGGCTTCGTCAAAAGCGTGCCCACCATCTGCAATGAGATTTACGTCGAGATGCGCAAAGTGCGCCGCCACGTTCAGGGCAAGGAGGTCATGCTGCGGGTCAACCCCGAGGTGGCCAAGGAGCTCAAGGGTGGCAACGGCCGCTGGCTGACCGAGATGGAAGAGCTGCTCGGCCGTCCCGTGCTGGTCAAGAGCGACGCCCAGTTGCACCAGGAAAAGTTCGACATGAACTACTAGCCCGCGGCCTTGGCCGTAAGCTCAAGAGGAGAGTCCACCGGGCTCTCCTCTTTTTTTATGCAAGCGTCCCGTATTGCATACTTTGCCAATTGTGAGCCTCCGCCACGCTTTGTAGAATGCTCCTCATGTCCCGGACCATTCTGTTGTTTGCCCTGCTGGCCTGCTCGCCGCTTGTGCTGGCGCAGAGCCATCCTGCCCGCGCGCAGTCTCCCACTCCCGACCCCTACAAGATCATCGCCCTGGAGTTTCGCGGCTCCGCGCGCTTCACCTCCGAGGAAATCTCCGCCGCCACCGGTTTGAAGGTGGGCAGCGATGGCCACGAGGAGAAGTTGCAGCAGGTATTGCAGCTGCTTTCCGAAAGCGGCATGTTCCGCGACATGAAGTACACCGGCTCGGCCAGTTATTTTGGCAAGAAGGTCGTCTTTCTTCTGGCGGACGAAAAGTCCCTCTACCCTCTGCGCTTCGATAACTTTGTCTGGCTCAGTGAGGCCGATCTGCTTGCCGAACTCAAACGCCGCGTTCCATTCTTCCAGGGACAAGTCCCCGGCGTCGGCCACATGTCGGACCAGGTCGCAGAACAGTTGGAGGCCATTCTCAAGGAGAAAGGCGTGCAGGCTGGCGTCGAAGGCCGTCCCGAAGGATCGCTCGACTCCTCGAAGATCACCGGTTTCCTTTACACCGTGAAGGGAGTCCACACTCCTATCCGGAGGTTTCAGTTCTCCGGCGCCGGCCCTGCGCTGGAGCCCATTTTGCAGCAGCGCTCCAGTGAGAAGCTCGGCCGTGATTACTCCGTGATGGAGCTGGCGGATTTCACCCACGCGGAGCTGCTGCCCATCTACCAGCGCCGAGGCTATCTGCGGGCAACCTTCTCCCATCCGCAGACCGAGCCCGCTTCCTCTCCGGAGAATGCTGTCACCGTCCGCCTTGACGTGGAGGAGGGCCGTTGTTACTCCCTGCAGGAGATTCGCTGGGAGGGGAATACCGCTCTGGACTCCGCAAAACTACAGACGCTGGTTCACCTCAAAGCCGGCGAGCCGGCCAATCTTGTTCAACTGAAAGTTGACATGAACTCCGTCCATGCCAGCTATAAGAAGCTGGGGTACCTCGATGCTCTGGCCAGGACTGAGGCCGAATACGATGACCCGGCGGCGAAGGTCACATTCCGCATCGTGATAACGGAAGGGAAGGTCTATCACTACGGCCCGCTGCTGGTGGAAGGCCTCAGCGAGGACCAGAGTGCATCCGTGCAGAGCCAGTGGCAGAAGCTCTCCGGCGCGGTGGCCGATCCGGAACTGCTGCGCAGCTTTACCGTCAGCCTGCGTTTGATGAAGAACCTCGGTTCATACAAAATTCAGATGAAAGAGATTAAGAACTCAGCCGACGGGATAATCTCCATGGAACTGCTCTTCAGCGGGAACTAGGGTCATATTTTGGGCGCGAAAAATGGCCGGGCAATAAGCCCGGCCGGTATCAGTACACAGGTATGAATAACTTCCCAGTGATTCTAGCAGAGATGCGCGCGGCCCGCGACTTTGTCTCGATTTCTGCCTTTATAGCATCCAGTTTTCCCGTCCGAATTCCGGCTCCGCTCCGAAGTGCTTGCCCCGCTGGAGGTTGCTGGCCGCCCTTCGGGAGGGGGTGCGGCGAGCCCACCCGGAACTTCCGTACGGGCCTATCGTAATGGCTGGATTGAAAGTTGGAATCCTTTGCAGCAACGCCCCAGTATATTGTGGTGATGCGGCGGTTTGGCTACCAAGTATGGCCCTTCCGGGCGACGGAACCCAGGATTTACCGGGAAGACACCTGTTATCTTCCGGGTTTCTCCGTTAGTTTGGGTTGACTTGACCGCCCGGAACTCTGCTATAACCAGCGCGTAGCATCCCCCCGAGAATGCAAGGAACCTAGCCGGTGGTCCCATGCCTGTACGGGCCCAACCGGCGCGAGCGATGCCCCGCGGAGAAACACCGCCGCAGGCGTCAGGCTTTGGGCTTCCTGCAATCCGAAGGGTATTGCGTGTTGGAGAGAGGGCTTACATATATGTCCGAATCGCCCGAGGTAATGAACATCCGGCAAGCCTCCAGCTATCTTGGGGTGAGCCCCGACACTTTGTACAAGTACGTGTCGGAGAACAGGATCCCGGCCTTCAAGCTGGGCAATCGCTGGAAGTTCAAGAAGGCACTGCTGGACCGCTGGATGGAGAGCAAGAGCAGCGGCGGGGAAGTGGTGATGAAAAAGAAGCCGCGCGCTGTGCGCTCGGCCGGCATGCGATAGCTGCATAAGGGTGCGCCAGTATGTTTGGTCTTAGCTTGTTCGGTTCCAAAAAGACGATCGTCGGTCTCGATATCGGCTCCAACAGCATCAAGGCTGTAGAGCTGCAGAGAGCCCATGGCGAGATCATGGTGAGCCACATCGGCATTGAGCCGCTGGCCAGTGACATTGTCGTGGACTCGATGATCGTGGACAGCGGCAGCGTGGCCAGCGCCATCAGCAAGATCTTCGGCGAGCACGCCTTCAAGGCCAAGCAGGTCGCCACCTCGGTCAGCGGCCACTCCGTGATCGTCAAGAAGATTTCCATGCAGGCCATGGGCGAGCCCGAGTTGGGCGATGCCGTGGCGGCCGAGGCCGCGCAGTACATCCCCTTTGACATGGCCGACGTCAACATTGACTACCAGGTGCTGACCGACAGCCTGGGCGGGCCGACCATTGACGTGCTGCTGGTGGCCGTCAAGAAGGACAAGATTCTCAATTACACCAACGCCCTGCAGCTCAGCGGCCGCCAGCCGGCCATCGTGGATATTGACGCCTTCGCCCTGCAGAACTGCTACGAGTACAACTACGACCCGGCGCCGAACGCCGTGGCCGCCCTGCTCAACATCGGCGCCAGCGTGATGAACATCAACATCGTGAAGGGCAACATTCCGCTCTTCACCCGCGACGTCAGCGTGGGCGGCAACCAGTACACCGACAATCTGCAGAAGGAACTCGACCTCACCAGCGACGACGCCGAGGCGCTCAAGCTCGGCAAGAAGGTGGGCACCGTCAGCGAAGACGCCAAGCTGCCCATCCTCCAGCAGGTGACCGAGATCATCGTGCTGGAGATTCAGAAGACCTTTGACTTCTTCCGCGCCACGGCCAGCGGAGAGCACATCGAGCGTATTTACCTCGCCGGCGGCTCCTGCCAGGTGCAGGGACTGGTGGAGGCCCTCCGCCAGGAGTTTTCGATTCCGGTGGACATCATGAACCCGTTTCTCAAGATCGTGCCTCCCATCGGCGAAGGTGCCGACGTGGTGGAGCGCAACTCGGCGCAACTGGCGGTGGCCGTCGGCCTGGCGCTGCGGAGCTTTGAAAAACTATGATCCGGATTAATCTGCTCGGTCTTGCGAAACCGAAGAAGGGCCGCCGGCGCTTCAGCCTGCCGAAGCTGACCACCGAGGGGCCCTCGCCGCTGATTACCGGACTGGCGCTGCTCGTGTTGGCCGGCGCGGGAATCTACTACTACTACGTGCTGCTCGAAAAACAGCATGAGAAGCTGCAGGCCGATATCAGCGACGCCACCCGGACCATCGCCTCGATGAACAAGGTCAAGCAGGCCTTCCTCGAGCGCCAGAAGGAATACGACGCCTACAAGCGCCGTTACGACATCATTGATCAGTTGCGCGCCGGCCAGGTGGGCCCGGTGCCGCTGCTGGTCAACCTCAGCGAAACCATCAACCAGACGGAAGGCGTCTGGGTGCTCAACATGCACGACGACGGCGCGACGGTTTCGCTCGACGGCATGGCGCTTGGCCCCAACAACGTGGCCAACCTCATGACCAATCTCAAGAAGTCGGGCTACTACAAGAACGTGGAATTGAAAGACACCTTCCAGGAGGACGGGCACAAGATGCAGACCTACAGCTTCACGCTCGTCTGTGAGAAGGCAAAGGCGTAAGTCATGGTGAGCTTCAAGGAACTGCCATATCTGGCGCAAATCGCAATCGTGGCGCTGCTGGTGATGCTGCTGGCGGGCGGGGCCTACCTGTTTTCACTCAAGCCGCTGATCGCCGCCAACGAGGCCGACGCGCTGACGCTGAAGAGCAAACGCGCCGAGATCGCCCAGCTCATGCCCTACAAGGCCAAGCTCGCCGAGCTCATTGCCCAGACCGCCACCCTGCAGGCGCAGATGGAGGCGCAGCGCAAGATCGTTCCCGAGGAGAAAGAGGTTCCCACCTTCATCACCGTGCTGGCCACCGAGGCCATCCGGGCCGGCGTCGAGGTGCGCCGCTACACTCCCAGGGACGCCGCCACCAAGGAATACTACGTCGAGGTGCCGTTCGAGATTGACGTGGATGGACCCTACTACGCGGTGCTCAATTATTTTGACCGCATTCAGAAGCTGGAGCGCATCGTCAACGTCAGCCATCTCGGCATGGCGGCCATCAAGGGCGGACGCTCCCCGGTGAAGAAGAGCTATAAGTGGGCTCCTACCGAAACGGTCACGGCCAATGCGGTGGTCACGACTTTTTACAGCATTACCAAGAGCGGGCCTCCAGCCCCTCCGGTGAAGAAGTAGGTGAGGCCATGAAGAGGAGCGTCATCATCGTTATGGCTCTGTTTTTGAGCCTGCCCGCCTGGGGGCAAATTCGCTGGCCCTGGCAAAAGGCCCAGCCAGCCAAGCCCGCTCCGGCCGCCAGTCGGCCCGTGGGTCCGGCGGTCAACAAGCCGCCGATGCCTGCGCCGGCTCCTGTGGTGGCCCCGGCTCCAGCGGCGAAGACCGCTCCGCAGCCGGTCAAAACCACTCCGCCCGCGGCGGCAAAGACCGCGAAGACTCCCGCTCCTGTAGCTGGACGGGGAACGGCCGCTCCAGCGCGCGGTGGAACGAACCCGCAGCCTGTCAGCCATGCCCGCCGGACGCAGCAGGCGGAACATCGCCGCGTGGCCGTAAAGTCTTCCAAGCCTGCAAAGGATAAGCCCAAGCCCGAGCCGGGCACCTACACCGGCAAGGGACAGCGTGATCCCTTCGTCAGCCCGGTCATTGAGCATGTTCGCGGCGGTTCCACCTGCAAAGGCACGGGACGCCAGTGCCTGGAGGTCGGCGAGATCACGCTCAACGGCATAGTGCGCTCGTCCAGCGGCACCATCGCGGTCGTCAGCACGGGCGAGCATACGTATTTTCTGCATGTCAACGATCCGCTGGCCAACGGCTCGGTGGAGCGCATCAACCGCGACTCCATTGTGCTGCGCGAGCACTACCAGGACGATTTCGGGCATCAGGCCTCGCGGGAAGTTACGCGCAAGCTTGGAACCCCCGCCGGCTAGTCCGGCGCATACGGCTTTTGTTAGGGCAAGGACTCGGTCATGTTACGAGTAAGAGCGATGAACGAGAAGCACACGTGGAGCGCGGCAACGGGCTCTGCGGGGAGACTTACCATGAGGGTCAAGCGACTGCTGACGGTAGCACTGATGGCGCTCTTCTGCGCCGGAACGGCCACGGCGGCTTCACAACTGAACTCCGTGCAGGTCACGCCCAAGGACAACCTTGCGGTGCTCAACCTGCACACCACGGGTGCGTTCACGCATAAGGAATACCGCGCGGACGACCATCTCGTGCTGGTGGATCTGAGTGGCGTCACGGCCGATGCGTCCGTGCAGCGCTCCGCCACCATGAGTTCCTCTGTGCTGAAGAGCTACAAGCTCACCAGCTACGTCAGCGCCAGCGGTGCCGACGTGACGCGCGTCGAGCTCGTCGTGGGCGACAACGTCTCCCTCCAGGTCTCCGAGCAGCCCGGCGGATTGCAGATCAACCTTCTGGCGGCTGGCGCCAAGGCTCCCATCGTGATTCCGCCTCCGGCCATCGTCACCGCTCCGGTGGTGGCTTCGTCCACGCCTGTGAACCCATCTGCGGCTCCGGCCGCTAAGCCTGTGCCTGCCTACGCCCAACCCATCGCGCACAGCTCCGCGCCAGTGGTACAGCCTGCGCCGGTCGTCGCCAGCGCCTCGCCCGCGCCGGCCCCCAAGCTCGCGCCGCTGCCGCCACCGAATCCGGCCAGCGTCCCGGACACCGCATCCGATGCTCCGCGCACCATCATTCGCGCCATTGGACTCGAACACACTCGCAACTCGGTGAACATCACCATCAGCGGTCCGGCGTCGGCCGAGCCTTTTGTGCTCACCAACCCCGATCGCATCGTCGTCGACTTCGGCAACACGGTCGTTCATCCCGGCGTTAAAGGCTTCCCGGTCAAGGGCAAGGACGTGCTGGATGTCCGCGTGGCTCGCCATCAGCTTGAGCCGCCCGTCACCCGCCTCGTCGTGGACCTCGGTGGTCCGCACACTTATGAGGTCGTCAAGGGCGTTGGCAAAATCACTTTGAAGATCAACAAGGCCGCCGAATTGGCGGAAATTGCCGCACCGGCTCCCATACCGGCTCCCGCACCGGCTCCGAAGATCGTCACGCCGGCCCCTGCGCCCGTAGCCCAGTCCCGCCCGAGCGGCAATGTTCCGCCGGCGGTTGTCGTCCCGGCGCAGCCCCCGGCCAGCCAGCCTGCGGCCAAGCCCAGCGCGCGGATCGTTCTCGATGCCCAGAACACGCCGCCTCCGCCGCCAGCAGCTTCCCCTGCGAAGTCACCCGTGGCGTCACCGGTAGCCCAGACCTCGGTCATTCCGACGGTCAAGGCCGTGCAGGAGCGCATCGCCGATTCCTCTGACAAGGTGGACGGGCAGGACTCTTCTGCTTCTCGTCCCGCTCCGGCCGAAGTGCGCCCGCCGTCCGATCCTGGCCAGCGCGCCGGACAGGCCGCCGGAACCATGGCTGGCACGCCGGTCTCCTTGCTGACCAGCGCCAACGCCCCCAGCAACCGGTACACGGGTGAGCCCATCTCGGTGAACCTGAAGGACGTGGACCTCAAGGACTTCTTCCGCCTGATTCACGAGATCAGCGGCCTCAACATCGTGCTCGATCCCAACGTCCACGGCGCGGTCACCATCGTGCTGGACGACGTGCCCTGGGACCAGGCGCTCGACATCGTGCTGAAGAACAGCCAGCTTGACCGCGAGTTGCAGGGCAACGTGCTGCGCATTGCCGCCACGGAGAGTCTCCGCAAGGAAGCCGTGGACCGCCGCGCCCAGTCCGAGGCCGTCGCCCTCGCCGTGGACCGCCAGACCATCGTTCGCACCCTGAGCTACGCCAAGGCCCTGCAGGCCCTGCCCACGGTGAAAAAATTCCTCAGCGCCCGCGGTGATGTCATCGCCGACGAGCGCACCAACTCGCTCATCATCAGTGACATTCCCAGCGTGTTGCCTATCCTGGAGAAGATGCTCACGCAGCTCGACCGGCGCAGCCAGCAGGTGGAGATCGAAGTGCGCGTCGTCAGCGCCACCCGCAGCTTCAGCCGCGACCTCGGCGTGCAGTTGGGCTTCAACTGGGGCAACGGCGTCACCACCCTGGGCGGTTCCAACCCGAACGGCACCTCCAGCTCCATCACCAGTTCGGGCAGCGGAACCTCCACCGGCAGTTCGACCTCCAGCACTCTGCCGCCGCTCTTTTCTTCCTTCACGGCGGCGGGCGCCACCAGTGGCTTCTCCTTCAGCAACATCACCAAGAGCTACGGCATTGACGCCGTGCTGACCGCCGCCGAGTCGCACAACCTGGCCAAGGTGCTCAGCCGTCCCAGGGTCGTCACGCAGAACAACGTGAAGGCCCAGATCAAGCAGGGCCTCAAGATACCGGTGATGACCGCCGGAACCGCCAACGCCAACGCCAGCGTCAGCTACATTGACGCCGTGCTGCGGCTGGACGTCACCCCGCAGATCACCGCCGACGGAACCATCTTCATGAACGTGGACGTGGAGAACACGCAGGCAGATGGAACAACGGCGGCGGGCAACTACATCCTGTCCACGCAGTCGATCAATACCCAGATATTGGTCAGCGATGGTGGCACCCTCGTCATCGGCGGCGTCATTCAGACCAACAACTCGGTCAGTGTCTCGCAGACGCCGATCCTCGGCAGCATCCCCTTGCTTGGCAACCTCTTCAAAGAGCGCCTGGTCAAGACGGAAACCGACGAGCTGATCTTCTTCATCACCCCGAAGATCATCCAGAGCTAAGAATGTAACTTGCTCCTCCCCCCGGGGCATAACAGCGGGCTTCTTCGGAAGCCCGCTTTGCTTTCTTCCACTTACAAGCCCCGGGCATTTACAATTTCAGGCATGAGTCACCCCCCGAGCATGGACTACCCAGGCCGCCTGCGCCGCCTGAGTGCGCAACTGGTTTCCCCTCAAGAGGTTTCCCGGCAAGTGGACGCCTTGCTCGTCACGCACCTGCCGAATGTGCGCTACCTGACGGGCTTTACCGGCAGTGCGGCCGTGCTGCTGGCCTCGGCCAAACCCATGTTCTTTACCGATGGCCGTTATCGGGAGCAGGCCGCCCAGCAGGTGCGCGGGACAAAGGTCGTCATCCCCCGGGGAAATGCCCTTTCCGCGGCCGTAAAGGCCTGCCAGGCGCAGCGCATCACCCGCCTTGGAGTCGAGGCCGCCCGGATGAGCGTCAGCCAATTCCAGGCCCTGCGGCGCGAGTTGGGTAAAAGTGTCAAAATTGTGCCACTGGTCGGCGTCGTCGAAGCTCTGCGCGCCGTAAAGGACCCGGCTGAGATTAAGCTCATCCGCCAGGCCGTCGAACTCTCCAGCGGCCTATTTCCTGCGCTATTGAAGGCCCTGAAGCCCGGCCAGACCGAGCTTTCGGCCGCCGCGCGCTTGGAGTACCTTGCCCGCCAGGCCGGCGCCGAAGCCATGTCTTTTGAGACGATCATCGCCAGTGGCAAGCGCTCGGCCTTGCCCCACGGCGTCGCCAGCCCTGCCCGGCTGCCAGCGCGGGGCTTCGTGGTGTTAGACTACGGGGTAGTCACCCAGGGGTATTCGAGCGACATGACCCGCACCATTCACCTTGGCCGCGCAACGGCCCGGGAACGGGCTGTGTACGCCGCCGTCCTGGAAGCGCAACTGGCTGGAATCAATGCACTTCGCCCCGGAGCCACCTGCGGCCAGGTGGATGAGGCGGCCCGAAGGGTTTTGCGCCGCGCCGGGCTGGCAAAGTTCTTCACGCACTCCACCGGGCATGGCGTCGGGTTGGAGATTCACGAGCCGCCGCGCCTGGGTGCCAGAGGCGAAGCCGTCCTGGAAGCGGGGATGGTGGTGACCGTCGAGCCGGGAGCGTATCTGCCGGGCCGGTACGGGGTTCGCATTGAGGACATGGTTCTGGTGACCGCCACCGGCGCAGAGGTGCTGACGCCCGTGGGGAAGGCTTTAACGGAATTGCTTTAGCG
>Ga0302202_10003721_pt1 | contig 16598 bp, 26 predicted proteins | sample II_Bog_N3_3_FD_194579 | JGI IMG/M metagenome (GOLD analysis project Ga0302202, IMG submission 194579) | Peat permafrost microbial communities from Stordalen Mire near Abisko, Sweden - II_Bog_N3_3 | ecosystem: Environmental > Terrestrial > Soil > Wetlands > Peat | place: Sweden: Abisko...
ACCCGGACCCGTCCCCGGACCCGTACCCGGACCCGTACCCGGACCCGTCCCCGGACCCGTCCCCGGACCCGGACCCGGACCCGGACCCGGACCCGGCTACGGGTCCGGTTGCGCTCAGGCCGCCCATTGGGCGGCCTCGATCTTCTCCACGGCTTCGGGAGTGCAATCGATGATCTCGATTGCCTCGGTGAGGGTGATGTTGACGGGGGCGCCGACCTTGGACAGTTTGGCGTCCAGGCCCGCGGTGGCGACCTCGGACAGGGTCCAGGCGCCATACCAGCGCCAGATACGGCGCGACCGTTCGAGCGTGACTTCCTTGCCCTCACGGGCGGTCAGATAGCCGAAGTGCACGCCCGCGCTATAGGTGCGGACAAGCACGGGCTTGGGGTTGGGGTGGGTCATGGTCTGCGCGGCTCCTCTATGGTTGCGCGGTTTGTCCGGCCCGTTCGGGCGGATTTCTGGCCTTATCGGGCCTTGAGGCGGTTCATCAGGGCGCGGGCGCCTTCGAGGGCGATCCAGGCGCCCAGGAAGGCCGTGGCGGCGAGGCAGAGGGCGAACAGGTCCAGGGCGGTCATGGTCAGGCCTCCTCTTTCTGGCGGGTCGCGGCGACCCCGCTGATCGCGGCCAGCAGCTCCACCGCGTGCAGGGCCTGGGTGCGCGCGTCGTCGAGGGCGTTGTGGAACACGCCGACGCGCGGGGGCGCGGGCACGTCGCGGCGCAAGTTCTTGAGGGTGCGGAAACACCGGCTGTTCCAGTGGTCCCAGGGCGGCGGCAGGCCGACCGCCTTGCAGGCATAGGCGATGATGGCGTTGTCGAAGTCGGCGCCATTGCCCCAGACGCGCACGGCGTCCCGGCCGCCGAAGCGCGCGAGATAATGCCCGAATTCCATCAGGGCCAGGGTCAGGGGCCGGCGGCGCAGATCGGTCTGGCTGGCGGTCAGCACCGACTGGGCCTCGGCGCTTTGCCGGTTCCACCAGTCGCGGGTGCTCTGGTCATAGCGCAGGCCGGCGCAGATGCAGCTGTCCCGGTCGATGGTGGTGTAGAACCCTTCCGGATCCGTCCAGCCGCTGGCGGCGTCGAACGCGCCGATCGACAGGGGCACACAGCCGGCGCCGTCGCCCAGGGTCTCCAGATCGACCATGACATCGCGGGCGACGCTCATTGGGTCCTCGCCGCGATCGTCCGCTGGCGCCCATCGAAGGGCATCGGGTCTTCCAGCGCCTCAAGCGTTGGCCCGAAGATCTCATTCAGACCGAGCGTAGTCGTCACGAGGGCGCCAGGCTCCGCCGGCGCCATCATCGCGCTGTCATTGTATCGGATGGAGGTGTGATTTTTCGGGTAGCGCCGAACGACCAACTCGGTGATTTGCCCACGGTGGCGCAGCCAATCATCTGCCGTCGTAGTCGCACAACCAAGTAATTCGGGCGATTCGACCGAGCACGAAGTCGCGGTCTGGATCAACGCCAGCGCCAGCACGTCTCTCTTCGAATATTGCGTGGAGCGCCCTTTAACGCCGAACTTAGCATCAAAGTTCAAAAGCCGCCCGCGGCTAGCCCATGCGGCGATCGTGGTTGTCGAAACTCCGGCCGCATATGACGCCTCCCGGCTCGTCCAGATCGTCTTTTGCTCCGTGGCGTTCGTCATCGATTCCTCCAGCTAATAGTGATCAGGATCAGTCCGCCGCCGATGACGATCGCGGCGATGGCCTGGGGAAAGGACCGGGCGCCCGGGGCGCCGATGATCAGGACCCAGCCGGCGCAACTGATCGCGAAGGTAGCGACCCGGGGGGTGTTCAGGGTGTGTCCGCGCGTCCGGCGGCGCGGCCGGGCGAGGCGGCTGCTGGCGATGGGCATGGGCGTCGCGTCCCGGAGGGGGTTGGACTTGGGGCGGTCGGCCGGGGTCATGAGCGGCCTCCGTCGCGGTCGATGTCGTCGGTCAGGCCGCCGACCGCGAGCCAGACCCGCCAGCCGATCAGGGCCACGACGGCGATCAGGGCGCCGAAGATGATGAGGGTGACGATCATGCCGAGGCCTCGCCCAGGAGGTCGGCATAGGCGGCGCGCAGGGCCTGGGCCGGGCGGCCGAGCTGGCGGCCGATATGCGCCCAGGACACGCCGGCGCGGCGGCGGTCGGCGACGAAGGCCGCATCCGGATCGGCGAGGGCGTGGCCGTTATAGAGTTCGGCCAGGGCGTGGTGCTGGGCAGGGTCGGGCCGTTCCCAGGGATTGGCGGGGCCGCGGCGCGGGGGCGGGGACAGGAGGGCGGCGGCGACGCGCGGCGCGAACCGGCCGCCGGGGGGTGTCCAGGGACCGGGGACCCGGTCACGGCGTTTCAGCTCGGTCGAGATATCGACATAGGCCGAGCGGGCGGCGGCCAGGAAGGTCGCCTTGCGCTGGGCGCGGGCGAAGGCCAGGCGCTCGGGACTGACCTGCAGGACCCGGTGCAGGGTGAGCGGGGGCTGGCGGCAAGCCTGGCCCAGGGCCTCGGCGGCGGCGACCAGGGGGCGGCCAAAGCGTCCGCCCTCGAACACCCGATCGGGGTTGATGCGATGGCATTTGGCCGATGCGGCGATGGCCAGGGTCAGCAGCAGCGCGTCGAGCGGGATCGGGTCGAACAGGTCGAAGGGTTGACGGTCGTGTCCTGGGGCGTCCATGGGTCAGGCCTCCTGGGGCTGGGTGGCGAGGGCGCGGTTGGCGTCGTCGATCAGGGCCTCGGCCAGGACGGTGATCTGGCGGACCTCTTCCGGTTTCAGCTTGCGCGAGCCGGCGTTGCGCACGGCGTGCGCGGCGTCGCGCAGGGCGTTGGCCATGTGGCGGACGAGGGTCGGGCTGATGGGGGTAGGGCTGATGGAGGCCGGGGCTGCGTCGATCTTGATCAGGGCGTCGGGGTCGCCGCCGGTGATGGGCGAATAGCCATCGTCTTCCGGATCGGCGTCCTCGGCCGGTTCCATAGGATCTGGGTCCCGGCGTTCGCCGGGATGAGCGGTTTCAATGGCGGGGGTGGTTTCCTCGATCGTGTCGGCGAGGGCGCCGTCGTTGAGCCACGCGGTGTGATACCGGTCGCCGAGGTCTTCCAGGCCGTTGGCGGCATAGAAGGCGACGAGGGCCTGTTCATCGACCCGGGTGGTGTCGGCGTCATAGGCGTTGGCGCGGAGCCAGTCTTCGCCGCGGGGGGTGATGGCGGCCAGGGGCGTGGGGCCGACCGGCATGAACATCAAGAGGCGATCATAGATCATGTCCTGGGCCAGCCTGTCCTTGTAATGGTCGGGGCGGACCGGCGCGGCCCAGATCCCGCCGGGGCGCTCTACGCCGTCGATGGTGATCTTGCGGGCCAGTTCGAACAGGACCACGGCCTTTTCGGGGGGCAGGTACTGGCCGAGGGGCTTTGGCGCGGGCTTGGGGGCCTGTGCGTCCTTCGAGGCCCGCTGCGCGGGCGCCTCAGGATGAGGTGCTGGGGCGGAAGTGTCGTCATGCTCGGGCGGCGCGGCGGCGATCTCGGGCGCGTTCAGTTCGGGGGTCAGGTAGCGGCCCTTGGGGATAGTGTCGGCCCGGAGGTCGCCGATGACGGCGGCGCGCAGGCGGCGCACGACGGTGATGTCGGTATAGTAGTTGAGCTGGCCCAGCCATTTGGTCAGGTCGTCGGTCTGGGGCGTCACGGCGAACATGGCCGCGCCCTCGAACTTGAACCGGATCAGGCCGCGATCGGACAGGGTGATCAGGGGTCCGGGGACCGGGCGCGCGTGAAGCGTGGTGACGAATTCCAGGGCGTCGGTCTCGATATCGGCCGCGTCGATCAGCTCGATCAGGGCGCAGGCCAGTTTCGGCGTCAGGTCGAGCGCCGGGCGTTCGCGCTTGTTGCCGACCAGGAAGCGGCACTGCTCGACGCTGAGATGCTGCCTGTCCTCGCGCGGCAGGCGGGCGCGGTCCTTGGCGGCGGCGTCGAGTTCGCGGGCGAACTGGATCAGCTCCTGGATGCTGCGCTTGCGCCGGCCGCCCTTGCCGACCAGCCGCTCGATCGCGCCGGCGCTGCGGTTCATCGGCGGCAGGGTCAGGCGCAGATACCATTCGGCCTCGTCCATCCAGTGCATGTCTTCGCGCTGGAGGTTCTCGACCCCGGTGATCTCGATCACCTGCTCGTCGGTCAGGGTCTCGATGCGGACAGGGATGGTGAAGTCAGGCGGAACCCAGCCCTGGGCCATGGCGTGGCGGCAGGCGCGCAGGCGGCGTTCGCCCAGCACCAGCTCGAACATCTCGTCCTGGTCGAGATCCGGGGCCGGGCGCACAAGCACAGCCTGGAGCAGGCCCTTGTCGGCGATCGAGCGCGCCAGGTCCTCGATCGCCTCGGGATCGTACTGGGTGCGCGGGTTGAGGCCGGAGAACAGGATGCGGCGCGGGCCGATCTGGGCCGCCCCGACGGCCGCCGGCTCGGCGTTGCCCGCGAACAGGTCCAGGGCGGCCAGGGCGCGGCGCCCGGCCTCGGTCAACTCGACCTGATAGGAGGCGTCGCCGGTCTTGGCGGTCAGGCCGGCCTCGGCCAGACGGTCGAGGCTGCGGTTGATGTTGTTGGCGCCCATGCCGGCCGCGTCGGCCATGGAGCCCAGGCCGTTGTGTGGCCCGGCGGCGATGGCGCGCAACAGGCCGGGGTTCTTCACCGCGACGTCGGGGAGGGTCTCGGTCATGGCCGGTCCTTGATCGCCGCGCGATAGGCGGCCAGGTCGTAGAGCTGGAAGTGATCGCTGGACGGGGCCTCGGCCTGGGGGCGCTGGCCGGCGATGGCGCGGATGCGGACCATGGCCTCGACCCAGTCGACCAGGCCGACCAGGGTGCGGAAGGAGGCGGCGCTATCGACCTCCAGGCTGACGCCAAAGGCGCGTTCCAGGGCGATCAGGGCGTCGGCGAAAACCTCCGCGCCATAGTCGATCAGGGCCGCGTCCCATTGCGGCGGCGTGGGCAGGGCGCCGGCCAGGGCGGCGCAGATGCGGCTGCGCAGGGGCTCGGCGGCGGCGTGAGGGGTGGCCGCGAGCGGGGGGCTACCCGGGATTGGGCTTGGTTCGCCGGTTTTGGGGGGCATGGGGCGTCTCCAGTCGCAGGACTCGCGGCCGACGCAATTGATGGAATGAAACGGTTGTGATTGTCAACGACAGGAAACAAAAAAGTTTCACAGACGTTTTCAGAACCGCTTTGGGGCTGAAAAAATGTTGCGCATCCCATGAAACCACCCGTGCGTTGACGTGGCGCAACAGTGGGGCCAAGCTTTTTCGGATCGTGGAGGGCGGGGATGGTCAGGCTTGGGCTTTGGGTCGCGGTTCTGGCGGTTTCAGGGGTGGCCACCGCCGCGCCTACGCCCCCCGCGCCGGGCGGCGCCATCGCGATTTTCGGTGTCGATCTGGGTGCGCCCCTGACCCTGCCGCAGTGCGCCGACCCGAACCCGCTGAAGGTCGATGCGACCTGTTGGACCTATGAATTCCCGCCGATAGAAGGCATTCCGCCGACGGCGACCCAGTTCGAGTTTCGCGCCCTGCACTTCCCCAACGGGTCGGCGCTGGGGTCCGACATCACCGCCATGGTTCCGGCGTCGGGTGAGGTCAAGTTCATCACCCTGGCCACGGCCGGGGTCAGCGACCAGGACTATGTGCTGGCTCAGCTGACGGCGAAATTCGGCAAGCCGACGCAGCTCCAGCATGTGTCGGTGCAGAACCGCATGGGTGCGGCCTATGTGGTGATTCGGGCGGTCTGGGACCTGCCGTCATGCTTCGTCCAGTTCGACGCCGACGGCAGCGATGGCGGCGCGGCGGAAGGCTCGATCGATAAGGGCTGGGTTTCAATCACGACCCGCAAGACCCATGACGAGGATGCGGCGCGGCAGCGCAAAGCCCTGGGTTCGCGGCAGCCCCTCTAGGGCGTACTGGGCCTCAGTCCCCGACCATGCGCACGGCATAGACCCCGACCACCATGGCGGCGGGGAATTCGACGCCGGCGGCGGGGTTCAACTGCTGGACGTGTACGGCCAAGCCGGTGCGCTGGATGAATTCATAGACGTGCAGGCCGCCGTCGCGGGTCTCGACCACGCAGATCTGCCGTGGGCGTGGGGGCATGTTGCGGTCGAATATCAGCAGCTGGCCCGCCGCAATGCGGGGATTGAGCCGGTCATCGGCCATCAGCAGCCGCCCTGTGGTGGGCGCAATCAGCCAGCCGAAGTCGACGGTCGCGCCCGGCCGCTTGCTGTCATAGACCAGGGCGCCCCCGTCGCCGGGCTCGGCCCGGGTGCGGTTGAGAACCGGCATGATGAAGCTGCGGGCGTCTTCCGATGCGCCAAGTATGGGCCGTGGCGCGGCGTGAAGGATCTCATTGGCCTCGTCCTCGCCGCTTTCGAGGCGCGCGGCCTCGGCGATCAAGTCGTCCGGGGTGAACCCCAGGGCGGCGGTCAGCTTGCGCTGGGTCGAGGGCTTGTGGATGCCCGAGCGTTCGCCCCTGGCGTAATAACCCCAGTTCTGGCTGGTCCAGGGATGGGGGTGGACATCGTCGGCGGCCTCGGACTGTGTCTTTCCCGATCGCGCGCGCAAGGACTCCAGGGCGCGGCCCAGCAGCCGCGTTTCATCATCACCTTTATTCCGAGGCGCCATCCAACGAAGATTGATGAGTGAGGCATTCTGGTCCAGCGACATTTGTACACAGGTATCAGCAAACGCGCGCGTTGACAAATACAACAAAAACATTTCATTCATGGCGCCATGGACGCCACATTAACCAAACCCCTGCCGCCCTTGCCGCCGATCGTCCGTCGCCCGAAGTGGGCGGTGTTCCTCTATGAGCGGGCTCTGGTCATCGACCAGGTCGCGCCGATCATCGGGGTGTCGCGCGAATACGTGCGCCAGCTGGGTCTGCCGTATGACCATCCCCAATGGCGCAAGCCCAAGCCACGCGAAATCGAGCTGATCGAGTCCTGGACCGGCGGCCTGATCACAGCTGAGGACTGGGAGCGCCCGGCCGACCTGGATCTAAAGTGATGGTGGGCGCCTATCCCATGGCCCGGGCGGCCAGGGCCATGCGCGAGAGCACAGGGCCAAACCGTTTGATGGCCTCGCGCAGGGCTTTGCGCGCGTCCTTGCTGTCCGGACTGAACGGCGCGCCCGGCGCGTCGGCACAGCCGGATATGGCGTCCCAGTGTCCCAATACCGTATTTATCCTCTCTGGCGTCAGTGATCCATCCGGGTCCAGGCCCAATTCCATGCGCATTTCTGTCATCAGATGTAGAATTGCGAAACAGAATACCGTCTCGAAACCCGCGACGGACTCGCGCGGTTCTTCATTATGCTCTTTAGGCACTCGACTGTTCCCCAACTGCTCGACGGCGACGTCTTCGCTCGACCCATTCATCAACAAGCCTTTCCGTAAGCTTTGCAATTGGCGCGCTTGCGGCGGAACGCCGCACCTGAACTTCAGGTCGCAGACCTATCACCCAGTTTGGGCGCTGTCATGACCCGCGCCCACCGCTTCTCCTCCCGGGCGCAACCCGGCGCGCCGCCGGCCCTCGGCCCGCGTCTGGGTCGTGAGGCCTGGGCGCGGGCGGTGGATCAATGCCTGCGGCTGAGCGGCGTGGCCGCGGCGGCGAGCGAGGCGTTCGGCGCGCGGACGGCGGTCGAGGTCGGGGGCGAGCACGCCCAGCTGGTCGGGGCGCTAAAAGTGCTGTCGGTGGAGAGTTTCCCGGTCGAGACCTGGAGCGCGCGGGAGATCGCCGGGGCCTTTCTGAAGCTGGCCCGCGCCTTTGTCCGGCCCGAAATGGCGCCCGAGGCGCGCACGGCGTGCGCGGCCTTCCTGCATGCCGGCGCCCAGGCGGTCGAGGACCTGCTGGTCGCGCGGCGCGACGCCGACGCCGCCGGCTGGCGCGGCCGGTTCGGCGAGCGGGAGGATTGATGGATGGCCTATAAGAGCCCGACCGCCGGTACGCGGCCCGACCTGTTCACCGCCGATATCATCGCCTCCGCGCTGGTCGTCGCGGCGCGCCTCTATGACGTGCCGCCGCAATTTGTGATGGGCGACTGGCGCGGCGCGGCCAAGGCTCGCATGGCCGCCGCCGGCGCCCTGTTCGATCTGCACGCCGCGACGGGACGATCCTTGGCGCGCGTGCTGCGTCTGGCCCAAGTGACCAATGTCTATCCGTCCTCGCGGTCGGCCAAGCGCATCGACGTCAATGTCGTCGCCCTGATCAAGATCGCCGTGCTGAATGCGCGGGACGGGCGTTGGCCGGGGGCGCCCGCGACGCCGGTCACGGCGGCGGCGGAATTCGCCGGCGGTGTGAGGCCTGCCGATGCGCCGCCGGACGCCGAGATCCCATCCTCTCCGGGCGGCTGCAACCTCGTCGCCGCGCCCGATCCGGCCGGGGGGGGGGCGTCTGGTCATCACGCCGGTCAATCCCGTCAGTCGGGTGTTCGGCGGCCATGTCGCGCCCGGCCGGTCGATGCGGGAGCCCGACCTGCTGGCCGACCGCATCCTGGGCCAGCTGACCAACAAGCCGCTGTCGCCGCGCACCCTGGCGGTGCTGTGCGACGCCAAGGAGTTCGTCGTCGACCAGGCCCTGAGCCTGCTGGCCCATGCCGGCCGCATTCGCCCGGGCGACATGCCCGACGGCGGCGCGCGGGATCGTGTCTGGAGGATCGTTGAATGAGCCGTGCGCCCGAAAACATCCGGCGGGGACGCCTGACCAATCACGAGGAGGAACGCATCATCGATCTGGCCGAACGCGGGCTGAACAGCGGCCAGGTGGCGCTGAAGCTGAACCGGCATCCCTCGACGGTGCATTTCGCCTTTGTGCGCCTGGGCCTGCACCGGCGGCCGATGCGGGTGCGGCCCGACTATGTGCGCGCCGGTCGGCCGGTGATCGCGTTCGGGCCGGAGGAGGACGCCTTCATCACCGCCCTGCGGGTCCAAAGCTATAGCCTGCGCCAGATCGCCGACCTGGCCGCCAAGCGGTTCGGCCACGCCCGCACCCAGGGGACCATGGGTATTCGCCTGAAGATGCTGGCCATGTCGGGGGATGAGGCGTGAGCGCGGGCGACGTGGAAATCCTGCCCGTCGCCGCGAATAGCGCGCACGGCGTGCGCGATATGGGCGCGCGGGGCGGGCGCAAGGTGGTGGGGTTTGCGGGCGGCGGCGGGTCCTCGGTCGCCGTGCGCCTGGCGCTGAATTGCGACCCCGACCTGGCGATGAACCACTGGATGGTGGCGATCAGTGCGCACCAGCGGCATTTTCCGGGCACGGATCATCATTGCGCCGACATCTTTGACGTCGATCCGCGCGAGTTCCGGCCCGGCGAGCGGATCAGTTTCGGCTGGTTCTCGCCCGACTGCACCGACTTTTCCAAGGCCAAGGGCGGCGCGCCGCGATCGGCGCGGATTCGCGGGCTGGCCTGGTCGGTGCTGCCCTGGGCGGTGACCCGGCGCATTGAAGTGATCATGGTCGAGAACGTCGAGGAGTTCCTGACCTGGGGTCCGGTCTATCGCGAGGGCCAAGATGGGAAGGTCGGGGAACCGATTCCCGAACGGCGCGGCGAGACCTTCGCGCGCTGGAAGGGTCGGCTGGAAAAGCTGGGCTATGTGGTCGAGTGGCGGGTGCTGAACGCCGCCGACTATGGCGCGCCGACGACCCGCAAGCGGCTCTATGTCATCGCCCGATGCGATGGGCGCCCGATCGTGTGGCCGGAGCGGACCCACGCGCCGCGCGGGGAATGCGAGGCGCTCGGGCTGCAGCCCTGGCGCGGGGCCTGCGAGATCCTGGACTGGTCGGTCCCGTGCCCGTCGCTGTTCCTGACGCCGGCGGAATGCGACGACCTGCGCCATCAGACCGGGCGCCGGGTCAAGCGGCCCGTGGTTTCAGCGACCCAGAGGCGCGTGTTCCGCGGGATCGACCGCTATGTGGTCGGGGCGGCCAGGCCCTTCCTGGCGCCCGTCCAGCATGCCGGCGACGCGCGGGTCTATGACCCCGCCGACCCGTTGCGGACGGTGACCAGCGTCGCCGGAGGCGAGTTCGCCCTGGTCCAGCCCTTCATCGCGCCGATCACCCATCACGACGGGCGCGACCGGGTGTCGTCCTCGGACGATCCGCTGCGCACCATCACCTCGGCCAAGGGCGGCGAGTTCTCGATCGTCCAGCCGACCGTCGCTCATGTGATCAAGTTCCAGGAAAACAGCATCGGCACGAAAATGACCGAACCGTTGCATACGGTGATGAGCGGCGCGACGCGGCACGGGATTGTCGAGACGTCGCTAACCTCCGCCTTCCTCGGACGCCAGTTCGGCTCGACCGTCTCCGGACGCGATATCGAGGATCCGGCGCCGACAGTGATGAGCGGCGGGGGTGGCGGAAAGACCCAGGTCGTGGCGGCTCATCTGGGCAGCTATTACGCCACGGGCATAGGCTCGGACTGCGCCGAACCTGTGCGCGCCGCGACAGCCCAGGCGCGCCACGCCCTGACCGTCGCGTTTCTGGAACAGGCCAATACCGGCATGGTCGGGCATGAGGCCGTCGAGCCGCTGTCGACCATCGTCGGGCGCGGCACGACCCAGCGGCTGGTCGAGGCCCAGCTGGCCCGCGAGGGCGGTCCCACGGGGCGCCGCGCGGCGGTGCTGGAGTTTTTGTGGCGGCACGCGGGTGAGCCGACCGAGGCCGAATGGGCCGATCCCCTGGCCACCCATGCCGGGCGGCTGAAGTTCGGCCTGGTGGTCATTGAAGACCAGGTCTGGATGATCGTCGATATCGGCCTGCGCATGCTGCTGCCGAAGGAGCTGGCGGCGGCCATGGGCCTGCCGCCGGAATACGACCTGGGCGTCGATGTCTACGGCCAAAAGGTCAGCAAAACCCATCAGACCCAGATGATCGGCAACATGGTCTCGCCGCCGCCTGCGGTCGCGCTGATCCGCGCCAACTGCCCGCACCTGGTCGAGCCGGGCGTGAGGGCGGCGGCATGAGCCTCAAGCAACGCCTGATGAGCCGTCTCTGGTTTGCCCTGTTCGACCGTATCGCCACCCAGCGCGCGCCGGACTTTGAGGTCGGTCCCAAGGATAGCGTCTACCTGCGCCGCTGGTGGCTGATCCCAAGAAATCCGGTGCTGAACCTCTATCTGCACCAGTTCCGACGCTCGGACGATGATTGCGCCTTGCACGACCATCCGTGGTGGAACGTCTCGCTGCTGCTGAGCGGATCCTATGTCGAGCACACCATCGCAGCCGGCGGGATCGAACATCGCGCGCGCCGGGTGGCGGGCGACCTGAAGTTCCGGCTTGGCCGTTCGGCGCATCGCATCGAGTTGGACACCGGGCAGTGCTGGACCCTGTTCCTGACCGGCCCGCGATTCCGCGAATGGGGTTTCCATTGCCCGATCGCCGGCTGGGTGCACTGGGAGGCTTTCACGGCGCCGGGCGCCAAGGGTGAGGACGGGCGCGGGTGCGGCGAGGGCGGTCAATGATCGTCGTCCGCGTCGAGCTGTGGTCGGCCCGGGATGGGTCGCGGCGGGAGCTGGCCCGGATGCGCATCGCCAATACGGGCGAGGGCGCGGAGCGGCTGCGCCATTATGACGGCGAGACCCTGACCGGGCGCAGCAGCGCGGCGCTTGATCGCGGCGAGGTCAATCGGCGCGGGGCGGTGCGCGACTATCCGGCCGAGGTGATCCATATCTGGTGTCTGGTCGGTCGGATGCTGTCGGCGATGGGGTATCGCTGATGCGGATCAGGGCGCCCGACAAGGCCGAGCTGCGCCGCCGCGAGATGGAGCGGGTCGAGACCTGCTGGGCGCTGTCGCATTTCGCGGAGGGCTCGCCGACTCTGACCCATGGTCCGCTGACTGGGCCGCGGGTGCTGAGCTGTCGCCAGCAGGGGCTGATCGAAAGCTCCGGACGGCGGGACGGGTTCGGCGCGACGGTGTGGGTGCTGACCGAGGCCGGGACGGCGATGGCCGCGCGCTGGAGGGCGGCGGCGTGAGCCAGATCCTGACCCCGACCTTGCGCGCCGCCCTGAAATGGCTGTCCGATCACAATGGCGACGGCCTGTTCGATCGGCATGGCGTGCTGGTCGCATCCGGCGAATCCGCGCCGCACATGCGCGCGACCTGGAACAGGCTGAAGGCCCTGGGTTTCGTGGAGGAATATGGCGGCAAGACTGGGCGCGGGAGGCTGAAGCTGACCGAGGGCGGACGATTGGCGGCCAGTAAGGCGTCTTTGGGATGATCCGCGTCGACGTCTATCATGGCGATAGCCGCGAGATCCTGAAGGTGATGGCCGACGCCTCGGTCGATGCCGTGGTCACCGATCCGCCCTATGCCCTGGTCTCGATCGGCAAGCGGTTCGGGGCCGAGGGCGCCGCGCCGGCCAAGGCCCAAGACGGCGCGGCGGGCGCCTATTCGCGGGCCAGCGCCGGGTTCATGGGCCAGCGCTGGGATACCGGCGAGACGGCCTTCGCGGTCGAGTTCTGGGCCGAGGTTTATCGCGTGCTGAAGCCCGGCGGCCATGTGATCGCCTTCGCCGCCACGCGGACCTATCACCGCCTGGCCTGTGCGGTCGAGGATGGCGGGTTCGAGATCCGCGACATGGTGGCGTGGCTGTATGGGAGCGGGTTTCCCAAGTCGCACGATGTGGCCAAGGGCCTTGACAAGGCTGAATTAAATATCATTCGCGGGCGAGCCGGGCGATCGGGCGAGAGTTTTGGCCAGGAATATGAGCGCACGCCCAAGGGCGCGCCGATCGGCGACAACGCCAAGCTTTGGGAAGGGTGGGGCACCGCGCTGAAGCCGGCGCTTGAGCCCTGTGTGCTGGCGCGAAAGCCGCTGGATGGGACGGTCGTGGCCAATGTGCTGCGCCATGGGACCGGGGCGCTGAATATCGGTGCGTGCCGGATCGGGACCGAGGCGCGCGCTAATGGCGCGGCCTCAACGTCCAGCCTGCAGCGCGCCAGCCGGGCCGAGGCGGGATATCGCGAGGATGATGGGGTTGGGCCTGGGGCGGAGGGCGGTGAGGTAGTCGGCCGCTGGCCCGCGAACGTGGTCCATGATGGGGCGGATGAGGTCGTGGATGCGTTTCCTCACGCTGGCCCAGGCTCAGCGCGGGTTCGCAATAACGGCGCGTTCGATAGCGTCGCCAAGGGCCACGACAATCCCCACCAGACCTTTGGCCATGATGATGAGGGTGGCTCCGCCGCGCGCTTCTTCTACAGCGCCAAGGCGGACGCCATGGACCGCATGGGGTCGGGCCATCCGACGGTGAAGCCAGTCGACCTGATGGCGTGGCTGGTGCGGTTGGTGACGCCGCCGGGCGGGGTGGTGCTAGACCCGTTCGGCGGATCGGGCTCGACCGGGGTGGCCTGCCTGCGCGAGGGGTTCGACGCCATCCTGATCGAGCGCGAGGCGCGGCACTGCGACGATATCCGCCGCCGCATCGCCTGGGCGCGCGGAGAGGGTGGCCTGACCCGCCAGGAAGTCCTGAAACGCAAGCTGGACAAGGCCCCCGGCGCGGCGCGCGGCGAGGGCTTGCCGCTGTTCGGCGGCGAAACCCAGGACGCGCAGGGGGGGGGCATCGCCTCGTCTACGGCCAGTTCGCCCGGGACGGACGATCGGCCCCACGGGGCTCAAGCGGTGAGGGCGGCTGAATGACGTCTCCGAATTCCGATCCCGTGCGCCGAAGCGGTCCGCACGACCTACTCGATCGCCGGCAAAGACTCGCCGCGGCGGCGCTGCTGGCGGCGGTCGATCTGCCACAGAACCTGACCGATATGGCGCGGGTGTGGGCCGAAGCCGCCAAGGTCTGTCGCGGCGTGACCATTGATCAGCTGAGCCTGAATTCGCGCCGCCACGCCCTGCTGAAGGCGCGCGGCCTGATCGACGAGATGCTGGCCGAGGCCGGCGGGGATTAAGCAATTTCAAGAGGGAGGGAGGACGGATGAGTGATCACAGTAGCAATTCGCTCGGACGGCTGGAAAGCTTTGTCGAGCGGCTGGAGCGTCTGGCGCAGGACAAGGCCGATGTTGCGGCCGACATCGGCGAGGTGCTGCATGAGGCCAAGGGCGAGGGATTCAACGTCAAGGCCCTGCGCCGGTTGATCCGCAAGCGGGCGATGAAGCCACATGATCGGGCCGAGGATGAGGCCCTGGACGACATCTATGAGGTCGCCCTGGGCATGCGGTCGGAAAGCCAGCTGGAGCGGCTGGTCAGCGCCATGAATGTGGACATCACCAGCCGCGAGGCGGTGATCGAGGCCCTGAGCCAGATGGTGCCGGCGTCGGGGTCGATCACGGTCGACGCCGGCGGCAAGCCGGTCAAGCTGACCAGGGACGCGAGTGGCGAGGTGATCGTCCGCGAGGTCGATGACCGGCCGGCGGCCGGCGTCGGGGGATCGCGTGGCGGACCCAAGCCGGCCGCGCCGCGCGCGCCGCGGGCCGATGCGCCCGAGGTTGATGATGCGGGCGCCGAGGCCCTGGGGGGCGAGGCGTTCAAGGCCAATGTTCCGGTGATCAAGAACCCGTTCCCGTTCGGCCATGAGCACAGGCCGCGCTGGGACGCGGGCTGGCGCGCGGCGAGTGGTTCGGACGGTCTCGGTAAGGAGTAGTGCGTGTCGCGTCGGGGAAGAGACGAGCCGCCGGTGCTCGAACGGTTCGGCGATCTGCTGCTGCCCAGCGAGGCCTTGGAGCCGATCCTGGCCAAGCCGGTGCGCATGGCCTTGCTGGAATGGCTGACCGAGACCTGGGAGGCGGAAAAGCTGGAGGCGGTAGGCGTCAAGCCGCGCCAGAGGGCGATATTCGACGGCGCGCCAGGGGTCGGCAAGACCACCCTCGCCCATCACCTGGCCGCGCGCCTGGGGCTGCCCATGCTGGCGGTTCGTCCTGAGATGGTGGTCGACAAATATGTCGGTTCGACGGCTCAGAATATCGGCGCGCTGTTCGACCTGGCCGCCGCCGGCCTGGACGAGGGCGACTATGCCGGCCTGCCGATCGTGCTGTTCCTGGACGAGTTCGATGGGCTGGGCCGACAGCGGCGGCGCGCGGAACAGGCCAGCGACGAGGAGCGCAACGCCTATGTCAATGTGCTGCTGCAGCGGCTGGAGCAGCACAAGGGCATCGTGATCGCCGCGACCAATTTCGGCGAGCATGTCGACCAGGCCATCTGGCGACGGTTCGATATTCACGTCACCCTGGATCTGCCGGGCCAGCGCGAGCGCGAGTTGATCCTGGAGCGCTATCTGGAGCCATTCGGCTTGCCGCCTGAGTCGTTGCGCCAGCTGGCGGACGCCCTGTCGACGGCCTCGCCGGACCTGATCCGCAAGTTCTGCGAGAACGTCAAACGCCAGATCGTGCTGGCGCCCCTGCTGGGCCATCGCGACGATCGGGACGGCGTGATCGGGCGCGTGCTGGCGGCGGTCCAGCCGCACCCGGACCTGGGCAAGCCGCCGCTCTGGAGCCTCGATATCGACCACAATGCGGTGCGCCAGATGCCGTGGCCCCTGCCGATGGCGGCGGATCTGCCGGCGTTGGCGAAGGTGTCCGAAGTAGAAGTCTCGGAAGGTCCATGTAATAGCGAAGTCGTCAATCTGGCTGATCGGAAGAAGCGGCCATGAGTAAAAGTTCGATCAAACCTGGGAATGATCGCGCGCCGCTGGTCAGTTCGCCGCAACCGTCGTCCTATGGGCGTTTCCTTCGATTCCAGAAATGCGAGGCCTGCAGCCATGAGCGTGGAAAACACAGTCTGGGCATTGGATCAGCGAGCGGGGTCGCCCTTGGCGAAACTCGTGCTGTTACTGATGGCGGATGGCGCAAGCCAGGATTGCCTGTCTCGCCGCCATGTCGAGCATATCGCGGACGAGGCGGAGGCGTCGGAGGCCGAGGTTCAGTCGGCGATCGACGACTTGGCCCGTCGCGGTCTCGTCTCGCCGGTCAAGGACGGCTACAGGCTGAATATCTCGCGCGACTGAGGCCGGGGGGTTGGCGCTTGTGGGGTTTCCCATGAGCGCTGCGCCGACCAAGGCCCAGCTGTTCCAATGGGTCGATGACCAGACCCAGTTGGACGCGCCGGTCAAGTATCTGCTGGAAAAGCTGGCTAGTTACGCCGGGGCGGACAACTGCGCCTGGGCCAAGATCGACACACTGGCCAAGCATATCAATCGCAGCGATCGACAGGTTCAGAACTATCTCAAGATCCTGAAAGAGTCTGGACTGATCAAGGATACGGGTCGCAAGTACCGGTTGAAGGATTCGACCCGTTCCGTGCCTTGGTATGAACTGCTAGTTGCGGATAAGTCCGAGCCTGAGGTCGTTTGCGAGCCCGAAGTATGGGTGAAGCACGCTTCACCCATAGACGGGGTATGGGTGAAGCCTGAGGCGAGTATGGGTGAAGCTCATTTCACCTGTATAGAACCTATAGAACCTAAGGGAGCTAACGCTCCCTCCGCGAGCGCGCGCGAAGGCCTCAAAATCATCTTTTCCGAGCTGGAGGCGGCGATGCCGCCGCGCATGTTCGCTTTCGGCGATCGGGACGCGGCGATCGAGGCGTTCATCGCCCTGGCCGACCAGGGCGTCGAGGTTGGCGAACTGCCCGGCTGCATGCGGCGCATGGCGGTCGATCCGGT